>Ga0315905_10007709_pt1 | contig 10895 bp, 7 predicted proteins | sample LakEriMetagenome_5_FD_203522 | JGI IMG/M metagenome (GOLD analysis project Ga0315905, IMG submission 203522) | Freshwater fungal communities from buoy surface, Lake Erie, Ohio, United States - Buoy 4 MA121 | ecosystem: Environmental > Aquatic > Freshwater > Lake | place: USA: Lake Erie, Ohio... | reverse complement strand
GAGCGACTTTCGGGGCTGTCGTTTGAGTGGAAGTAAGGGAAGACAGAATTCTCACGAATTCTGCTACTTGGCCTTGGCCTTTTCCTTCTCGCGGCGCGCCTTGTACTCAGCCAGGATCCCTTCCGGATCGTCGTTGAACGCCTGCTGACAGCCGGTGCAGCAGACGTAGTACTCCTTTCCGGCGTGCTGGACCTTGATCGTCCCCAGACCTCCGGTGACGACACATTCCGGCCCGCCGCCGCCCGCCCCCGCCAGTCGCGCCCCTTCGCGGGTGTAGCCGACTTCTGCCAGGCGGTTGTAGCTCTGCTGGTCGGCCTTGCGCTTCTCAAACAGGATCAGCGTACGCAGGTCGTTCAAGAGTTTCAGCGTGACGCGGTAGACCTCGTTCATTTCGTCCGGGGCAGAGGAGAGCACAAGCTTGCCGTCCTCGATTTTGCCGTTGAGGTTTCGGACCGTTTTCTCTGGCGAGGTCCACTCCAGCTTGTAGGTTCCCGCTTCGGCTCCGGCGGTGATCTTGAGCGTGGCTGCCAGCTTTCCCTTGGTGACGGTGCCAACGAGAGCTGCCTCTGTCTCAGAGAACTGCCAGGCCCAGTTGTTGTCTTCCCGCCAGGCACCGACGTTCGACCCACGACGCGGCTGTCCGGTCCCCCGCCAGCCACCGATCAGATTGTTCCAGTGAGCGAGCGCATCCTTTTGTGCCTTGAGGTCAGCAGGACCTGTGGCGACCGGTGGGTCTGCGGACAAGGACCCGATCCCTAACACGATGATCAGCAGGAAACAGGGAAGTCGCGACATCGAACGCCTCCGGGAAGTGGTGGGGAGATCGTACCAAGTGAAAGATCAGATCCGGGAGTGCAGTTGACATGGTTTGCAAAGTCACTGGACTCTACAAGGGGAGTAAGTTGGAGGGCATGATGTGTCGGAAGTCTGGCGACTTCCGCTACGGCGGCGACTCACATCGTCTCCGGCTCAACCAGCACATGGCCCCCCTGGACCAACCGGCGAGTCATCACGACTTCGAACACCAGCATGCCGAACACGATCAACAGCAGCCACCACCAGAACTCGGAGCGGGACTGGTTGTCTGTCGCATCGCGAGCCACTGCTTCGGGATCGTCGGTGACCTTCAGTCCCTTCTTTGTCAGCCCCTCGAGTTCGGGAGGCGACAGCGGGGTCAGCTGGGACTCTTTGCGGTCGAAGTTGACAGCGAAGCGTTCGACGGGCCCAGCTCCGGCGGCCGAGCGCATTTCGTAGACGCCCGGCAGACCGGTCCGCGTGAATTGAGCCAGGCGGCGGTCTCCCTCGACCTTGGTCGGGATGCGGGACTCTTTCCCGTCCGGATCTTTGACGATCAGCTCGCCGAGCGGGGCATCGTCGAGGACCAGCGGCGATCCGATGTCGACGTTCCGCGTTGTCCGCTGAGTCGACAGGGCGAACACCAGTTCGTGCAGCAGCGGGACGAAGTCGTTCTTGCTGGGCAGCGTCGACCAGTCGGAATCGAGCGGCGTAGCGAGCTGGACGACGTTTCCCTTCCCGACACGACGCGAGACCATCCAGGGCAGGCCGTTCTCGAACTTGGCGAGCACGCTGCCCCCTTGAGGAGCTTCGTCGGTCTCGGCTTTCGCAGCTCCTTTCTTGACCGGATCGTCGGCGGGAGCGGCCACCGGTTCGAGCTTCCACCACTTGGCGAACCGACTAGTTGTCAGGTCGACGCCCTGATCCTTCTGGAACCGTTCGAGCCATGGGGCCTTGAGGCTGTCGCTTTCCAGCCGCATCGATCCCAGCTTGAGGTCGGTTTCGCTCTGGATCTCGATCAGCTTGGCGGGCATCAGTGGGCCGGTGAGTGCCTCGGGCAGACTGGGGAACCAGCCAGCGACTGACTTGGGGCCGGCTGCGAAGACCACGGTGCCGCCGTCGCGGACAAACTTGGCGATCCCCTCGCCCTGGGTCTGGTTCAGCGTCGGTACGTTGAGCAGCCAGGCCACAGCTTTACCGCTCAGTGACTGCGATGTGAAGTCGGTGATCGGGATCGATTCGGCCCGCACCCACGGAGCTTTGCGATCCCCAGTGAATGCCGAGTTGACGAAGAATCCGTCCGACAATGTCGGGTCGGCATTCGGGTCGCCATCGACGACCAGGACCGGGATTCCGTCGGCCACATCGACGATCGCCTCGGAACGGTCATCCCCGGGCAGCCGATCCTCGTCAATGACCACAGCCACCAGATGGCTGCCGGTTTCCGGGAAGCGGTGTTCGAACTCGACCGTGGTCTCGCCATTAGCGGGGAGGTCGATCGCCTGCGACTGGGCTGCGATGCGCTGGCCGTCGACCTCGAAGTGAGCTGTAACGCGCTTGGTTTCGGAGTTCGTCTGCGAGAGCGTGGCCCGGACACGAATCGGGAACTGCGGCACAGTCAATTCGCGTGAGAGTTCGAGCCGACCGACTGCGACGTTGACGCGATCTTGAACTTCCCCAACCAGATCGACGACCCACAGCCGCGGGGGCACGGTCATCTGCTTCGTCGTGTCTTCGATCCGCGTCCACTGGTAGGCATCTTCGAGCTTCCACGGAACGCGCTGCTGGTCGGTCAGCAGGATGACCTCGCGGGAGACGTTGTTCGAACGGCTGAGAATCTGCACCGCTTGACGCAGTCCGCTGGCCAGATTGGATGACCCGGCAGGATCGGGGAGTTCATCAAGCTGGTTGCGGGCGTAGTCGAAATCGCCGGATGGAGTCTCAATGACTGGACGGACCTGATCGCGGACATCAAGGATGCTGACCGTGTCTCCGGGCCGCAGCGTGTCGAGGCACTGATGGGCCCACTGGATCGCCTTCGCATGCGGAGTCTCGACCGGTCCCTTCCAGCCCATGCTGTACGAACCATCAATGACCAGCACAACATCGCGGCTGACTCGTCCGGTCAACTTGCCGATCGCACCGCCACTGGCCCAGGGGCGGGCCATCGCGAAGGCGATCGCTCCCAGAATCCCCATCCGCAGCAGCATCAGCAGCAGCTCTTCCAGGCGAATCCGCCGCCGGGTCTTGCGACCGAGCTGGAGAAACTGCATCGCCCCCCACTGCACGATATCGAACCGGCGGCGGCTAATGAGATGCGCCAGCACCGGCAGCGCCATGGCTGCCAGGCCGCCGAGCATCGCGATCTGGAGAAATCCGAGTGACATTCGCGCTACTCGCCAGGTTTACGGACACCGATCGTCAGCAGCAGATTCGCCCACAGCGCTTGATCACCGGTCTGAATCGTCAGGATATGGTCCCGGCTGGCGACGGCGTTGTAGAAGTCCCATTTCTGGATCGGCTCCAGCTGCACGGGCAGTTCGGCCTCCTGGAAGATGCGGCGGTAGTCGTTCCAGACCGGCGGGTCGCCCTGCAGGGCGTAGGGATCGTCCGACGGGATCCCCATCGTATTGGCCGCTTCAATTGGAATGGCGGTCAGCAGGGCGTCCAGCACCTGACAGCAAGTGACCAGCCCCGGGGCCAGATTCAGGCAGACCAGCTCGGCATTGGGGCCAAGCGTGTTGTAGGCCGGATAGTTTCCGTCCGCGATCAGAATCTTGGAATGATGTCCGGCCCGTCCAATGATCTGGTTGATCTGCGGGTGGATCAGTCGATGTCTCAGCACGTCGAGGCTCCCGAAAATGAGGAGGCTCTAGTGTGACCGACGGGCCGACAATGTGCAAAACAGGAAGCCTTGTGGGTGGTGTGGGGCCGCTGTCTCGATGGATGACCAAGACCTAGCCAGATTCGACGGAACGGGAGTGATCTGCGGGAGCGAGTACTGCGTCGGCTGCCAGGAGGACACGATCCGTCCAGTCTTCGTCGTCACGCGAGATCACCAGCACTCGGAAACCGTGGGCTTCCCCCTCTTGCCGTACTCCCTCGGAATCGTCGATGTGGAGAGCGATCCCGAACGCAGCTGGATTCTTGGTCGGGATCCGGTCCATCGGAGTGCGCCTCAGTTGGGCTTCATGCAAGTGCTGGTTGATGACACCGGCGACGTGAATTCTGTGACAGCGCAGCCACCTTTGGACGGCGGCTGGACGGCGAAAAGATGTTGTGTGGATCCAGACTTCCCACCCGCGACTTTGAAGATCGTGGACCAGTTGGCGGGTTCCTTGCCGGAGCGGCTCATCCCGCACCAGTAATCTCAGATACCAAGGCAATCGCGGCTCCTGTGGAACGCTCTCGCCGTAACAGATGATCGTCTCGTCGAGGTCAAACGAAATTCTCATCACTTCGATCCTCCCTTGGGACAACCGAGCGCGGGCGGGACTGGGGCGCAATTACTGAGAGTCCGCGTTAGTGAGCGAACATCGCATTTTCACCTTCGAGTACCGCTCCTCGAAACGGCGTTGGAACATTTTCAAACCGCTGTCGGGTGCCGCTGGGCCAGTCGATGATCAGTTCGTCAAGTGCGTCACCTGAAACGGCACCATGAATGAGCGGCTCGGAGCTGGCCTGGTACCCTCCTCCGCCAATCAGCTGTCTGGTCCAGGTTCGCTTGCCCTGTCGAAACGTGACTGTTGTCCCGATCGCCTCGCGCGCCGAGTTGCGAGCGATCAAACGCAGTGTGATCGACTTGCCCGATTGGGAACTGGTGTTAGTCAGTAGCAACGTGGGATCATCGAGATGTCCAATCAACAGATCGATCCGGCCGTCGCGATTCCAGTCCAGTGATGCGGCTGCACGAGCCAGCCAATCGGACTCGAAGTAACGCCCGAGGGTCTTGGGCTCCACTGCCTGGAACTGCTGGTTCTTCCAGCGGCAGAGCAGCGGCGGCATGCGGTACGGGCGTCCGGTGCGCGTCAAATCTTGAATATGGCCATTCGCCAGGAACAGCTCGAGCTCTCCATCTGCGTCGGCATCCAGCATGAGGGTGCCGAACCCGAGGCGATTCCAGGTCAAGTCGCGCAGCCCCGACTCGCGCGCTTCATCGCGGAAGCTCATCGCATCGTCGGCTCGGTAGAACGCGAAGGACTCGGCCAGGAAGTTTGTGACACAGGCATCCATCCGGGAGTCGCCATCGATGTCTCCGACTGAGATGCCCATACTGCCTTGGGGCTTTCCCTCCTGGCTTAGAGCGAGGCCTGCCAGCAGTGCCTGCTCACTCCAGGTGGTCTGTCCCGCATGTTCTTCCGGCACCCAGAAGTAATTGGGAGTCGTGTCGTTGGCCACCAGGACGCAGACCGGCCCCTGAGGATCCGGACTCCAGGCGGAAATGCCCAGGCCCTTTCCGTTCGGGACTCGAGACAATGACGAAGTTGCATCGACGAGACGACCATCTCCAGAATTCAACCAGAGGCGATCGGTCTCTCCTTCAAAGTCAAACGGCATGCATTGAGATGCCGAACCATCGGGCAGCTTGCATGTTCGCTCAAACAGTTTTTCGCCTTTGAGATAGTTGACCTCATACAGATCGGGATGACCATCGCGATTCAAATCGGCGATCAGGCTGCTGGTCGTCCAGACGGCGCCCTCCAGTCCCCAGGCTGCGGATGACTCGGTAAACGTTCCGTCTCCCTCGTTGACCCACAGGGCGTTGGCGCCGATGTTTCCAACAAAGATCTCGCCGAATCCATCCGAATTCAGGTCACCAACCGCAACGCCCTGCCCAAAACCACGCTCATAAATTCCTGCAGATGGCCCCGCATTTTGAAATCGCACTCCCTGCTCGTTACGAAACAGTTGATCGGAAAGGTCGGCGGGTTGTTGCGGGGGATTGTTTCCCGCCTGGCTGCAGAACAAGTCCGGAAAGCCATCGACGTCATAGTCGAGTACACCGATTCCGCCGCCAGTGATCTCATTCATCTTGAGACGGGGGCCACGTGATCCGTCCTCGAATCGAAAACGAAAACCAGTCGATATAGACTGGTCCTCAAACGAAATCGAACTTGATGATTCCGCGGGGGAGGGGCGCACGTCGTGGCTCGGAGTCGTGTCTGCCCGTGGCAACGGCAGCGTCGAGAAATCAAGGCTCGCTGCCGGATTGAAGCTTGGGGCCGTCATGACCAGCGGCAGGTCTTGAGTGGCCTGAGTCAGTTCGGCCAGGCGACGTGCCTGTTCCGGGTCTTGAGGAGCCAGCTGAACGGCGACGCGGCTCAGAGCCAGTGCCTCCCACAATCGCCCGGCCTCCTGATACTTATCAATCAGGAATGGAAGAGTGCTTGCCTCCTGGGGCGCACCGGATGAGAACGCCTGATCTTGCGCCGATTCGAGTGCGATCAGCTTTTCCAGGTACTGCTGACAACGGGTGGCCGCAGTGGCATTACCCGACTCCGCCAGTAGCTGGGCGAAGCGCATCGTCGCCTGGCGCAATTCGGGACTCAGCCGAACGCATTCCCAATAGCAGCGGAGCACAGCGGCGTGATCGTTCTGATGGTCGGCCCATTGTGCCCGGGCCAGCCAGACGTCCGGGTGCGATTCCGCAGAAGCCGGGCAGTTGCGGATCCACTCACTCCAGGGTCCCAACTGGTTTCTTGTTGCCAGCCAGCGTCCGCGAAGTCCCCAGACCGCAGGCATGTCAGCGCCCAGTCGGAGGGCTTCCTGCAGCAGGGTGTCAGCCTCCGAGTGCCGTTCTTCATTCATGGCGTGCCAAGCCAACCCCAGCAGCGGACGAGGATCTTGAGGAGCAGCTTTTCGGCAGGCCCGCAGCTTCTCATCGTTCTGAATGATTCCGCGCTCCCTCCCGATCAGCAGGATCAAATCGGTTTCATGATTGCTGCGAACGAGTTCCAGAATGTGCGGAATCGCCTCGAATCGCCGGGCGGTTAAGCCGTACTGCTGGGCCAGTTGTTCGTGAGCCCCCCGCTCGTCCGGGACAGCCTTCAGGAGTTTCTGGCAAGCTGCCTCGGCTTCTCCAAGAAAGTGCATGGGATTATCCGCCAGAGTTGCTCGCAGCCTCAGGGCGGCCAGACTCCACGGCAGGGAGTCCGGGATCTCGCAAGCCAGGCGATACGCTTCCTCGCGCTGATTGGCTCTCTGAGCCAGCTGCGTCGCCATCCAAAGGAACTCAGGGTGATCCGGGTAGAGTTCCGTGGCCTCTTTTGCCAGCTCCAAGGCTCGATTGGTATCGCGTCCCTCGGCCTCTTCAATCATTCGATACCGGAGTTTCCAATCCTCTCCGGAACCAAACCAGATCACAGCCGCAATTGCGGATACGACCAGGATCAGCAGCGTCGCAATGCGACGAATTCTCACTGAGGACACAGTGCGTTCCGCTCATTATTCACGAGGTGCCGTCATCACACCGACGGGAGTGAGTGTCTCAGTTCCCGGTCGACAGGGCCAGGCCTCAGGGGCCCCCTCAACTGCAATGTAAGTCTGATTGACAGGCGGAGCTGCAATCCGCGAGATCGTCCCCGAGGGCCATTCGATCTGGACCTCGCTGAGTTCCGTCAGCGTGCCGAGCCCGAATTGCACGAGGCGTTCGTTGGAGGCCATGTAGCCATCTCCCGCCAGCAGATCTCGCGTCCAGGTCTTTGAGGATCCTCGGACTGTGATGCGAGCCCCGATCGCATCACGGGCCGAGTTTCGAGCGACCAGTCGAACGTTCAGAAAGTGCCCGGGTTTTGACGTTTGGTTGATCACCAGCGACGCTCTCGCATCGATCGATGACACCGCAAAGTCCATCAGCCCATCCAGATTGGCGTCGAGCCTGGCCAATCCTCGTCCGCGACGCAGCGTTGCCCAGAACTCTCCGGCCTCGGGACTGAACCGCTCGACAAACTGTCCGGGACGGGACTGATGAAAGAGCTGGGAACGCATCTCGAATGTGCCCCCGGTATCACGATAATCGTCGACATGCCCGTTGACGACGACAAGGTCACTGAGTGAGTCCAGATCTGCGTCCAGAAACTGCGTCCCCCAACCGACGAAGTCCAGCCCCGCCCCTTTCAGGCCGTAAGTGTTTGTCGCATCGACAAAGAACCCCGGTGAGTCCTGCAGGTAGAGAGTGTTCGATTCGTCCTTGAAGTTGGTCACGAAAAAGTCAGTCAGGCCGTTCCCGTCGACATCGCTCGCAGCGATCCCCATGCCCGCCATCGCGACGCCGTCCAGGTTGTATGCGGCTCCGCGAGTCATGGCCTCGTCGATCAGCTCAAGCTGCTGGCTGCCGGGTTTCGTTAGATTTCGGAGCAGCTGATTGGCGACCTGATCGTTCGAAATGAAGACCGAAAGATTGCCGGGTGATTCAATCGGCAGACACACGGCTCCAAGTCCTTTCCCGGGACGCGGTTCGGGTCCATAGGGAACGGTTTGAAAGCTCCCGTCGCCTTGACTCAGGTGCGATTCCGAGAGTGACCCCTCGAACGCCTTGGGCGAACACGCGCGTCCCTGGCAGATGATCTCGTAGACTTTGGGGCCGGTGACATAATTGATGTCGAGCAGGTCGGGGTGTCCGTCAGAGTTCAAGTCGGCGATCGACGTACTGGCGGTCCAGTCGCTTTGCGGAGTCCCCGACTGAGAGGTCAGATCCTCGAAGGTCCCGTCTCCCAGATTGCGCAGCAGCTGATTGCGACCAATGTTGCCGATATACAGGTCGGGGAATCCGTCGTTGTCGAAGTCTCCAGCGGCGGCTCCTTGACCGAATCCAATGTCTGCGGGCAGCGACTGGTCAGTGATGTCCCGGTAGCCTTGGTTCAGGCTACACCGAAACAGGCGATCTCGCTGATCGGGATTCGAAGGCGGGCGGGCTTCTCCTGTGGGCCAGCTTCCCCCCTGAGCAAAGAACAGATCCGGAACTCCATCCTGATCGAAGTCCAGTACAGCCACGCCTCCCCCCGTCTGCTCGAACATCCTGGCGCCGGGGGTCATGGGGTCCGCCCCGGATGCATAGTTGAAATCGGGACCTTGTGGTTCTTCTTCAAATCGAATGGCGCTGCTCAGTGAGGATTCGATCGGGCTCACGGCTTCCTTCCGTAACCGATTCGCTAGCTCATCGAACGCGGGGAGATGTGACAGCGGATGCCGAATCGCCAAGTTCTCGGAGTCCTCAACCAAGGGCAATTCGGGAGTCAGCTTGGCCGAATGTTTCGCAAACAGCTCCGACGTCCATTCGGAGTCGGGGAACTTCTGCTGAGCCAGGACCCCCCACGCACAGGCCTCCCAGTACCGCCCCGCCTTCTGCAGGATAGTGGCCGCCTCGCGAATAGGCGGCTCCCGCTCGGCTGAGTCGGTCAGGATCTGATCAATCAGTTGAGTCAGTCGGGATAGTTCTGCCGCTCTCTGACGAAAGTCCTCCTGCGCCGGGTGCTGCATCTGAGTCAGCACCTGAGCAAGCTGAGTGACTGCGCGGCGGGAAGTCGGTTCGCGGCGAAGAGTTTCCCAGAAGCAACGGGCAGAAATCGGATGGGCCTGATGTCGGCGCGCCCAAAGACCTCGCACCAGCCAGATACGCGGATGCTCGGCAGCTTCGGGTGGGAGCGCATCATGCCACTTGATGAAGTCGGAATCGCGCGTCAGTAGCAGCTCCCCGAGCATCGCCTGGCCGGAGAAGAACTCAGGGTGAGTGGCCAGCAGTTTCCGAAGTACTGCCTCTGCCTCGGTGACCTGCCCCTCCCAGAACAGGTGAGCCCCATTTCCGAGCTGGACGACCGGGTCTTCGGGAACCAGGTTCAGACACTTGCTTATATACTCGCGCTGATCGACGCTGCGTTCCAGGTCCCCCAGCATGCACAAGTCAACCGCGTTCGCAGTCCCGGACCGGACGATGGTCAGATAGTTCGGAGTCGCATCCCATGTGCGACCGCTCGCGCTAAGCAGGAAGGCCAGCCGCTCGTGAGTCGCGACTTCCGACGGAAGAATCTCCAGCACCGCGCGATAGCCCGCTTCCGCCTTGGACAAGCGCCCCAGATCGCGTTCCAGCTCCGACAGGTAGAATTGAGCACGAAGCCCCTCCTCACTCTGCGGTCGATGCTCGACGATCTCCCGATACCATGGGAGAGCTTCGTCAGGGCGGCTGACCTTGGTCAACGCTTCTGCCAGCTGAAGACGCGACTCAATCCACTCGGCAGAGTCTGGAGAAATCTGCCGTACAATGCCGCTCGCTTTGGCGAAATCATCATCCGAAATGGCCTGAGAGCACTGTTTCGCTAAATTTGCGGACGAGAGCGGCTCTGGTTGGCATCCGGTTAACGAAATCAAAAGCCCTAGAAGCAAAACAGCGGTTGTGTGATCACACAACCGCTGTAGTCTTGTGTCGAGTTCCTGGCAGCTGAGGAAGGCAAACAACCTACTTGATTTCAATGTTGTAGGTGTTGTCTTTCTCTTCAACCTTGAACGACAGCGGAGTTTTGCTGGAATCGGCATACTCTGGGGGAACGAGGTTACCATCGCTGGATGCCTTCGAAGCCTTGGCACCGTGAGTCGACGAAGGCTGGACATCGACGCCGTGCGGAGCATCCGCGTTCGCTGACGATGATGCGACAATCTTCATCACAGTGACCGCAAAGTCACCCTTGGCCGCGCCGTCACCCGGGTCGTAGGTGGTCAACGTGTACATGCCCGCATCATCAGTCTTCCCGATTGCCACAGGTTGATTCTCTTTCGGAGCAAACGCCACAGTCGCCCCAATCAATGGGCCGCCTCTCATGGTGACTTTTCCCGAGACCTTGTAGACCGTCTTCCGGCCTCCGCCCTCTGCGCCACCCGAGCAGCCAGCTTGTCCGAGACAGACGATCGTGAACAATGCGAAGAGGAATCTGTGATTGAGCATAGGACGAATTGCACCTTGTGTTTACAGATGGGGGGTGAACATAGACGGGGACTGGAGTCCAGTCCCCGTCATGATAAGTCCTGAAATGCCGAGAGGCGATGTTCTAGAACTCGCCGACAGGCTCACCGCCGCTCACCGATCCCAGAGAACCCCAGACGCCGTATGG
>Ga0315905_10007708_pt1 | contig 10895 bp, 11 predicted proteins | sample LakEriMetagenome_5_FD_203522 | JGI IMG/M metagenome (GOLD analysis project Ga0315905, IMG submission 203522) | Freshwater fungal communities from buoy surface, Lake Erie, Ohio, United States - Buoy 4 MA121 | ecosystem: Environmental > Aquatic > Freshwater > Lake | place: USA: Lake Erie, Ohio... | reverse complement strand
ACACACAGAGCGCGCTTGTGCACGTCCGCTTGCTTACTGAACCATGTCACACACACACACACACACACACACACACACACACACACGTACTGTTACCCCGCTCTCCAGGTACGCGAGGGTTGCGGGCTCCCCAAGCGCCTGGAACTACTTTGGTCCTACCTCCAAAATATCTGGACAAAGACCTCATTCGAAATCATTTGCTCTCAAATTTCTGCGTGTCATAGACGGCTCCGAGGTACGAACTCTCAATTGCAATGGCGGTGCCACGGTGCTGGATCCCGTCACCCTCTGGGAACACGTTGTGTACGTCGTTGCCCTAATTTCGTCGCTCCCCTCCGACGATTACACAGTCAAATGAGTGTGCAAAGTTGGACTGGTTCCATACTTGCCACGCTCGGTCCACCAATGTGAAAAGTATACGTAGACGGTGCCCAAAGTAATGAATGCATTTTTTATTATATACACTATCAACTACGTGCCAGGAAAGGACACGCTGTCGTGGGCGAGCAAAGGAACAGTCACGTACCGACGAAGCCCCAGGGATTCAATCGACGCTGCGGGTAAAGCCTCCAGGCAGCGACTTGTACTCGTTGGGTTTGACTGGCGCCAATTCCGCCGAGCGTCGCTCCATCAATTCCTGATCAGCAACGCATTGACGCACCATCAGCATATAGCTCGCATACATGCGTTTAGCCGCCACATTCCGGATTAGTTGATATGTCACGGGCATGAGTGAAGACGGAAACACCCTGGAATTAACCCCATATTATTAGTTGAAATAGTATGTGCGTGACGTCATTTGTGAAATCAGCCTTGAATATGGTGTTGGTGTCCGTGCCTGCATGGCGCATGTTGTCTCTTCTTCCCCGATGGAAGCCTCGCGGATGGCATTCACAAAGTACTTTGCATACTTTTCGTACACTCCCGCTCGCAATCCTGCCAGCTCTCTCATTAGCAAGCGGAAATATGGCGCGCCCTGCTTCTGTCATGTAGACTCGTGTCTACAGGGCTTCTGCTAGCAAAGAGAACAGCGCAAAGCGGCATCGACAGTCGTGCCCCTAAATTCGCAACCTGCTTTCGGCGTCGCCAGATCTTTGATGCCCAGCAGCATGGTCAGAAACGTCATCAGCTGCTGCCTGTTAAGCCCCTCGTCGCCGCCGCCAATCTTGGCGCACATCTCCCGCACCTGTTTCTCGGAGAGCTTGGCACCAAACCGCTCCATGCCCTGCTGCAGCTCTGCCACGTCCAGGAAGCCCGAGCCGTCCTCGTCCAATTGCTCGAAAATGTTGTGTGACTGCTCCCACACCGCCTTCTGCGATAGCTTTTCGTAGACCTTGCCCCGCAGACCCGTCATTGTGGCGGCGGGCATTTTCTGCGTGTTGCACGGTGCGGGAAAGGATCAGTCTCCCCGTCTCCGCGCTCTGCCCAAAGCCTCCCCGTCACCGCGCTCTGCCCAGCGTGGTGTCACCTGCTGGAAATCAACCGGCGGGCTGAAAAGTTCGGAGTAGACGTAGACTTTTTATGACACCGTCCTGTGACTCCTGTCGTGCCCGACTTGAGAGATGAGGAAGACCCCTCTGACATTAGGGCCGTGACGGAACACTCTCTCGCAACGACGGAGGTGCCCGAGAGAAGAGAAAATTTGGTTGACGCATTCTGTGCAGTCTGAATGCGCGAGGCTCGAGTTCCCTTTGTGCCGCTTAACAGTGTGGTTGAACTCGGAATCTTTTTCTCAAGATGTTGGTCAAGCGAAGCAAAGGGCATCGCGTGTCTACCTGCATCCAGCTCATCCTTTGCCTTGCAATGCTCTATGCAATCAACGTATTATGGTTTAGCAAGGAAGTTGCGATCAGGGAAAAGAAGCGTGCAGAGTCAATGCTCGCGCAGGCGGAGACCAAGCTCAAGGAGATCAAGTGGAAAAGCGATGAAAAGCTCGCGAATCAGACGAGAACAATAGAAGCATTGAAGTTGATGCAAGTGCGTGCCCAAGAGAAAGTGAGTGGGAAGAAAGACGAGGAAAAGATCCCAAAGCCATTCTTCAAAAGTCAGTTGTTCCGCAAAGCCGCAGATCCGCTTCGTGAGATTGTAAATGCGTCTGGATCAAGATCAGCAGCAAGCGGCAAGGGCCAGCAAGGGCCACCAGGGCTGCCCGAGGTGTGCTATACATGCCGGGCAGGAGGCAACGACGGAGGTGTACCTTTGGACAAGGACGGGGTGTGTCGGCATTTCTGCTCAATGGGCCGATACTGTGGGACCTCCGCCGCCTACCAGTCCACAGACTGCAGGCAGCCGTGCAACGGATCTGCTTGCACGTGGCAGCTCGGCACGCCACAAACAAGCGCCGATGCCTTCTGGATCGCCAACAGCATAATCCCCTTTGACAGGGGGTCGCGGCGTTTCGACTTCGCGGCGTCGGCGTGCAAAACGCGGCGCGGCGTCGACCCGCAGCACGCCGCCATCTGGATCGACGTCGGCGCACACAACTCGGCTCTGGAGCCCAAAAACGGCCTCGTCATTGCCTTCGAGCCGCAGCTCTGGCTCTGGCAAAAGGTGGTCGAGCAGAGCCAGAAGAACCCCTGCGTGTTCCCCATCCCCGCCGCCTGCGCCCCCGGCGCACCAACGTTCCGGACCTTCCACACGAGCGCCAACTACCACAGTTCCTCCCTCCTCTCCGTCGACGCCAAGGCCGCGGAGCAGTTCGGCACCTGGAAGGGCTCTGTTAGTCAGGTCCACGAGCTTGAGGGAGACATCGACTTCTCTGTCTTTACGCTAAGCCTCGAAGAGGTCATCACCCGGCTCCCGCCGTGCCGCCGGGTCGACTTCCTTAAGATCGACGCGCAGGGCTTCGACCTGAGCGTGGCCCAGTCTGCTGGCAGCTGGATTCGGGTCGTCAATGAGGTCGAGATCGAGACCCCGGGCCCGGAAGCCACCCCGCTCTACACGGGGGCGCCGACCAAGTCGGACATACTCGCCTGGTTCGCCGAACAGGGCTTTGAGAAGACGCGGGAGGAGACGGCGTGCTGTCAAGGCAAAACCGTGGAGCAGAACGTCTTCCTCCGCAATGTGCGCTTCCCCGACCTGGTTGTCTCGGACCTGTGCCCGCACCCGTCGGCCCGCTGCGAACCGGTCCCCAGGGCCGCCTGCCCAGCGTGAGCCCACTTCAGGCCGCCGGGACGTTGGCAAAGATAACGGCGTTGTCCGGAAAGTGTGTGGCAGATACCAAACCCACACACTCAACCCTGTTCCAAACACATGGCCGTCCACTCTGGGTTGTAGTTGCCTTTCTCTGTCTCGCTCTCTCCGTCTCGCTCTCCTCTCTCTCGCTCTCGTGCCCACTGCATCGCACATCTGCGACTCAGATTCATTAAACACCCGCCGCTTGCGCATGAAAAAATAGAGGCTATAGCGAGGATGGGCCATCTCACCCCTGTACTCTAACCCCAACCTAGAATTTTGAATTGATGTCGCCTTGGAACAAGCCCTTTGCATGTGAATAAATATTACGCGGATATAAGTAGGTCGAGGATCCGTGTCCCTCGAGAAATGAGCCCCTCTACCGCACGGGATCAACGCGCCCGACATCACCTATGTTAACACTAGTGTTAAAGTGTTAGGTGATTGAAGTGATTACACTAGTGTTGCTCCTGCCCACCGAGACCGTGACCGCTACATGTACAAGACTGACATGGTCCCACTCTCACGCCCCCTCGGACACCATGTCATGGTGTCGGTCATCGCGATGAACGAGTATGTATGTATGTATGGACTTTGGACTTTGGAGTCAAGTTTTTCCCGATTACGTGGTCATCCCGAAGGCCCTGAAAGCCTTCATCAGAATGCGCGACGGTCGAGTCGGAGGTCATCGCCTCGCTACTCCTACAATGCAGGCAGTGCAGGACTCGTGGATGGGGCTTGTTACCCGGGGCGCACTTGGGGTGTGGTGTTTTTGTTTTTGGCAAGATTTGGTGAGAAGGCCTCGAGGGCGCCGCTCAGCTTTTTATAAGAGATACCCGACCACCCGCGTAATCCCTCACCCAGACTCCCTCGCAGTGCGTGTTGAGTGTTTATTTTTAAGGTCGGGCGCGGTTTTCAAAATTCAAATCAAGTTAAAATTTCATTAGTGGTACAAGACTAGTATAATACATACTGCAGTAATAAACAACAACTTGAACGCTCCACTATCCTCCTCCCCCGGCCCTCCCGAAGTCCCTCAAGCTGTGCCAGTGTTCTTACTGCAGGACCTAGTACATAGCGGATCCGCTCACTTGACCACCATAGACGTCATTTGGTGCAAAGCACCTGTGCACCAAACTACGGTGCGATATTCTAGTCGCTTCACAAATCATGTACGTAACAATAGAAGGAAATCCACTTGACCTCAAGCGGTCTAAGCCTGCAGCTCCTGCAAACCCTACACTCGTGCGTTTTATCGCACATGGCCAAGCTCAGTCTTGAAAAACTGGAGTTGTTGATTGGCAAAGTTGTGGTCTCCGCTGCCCTCTTTCAGCAGACGTATCTGGCCTTCAAGCTCCTGGATACTCTCCTACGAAATTGCACAAGCTTTGAGGTCAGCATCTGAAACTCAAAGACGACCAGTATGTGTGCTTGTGACAGTGCTTTTTTTGTTACCGCTACGCAAATTACGACCGCTATGCAAATTACGATGATGACACAACGTGCATAGGGCGTTCATGGATTTCATATTACACGACATCCATGAGTGTGTGATCATGCGGACATCTTCCAGACAATCTTACTGCAAGATAGGGAAATGAGGTTCCATTTTATATCGAACAAGTCCTTTATAAGGCAAAATAAAAAGATATCATCACCCTCGTACCGTGCACACCATAAAGAAACCTCTCACGATGTGTGTGTTTGTGTACGTACCTCCACAAGTGCGCGGTGAGACGCGTCGAGAGAAATCTCAGGCGAGCCTGCGAGCCAGACATTCAACTTAAGTCGCTATGCAGTCATTTACGATCTTTGCACTTGCAAAGACATTGCTTATCGCTTGACAGATGTTTTGTCTCATTGTTGCACGCGCTCTGCGGACAGTTGCTCCATCACAGACCTTGCGCAATCGGATGCGGGTGCGCGTATTCGTGTGTATGCAGACATAGCTGCACGCGCGCAGTTGCTGTCAAGTTTAGGACAGAAACAGTTCTAACCGGAACGGCGAGGGCTGCCGGGATAGTGGCTAGGTGCCACCTCCGGCATGAACATACCGCGGCACATCCAAATAGGATAGTGATGGTTTCTCACCACCTTTGGTACCGTTGTTCCGGTTAGAACTGGTAAGATGTGCGGTGGAGAGAAGGGCAAAGGCGACGTCATGCGTCCTAGGTCCGGGGTTTCGACGCTCTGTGAACGCCGGTGCCGTCTACTGTTGTTAGCGCTGGAGGGGGTGCCAGCTTGTGAGCGCACTCCCGCAGGCCGATGCTTCTGCACCCGTCATCACATGTCAGCAAGAGGTAGTCACCTCAGTTTTTGGACAAAAGCTCCATACTAATGACTTGCGCGAGAAAGTTACCGTCTCTTTGACAATGCTTTCCCACGGACGGCCGGTGGGCCAGAGTTGTGAAACACGGTCCTCTCGCGAGCCCCACCATTGGCGACGGGGGACGCGAAGGGCAGACTGTGCCTCTGGCTCTGCTTGCTTGAGATTAGATGAATCTTCTTCAAAAGAATTAGCACTTGCGCCTGAGATCAATTTAAGCGCCGATAGTGTGGTTGGTATTTTTGGCTTTACCTGTAAACCATCGCAGACATAAGTGGACAAAGACGCAGACAGGGGCAGACTTGTGTCAGTCGTGTGCTGCGTAATCTGATGCTGTTTGCACGTCTACTTGCGGTACTCTTTGCCCTCTTGCGAGCTCACAGGGACAAAAACATGCCAAGGAATAATCTCGTATGAAAGAAAGCACGAATTCCTAGGAAAGTGAATATGAGGGGTTGACCACCATTTGCTCCAAAGAGGCAGAGGCCCGAGAGGATTCCGGCAAAGACAGCCGGCGGGCAGCCGTCTGGCTAGCACTCTGCATCTTCATGCTACGCTCGTTGGCGCCATTGCCAGGTACAGTAGCAGGCACGGAAGGCGCCCCTGTTTTCGGAGGCACCGCAGTGGCCGTGCGTCCTTTGTCGCCAAACGCTGATAAGCCTGAGAGCAAGATAATGAGAGGTGGGAAGGTAGGGACGTGAAGAAGGAGCAGCAGAAGCGTGGTAGGGTGCGTCAGTACTACTACATATGTTGTCACCTTGACAACATCTGGAGCCTAATCTGGCAGGAAATCAAGAATATAGCATCTGACCAGTCGGGTGCACGGTAGATGCATTGTCTCGGCACCAAATGGTCACGGCACCATTCAAATCCAGCACAGTGAAAATCAGCGGTTTTAGGAAAACAAGTATCGCTTTCGGAGGAGACGCGAGAGAATCGTGATTCACCTCACCCTCCAGTATACAAATGCAATTCCCAGTGTTTGACCACACTCTCAATCGTCCGTCGCTTTCCACAGTGATAACTTGGTGGTCGTCGCACCACACAATGGCGATCGGTGTGTCGTGCTCGCTCAGAATAAGAATGCATTTCGCTGCCGCCGGATTCCACACACGGCATGTCCGATCTGATGAGCCTGCAAAATCATGCACCAGGTAAGAGAAAATAATGCGCAAATATCGTCATAACACCCAACGCAACTGCTACTGACACCCGAAGTGGGAGGCTAGAGCACATCAAGACCTGCAAGTATGTTAGCTGCGCCAACATGCATAGATCATTGAGATATGTCCTATGTAAACATCCACTTTTTTACGGGCCTACCGCTACAGATCCTCGTGTGACTCTGAGCAAAAAGACAAGTGACTGCCTTTTGATGTCCAAACAGGAGTATAGGCGCATCCGGGTCCAGAGTACGTTGACTCCCCCAGACTTGAACGGTGCCGTCCAAACCCCCACTGGCAATCATAACATCTGAGCACCCTTCATTGCGCGACTCTTGAATGCCAGTAAACGCTGCTATTCTCGTGTGCTGATGCAGCACGTCGTGAGGCAGCATATCATTTCTGCTGTTGTGGCGGTGACCTTTCATCCTCCAGATTCGTAGGCAGGTCTCGTCATCATCGCGTGTGACGACGCAGGATCTCAACAATAACGCGCCAGATAGCGAACGCCCGGTGCCACATGCCTGTGTGCGCCAAATGATGCTGGGCGCATTTTCGATGCTCCACAGCGTCAGGGTCCCATGCGCGTGAGCACAAGACAGAAAGCCCTGGCCGACCAATTTGAGAAGGATGACGGAGCCTAGTGCTTCGCTTTGTTGGACCAGAGTGTGTCGTGTCACACCGGAACGCGCATTTGCAATGATGACCCGGCCACTACTTTCTCCGGCAGCTATAAAATTGTTGGAATCGTTTGGAACTTTCTTTGCATCTGGCACGTCGACCCGCAACTCAGTGGAGGCAGCAGCGATGCCACCCAATACAGAGCGCACGAAACTCATTTCCACACTGGCATGTGCACAGGTGAAAGAGGCATCCTTCTGATGGATTTCTGCTATACGTCTGAAGGGTGACATTGTGAAAACACCCACCTTGCTGCCGGCCACTAAAGTGACAATGCCGTACTTGCCGAACGATGACATGCTGCTGACAGTGACAGCATCCAGCTTTTGCCATGAAAAGGAATCCGACATGGTCACCTTTTCCGGCAGTCCATCATCCCCCAAGTCTGTTGTAAAGAAAGCGCTTTCAGAGAAAGGCCTCGCGGCCTCGGCGTACGCTGCAGGACTAGGTACGGGGGGCTTGGAAGGCTTGGGGCTCCGTGACCGCGGCCGCTCATCTCCTTCGTGCAAATCCCATTGCTCTGCAGGTAATTGGCGGCTCTTTGGCCTACTGCTTGACCGTGTTGATCGGGCATGACTCGAGGGTGTATGGATCAGGGATTTGCCGTCAATATCCAATGGCATGCACTCGCTATCTCGCGACGCTTTTGCATGCTCGTCTAAATTTCTTGCTCCGGGATAGGGTAGATCCGAAATACGATCACGATTCGGCGGTCCGTGCAAGAACTTGCGAATGCCGTTCGACTGGATGATTTTGGCATTCTTCGCGCTGGGCGCATGGACAAAAGCTAATGCACTATCATGCCATTCAGCCCTTCCTTTGGTGACAAGTCCACGTGATTTAGGGGTGATGACATCAGGCTGCCTGAGGTGTCCATATCGCGCTTCGAAATCCATTTTTTGCTCTATCCCAGTCTCATCCCATCCTTCCCGATGCGCTCCCGGCGGGGTTGGGGGTTCGAATCCAGTTGGGGGTTCGAATCCAGCAAGCGCCGAAGAAGAAGGGGTGAGAAATCTCTGTCGCTGTTGTATACTGTTTTTGTCTGGCGGAGGATCATCGCAATTTTTTGTGCACCAGCACAGGCACCAGGCAATCCACATAGCCTCATGACCCGAAACCACGGCAGATCCATTGACTCCATTGTTCTTTTCAAGATCTCCAATCACTCCTGTTCCCTGACGCTCCAAGAAGTCATCCACGTACTCGCTACCGTCAGACCCTTCCAAGTCCGACGGTTGTATTGCGTCGCTTGTTGCTTCCGTGGTGGGAGCTTTGGAGGCAGGGCGGCTGCGAGAAGCAAGGAGCTTGATCTCCGTAGGATGCCGATGGGGCCAGACTTCGGCCACTGGAACACCGTATACCTCACGAATCAAATTCAACACGTCTGTCACTCGCCTTGCCGACATAAGTGAGCGCTCGTCCGTTTCTGCGCATGATTTCGAGTGCATGTTTTTAAGGCAGTCAGAGGGCCCGGAATTCCAGGGTGCCTATAAACCCACTGAATTGAGTTTCAAGGCACATATGAACATATACGTAATACCAAGATATTCGTACCTTCCATCATTTTCGCAAACTGATCTGTATGCGCGTCCGGCACAACACCCACAAGCCTCTCTGAATCTTTCGGCTCTTCGTCGAAGCTATAGCGTTGGTACAGGGTCTTTGGACGATTTACTATAGAACTAGTCTTCTTGGCGGGGTTTGGCTTACTCTGCACGCTGGCGCTGTGCTGCCAAAGAGCTTTTAGCTGCTCCGTATCCGGGGTGTTTGGCCACGGTTTCAGATCACCAGCCGTGTTGACTCGAAGAGGGCCTTTTTGACGCGAGGCGGGATTGTCATGGCTCCTGCTGGGGCTCCTGCTGGATGCTACGGGAATGCCAAGGCTGGCTTTGTACATGTTCTGGGCAATCTCTTTCCCCCCCAGCGTGCGAAAGACGTCGCCCAAATCTCCGATTGCCTGCTGCATCAGGTCCATGTGCCCGCTTGTGACTCGAATCGAGGCAAAGTGCAGCTGTGCTGCGTGCATCTCGATTGCACTGCCATAAAGCCCCATTCGGTGGTAGCAAAGCCCCAGATCGCGCAGTGCTTTGCACTTTTTGTCCGGGTCAGTGGCCGCATCCGTCCCATTTATCACATCCTCAACCCGCTCGATTTCATCTCTGTTGTTTGGCAAGTCGGGCCGCAACACATGCAGCGCAATGTCCCACAGCAGATTCCCATCCTGCAGCAGTTCAGGCCTGATGCGGCCCTTCAATTTTCGGATGTGCGGCAGCGGGAGTGCCGCGATCCAATCCAACACCTCCTGGTACCGGAGCTTGGTGATCAGATTGTCCTGGCTCGGCGTCCGAATGAGTCGCCGGCTGGGCGGTGGGGTGCTCCAAAACGACGTGCCGCTTAGCGCCGTCTCCCTGCTCCCGATCAGCATGCGAGCACCGCTCTGCCCCCCCGTGCTGCTGGCTGTCCACGGCGGCGTCGTGTGGGAGAGGCAAGGAAGGCCGGATGCCATCACCTCCCGGCCGTTCAGAACCGTGTTCAACTTCGTAGGCGTAGTCAGTTCCCCTCGAGTATCCTCCGGCCAAATGTTGGGCAGACTTGCCCCGGTCGCCTTCGCCGCCGGCGTTGGTGCCCTGGTGCCTCCTCGTCACGTCCCACTCCGCCCTCATTCCCGTCGCGCGCGCCCGTCATCCGGCTGGGGGCGCGCTCCTAAACTCCCTGTTCGTTTTCTCCTTCCTGACGTGTGTTGCAACACCAGGTCGCGTGGCGCGCGGCGCGCATCGCTTCAAAGCGAGTGTTTTCGTCCGCGGCTCCGAACGTGAGAGCGTGCCTTGCCCGGCCTGTGTCCTTGGGTGCGCCCCGCTCGCAACCACGTCAAGAGATGTGCGCACAGCAGCGCGCCACAGGCTTAACGATGAATGTGTGTGTCGGAGGTGAACACGCGGTCTCACACTGCTGGGATGCCCGCAGGTGTTTCGGCTGGTGCTGACGGGCGGTCCCTGCAGTGGCAAGAGCAGCTCGCTAAAGACCATCCGCGAGTTTCTCGAAGGTTACGAACACATGTATTATAAACAATCAAGATCCGATTCGAATTCGAGTTCTAATTCTAACATCATCGCGCAGTGCGAGAGCACCGAGGCCGCTGAGAGTGATTTGTGACATCGCAGGCATCGGGTATCAAGTGTATTGTGTGCCTGAAGTGCCCACGGCTCTGCTTAACGGAGGTGTGGCGAAAAACACACACCACACACAAACACATCCTACTCGCTGGGCACGCCTCCGTGAAAATGTGCGCACATTTGTAAGTTGCGTGAGGGATGCAAGAGCACACGCGCTTCCACTCCCTCTCGTCTTCCTCTCCCTCTCCCTCCCTCCGTAACGCGCACACGTACTCACGCGCAAACACGCGTGCCCAGCGAGTGATTAGGGGTAAATTTTTATGTTTTTGTGTACGTGACACAAACACACACGCACATACGCAATGCATCACCACACACTCGCACGAATGCTCGCACATGCTCTCTCTCTCTCTCTCTCTCTCTCTCTCTCTCTCTCCC
>Ga0315905_10007706_pt1 | contig 10898 bp, 7 predicted proteins | sample LakEriMetagenome_5_FD_203522 | JGI IMG/M metagenome (GOLD analysis project Ga0315905, IMG submission 203522) | Freshwater fungal communities from buoy surface, Lake Erie, Ohio, United States - Buoy 4 MA121 | ecosystem: Environmental > Aquatic > Freshwater > Lake | place: USA: Lake Erie, Ohio... | reverse complement strand
ACCCGGATCACATTCCGGGCCCCCACACTCATGACGGGGGGGGCCTCACGGGAAACTTCCAGCCGGGACAGGCCAGTCGAGTGCCACAGGTCATAAACCGCCACCGCCAAGGCGGCCAGATTCGCGAGAATCCCGAACTGCCAAAGAAACCGCTCGACTTCCGGGGGAAGTCCACCCAGCGGAATCCCCAGTGCCGGAATGGCCATTGGAACAGCCAACACCAGAAACACCCAGAGAAGTCGGCGGCTGGGGCTCATCGGCGGGGGGCCTCGACCGACTCGAGAATCTCCCGTACCGCGTCATCCGCCGTGGTGCCTTCGATCTCGGCATCGGAGCGGATTCGAAGACGATGCCGCAAAACCCAGGGGGCCAGTGATTTGACGTCATCGGGCACGACGAAATTGCGTCCCTCCGAAGCCGCCAGACTGCGGGACGCCTGCAGCAGGTTCACTCCGGCCCGCGGGCTCGCCCCCACACTGATCGAATGCCATTCGCGGCTGCGACCGATGATGTTGGCGATGTAGTTGATCATCGACGGTTCCACGATCACGGCGTTGAGGGACTGCTGGATCTCGAGAATCTCGGCAGCGGTCAATACGGTCTCCAGACCATACGTTTCCATGCGCCTTGACCCCCTGCCCTCAGCGCAATTCCTCAGAATCTGCCGTTCGGCCTCGGGACTGGGGTAATCGACCAGAAGTTTAAACATGAACCGGTCCAACTGGGCCTCTGGAAGCGGATAGGTCCCTTCCTGTTCCAGCGGATTCTGGGTGGCCATCGTGAAGAACGGCCGCTGCAGCGGGTGGCTCTTGCCATCGATGGTGACCTGCAGTTCCTGCATCGCCTCCAACAGAGCGGACTGCGTCTTCGCCGGAGCACGATTGACCTCATCGGCGAGCAGGAGATTGGTGAAGATCGGACCAGCCACAAATTCGAAGCGATTCTCACCGAGGTGAAACATCGAATGCCCGGTCAAATCGGACGGCATCAGATCGGGTGTGAATTGGACCCGCTTGAACCCGCAATCAATCACCCGACCCAGGGTGTTGACGAGCAGGGTTTTCCCCAGTCCGGGCACTCCTTCGATCAGGACATGCCCCTCACTGAAGATGGCCAGCACAACTCCTTCGACCAGTTCCTCCTGGCCCGCCAGCACCTTGCCGATTTCCGACGTTGTTCGCTGGAACAGGTCGGCAATTCTCGAAACTTCCATTTGTGTAGTTCCTCTGTCGTCCTCTGGAAGCGTGCAACGCGCCTGGCTTCAATTCCGCTGCCTCTGACCGGGTCAACCGCCAGACCACCCCTTCCTCATCACGAGTCTGGTTTTTCCCTCATGCAGTTGAGGGGGGGTTGGCACTCCCTGGATTCGAATCGAACTCACCCCGGGAATCAGCCGACATCCAACGGGACGATGCGTCCATCCACACATTCCCGATCAGGTATCCGACCGCGCCCCCCCACAGCGTATCACTCAGAAAGTGCGACCCGCCTTCAATCCGCTGGAGCGCCACCAGGGCGGCCACCACGGCAAACAACAACCTTCCTTGCGGAAACATGCGAGACAATGCCACGCAGAAACCCGTTACGAAGGCCGTATGGGCCGAAGGACAGCCCTGCATTCTTGATCCGCCCGAAAACAACGGGAGCCAACCGCCAAACGTATCGAGAACTGTCGCAGCGGCTGCCTCCCCCTGATTTTGGAAGAAATGATAGGGTCGGGCCCGCGCTACCAGCAGTTTCAACACGTCCGCCGACAAACCCGCTCCAATCGGAGCCAGAACAACCCGCAGGGCACCACGCCCCGACAGAGCGCCGCAAGTCCAAAGCGCCAGCACAATGATGACCGCGCCAGGGGGTTGCCCAAACGGCTCAATTTGCTCCAGGAACCGGTGCAAGCCGCGGAACTCTCCAGCCACGCATCGACGGCTGACCTCCAGATCAACCCCGAGTGCCAGCACCCCCAGTGCCATCAATCCCAGGGGAATTGCCAGCGACTGGCGCGGAGCGACGGCCGACACGGAATTGTCCATCACACCGTCGGGGGAGTTTCTTGGGGATATTCGCCGGAGTGCGAAGAACTTCGGCTACGGCGAATCCACCAGGGGATTGCCAGGCAGCCCAGCACCACCACCAGATTGAACAGGGGGGCCACGGAGTGCCACCGCCGTCCCTCGACTTTCTGGATCGAGTCGGCACCGAATTTGGGCTGGACAAAAGGATGCAGGAAACCAGGAACCCATGCGGGAATATCCCGAACCCGTGAGTTTTCATACATCGCCGCGATCGCCTTGCGATCTTCGTCAGTCTGGCAGACGGCGAGCAATTGATCGCGGTGTTCCTGCGTCATCTGACCGGCGTAACGCAGGTGACGAGAGACGCTTTGGATGGGCCCCAGGTTTTTCTGCTCTTCGTCAAATCTCACCAGAGGCTTGAGATCCTCGGGGAGCTGACTGAGCCCCTCGAATTTCGGCAGCTCGGCCGAAGTGTACATGTAATCCTGTTCCCAGTGCTTCGACAGGGAAACACCATGCTGATTGACGAAATAACGGGCCACTTCGCGATCGCCCAGGATCATCTCCGCGGCCGTGAGGGCGAGAATTGCCGTCCCGATCCAGACGATGATGGGGAACCGGTTCATCAGCCGGGCAATCAGGCCGCTGCAGGTCATGATGATCGCAATCGACACCAGCAGCCCCATCAACAACTTCGCCGAGTCGCCGTGGCTGGCGCCGGCCACGGCCAGCATATTGTCGAGACTCATCATGAAGTCCGCGACGAAAATCATTCGGATCGCAGCCAGCGCGCTTTGATCGGCGTTATCCGGCGTGATTTCGTGCTCTTCGTCCTCAAGGAGCAGCTTCACGGCGATCCACAAAAGCACGAGGCCTCCGAAGAGTCGCACCCCAGGGACCATCAGCAGAAAAGCCATCACCATCGTGAAGACGATGCGCATGAAGATCGCAATTCCCCCTCCCCAGAGAATCGCCTGATTTCTCTGATGGGCTGGGAGTTTGTGAGCGGCCAAAGCGATCACCACCGCGTTGTCACCCGACAACACGATGTCAATCATGATGATCTGCAGGATCGAAATGATGTAGTCGACAGACATGCGGGAAAAGAACACTCAGGGACTGGAGAACAACGGTGAGACAGAACTCCCACAAGATAGTCCGCGGCCCTCCATCCTGCCATACGAGGCGACTTCCAGCACGTTCGGGAGTCGAACGGTCGACAACCTGGATTTCCGGAATGCCGTGGTCGGCTTGACGCCCCTCCGTCGTTCCCGGTTCAATCGCGGAATGGCACAGAGCCAGTCCGCTGACAGCATCCGGCCGACGCAAGATCGTTCGCTGGCCTCAACCCCCCGAGATTCGACCATGCCTCTCCCCCGGATCCAGGTACTCTCCACCGGGAATTGCTCAGCAGACAGAGGCGTTCCACGCCCTCTGGCAACCAAGTTCTACCGCAGATTTCCGCTGCTTCTGGCCGGGGCTCTCGCCTGGTGCTCGGGAATGATCCTGCCCGGTGTGGTGTCGGCCGATCACCTGGAACTGGTCGTTGGAGAGTCTGCGAGCGGGAACGGCCGTGTCGATGCCCAACCGCAGCCCAGACTCAATGCTCCCTTCGGTATCGACTTCGACCGACAGGGACACATGTATATCGTTGAGTTGGAGGGGGGGCATATTCACCGCTGGACCAAACGGGGAGGACTGGTCACGGTGGCCGGCAACGGAAAAAAGGGGGACGGCGGCGATCGGGGGCCGGCGGTGCAGGCGATCTTTCACTCCATGCACGCTCTCGCCATCGATCCGGAGGGGACGCTGTACATCGCCGACACGCTCAATCACCGGGTTCGCCGCATGGACCCCGTCCGAGAGGTGGTCGAGCCGTTCGCCGGGACCGGAGCCAAGGGAAGTGCCGGCACTGACGGGCCAGCACTCTCGGCCAATTTTGACGGGGTCTATTGCGTCGCCCTGACGCCCGATTACAAGCGCTTGCTGATCACCGATCTGGAAAATCACCGTGTCTGTGCGGTCGATCTCGAGACAGGCCGCTTGCGGCTGGTGGCTGGCAACGGAAAGGCGGGAGTCCCCAGCGATGGGGCCATGGCACGGGAAAGCCCGTTGGTGGATCCCCGAGCGGCGGCCGCGGACCGCTTCGGCAATATCTACATCCTGGAGCGCGGAGGACACACGTTGCGCAAGGTTGACCCTCAGGGACGGATCAGGACTGTCGTCGGCACGGGCACCGCCGGAGTCGGTGCGGAAGAAGGGCCGGCCCGCGAGATGCCGCTGCGTGGCCCCAAACATCTCTGTATCGCGGTCGACGGCCGTGTCGTTATCGCAGATACCGACAATCACCAGATCCGCTGCTATGACCCCGAGACGGAACGGCTGCGACTTGTGGCGGGCTCGGGAAAACTCGGGGCTCAGGGACTCGGAGGCCCGGCGAAGCTTGCGGAACTCCACTTTCCGCACGGGGTCTGCCTGGACTCCTCCGGAGAGTTGTTCATTGTCGACACGGGGAACAACCGAATCCTGCGTCTGGTCCAAGAACGGGCACTGGATCTCCGATGAAACTGCAGGGAATTCCGGCGAGTCCTGGAGTGGTCTCTGGTTGCGCCCGGCGGTTGACCGAGGGTCCAATCTCAGTTCAATTGCCGGTTTCCGCACCTGTCGCCGGCACACCTGCAGAGCCACCGGGCCTGGCTCCATCTCCCGGGCAAGTTCTGCGGAAGTCGCGAATTCCAACTCCAGCCGCAATTTTGGACGCGTCTGACACAGAGTCCCGCGATTGGGCGGTCGCCCCGAACGAATACAGACTTCCGGAGCAGGCGAACACAATCCCCGAACTTCAGGGAGACCTGCTGAGATCTCCCCCAAGGGGCCTGCAGGCCGAAGACTGCAGTTCTTCACCCTCCCCTCAGCAGCCTGGCTTGCCGTCGCAGACCGCGCCCTCCGCGGTCCAACTGCCTTCGGCGTGCGCTGGCCCGCCGCCCGATACCACGGGGAGTCGAACCATCGTGGTGGCCTCAACGATGACCGCCCGTGAATTGCTGCAGAGCTGCCAAGGGGGAGCAGTGGGGGTGATCCTGGAACGTTGTGACTGGAATTCAGACACGATGGTGCTGGCCAGATCCCTGGGCATACCACTCGTTTGCGGCCTTGGGGCCGCATGGGGCCAGATCACGGACCGGGTGCCAGTCATCCTGGACGGAACGCGGGGAATCGTCACTCTCCCCGATGCGTCCGAGTCTTCGTCGGGTGACGAGGATTTCCCTGAGGAAATCACCAGCCAACCCGATTTTCCGGAGCCGGTTGCAGCCGTGACCCGCGATGGGATCACCATCCGGATTCTGCTCACGCTGGAATTTTCGCAACAAACCGATCCACAAATGCTGTCGGCTTCGGATGGAATTGGAGTGTGGCGCCGAGATCGTCCCCATGGGTTTAATTGGAATGCCGGCTCCACCGGCGACTTCCTGGCGAGATTTCGCGCCGTCGCAGACCAATTCCAGGGCCACGAACTGCAAATCGCCCTGTCGCTTCCCCGGGAACGCCCCGGGGCTTACTGGGGTCAGGAACAGAGTTGCGTCCCGCCGGAGAGAATCTGCGATGACCTGGAATTCCCGATTCGCCCTCCCCGTGAATGGCTGATTGCCCAGGTCCAGGCACTCCGAGAGCTTGCGAAAGATCATCCCGTCACAATCTTGTTCTCACAGATTGACTCCCGTGAAGACCTGGAGAACGCCCTCGCGACATTAGGAGAGATGGCCGGCGACATTGATCGTGGGGAGTTCCCATTTGGCGTTGGGCTGCTGCTGGAATCACCATCGGCGGCCCTCTCCGCCCGCGAGTGGCTTCCCTTGGTGAACGGTCTCACCATCGATTGGGACGGTCTCTCTCAACACCTCGCCGGCCCAGAGAATTTGCCAGCCGAGGTCGATCCTCTGGCCGGTTGCCTGTCCCCCCCCGTCCTGAAATTGCTGCTCTCCCTGACCGAACTTGCGCGGATTCACGGGACTCGGCTCACTCTCTGTGGCCATCTGCTGGGAGAGCCCCTCTGGACGGCCGTCGCTTTGGCGATCGGTGTTCGCAGACTGAGCGTTACGCCATGGAATTTCCGGTCCGCGCAACACACCATTTGTCAGATTTCCGATCGTGGTCTGGGAGAACTTCGGCAGTTGGTCAGCGAGGGAGTTCCAGCCAGGGAAATCCAGAGCTGGCTACAGCAGCACATGCACAGGTGACAATGCTGCGAACTGGCCGATTGAAGTTGTCCTGCCATGCCGGGATAATCTCGAGTAGGTCTCTCCGGTAATGGGATTGCCGGGGGCCAACGTCCGCTGGGCCGCACCAGCCTCCGTCCTCTCAAGGCTTTTCGCCAACAATGAGCGCCCCTCCACCTGCCGATTCGGGTTCTTCGGAATCGATGAAAATGCAGTGCATGGAGGTCTGGGGAGGAAATGAACCGACTTCCCGGAACGTCGAACTGACGGGACTGCAGGCGTGGGTCTACTCGCTCCCCTACCCGGATTGCAAAAAGGGCGGTGATGTCTACTACCTTTCGTCCTGTGCCTCCGGACGCATCAGCCGCATGTTGATTGCCGATGTCGCCGGTCACGGAGACCTGGTGGACAGCATCGCACGTGGTCTCCGCGATCTGATGCGCAGAAACATCAACTACATCAAGCAGGGACGCCTGTTTCGTGCGTTGAACGAGCAATTTGGTGAACTGCGATCCGCTGGGCGGTTTGCGACCGCGATTGTGATCACATTCTTTGCTCCGCGAAGCAAACTCGAGATTTCGACCGCCGGCCACCCGCTGCCCGTGCTGTATCGCCAGGACAAGCAAACCTGGGAGCCGCTCGCGAGCGTGATTGACCTGACCCAGTTGAAGGCGCCCCTGCAGAATATTCCCCTGGGAGTCCTGGACGGTGCACTCTACGGAGAGGTGAGCCTGCGACTCAGTCCTGGCGACCTGCTGTTACTGTTTTCGGACGGACTGCTCGAGTATCCGACAGGCCCGTCCGAACTCCTCGGACATGAGGGCCTGCTGTCGGTGTTGCGGCGGCTTCCACCGGAGCCGCGGGAGACCCTGATCCCTCGGTTACTGGAGGCGATCACTGGCGATTCGGAACCTCGAAATCGTCGCGATGACCTCACCGTAGTACTCCTGTCGCCGACTGGCCGTGGAATCCCGATGAAAAACAACCTGTTGGCCCCCTGGAGGTTGGTGAGCACGCTCTGGAATCGCGACTCCTGAAAAAAGGCCCAGAGGTTTGTCAGCCAACCAATGAAGATTCCGCCCCCATGCCGGCACGTAAACAGACCCCCGGTGAATTCGGGGAGGCCCCTGAAAGGGCGATGTTGCGCCGCCGGCCTCAACAGCAGCCCGCTCTGGTCATCACAAAGAGGCCGTTCCACGCGGCCGCCATCAGATTGCGCGTTGACAAAGGTCCCGATTGGTCCGAGTCTGTAGGTTCCCGGTTCTGAACCTGCGTCACCGGGAATTTCGGGGACTTCCTGTTTCGCCCCCCCAATCCATTCTCCACCTCTGACTCTCGATTCGACATTCATGTCCCGAATTGATCTCCCACAGGTTGCTGAGTTGCGTCAGAAGGCGGAGGCCGCCGGTCAATCGCATCTGTTCGACCGCTGGACACAACTCTCCGCAGCGGAACAGGAATCGCTCCTCGAACAGGCCCGCTGTCTGGATTTCAATCTGCTGTCGAAGTTGTGGAAGGAGGGGGTGCCGAGTTTCTCTTCGGACTCCCCGGCTGCCAACCTGGCACAACGTGCGAGGCCGCTCCGGCAGATCGTGCGAACCCCTCGCTCGTCGACGGAGATGCAGATGCAGCAGGAGGCACGCGAATGTGGAGAGTCCCTGCTCAGGGAAGGGCGCGTGGCCGTGATCCTGGTTGCGGGAGGGGAAGGAACGCGCTTGGGGGTTGCGGGCCCCAAGGGGATGTATCCCATTGGACCCGTCAGCGGCAGTTCGCTTTACCAAATTCTGGCCGAGCAAGTGCTCGCCCTCACCGGACGATTCGGCCGGAAAATCCCGTTTCTGGTGATGACCAGCCACGCCACGGACCAGGCCACGCATGCGTTCTTCGCCAATCACAAGTGGTTCGGCCTGGATCCAGATTCGGTTCAGTTTCTGCGGCAGGGGGTCATGCCCGCGGTCGATCGTGAGACCGGCCAGATTCTGATGAACGGTCCAGGGACCCTCATTATGAATCCCAATGGCCACGGCGGATTACTGGAGGCCTTGCAATCCAGCGGTGCGTTCGACCGGTTGGAACAACAGGGAATTGACCTGCTTTTCTATCACCAGGTCGACAATCCCCTGGTCCACGTAGCGGACCCGGTAATGCTGGGACTGCATCATCAACAGCACGCCCAACTGACGGTGAAAGTCGTCGCCAAACAGACCCCCGAGGAAAAGATGGGGGTGTTGACTGAGATCGATGGACAGGTCCGAATCATCGAATACAGCGACTTGACCGCGGAGGATGTTCACCGAACCACTGCGGAGGGAGACCTGTTGTTTTGGGCTGGAAACACAGCCATTCATGTGTTTGACCGGAATACACTGCAGCAAATCGCAGTCGCGGAAGAATCTCTTCCCTATCATCGGGCGATCAAAAAAGTGAGCCATTTGGATGGCTCGGGAAACTGGGTGGTGCCGACCGCCGAAAATGCCACCAAGTACGAACGGTTCATTTTCGATGTTCTTCCGCTCGTCCGGAACTGCCTTGTCATGGAAGTGGATCGCGATGAAGAGTTCTGTCCCCTCAAGAATTCTGTGGGAGAGTTCTCGCCGGAACATGTCCAACGGGCGATGATCTCACGATCACTGCGCTGGCTCAGCACCCGTTGCGAAGTCCCCAAATCGACTGATCCAGTTGAAATCAGTCCACTCTTCGCCCTCGACGTCTCAGACCTCGCGCAGTGGGAACCTCCGACCACATGGCCAAATGGACCATTTCTGTTGAAGTGAGTGCGGATGGGTGTGCCAGAGGCACCATACCGGATGTCCGTCGACAGCAGGGGCATTTCGCTTCAACACGTGCGACATTCACCCGGATCCGCCAAATTGATCAATAAAAAGGTCCACTTACGTACACGCAAGTGGACTTCATCACGGAAGTGGACAGAGCCGGGATCGAACCGGCGACACCAGGATTTTCAGTCCTGTGCTCTACCAACTGAGCTATCTGTCCTCAGGGGTCAAGAACAACGTTCTTGATTTCAGAGGAGCGTACTCTTTTCGCACTCCGCTTTCAAGGACACCGCGATCAATTGCGTGGTTCGCCTGGCAAGCATCCGACTTCTCCGGTCGTCGGCCCACAGGATGGAGGGGGCCATGTTTTCACCCCCTGGATACGCTGCGGGCACATGGTCCGGAGACCGTCAATAGCCCCCCAGCGGACTTCCCGCAATTGTGAGCGTTGCACCCAACGCTCACGCCACTCTGGATTTGGCACAGCCTGCTGCCGATCCCCGAAAGGGACCGACGCAGGCTGACCAGATGAGCTCTCAGCCGCAGGCTGACCAGATGAGCTCTCAGCCGCAGGCTGACCAGATGAGCTCTCAGCCGCAGGCTGACCAGATGAGCTCTCAGCCGCAGGCTGACCAAGATGAGCTCTTTAGCGGCCCGCGGGTGGACGCTTGGCTTCGCCGGAGGGCTTCGGAGCAGCAGGACGAACCCCCTTCGTGGGCGTGGGAGTCTCGGCCGACGAGGGGCGAACCTTTCCAGAAGTGTCCGGGCGATCAGCCGTCACCGGTGCATCCTCAGGTCCCCGGTCATTGTTCACCACCTTGTAATTCTTCAGCTTGGGCTTGAACGGATCGTCGCCAAACAGGCTGCGGAAGAGGTTGTCGCTGTTGACCTTGATGTTTTCGAATGAATGAATGCGCATGGATGTGCCTCCGGGAGCGATCAGCCGCACCTCGCGGGGCAAATAGTTGGTCTTCTGGATCACCACCGTCGCCTGGCTCCAGTTGGCCGCGTCACCCGACCAGTTGGGCCGCAGTTTCAACACGATCTCCTGATCCGCGTCTTTGACCAGTTCGATCTGGTACCGCTGCTTGGCTTGCTCGGCCTTCATTCCAAACAGGAAGGGTAACGGGGCTTCGATGATGCGGTCACCCCGGCGTTCCTCGGGAATGGGAACCACCTCGTAGGTCTTGTGCGTCTCATCGATCCGCAGGATCTCGGCTCCGGTGCAGATCCAGCGTTCGGCATCCTTCGGCTTCAATTCATAGGGCTGCTTGTCATCCGTCTTGACCGAGCTGGAATCTCCCTTCGCAATCTTTGCGGGTCGCAGTTCGTAATTCCCGCGATCGGGGGCTTCGAAGGCGAAACGTCCTTCGCCTCGATATTCCACCGAGAAGGTCTTGTCGTACTCCCGGTAACGGGTATCTCCCTGCAGCTTGGTGATCTTCGCGGTCTGCTGCTCCCAGTTGCGGAGAATCTGCTCCAATTCCGGACTCAGCTTCTGAATGCGCAACGGCTCCGCCTCGGGGCGGGGAAGACGCTCGGCACCAGTTCCCGCCGATTTACCGCCACGAGGTGCAGCGGTACGGGCCGGCAATCGGCCCGGCGGGGCGTTGTCCGCCGTCGCGGCTGCCTCATCCGACGCGCCTGTTTCCAGATCCTCATCCGTTCCCTGGGCCTGTCGCACCGGATCCTTTTTGAGGGGCGGTCCCTTCGGAGCAGTCGGCGTTTTCGAGGCAGTTCCCGGCGGCGAGGACTTGCCCGTCGCGGCGTTCCCCGTGGGCTTCTTCTCCGCAGGCTGGCCGGCCGCGCCAATCTTCGACGAAGCTGGCTTGGCTGATTGGGCCACACACGCGCTGGCAAGACAGTGAATGCCGACGCTCAGTGCGAAAACA
>Ga0315905_10007705_pt1 | contig 10899 bp, 6 predicted proteins | sample LakEriMetagenome_5_FD_203522 | JGI IMG/M metagenome (GOLD analysis project Ga0315905, IMG submission 203522) | Freshwater fungal communities from buoy surface, Lake Erie, Ohio, United States - Buoy 4 MA121 | ecosystem: Environmental > Aquatic > Freshwater > Lake | place: USA: Lake Erie, Ohio... | reverse complement strand
CGGCGAGCGGCGCGGCGGGCGGCGGCGGCGGCGGCGGCGGCGGCGCCAGGTAAGAGCCGCCCTCTCGCGCCATCTAGCTAGCTCAACTTTCGGTGTAGCCTGCCCCATCTGCTCTATCACTTGCGAGACTGCGTCTGGCATTCGCATTTACTCCCACCCTGGCGACACACACCGTCCGTGTGCGCGCGCGCGCGAAAGGAGAGGAAGCGGCACTGGTGCCACTTGAGCGATCGACAGAAATGGCGCGCGGCGCGCCGCACCGCTGCTGCTGCTGAGTGTGCAGCGGTGCGCACGCGTGGCGCGGTGCTGTGCGCAACATGGGTGGCCTCTTCCCGGCGTCCTCGGCGCGGGGCGCCGGCCCTCTGCTGTCGACGTCGCCCAACCATCATCACGCCAACCACCCGCGCGGGACGATGGCCAGTGCTCGGCGAGGGCCGGGCAGGCCGTCGCGCGCGGTCAACCTGACGGCGGTAATCGTCCTCTTCGTGGTGCGTTTGGATTGGATTGGCGCGCACGCACAAAAGCAGCTCGCGACGACGCTGCGTGCGCGCCGACGCGCCCACGACGACGCCCTCTCACGCGATCGAGCTGACCTGTCGTCCCCCTCTCTCTCTCTCTCTCTCTCTCTCTCTCTCGCCTGCCCCCCCCTACACCAAACCAAACCAACCACAGGTGATCCTCGTCGGCACGACCTGGCTCAACAACCAGCGCTCCGTGCGCAAGGTCAGCTCGCAGCAGCACCTCGTGGCCGCGCCAGAGTGGGCGTCCGACGGCCGCGGTGGCACCGAGCCCGCCGCCGCAGCAGCCACCACGACCACGGCTGACTCGGCACACGCAGCGATGCTGTTCAACAGTGACAAGCGCCCGGCGGCAAGCGCCGAAGGGGAGGACGAAGAGGCCACCGGAAGGTCGGCCAGCGGCGGCGTGGCGCGGCCCGCGGTGGCGGCGGCGGCCGTGAGCGCGCGCGAGCACGGCGTCGTGGGCGGGCGGCACTGGGTCGGCGACGCGTCCTCGGCCGCCACCCAGCAGCTGCTAAACAAGGCGCGCGGCGACGCCGGCGTTGGCGGAAGCGGCGGCATCGGCATCGGCAGCGGCAACGGCAAAGGAGGCGGCGGCGGCGACGGGGACGACGTTGCCGACGAGGGCACGGCGCGCGAGGCCGAGCTGGCGGCGCAGGCGTTGCTGGCCGACGGGGCGCGCGACATTGAGCTCACCGCCGACCGCGTCGCCGTCGTCGCGCGGCGCGCGCGCGCCCAGCGGCGAGAGGCGGAGGCGCAGCAGCGGCAGCGCGAGGCCGCGGCGGCCGCCGCCGCGGCCGGCGACGCGGCGACCAGCAGGGACGCGGCCTCCTCGGAGACTGGCGGCGAGAAGAAGGATCAAGCGCAAGAGAAGAAGCAGGAGCAGCAGGAGCGGCGGAGCAGCGACGCGAAGGTCGCGCCGGTGGCAGCAGGATCAGCAGCGGCAGGATCAGCAGCAGCACGAGCAACGGGCAAAAACAGCAGCAGCAGCAGCGTTGGCGGCGGCGGCGGCGGCGGCGGCGGCGGCGGCGGCGGCGGCGGCACCACCGCGCTGTACGAGCTGGACGCCGCGCAGCCGTCGTCGTGCCCGACAGGCGGCAGCCCTCCTGAGGGCGCCGCGCGCGACGGCGCAATCGCCGTCGCGCTGCTGACCGGGCGCAACCCGGCGCCCATGGCCGAGCGCGCGCTGACCTCGCTCCTGGCGGCCGCAACGAGGACGGCGGGCAGCAGCAGCAGCAGCAAGGCCCCGCGGATAGCAGGGGCGCTGGACGCGGCCGACGACCCGGACGCCGCGCGCCTTGCCGGCGTCGTGCACGTGTACGTGGCCCAGGACGGCGACGACCGCGCCGTGCGCGAGGTGGCCCAGCGCTACGCGCCCGAGGCGGCAGGGGGCGTGCGGCTGCTGCAGCGGCGGCAACGAGCAGCAGCAGCAGCAGCCCCCTCGGCCGCCCCGCCGCCGAGCGACCCGACCGGCGCCGCCTTGCTCGAGGCCGTGCTCCGCGCCTTCTTCGAGTGCTGGGACTACCCCTACCTCTTCCTCGCGGACGACGACCTGATCTTTGCGCCGGACGCCCTCGCCCTGCTGTCGGCGTCGGCGTGGCTGCTCGACTCGGACGCCGCGACGCTGTGGTGCGCGTCGCTCTGGCAGGACAACGGGCAGCCGCGCACGGCGCGCGACGCGCGCGCGCTGCAGCGCACGGACTACCACCCGGCGCGCGCGTGGATGGTGTCCCGGGCCGTGGGGCTGGAGCTGCTCGCGGAGCTTGGCGCGCGCCGCGAGGCGTTTGCGCGCGCTGGCGGCGGCGGCGGCGGCGGCGGCGGCGGGGGCGTCGTCGTCGCGGGGCGCCGCGGGTGGGAGGACGCCGTGCTGCGCGCCGAGCGCGTGCGCCGGGGCAGGCAGTGCGTCGTGCCCGAGGTGCCGCGCGCGGTGGCGCGCGACTGGTCCCCCGGTGCGGCGGGGTCTACCGGGGTAGTAGCAGCGCCGCCTCGGCTGGACCACGCGACGGCCACGATGGTCTTGGCGAACGAGGAGCAGGTTGAGCAGGAGGAGGAGGAGCAAGAGGAGGAGACGGGGGACGGCGGCGGCGGCGGCGGCGGCGGCAGCGCTAGCAACGGCGGCGCGGGGCAGGGGCCTTTTGCGTTCTCCTGGATGGACGAGGACCTGTCTTGGCTCCTGTCCGACGCCTACCGCGCGCGCGTCACGCGCGAGCTGTCGGCCGCCGTGCACGCCGACCTCGCGGCCGCGGCCGTGGCGCCCTCGCGCGGCGGCGGCGGCGGCGGCGGCGGCAAAGAGGGCGGAGACAGCGCGCCCGCGCCACCACGGCCGCTCCCGCCGCTCCGCGTGCGCTACGGGGGGACGGCCGGCGACTTTGCGGCGGCCGCCGGCGCCCTCGGCGTGTCGGCGCGCGCGGTGCACGCGGGCGCCTTTCCCCCGGGCCCCGACGGCAAGAAGCCCGCCGACGACCAGGGCGTCGCGGGCGGCCCTTACGAGTACTGCTACGCCGCGGGGGGCCCCGCGCCGCGCTTCCCCGACACGGCCGAGGCGTGCCTGCCGTTCTTGCCGGCCGGCGCGTACGCCGGGGCGGTGGCGGCGCGCAGCTCCCAGGGGCGGCGCGTGTGGCTCGTGCCGCACGCGTACGACGCGGTGCTGCCCGTGACGCCCGCGCCCTGGCGCCGCCGCAAGGATGCGGCGTGAAGAAAGAAGGGGGGAGGGGGACAGTGTGCGCTACTAGTATATTAAAAAAATAGAGAGACAACCGCGCGCCGAGATGGCGTGGGGCTGAAAAGTGTGTTTTTGATTGGGTTGTTTGTTTGGTTGGTGCGTCAGTGGGCGTGCCCCCCCTGGCAGTGCGCGTGGCCGCCATGGTCGTGGTCGTGGCCATGCCCCCCATGCGCGCGCGCGGCCCCGCCGCCGTCCTGCCGCCGCCCCCCCTCGTCGTCGTCCTCCTCCTCCTCCTCGAACTCCTGCTCCTCGTCATCGGCGTCCATCGGGCACGTCTGGATTGTCGTGTGCGTCAGGCCCTTGGCGCGCAGAAACGCCTCGAGCCGCGCGACGACGCGCTGCGGGTCGACGCCCGGCGGCACGTGGACGTGGGCCGTCAGGACCGTCAGGCCCGTGGACAGCGACCACACGTGCAGGTCGTGCAGCAGCGAGCGCGACGAGGAGGGGGAGCGGCGCAGCAGCGGCAGGGGGGCCGCCGCCGCGGACGATGCGGGCAACGCAGAGGCCGCCGCCTCGGCCACGGCCGCCTCGATCTCGCGGTTGATGCCGTCCTCGACCGCGGCCATGTCGACGTCCGCGGGGGCGCGCTCCATGAGCACGTGGAACACGTCGGCGAGGATGCCCTTGGTGGACAGCAGCACGAGGACGCTGAAGAGGAACGTGCAGGCCGGGTCGGCGTAGTAGACGATCGGGTGCGCGTCGCCCCAGCGCCAGATGACCGCGCCGGCGATGGCGACGCCGACCGACTGCAGCAGGTCGCCGATGACGTGCAGCACGGCGCCGCGCAGCGCGAGGTTTTCGGGCGCCGCCGACGCGGGCTGCGCGGGCGGGTGCGAGTGCCGGCGGTGGAGGCCGCCGCTGCTGCTCGGCCGCCGGGCGTCCTTGCGCGCGCCGTGGTGGTGGTCGTGGCCGTGGTCGTGGCCGTCGTGGTCGTGGTCGTGGCCGTCGTGGCCGCCGCACTCCTCGTCGCCGTGGTGGCGGTCGACGTCCCCGTTGGCTTCGTGGCCGCCGCGCCCGTTGCGGCTGCTGCTGCGGCCGACGTGCGCCGCCGGCAACGACGGCCCGTGCGAGTGCCCGTGTCCGCCGCCGCCGCAGCCGCCCCCGTGCCCGTGCCCGCCCCCGTGGCCGTGCGCGTGCCCGCCGTGCACGCCCAGCACGAGCGCGATGCAGACGTTGAACAGCACGGCCGCCACGCTCACGCCGAACATCAGGCGCCCGTCGACGGGCACGGGCCGCGCGACGCGCTGCACCGCCTCCCAAACGAGGGCGCCCGTGACGGCCCAGATCATGAGCGCCGAGACGAGGGCCGCGAGCACCTCGGTGCGGTGGAAGCCGTACGAGTAGCTGCCGCCCTGGCCCGCGGGCGCCGGGCGCTGCGCGACGGCGTAGGCCGCCGCGATGGAGACGAGGAAGGCCGAGACGTCGGAGAGCATGTGGGCAGCGTCGCTCATGATGGCGACCGAGTGCGCGTAGTACCCGCCGACGATCTCGACGAGCATGAAGGCGGCGCACAGGCCCGTCGCCCAGAGCAGGCGCGTCGTGACGGCGGGCTCCTCGCGCTGGTGCTGCGGCGGCTGCTCGCGGTGCTGCTGCGGGTGGTGGTCGCGGCCGCAGCTGCTGCCGGCGCCGCCGCCTGCTGCTGCTGCTGCTGCTGCTGCTGCTGCTGCTCCCGCCGCTGCTCCTGCTCCTGCTGCTGCGGCCGCGGCGCCCTTGGAGCGCGCGTCGCCGCCGGCCGTCAGGAAGCACGCGTCGGCGAGGTGGCAGCCTGTTCGTTGTTGTTGTTGTTTTTTGTTGATTGGGATGGGGAAAGGGCAAGAGGGCGCGTACTGGTCAGCGCGAGAAATCGCGAGAGCCTCTCGGCCGCGCACGGGGGCCAAGGCCGGCGTCCGCCAACCAAAAGGGGACAGGCGGCGGCAAGCGGCGGCGGCAAGCGGCGGCGGCGGCGGCGGCAAGCGGCGGCAAGCGGCGGCGGCGGCTCCGACAACTCACCGGACGGGCGCGCGGCGGAGAGCTTGCTCGAACCCGTGGGCTGGCGCCGACGCGCCGGGCCGTCCGAGTCCGTCCCGGCAATCTCCTCGTCCGCGAGGAGCGGGCGGGTCGACGCCATGTCGGTCGGTCGGTCGGCGAGGGGTTGTTTGGGGGGGAGGGGCGGACGTTCTCTCCCGCCCCCGGGACGCCCGGCGCGTGTGTGTGCTTTGGCACGCACGCGAATCGAGAGGAGAGTCGCAGGATGTGGTTGCTATGTAGCTGGCTGAATTGGCTGTTTATCCCCTGTGTGATCCCTGACGTTTGGGGCGAGCGCGCAGCCGCTCTCAAGACCCAGCGGGCGCGCGCAGCCGCCGGCACCGTCGCCCCCCCCGGCAAGCCGCCGCCGCAAGCTGCGTTCACACAGTCTAAACGCTAGTTCTCCGCGACGCGCGCGAACCGGGCGCGCAGGTCGTGCAGCTGCTTTGCCGGCGGACGACCCTGCGGCTCCGCAGCCACGACGGCGCCGTCCCTCGCCGCACCCACCGGGGCCTCTGCCGCCGCCGCTGCCGCCGCCGCCGCCGATGGACCGCCGCCGCCGCCCCCAACCGCCGAGGCCGGCGGCGAGTAACCGCCTCCTGCTCGCCCGTCCGGCTCGCCGTCCGTCTTCTGCTGCTGCTGCTGCTGCTGCGCGTACGACAGGCGCCGGGGGCGCGCGGCGCAAGACTCGGGCGGGGACGGGGGCAGGGCGCCGCCCGCACCGTCGTCGCCGCCGTCGTCGCCGCCCTCGTCCTCCTCGGGGGCCGGAGCGTCCGCGGGCTCGTCGTCCTCCTCGTCGTCCTCGACGATGGGCTCGGCGGCGAGCTGGTGGCCGCCCGGTGCGCGCCCGTCCGCCTCGTCTCGGAGCGCATGCTCGCGCGCCAGGCGCAGCAGCGCGGGCGTCGGCGGCACGAGCTGCAGGGGGGCGGCCGCCTCTCCGCCACCACCCCAGCCGCCGCCACCACCACCACCACCACCACCACCACCACCACCACTTTCCCCAAGCATCACCGAGTACGCCACCGCGTTGGCCACCGTAGCCGCCTCGGCCGCCTCGGCCGCCTCGCGCCGCCACCGCCCCTCCTCCTCGGCCACGCCCTCGTCCGCGCGCCGCCGCAGCGAGGGCTGCCGCGCCGCCGCCTCGGCCAGCCGCTCCCCGACGCGCTGCTGCAGCGCGCGCAGCTCGGCCAGCCCGGCCCCGTGCGCGCTGATGGCCGCGCGCAGGTGCAGATGCAGGTCGCGGCGCGCCTGGAGGGCCGAGGGGAGAGGCGGGGAGGAGGAGGCTGCTGCTGCTGCCGCCGCCCCGCCCGCCGAGAGCGGCAGCGCGCCCGCGAGCTGCCGCACGCGGCCGCCGAGCTGCTCGACGTCCTCGGCCCACGCGCCGACCACGGCCGTCACGTCGATACCGGCCGCTTGGTCGCGCGGCTTCTGGTCGCCCGCTGCGATGGCGAGCCGCCGCAGCTCGGCGCCGTCGACGGCGTGCGGGTGCTCGGCGGCACAGGCGGCAGAGGCGGCGGCGCCCTCCGCAGAGCGGCTGCTCCCCAGGACGGACGTCAGCAGCGGGCCCAGGGCGGCCAGCGCCGGCAGCTGCGCCTCGAGCGCCCGCCACGCCTCGGTCGCGCGGCGCTCGGCGGCGGCGGGCAGCAGCGCGTCGCCCGCTTCGCCGCCGCCGCCGCCCCGCTCGTCCTGCTCCTCGCGCGACGCGCCGTCGCCCAGGCCCAGGACGCCCTCGAGGTCCATGGGCACGCCAACGGCCGCGCGCCGCCGCGCCATCTGGTCGGCGTAATTGGATTCGCGGTCGGCGTCGTCGGCCCCTTGCTCCGACGGCTGCCGGCCGGCCCAGCCGCCGCCGCCGCCGTGCTGCCCCTCGTCGCCGCCGCCGCCGTACCGCGCGCGCGCACCCCCTTCCTGCTCCTCCTCTTCCTCGTCCACCACCGCCCACGCCTCCTCCTGCCGCATGAGCCCCTCCAACCCAGGCGGCAGCGCCAGCCCCGCTTCCGCCACGGCCGCGCGCAGCCGCCGCTCGGCCGCCGTCAGCGCGTAGAAGCGGTCGCGCAGCGCGGCCGCGCCGCGCTCGGCGGCGCGGCGCAGGTCCTCGGCGTCGCGCGCGCGGGCCAGGAGGGCCTCGGCCTCGCACGCGACGCCCAGGCGGCCCGCGGCCAGCAAAGGAGCCGAGGCCGCGGCCGCCAGGTAGGGGTCGCGCGCGGCCGCGGCGGCCAGCAGCGCGTCGGCGCCGGCCGAGGCGGACGTCAGCCGCGCCGCGGCCGTGTCCTCCGGGAACAGGCGGCCGTGCTCGGCGCGCAGGGCCAGGGTGGACAGCTCTGCGAGCAAAGAGATGACGCGCGAGCCCGACGCCGAGCGGAGGGCGGACGATACGGCGGCGGCAGAGACGGCGGGCGGGGGCTGGGGGCTGGTGTCGCCGAGGCCGCCCCCGACCCCGCCGCCGCCAAACGCGCCGGCCTCGCGCAGCGACCGCAGCCACTCCTGCACCTTGGCGTAAAACTCCTTCTGCGCGCGCTTGTCGCCCGCGACCGGCCAGCACCCCTTGAACGCGCGCCGCGCCTGCGCGCGGCCGTGCAGCACGCAGTACAGGTGGTGCAGCACGACCTCGAGCGCGCGCGCGTTGGGCCGGCGAAAGGCGCCGCGCGCGACGGCGAGGTCGACGGCCGTCGTTGTTGCTGATGATGATGCTGCTGCTGCTGCTGCTGCTGCTGCTGCTGCTGCTGCTGCTGCTGCGCCCATGTCGGCGCGGTCGATGCCGAGGAGGGCCAGGTTGCCCGCGACCAGGGCCTCCTCGGCCGTCGTCGAGGATGCCATGGGGGGCGGTGGGGGTGGTGGGTCTGGTTCTGTCGAGACAGCCCCCGCGCTGCGTTTTTGAATTTGCCTGCGCCCGCTCCTCGTGCGACGCGACGAGCTATGCGCGGAGGCGATGCATCGGTGCTAAGATGCTGCTTGATAAAGAACGTGTGATCGCGCGCGCGCGCGGAACGGGGCGGGTCTTGGTCGCGCAGCCCTCGCTTTTCTTTTTGCTCGACGCACTCGTCGCCCTTCCCGCAGCTGAGCAGTTGCCTCCCCCGATCATCCAGCGGCCCGCCCACAGCGCTCTCCGCAACGCCCCCCAGTTCCATTTCAAATCTCGCTAGCTAGTCCCTCGCGCAACCCCTCAAAGTACCTCTCCTCCTCCGCTTTCCTCCCCTTTGCTCGCCCCCTGCCCCACGATCGCCACGCGCGCGCCGCGAGGCGCCGCGACCAAGCCTTGTGGCGTGTCGTCAGTGATCGATTCCGCCCGACCTCGTCCGCCCGCAGCACAACCCCGCGGCCAAAGGGGCGGATCAGGAATCACCCGCTAGCTGCGCCGCGCCACCTGATGCGGGCCCAGCGCGCTCCGGCGCCGGGCGCAAGATGGGGAGCGACCTCGCCGCCGACGCCGCCGACGTCGCGCGCGCGCCGCCTCGCGCTCGCGCTCGCCCTCGCCCTCGCCCTCGCCCTCCTCCAGCCGCTCGTCGCCTCGGCCGCCCCCTCGCTCGACGAGCGCACCGCCCACGCCCTCACCGCGGGCGTGCAGGAGCGCCTCGTCGCCCAGGAGCGCGTCGTTGGCGAGCTGCGGTCGGAGCTCGCCGAGCTCCCCGCGCGCCTCGAGGCCGCGATCGCGCGCCGGTTCGCCGCCAGCGCCGCCGCCTCGGCGCGCGCGCTCGTCCTCGACCCCGTGCAGGCGGCGGTGCTCAACCGCACGCTCAGCGGCGCCGACTCCTTCCTGGGCGCGCGCATGGTGCGCTTCGAGGGCCAGGAGCTGCTCATCTTGGCGCCGCGCAACGACGAGTACGTCGGGGGGTCCATCCTGCGCACGGGGCAGCCGTACGACCCGGACATGCTGCGCACGCTGCTCCCGCTCATCCGGCCCGGCTCGACCGTCGTCGACGCCGGCGGCAACATCGGCTCCTACACGGCGCACTTTGCCTCGGCCGTGACCCCCTCGGGCCGCGTGTACTCGTTCGAGCCGCAGCGCAAGGTCTTCCTCGTGCTGTGCGCCAACGCGGCCGTCAACTCGCTGCTCAACGTGTTCCCGCAGAACGTCGCGCTCTCGTTCGCGCCGGGCGAGATCACGATGTCCGGCAAGGTCCCCGACGGGTCGAGCGCGGGCGTCGACCTGAGCGCCGCCGAGGCCGCGCGCGCGCCCATCAACTACGGCGGCATGTCGATGGGCGTGGGCGGCGAGCGCGCGATCGCGCGGCCGCTCGACGACTACAACCTCACGGACGTCTCCTTCATCAAGGTGGACGTACAGGGAGCCGAGCCGCTGATGTTCTGGGGCGCGCGCGAGACGATCCGGCGCAACCTCCCCGCCGTCGCGTTTGAGGACACGCCCGACGAGTTTCGCATCTCCGACTCGATGCGCGCGGCGCTCGCGATCCCGGACGAGGTCGCGGCGTTCGACTTCAAGGCCTTCTTCGCGGCGCTCAACTACACGTCGCGCCGCATCTCTGGGAGCGATGTCTTGCTGCTGCCGCCCGGGCACCCGGCTGCGGCGGTTGATGCGGTCGTGCCGCCGCCGCGTTGAGGGCTGGCGAGGGCGGCGGACGCTCGCGACAAGAACGACAGAAAAAAAAATATCAGACAAGACACGCAGCAGGATGAGATGATCACCAGTACTAGAACGTTTTGCAATGGCTTTTTTTGACCTATCTATTATGAATCCTCTCGTCTAAGAGCTCAGCGACCGCATGAAGCGCTGCACGCTCGCCATCGTCCGCGCGATGTTGCCCGCCAAGCCCGCCGCGCCGCCCTCGCCCCCGCCGCCGCCGTCAGCATCGCCGCCGAGCGCCCGCTGCACGATCGCGTCGAGCGCGTCGCCCGCCGGCCGCGACGGCGTCGTCGCCGCCACAAAGTACCTGCCGGGCATCCCAGGCTCCTCTACAAACACCTTCCACTGCTCCGGGTAGCGCCGGAAGACGCTGCCGACGTCCCCGATGGGCCGCAGGGAGTAGGTCGTCGCGAAGCGGGCGAGGAAGTTGCTGCGCAGGCGCCGCGCGTTGAGCCCGAGGCCGACGTCGCCCGACGACAGGCGCTGGTTGAACAGGACGACGGGGCGCTCGGGCACGCCCGCCTGCTCGTCCTGCTCCGAGGCGAGGCGCACGGCGCGCAGGCAGTCGTCGGCGCCGGGCGGGTCGGGGCACGCGACGACGATGAGCGCGTCGTCTGCGGCGACGGGGCGGCGCGAGTTGAGCGACGAGATGGCAAAGGTGCGGTCGGGCCACTGGTTGCTTAGCATGGCGGCCACGCCGGCGTCCGGGTAGATGGCTTTCACGACGGAGGCGGGGGACGCGGCGGCGTCGCTGCTGCTCGGCGTCTCTGCGGCGGACTCGGCGAGCGCCTGGCGCAGCTCGTCGCTGCCGCCGCCGCCGGGCGCCTCGGCGACTTTTTCCGCGAGTGCCTCGACAAAGAGGCGCGTCATGCGCCAGAACCGCTCCTGGTCGCCGCGGTTGGGAAACTGCGGCCCGGAGATCGGGTCCCAAAAAGAAGTCAGCATGATCTCAACCTGCGCGATGGGCGTTTTTTTTGTGTGTGTTGTGGGGGGGGGGGGGGGGGGTGGGTTGGGTGCGGGTGTGATGCGTGCGCGCCTGTCACTGTGTGTGTGTGTGTGTGTGTGTGTGTGTG
>Ga0315905_10007704_pt1 | contig 10901 bp, 13 predicted proteins | sample LakEriMetagenome_5_FD_203522 | JGI IMG/M metagenome (GOLD analysis project Ga0315905, IMG submission 203522) | Freshwater fungal communities from buoy surface, Lake Erie, Ohio, United States - Buoy 4 MA121 | ecosystem: Environmental > Aquatic > Freshwater > Lake | place: USA: Lake Erie, Ohio... | reverse complement strand
CAATCGGTTGTATGATATGGTAAAAATCGCCTTTGAGCATTACAGTTGCTTTAATTTCTTCAGACTGATGGTGAAGTGGATGCTTTCATGTTTAATAAACACTGAGTCAGGCAAACTCTTCCCGGTTTCATAAAAAGACGCAGTGGTTTTAAGTTTATTATTAGATCTGATTTCTGCTTTGATCAGCTTAGTGCAGTCAGATGATGTGAAGTATCCGGTTGTTTTTTTGTCATGATTATATACATGGATTGATTCATCCCCGTTGATGATGTGCTGGTCCGGTTTTGATTTTACCACTGACATCAGCACCAGACGGATATCATCCCTGAGTTGCCTGATGACCGGTTTGCGGTCAAGCTTTTTGGTAATGTAATGTACTTTGAATGTTTCTCCTTTAAATTCCATGTCGAAAAATGTAATTCCGGCATCTCCCGTAAAAACAACTCTTGTGGAATGGTCATTCATTTTCTTAACTACCAGTATGCCGCCGAAAGATCTTCCTGCTATTTCTATTTCACTTTTGTATCGTTCCGAGAGATAGTCCGGAAGGTGTTTCAGCAGACAGTCGTTAACTTCCGCCCGCTCAAGTCCGGACCATGGCTGACGGCTGCATGATACAGAAAGCATCAGGCTACCTGACAACAAAATCGGTATCAGGAATTTTTGCATTGAGCTGACGGTTGTTGAATTTGATTACTGTATTGTCACCGGAAGGCTCCGACATGATGATCTGCAGTACCTCCGCCTCGTTTTTAGTCATGACAACGGAAATGCTTTCGAAGTAATTCTTCATTTCCTTACCGGATGGCTTCAGTCTGACAAGATACTGGCTGTCGTTTTCAAAAATTTCATGGGTGAAATCCTTGTTGGTCAGAATCGTTCCCTGTATGCAGTCGATCATAATGTTATTGACCACAGTGAACAGTTTATTGCCTCTCGATGAAAAGGAATTTGTTTTTTGCCCGTCCCTGATAGTCACTTTGCCATCATTGATAATCATAAGGTATTTAAAAGGAGAGGAGTACTCCATCCTGATTTTTCCCGGCTTCTTAAACAGAAAGGTGCCGCTGGAAATGATGGTTTCTTCAATGGCAGAAAGATTCTTCTCCTGAATGAATTCAGCTTTTAGTCCGTTAGTTAAACCAGCCGCGCGTTCCATTTTTTTTGTGAACGCAGGTTTGTCGGCGACAGCCTTGTAGCCTTTCGGCTGAGCAAATAAACAGGCAGGCAAAATGATCAGACAACTTAATATCAAAAGTTTCTTAAGCATAAGCCTCCTTTCCGATACACTGATCAACCCCTGCAAAATCAAGTCCCTTTTCCCTGATTTTGTCTATGATGGTTTGCAATGATCTGATGGTAGTGTCAGAAGTATCATGTAATAACACAATATCGCCTTCTTTGATATTTTCTGTGACTCTGTCAATTAGTTTTTGATCATCTTTAATTACCGTATCAAGTGATCTGACATTCCATCCGACAGTCACGAGATTGTTACTGATGATTGCCCTGGCAAGTGGTGGTGTGGTGACTCCGTATGGCGGACGGAACAATCTCAGTTTCTTTCCTGTTATCTGATGAGCAGTTGAATTGGTGTCGGCGAGTTCTTTCGACAGTTTGCTTTCCGGAAACAGATCGAATGCAGGATGATGAGTATAACTGTGATTGCCGATGGTGTGACCTTCCGAAATAATTCGCTGAACCAGATCAGGATGTTTTTTCATCCTGCTCCCTATACAGAAAAATGACGCAGTGATCCCGTTTTGCCGGAGAATGTTCAGTATGGTGTCGGTTTTGCCCGGAACAGGACCGTCGTCGAATGTCAGCGCGACCTTTCCGGGTAACCGGCCGTCACAAGCTGCTTTGATGAAAAATCCTGATCTGATATTTGAAGAACCCCATGCAGTGATTGTTAGAAAAAGCACTACAGGAAGCAGAAGCGATATCAGATGGATATTTGCAAAATACCACAAAAGCACCACCACTGCAATAACAAGCAGTGTCGCTACGATGGTTTTATGGAAGTTCATCATGCTGATATACTGATAAAGGAATAATGTATTCCGCCCGACTGGTTGATGACCAGAATATTTTTAAAATCCTGATCAACAGGAACTGAAGCGTCAAGTGAGGAAAGGCTGAGTTGTTTTGAGGCAATCTCTGTTGCCAGCCATAGGGCAAATGCGGTGGCAGTCGGATATTCACCGCAAAGTTGCTTGAACTTGTAGGAAGCAGTGCCGGGCGCAACGATATCAGTCATCGAATCGATGATCCTGTCATTAACGCTGTCGCCGTTATGGCCTGATAGTATCAGATCGTATTTGCCTGAACTGATTTTTTGAAATTGCGATGCAGCTTCCTCCGGATTGAGATGCGAAAACTGCTCAACACAATTGATCTGCACCGGATGATCGCCCGACGGCTTTCCGCTGATCATAAAGTAACCTGCGCCTTCACCGGCGACCGTTCCCTTGCCGGAAGCGTCATTCAGATCAAATGGCAGTTCTGATGCACCTTTTCTGTAAAATCCCATTCGGTCCATGATGGTAAATGATGCATCAATCAACTCATCCGTTCCACCAATGAGTGCATTGCCGACTGCACCTTCCTGCACCTGCATGAATCCATCAATTAACGCCGACTCAAATGAAACGGAACGGTGAACATAGGTGCTGTTATATCCGTGACATTTGAAATGCAGGGCAATTTGTCCGGCAATGGTGTTGTGGGTGCTGTGTATGAATGGGGTAGGGTTGAGCATGTCTTCGTTGTATTCGGTCATTCTTGAAATGAACGAATGAGTGTCCTCCAGACAACCAAATGCTGTGCCAACGATGATGGCATCAGGATGTTCGATTCCTGCTTTTTTTACCGCCGTTTTTACTGCCGCGACTCCCATACGGATGATTCTGCTCATTCTGCGGATCGCTTTCGGATCGATCAGTTCAGCGTAATTGGGTTCAATACAATTCAGTCTGACACCGGAGTGAACCAGTTTTCCCTCAGAGGCAATCGTGCTGTCGAATGTTTTCTGAGGCGAGATCAGTGATGTGCTGTTGATATATACACTCATGAGAACAGACGGAGTATTACAACGATGAAAATACGAGTGAAGTGCAGTTGCCGCCGAACCCAAACGAATTCGAGAGCACATGATTCAATTGTTGCCCTTTGATGAATTTTGTTTCCGGCACAATATGAAGTCCGCTAACGGGCTGTGAATAAGTGAAGTTTGGGTAAATCAGTCCGTCGCGTAGTGCAATGGCGGAGTAAGCCGCTTCTATTCCTCCGCTGGCTCCGAGCGTATGTCCTGTAAACGATTTGGTGGAACTGAGTTTTGGATAGTGGGGATGAAAGATCCGCTCCACTGCTTTTCCTTCTGCACTGTCATTGTTTTTGGTGCCGGTACCGTGCATGTTGATATAATCAATATCAGAAGGTTGAATTTGCGCCATTTCCAGGGCTCCCTTCATGGCGAGGTAAGGTCCGTTGCCGTCATCCGACAAGGCTGTCTGATGATGCGAGTCGTTGGCATTGCAGTATCCTGAAACGTTGCACCAGGATTGAAGTCCTGTTTTTTTCAATGCTTCATCGCTCATCAGAATCAGATAGGCAGCGCCCTCTCCGAGATTCAGTCCTTCACGACTTTCATCCAGCGGTCTGCACTGGTTCTTGTCAACGATCATCAGTGTATTGAACCCGTTCAGTGTGAAACGGGTCAGTGCGTCAACGCCTCCGGCTACTACAATATCAAGTTTGCCTGCCCTGATCATGCGCGATCCCAGCATGATGGCATTGGCCGACGATGAGCAGGCAGTACTGATGGTAGTGACGAAACCTTTCAGTCCCAGTTCCTTTGCAACGTAATCGGTGGGCTTGCCGTTGTCGTGATGCATTACCTGCCTCAGATCGCCCGCCATCGGGTCGCTGTTGAAGTCACGATAGAAAAACTCTGTTTTATCCATGCCGCCAACCGTACTGGCAGAGATGAAACCGGTCCTGAAATTTTCAAGTTCCCTGTTCATCAGTACCGAAAGAGCTTCGCGTGCAGCTGTGAAGCTGAGTAAAATGGTACGACTCAAATATTCGGGAAGGCCGCAATTGGCGGCAAGTTCGCTGTTGGAAAGTTTTACTTCTCCCAAAGGAAAAACATGGTGATGCCTGGTTTCGAGAAACTGTATGGCTCCGATTCCGGAACGATGATTCTCAAAAGACCGGATATTTTCCGCCAGATTGTTACCTATGGCGGATATCACTCCGGCATTCACCACATGTACTGAAGCGGACATAATTTAATTAACCGGGCTTATGGGCGAGAATATACTCAGCCATGGTGTTGACGGATCGGAAAACTCTTGGACCATCTTCGGCCCTTGTCATTTTAATTCCGTAATGCTGTTGCATCAGCACGATCAGCTCCAGTGCATCAATGGAGTCGAGTCCGAGTCCTTCTACGAATAAGGGGGTGTCATCGCCGATATTCTCAGGCTTGATGTCTTTTAAATTCAGTTGCTCAATGATCTGGCGCTTCAGATTTTCTTTCAGTTCACTCATTCCGGTAAGTGGTATAACTTATTTAAGGTTTCGGCATTGAATGGTTGTGATCCCTTGGCTTCTTTCTCTTCAACCAGGTAAAGGAACAACCGGTATTTTTCATCCAGAAACTCCACCCATCCGCCAATACAGGCTTCAATGGCTTTGGATTGAAAGAGGCTGGAGATATATTCAGACTGTCTGCCCGCATCAAATTCCGGCTCAATGAAAAAAGTATTTTCTCCTTTGATGCCGTGCCTGATGCAGATTTCTCCAATGACAATATTGGGTAGCGAATATACGAAAACGGCAGGACTGGCCGGACCGGAGAGGATCTGCCGCTGGTGCTTCAGGTCAGTATCCAGACTGGAGTTCCGGTTACTGAGTATCATTCCTATCTGAAAAGGGTTGTATTCTTCTGCTATCTTCCTGTTATTCAGCAATATATCGGCACCCATAAAGCCCAGTTTGCACAGGGAGTCCATTTTGTGGAACTTAGGGTATTGTATTTCATGCTGTCTGTACCACTGTTCCGCAAAAGCAGCAAAAACAAGGTTGGCGCCTTGGAAAATGAGTTTGTCGCCTTGCACAGCCCTGTTTTCAAGAATATTGACGAAACTCGTTATAAATGCCAAGGGGATGCGTGTTGAAAATAAAGGATCGCAAATTTATAAAATGACGGCTGGATAAAGGCTTTATTTTACTTTTGTCACCTGCAACATTTAAAACTGTTATCTTATGAAATGGAAATTATCACTTGTGATGGTTGTGTTCCTGATTGCCGGTATCGGCTCAGTGAATGCACAAAAAATCATTCTCGAGTCCGGGGACGGGTCTGTAATTAAAGAAGAGAAAAAACTGAATATCGAATTTGATTACTCCGAATTCGGTGTCGGAAAGTTCCCGAAGGAAGAAGATTATGTGAAGCAAAAAGTGGATGAGTACAATGCCAAGGAGCCCGGTAAAGGTGACAAATGGCATCAGTCGTGGATTGGCGACCGTAAAAGTCGTTTTGAGCCCAAATTCCTGGAGTTGATCAATAAAGGTCTTGAAAAGAAAGGTATGGTAGTAAGCGCCAATCCGGAAGCCAAATATACTCTCAAGGTCAAAACCACATTTGTGGAACCGGGCTTCAATGTTGGTGTGATGAAACGTCCTGCTGCCGTAAGCTTCAAGTATATTTTTTATGAAACAGCCAATCCTTCTAATGTAGTGGCTGTTTATTTCCAGAACACCGTACCGGGATCACAGTTTGGCGGTTATGATTTTGATGTTGGAACCCGTGTAGCCGAATCATATGCGAAAGGCGGAAAAATGCTTGCCGCGATGATTTCTAAAATGAAGTAAACAGCTGATGATAAAACCAAAGCCCCTTGACATTCGTCAGGGGGCTTTATTTTTTTGTAAGGAGTGATAAAGAAAAGTTGTTCTCATAATTGTTGCAGATCAGAACACTGTTGATTTGATCCGGACATTCGCCTGCAATGAGAGTGTTTTGATGCATCCGGTTTTCAAAGAGTATCACTGCCCCCAGCCATAGCGCAAATGCTGAAGAGGTCTGGTATTCGCCGCACCAGTGTTTGAATGCGCCTGATGCCATACCGGGGAATTGATCGATTAAGACTCTATACACGGAATCATTTGAAACATCGCCGTTCATTCCCCACAGCATGACCATCTCTTCCTTCCGGATTTGATGAGAAATTAATATCTGATCAATGGATGCTTTCAGTTCATCAGTTGTGGGAGAAAAGAAGGTTTTCACTTCTTTGAGTATGCCATAATCATGACTGCCCGGCTTCGTGCCAATCACAAAAAAAGCCGCTCCTTCTCCTGCTATGGTACCCTTTGCGGGATGCTTGTAAAGTGCTGCTGATGTGGCCATCTGATCTCTCCAGATACCAAGTCTGTTGTAGATAAGATGATTGTGATCGGTCATTTCATCGAGCCCACCTACAAGGATGTCATCAGTCTCATTTTCATCCAGCATCATGATCGCGTCCAGCACGGCACTTTCAAATGAAAAACCCTTATGCACAAAGGTAAAGTTGTGGTTGTTGCATTTTAGTTGCAGGGCAATCTGTGCACTCACGGTATTTTGCAGCGACTGAATAAAATGTGTCGGTGTTAAAAACTGCTCATCATCGCGGATTACTGATGTCAGAAATTTTTCGGTATCGCCCAAACAGCCCAGCGCTGATCCGGCTGTTATCGCACCGGGCATTTCAACGTTCGCATCTTTGAGCGCTTCAGCGGCAGCAGCAACGCCCATTTTGATGATCCTTCCCATGCGCCTGGCCATCACCGGATTCAGATAGTCGGTATAAGTTGGTTCGATACAGCGGAATCGGTTGTTATCAGTCACCACCGGCTCGTCAGGAATACGGTTGTTCCTGAAAGATCGCTGCGGCGACAATGCTGAGATGCCTCTGATGTATGCTTTCATATTTTTGAAAAAATCAGAGATGAGGTATTGCCGCCAAATCCAAACGAGTTGGACAGCACATGCTTCACGGTTTGGTTTTCTTTTATTTCCGTTACCGGGATCATCCCCAGTTCAGGAATGGGATTGGAAAAATTCAGATTCGGATAGATAATACCTTTGGCAATTGCCAGTACCGATAAAACCGCTTCAACACCTCCGGCAGCAGCCAGTGTATGACCGGTGAATGCTTTGGTGGAACTGAATGGCGGAACAGAGGATCCGAAAATTCGTTTGATGGCAATGCCTTCCGATAAGTCATTGAGTTCGGTCCCGGTTCCATGTGCGTTGATATAGCTGATGTTGGAAGGAGAAATCCCGCTGATACCAAACGCTTTTTGTATGGCCATAAAAGCACCCTCACCTTCCGGAGAAGATGCCGTCTGGTGATAAGCATCATTGGCATTGCCGTATCCTGTTAAAGCGGCATAGACTCTTTTCCCTTTCGCCGCTTTTTCCGATTCCAATACAATATAGCCGGCTCCTTCACCCAGATTCAAACCGGCTCTTGAATGGTCGAACGGTCTGCACGGATGCGGATCCAGTATCTTCAGGCAATTGAATCCGTTAATGGTAAATCGCGAAAGCGAATCGGTGCCGCCCACAATCACTCTGTCGAGAATATTGTTTTTGATCAATCTCGCTCCAAACATAATAGAGTTCGCCGATGAAGAGCAGGCGGTGCTAATGGTCGACAGAAAATCTTTGATGCCCAGTTCTTTTGCGATCACCTCGGTGCTGTCGCTGCAGTCGAGCTGATGAATGTAATCCAGATACTCGCCTTTATCATTCGGGTCCAGATACTCCATGAAATGATTTTCTGCAATTCCCATTCCTCCAACACTGGTGGCGGAAACAAGGCCCGTTCTGAACTCACCCGGATGTTGAATGCCAGCATCCTGCAAGGCTTCCCTGGCAGCAATAATACCCAGCAAAGAGGTTCGGGTAATCTTCGTTTCTGAACGGATGCCTGCAAAAACTTTTAAAGCAGCGTCATCATCAGGCACTTCGCCGATGCAAAGTTGATCAGCATGACGGGTTTTAATATGACGGATTTTACCCAGGCCCGGCTTTCGTGAACGAACAGCCTCCAGCATCTCCGGCACATTGTTGCCGATGGAAGTGATGGAGCCGATGCCGGTGATGAGAAGCATGAGAGTGCTTAGTTCTTAGTTCCTGGTTCTTAATTCTTATAATGGTCTTATGGCTTTAGGGACGCAATGCTTGCGTCCTTTTCGTCTGCCGGGATGCGACGCCTCGCATCCCTCTCGATTTCCCCTCTGCCGTGATGCCATACCATCGGTAAATTTCCGGGAGCTTTCTCTTTAATGGATTTATTGATGAAGATAATGATACTCTAAAAGTGATTCCGGAAAATTATAAATCAAAAGTGCAGATTTATAATTCGCCGAACCCTGAGTAGTGACAATTTTAAACGCGACTGTTTATCGTCAACGCATCAAAAGCTCGGAGCCTACTTCCGGTGTTCCATCACAAACTCCGCGATGGTTCGCAACGATTGAAATACTTTTCTGCCTTCTGCTGAGTTGGTGATCTTGACACCGTACTTCCTTTCGAGAAGCACACTGATTTCAAGCGAATCGATGGAGTCCAGGCCAAGCCCGGTTCCAAACAAGGGAGTGTCGGCCTGAATGTCAGCAGGGTTTACATCGGCAAGATTCAGTTGCTCAATGATATCAGCCTTTAATTGTTCAATCAGTTCGTCCATTCCAAAGTTTGATGTCATAACAGAAATTTATAATCAATTGTTTTTAATCCGGTTGATGAAAACCGATAAAGAAAGTGTGATTGCAAAGAAAAGCAAAAGTTTGTAAAGATATCCTGACACCGGGGCGAGGGAACCCTCTCCTAAAAACGTGAGCTGGAATGCATTAAGCCCCCAGTAAAGCGGTGAAAACTCGGCAATGGCCTGTACCGGTTCGGGCATTACAAAAACGGGCACCCAGATACCCCCCAGCGCCGCTAGGATGACAACCGAAACAGAGCCAAAAGTGGAGGATTGCTGATGGGTATTGAATAATGTTCCAACCAGTACACCGTATCCGGTGGCTGCCAGTCCGCTGCAAAGGGCGCTGGCTGCGATGGCCGTCATATTGTTGCCAATAACCAGTTCCGGCAATCCAATCAAGGGCAGCAGGGTGGTGCCTACACCGAGCATCAGCAGGCACTGCATCAGACAAACACCCAGATAACTGATGATTTTACCTCCTAGTACAGTCAGATAAGATCCGGGCATGGTGAGGATGCGGGTATAGCTGCCGTCTTCGCGTTCCCGAATAATACTTCCGGCAAGTGAAATGACAATAAAGAACATGCCGAATAAAGTCCAGGCCGGTACATTGTGCTGAACGGAGTTGAGCTGATGCTTTTCTTCATTGGCATTTGTTTGAATGATGTCAAATGAAATGAATTCTCCGAACTCTTTTTCTTGTGCAGCTGTGTCTGTGTTCTCTGTCTGCAGTGTATTCCTAAAAGTGGCAAGCAACGATTCGGATTCCAGCTTTGAGCTGACTTCCTTTACCGAACTCATGACCATGTTTTTGAATGATGGCTTGATTCCCGGTTTAAAATAAACTTCAATACGATTTTTTGTTCCCGCGGAATCAGGTTGCACGGAGTTTGCTTCCGCCACCCCAAGCGAGACCAGCGTTTCATTCACAAAATCATTGACTTTCGATTCCAGCTCCCTGCCCGTGTTTTCCGGAATAACAATGGCCATTTCAAATTCGCCCGACTGCATCATCGATTTTACATAGGCTGATGAAGAATCAGAAAAAGTGATATCAAACATCTTTGAATCACTGAGGCCTTGAACAATCTTTTTACCAAGTTCACCATTATCTTTATTGACGATCAGTGCCGGTATTTTCATTTCCTGATAGTCGCGAAAAGGCGCATCCTGAATCAATGCCATGATGGTGACCAGCGCCACCGGCATGATAAAAAGGATGGCAAGCCCGCTTTTGTCGCGCGAGAGCACAAGCATTTCCTTGACGATGGTGGCAAACAGGCGAAGCATCAGTCGCGCACACTCCTTCCTGTTAATTTTAAAAACACCTCTTCCAGATTTTGACATCCGTAACTGCTGATCATTTCCCCGGGAGCACCTGAAGCAATGACAAGACCGTGGTCCATGATGGAGATGGAAGTACAGAGTGATTGTGCCTCTTCCATCAAATGTGAAGTGTAGAGAATGGTGGTGCCTTTGGCATTCAGCTTACGCAGGAAATCAACAATCATGTTCCTCGATTGCACATCCACGCCAACGGTAGGTTCATCCAGAAAAATCAGTTCCGGATCATGCAGAATGCCTGCAATCAGATTGATCCTTCGTTTCATGCCGCCTGAATAGGTACCGATTTGCTTGTGTGCCACATGAACCAGTCCGAATTCATCAAGCAGCTGAAGAATTTTATCGCGCAGCAGCGAACCTTTCATGCCAAACATATTGCCGAAGTACCTCAGGTTTTCGTAGGCCGTAAGCGTCGGAAATAAAGCTATATCCTGAGGTACGATCCCTGTAATTCTTTTAATTTTTTCTCCCGACTGGCGATGATCAAGACCGCAGATGAGTACCTGACCCGACGTTTGCTTTTTCAAACCACAGAGAATGGAAATGGTAGTGGTTTTTCCGGCACCATTGGGCCCCAGCAGTCCGAAAATCTCGCCTTTATTGGTGTTAAATGAAATGTTGTTAACGGCAGGAACAGCACTTCCTTCATAAGTTTTGATCAGATCCCTGACCTCTATCGCATGCCTTCCATTCATCAGAAGCGAATCTTTTTGAGCTTATTGAAAATCTGCTCTTCGCGATCGGCGCATTCCAGCATGGTCTGCGAAAGCTTCACATAATTTTCTCCGGTCA
>Ga0315905_10007702_pt1 | contig 10902 bp, 8 predicted proteins | sample LakEriMetagenome_5_FD_203522 | JGI IMG/M metagenome (GOLD analysis project Ga0315905, IMG submission 203522) | Freshwater fungal communities from buoy surface, Lake Erie, Ohio, United States - Buoy 4 MA121 | ecosystem: Environmental > Aquatic > Freshwater > Lake | place: USA: Lake Erie, Ohio... | reverse complement strand
GGTCTTACGAAGAAGACATTCTACGATTCACCAAGAATAGTTTTGACAGATTTAGAACAAAGTTTATTAGAGAAGACGAGCACGAGTCTCGTCTCTTCTCATCGTTTACACGCACGTTGACACGGCAATAAAGTGTGTTACTCGATCTCTGTGTGAACCTCAAGGTTCTGGCTCTTCCCTCAGCTTCCTTTAAGACCTCACTGTTTCTCAGAATTCCGTTGAGTTTAGTTTGCGCCGCAGTATACACCTTGGTCGAAGGTTCAAAAATCGTGTTATGCAGAAGCCGCGCTGCCATTCTGTTCAGCTTCCGGAGATACTTCAGGTCGATGGACTTGTGGGCTTTTTTGAGCGCGTCCTCGTCCCTGAAACCGAGCTTCTTGAAGTCGGTGAAGTTCGACCCAAGTTCCGTAGGCGGTTCTTGTTGAGCGACAACAGTAAAGCCTGTCGCGATATCCTTGTCCTCGAACCACTCCTTGGGAGAGGCAACGGTGTACGCATCGACCGAGGTTGGCACGTGGTTGCTGTCATTCTTGTCAACCTCACGCTCTAACGCCTTCGCGCGTGTCGTCTTGGTGCCAGTCTTCTCCTTGATCTGCCTGGCGAAGAACTCCGCTAGTGATCGTCCACCCTCGAATAGCCACGTAGTGTCGTGTTTATCAGCGCGCATTTGTATTGCGTCCTTGAACGAAGGCCAGTCCTTCGTTTCGCCAACGAAGGCCAGTCCTTCGTTTCGCCTTCACCTGAAAAGACAAGTGCCGGATTGTCTTTCTCCTCCATGCCCTTGCTCGGAGCCATGCTGGTGCGAAGCGCAGCAGTGGGTCTCGGGAGCGGGACTCTTAACCTCCAAAATGGTGCACAGCCGATCTAGGGCGACTCCCAGACAGACATGGCGCGTGGTTATGAATGAGGTAGGTTGAGGGTACCCCAACGGATGGGGGCCGCCTCGTTTTATTTTCCACGAAACGGCATTGGCCCCGGCTGGCGAATACATGGAAGTGTAGAGGATACTAAATTGAGTACCAATAAACAACACTCTCTCTCTTTCTAAGAGGGACGTGATCACGTATTCGTGACCCCACACCCTAGTGAATCACACCCTATTTCGCTCTGCCAAAAACCGCCAGTACGCCTGAGCACCGGCAAAAAAAACGTTGTGTGTCGAGTGTTTTTTTTGAAGGTCCCCGGGCCAACTTGAAGCCCCTCCCCGGGCAAACTTGAATTCCGAGTCGAATTCGACTCGAATTCGGCGTGCGCCAAAAGGGCGGCTTCCCTGCCCCCCCCCCGTAGTCCCCGACCCAGAATCCCACGCTGCCCAGGCGGCCTACCCATTCGGGCACAGCTCTATTGCCCAGGTATTCCCGGGAGCGCTCTGGGCCCGAATTGTTGTGGTCACCTTGACGGTCGCGGTCGGTCCTATGGTCACGGTCGTGGTCAATAGTACCTTGTGGACCGCCTCCTATTGTCACGGTCGCGGTCCATAGGTGCTGGACCGTGACACCTGGGCAGCGATGGATTCTGGGAGCAGGATTACGGGTGGGGGGTCCGGGTACGCCGCCCATTTGGCGCACGCGGAAGGAGTTCTGTACGGTACGGAACTCGGCTCGGTGACCTTAAAGAGAGTTGGTTTATTTTGTTTTCCAATTAAACACTCAACACACACGGCTTTTTTAATGAGGATTTTTTGGTGGGTTTCCGGTCCGCACACACTGTCGTTGCGGCTTTCCCACGATTCTGCCGAATCTCGAGTCACCGGCATTCGGCCTGCGGCCGTCGGCCTACGTCACCACCGAGTTCCTCGGCAAAAATAGAGGTCTGCAAAAGGGATTTGGAATCAGAATTGTCGTCTTCTCTCTCTCTCTCTCTATCAGGCCGCCCTTTTGGCGCACGCTGGTTAGCCCCGTAAGGGGCTTGACCCCGGTTGTTGCGGCTTGCTCAGGATTCGGATCTGATTGCCACGAAAAGATCTCGTCTTTCAAACCAACACATGTATGGCCTGAAACAGGGGTGCGGAGCGGGTGTAAATCAACACAAGTAAATTAATGTTTTTATATGTTATAATCCCGCTGGCGTTCCTCCAAATCCGCTGTTTGAGGCAGCGCCAGATTGGACCTGAGGACAGGTTCGACGGTTGTGTCCCTCTCCGCCACAAATCCCGCAAGAAACGGTAGTTCTTTTGTCCGACCCCATTCCCTCCATCGCTTTGCCTTCCATTGCAGCTGCAAAACTAGCCTGGACACCTGGGGTCAATAGGTGAGCAAGATGCGGCGGAAGCTGTATGCCCTGCAAGTACGCTAGCGGAGTTCCAGGCTGCATCAAACCTAGACTTCCAAGGGAGGCCCTCTTCCGTGCAGCTTCCTTGTCGAAGGCTTTGCGCTTTCGCATCTGCTCGTCGCGCTCGGCCTGCTCGAGCTGCTTCTTTTGATCGCGCCACCAGTCCTCGAATGAGTTGAGGAAGTTCACAGCCTTGCGGTACAACTCAGAGCCTTGCGGATTGTACCGCTTTGCATTTTCGAAAACTAGTTTCATCTCGCGGTAGTAGTCTTTGGGCAATACGTATTCTTTCTCTCCGTCAGTACCCTTGAATCGTGACTCGACAGTTCCGAGGTCCATCGGCGTCTCGATGACGCTGAGGTAGTCGTTGAGTCCGAGCGCTGTATGGTCGACAGGCGTGAGGAAGGGCCCGATGCCGCGTTGCCGCGTGATCTTCCGCAGCACATCGTCGGCCACTTTTCGTTTTCCCTCTGTCCACACGCCCTCCCAAAACACCTCGTCCTCTTTCGGGAACTCAAGCTCGGCTGTGCCGTCCACACTGGTGTTGACGACAGTCCCGCCGCTGCGCTGATAACGATAGCCCAGGGGCGGCAACTTCACCTTTGTTCCGTTGAGGAGCTTGCTGTAGCGCGTAAGCCCCTTGAGCTCCTCCTTATTTAGCATCACAATGAGCTCCACATCCAAATCACGTTTCTGTGCAATGCTGAGGGGTGACTCGTCATCTCCTGTCGTGTAGACACCGCCCCTGGGCATCCGAGAAGCTTCCGCTGCGTTGCGCACCACCATGCCGTTTAAGCCAGGCTTTTGCTTTGCAGAACTAGCGCCGTGACAAACCTGCAGCTCCCATGGGCAGACCCAGTTGACTTCCCCTTCTTCGCCTTCTTCCGCGTCCCATTTGACGTGAACAGAGTCCCAAGGGTCAGGGTTGTCGCTGTGCTCTATAACCTCGCCGGTATAGTACCTGTACCGCAGGGCATTCGTGCAAGTTACTGACACGGCACAACACGACGATACGGACAGAGCCAGGCTGATGCCAGGACATACGCAAAAGATACTAGGGAGTGCACTCACTCTCCACCGGCGGGATGGTCCTCATTGCGCCAAAACATGCGGACCCTGGTTTGTGCTTTCCAACGCATATTGAGCTGCGCGAACTCGCGTGGGTTCAAAAGAAACTCGGGGTGCTTTTGCTCGTAGTGCAATGTCACCCAGAAGCTCGCTCCTCCCTCCTCAGGACTGCTCCGAACCAATCATGACATTAGTGCGCGTGTCATGGCGAAAGACAGGCAGGAGAGGAGTGTTTTCACACCCAATTTTTCAGACATCAGTGCACACACACGCAATGCACGCACAAATAGATTCAAACCTCTGCATCGAGTATTTGTGGTTGTCTAGGTTGATCCACTGGCCATCCGGACAGTCGTCTCCCCAATGCAGCAGGTACTCGTTGACCGTCCGTTGAGTGTAAACCACGTTTTCATCGCCATGCTTCGTTTCCTCCGACTTGGCCCCTGCGCCATCCACTGTCGCACCTCCTCCCTCCACTGGCTTGGGAGCCACGTTGAAGGAGCTTGTTCCTGCTGCCGCAGCCGCTGTGGCAGGTGCTGCCGCGGCAAGAGAAGGTGCTGTGACAGGCATTACGCCTGCAAGCGCACCAGACGTGGAAAAGATGCCAGGCATTGACACGCCTGCGGCACCTGCGGGTGTCATGAAGCCGGAATTGGACAGGATTACGCTTCCACCATCCGGCATTCGCACATGCGGAACATCGACGATGGTTTGGCGAAAGTCTTTGACAGTGCACGGCAGATGCGGGAGCTGCTGCCCCGGGAATAGGACCGTTTGCCAATTGTGGAGGAAGATTTTCTTCGACACCAGCTCTTTGCCCCGGGGAAGAGGCCGGAGGCGTAGCGCACAGAAGCATGGCTCCTCAGGCGTCTTCTGCCGAAAGTGCATTTTATCTTCCACCGCGCACAAGGCCATGATGGTGTCCGGGAACTGGTCCCATGGTAGCAACTGATAATCGGGGTCCGTGAGGTGCATCTGGTGGCCCTTGCGGAAATAGACGACACGATCATTCGCTTCCGGCACATGCACCAGCGGCTTTCCCGTGTCCTGCTGTCGCAGGCGAGCGCGCACATTTTTGGCGAACTTGCGGCACTCTCCAACGAAAAACCAGAGAGAAGTAGAGTAATGGCGGATTTCTCGAAGGCCAGCGAGCGCAAACGCGTGCATCTCCTCCAGCAGCAACCCCATTTGTGCCCAGGTGCTCGCTGATTCCATTTCCAGCACCCAATTTTGGCGCATGTTCTGAATCCAGTGTGCAGGCAGCATTCTCGAATCCAAGGCACGAGGTTCGACAGCGTGCTCCTCCGCCCCGTCCTTCTCGAGCAGCACCGCCGGCACTGCCAAGGAATGCTCAAGAATTAAGGTCGCGTGTGCCAGGGATTTCAAACGGTAAGATTGTTGCTGTTGATCCTTCTCAGCCAAGAGCTCCTCCATGGCCGTCTTCCATCGCGAAACGACCTCATCAATGTGTGGACACAAAGGCAGCACGTCGAACTCGCGCTTGATGATTTTCAAGATGTCACCAAGTACGTCCTTGGGCGTTGCCGTGGCCGGTCTTTTGAGCCCTGCCAGCGTTGGGGTAGGAAGATAGACCATGGTACCTCCCTTGAAGCGCGCAGTCGCGTGCAGGCCGTCATACATGTGCTTATTCATCTTAACAATTTCGTCCACGTCGACGCCAAACTTGCTGGCGATCAGGCGGGGCGTCTCATCATCCTCTGCCAGATAGTCGCCGTGCTTCTTGGCCTCCTGGTCCCAAGTGCGAAAGGGATCCGGCATCTGCATCACAACAGAACGAGCGCCGGCCTGCTGCAGCTCTCCTGCTGCTGTTCCATCTGCCACACCCTGGACTGCAGTAGGCGCAGCCAACTTTGCGGACTGGGCAGCAGGTGTCTGATCTACCAGTTCGCCTTTCGATTTCGGAGTCTTCCCTTTGGCAGCGGACTTGTCATCTGCATTCACCGGCAGCACGGACTCAAACTCAGCTTGTAGCCGCTTTGAAAGCTTCACATCGCACTGCTCGGAAGAGTCCAGGTAGGCCAGGAGCTCAATCAGCTCCTCCACTTTGGCATAGTAGCGCCACGTGCGCGCACCCTCAAAAGGCTCTTTGCGATTGGTCCCCGTGCGCTGCCAACACAATTGTGTGAGCACGCGGCAAACCACACAACGGCGCACAAAGTGCGGCGACAAAGCACTGGCTGACTATTGTAGTGCAATGCGGGAGTTTGGACAATATTTTGCCACGCGCGAGCGAAGCAAGCCATGCTCACCGGATATGCTTGAGGCGGAGGCTCATGCGGTTTGTGAGAGCTTATTTCCACTGTCAGGAGCCAATCAGAAGGACTACGCTTGAGCAGCCAGTACCGTCTGCTCTGCCGGTCGACCCCAACGGGCTCATGGCGCAATTTGGCTGAGTGTCGGTCCGACTCTGTATCCAGCCCCGTCTTCTCGGTCTTTTTCTGCTCCTTCTCAAGCACCTTTGCCTTCTCGTTCCATTCAGCGCGTGCAGCCTCTGCCAACCGATCCCACTCCTGCTGCAGCTCGGCGAGGCGACCAGGGCCCGTGCATCCTCGCGAGCTGACGTAGAGGTCAAACCCGGTCGCGATCTTTTTCTCGGGCTTACCAGTCATGCTGTCCAGATGCGGCTGCAGCTGCTCCCGCATCATGTCTGACTCGGCGGCCGCGTCACAAAGCCTGCCGTCATTTGTGCGCAAGTGCCGAGAACGTTTGCGTTGACTGAATGTCAGGGCTTCAACACACAGAGAGCGAAGAGAGAGAGAGAGAGAGAGAGAAAGAGAGAGAGAGAAAGGGGGGGGGGCTTCGTCGTTGCATGCTAGTGTGGTTGGCCATGCACTCACAATATCAAGCATGCACAGCGTTGCACGCAGGCATCGCACGCATCCATACCACGCGAGCGCACGCCACTTGAGATGCGCTGGAGTGTTAGCCCAGTCCGTGTTGGCGATGCACGCCAGCAATTCGCGTTCCTCCTACTCAATCCCCACAAAGCACCCCATATCAGACGCGCACATGCGCACACGTGGGTGCTTTCAACGGCAGATCAGGATTGAGCATTTAGAGCCCAAGCTGCACGAGCACACACCAGCACCGAAACCGAAACCCATCTGGACGCAAGCGCGCACGCATACACACAGCACGCGCACCTTCATGACTTGATACCCCAACAAGCTTTCGAGGGCTGCTTGCGTGCGAAGCGCCTGCTGCGACCCACGAACGTAGGCCTTTGCCACACGATCCTCCTGCTCGTTGCCTTTATCGCCAGCCTCCCATTTAGCAGCCCGCGCATCGGCTTCCCACTTGGCCAGTGTATCCCCACTCGACTTTACGCGGATGACGGTTTTGGGATCCTGTGTTAACGCGCATGTTTAGGTCCTCGTCAGCACTGCAAGTCCGCACGATAGGGCCACGCGTCATTAGGGTCTGCGCACATGCGTGCGCGGAATGAGACACCATCACCTGCAGCGGCGGGGTGTACGTAGAGGGCTGCGCGAAAAGCGCAAAGTCCGACAAGCTCATGACGATACCGTCGCAAGTCACGCGCACGGCAGCGCCAGCATCAACGGGCGGCGCAAGCACCCCGACCATCTTTGCGCCCTTGTACACGTCAGAGCACGTCACCTCGACCTCGAGCCCGTCCAACCCCTCCACCCCACCCATATCGTCCCCTTTAACGCTGAAGTTGGAGAGGTAGCTTCCAGAGCCTTGCCTGCCCTTGTTGACAGCGGCGCGCGACAAGCCAGCCTTTTCAAGCTCGTACTCGGGAGTGTACGCCTCCTCGATGCGCTCGTACAGGATGCGGCGGCCGCGCTCCAGCATATCCTTCTGTATCAGGCGTTTGACCCATGCGAGGAAGTTGAGGGCATTGGGGATCACGAAGCGCTTGTCAGCGCTGTCCTTCAAGTCGTGACGAACCAACACAGACACCAGCCTCAGGATAAGATCTGCGATGCATTCTTCCATCTGGCCGCTCTTCATCATCTCTAGCATGCGAGCAATTGTCATGCCCCTCCACGCCGCCTGCAGCTCGTGCGGCGGATGTGTCGCGTGCGAGGAAGCGGCGCCCATGAGCAGCGGTGTCTGTCCAAATGCCGCCAGAAACTCGAGTATTAGCAGGCAGCTGGAAAGAGAGGCCTCATCAGCCCCGCCCGGAAGTGCCTTGCTGCCTTGCGGCCACGGTTTGCCACTGTCATCCTCACTCTCCACCTGCATCTTGTCGTCTCCTCCTTCGGAGACCTCCAGCTTGCGCACGAAGACAGTGTCAATGGGCAGCCACTCATCCTTGACACCCCGCCTTTCAAGATAGTGAACCCTGACCTGCGGCGCAGCATCGTCGTCTTTGACCTCGACGACTTCTGCCAAATTCCATTTGTCCTTCAACGGGCCCTTGTCCTTGGGCCGCTTGGCCTGCACCTTTTCTCCCACCTCTCCATCGATCGGGCAGCCCTCTGAAGGCCGAATCCTCTTGCTGTCGATCGGCAGCCACTCCGCTTCCTCTTCGCTGCCGCCCACAAACTCAAACTTGATCTTGGCTGGGCATGGATGGCCCTGCCTGTTGACCCCCTCCTTCAACTCCACAGCCTTGGCCTGCCACCACTCGCCCTCACACTCTACCTCAACAACGGACCCAGGCTCAAGCCACGCGGGCACATTCTTCCAGATCTTAGCTTTCGCGTCTACCACCGATACCGCTTCACCCTCACCTGCCTCCTTCGGATCTTTATGCCTGTCTTTGGAGGCAGCGACAACCGCGTCGCCCGTCGTTTTTGGCTTCTTGCCCCGCGCTCCAGACTCGACAGCCTTGGCTGGGCGCTTGCGGCCTTCTGCGGCCTTCTCATCCGCTGCTGCTGCTTTTGCTCCTGCTTCGGCTGCTGCTGCCGCCTCAATGTCCGCTCTCTGTTGCAGAATTTGCTGGCTCGCTATTTCGACACTCGCCCACTGCGCCTCTTTTAGGCTGGCATTTCTGTCTTCCGACATGAGGCTGGCCTTGACGCGCTGGAGCAGCTCGCCTTGCGCCGCTTGCTTGCTCCACAGGTGCTCTGGTAACACGCCAATCTCCTGGCTTGATACACATTCTCGATAGAGCTGGTGCGCAGCCGTCGCTTTCTGCTGCAAGGAAGTCAACTTAGTGCTCAGGGCCTTGGTAGCATTTCTGTTTGAGCACAGTTGCTGAAGCGCAGCGTCGATTGCCTCGGCAGCCTGGTTAACCGCTCCTACAATAGAGTCCACTGACGGCACAGGAACAGCATCGGGATCGGGCAGCTCCATTTCGTCCTCGTCCTCGTCGCCGAACCCAACTGTCCATTTACCGTCATTGAACGACTGCAGTCTGCCGACATACCACTGTCCATCGTCGAAATTGACGCGCACCCGCGCCCCAGCACAGTAGCTTCCACTCCCAGCCTTGCCTCCACTCCCAGCCTTACCTCCCTTTTTCGCATTCGCACCACCCTGGCCCTTGCCCTGTCCACGGCCTCGTCCACATGCGTCCTTGGGTCCACCCGTTGCCACTTCATCAGCGCTCAAAGTGGACACGGTCACCCACACCCTTTTGCCGTCGGCATCTCTCTCCCAGTGCCCCTGCTGGTCCTCCCTCTGCTCATTGGCCGCTACCGTGAATTCCCTCGCACTGACAGATGGACGGGGCTGCTTGTGACTGCTCCCTGGATCCCCAGCTTGCTGACCTGATGCGGGTTTGAGCAGGGAGGCCTCTTTGGCTTTGCATTTGAGCCCAAAAGCTGCGCGCAGCACGTCGGTCTCCAGTCGAGATATAATGCTCGCCAGCGCGCATCCCACGCTCGAGTCCTCCTTCTCCACACGCATTTTAGAAGATGCGCCTGTCAGCATGAGGCGGGCACGCTCCTTCTCGGCATCTCTGAGCAGCTTCGTGGTGAGTTTTTTCCCATTCTGGGAGCTGAGCTTGGACCCCTCTGCAAGCCAGAGGCGCTCAATCTCAATCGCTGCAAATTCTGCTGTTTCAAGCAGCACTGCTTGCAGCCTGTCCTCCTCTGCTTTGCCCCCTCCCTTGACCATGGCAGCTTTAATGACTTGGCGCAGGATCCGATCGGGGGCCTCGCGTGGTGTTTCAGCGACACACACACACAGGATGGAGCAGAGGCGCATCTGCTCCATCCAATTCAAAGCCTCCGTTTGCCAGGCAGCAGCTGCGTCCATGAGCCGGATCCACGAGCGCTGTGTGCGCACCCATACGATCAGCTGACCTGTCTTGCGGCAGCTCGCCCCCTCCTTGACCTCTTCGCACTCAAAATGCCACGAACTGGGGTTTGCCTCAAGTATTTTGGTAGGCCATTTTGTCTGAGCAGTGCCCGGCCGATTTCTCAAGGCTTCGCCAACCAAGGTTGCGTCCTTGAACCCCCGTTGCATCACGCTTGCTGGCGACAAAACTGAGCCCTTGGCATCCAGAAAGGCCCAGTTGGTGAGCACCACCTGCAGCGGGCGCTCTTTCTCACGCCCCGAGTTCGCGTTAGTCCCTGCGAGCTCCGGCTTGACTTGCTTGTCAAGTTGAGCATCAAAGTAGGTGCGCAACTCCTGAGCGCTGTCGTGCACGATATGCCCCGGCGGATTGAAGAGCTCGGCGTTTTTCCACACCTGCTCCACATCCTTGGCCACGCTCTCGACCCATGCATTGGGAGCCTGGTCATCTCGGTAGAAGCCAAGCTCCAGCGTGTTGAGGATACTCCTCAGATCAACGGGGTCTGTCACCTGTGCGGACGTTGCTGTGCCTCAGAACCCCGGCTAAGGTAAAACGCACGCAGCGAGCGACAATTGAGACACTTTTGAGCGGTCGGCAACGATACGGAGCAGGATAGCACTAGCAAACCCCGTGCTAGCCTGCTCCCAACATGTCTGGCGACCCTGCCGAGACAGGCACAGAGCGAATAAAGATCGCGCAAAGACCGCGCACAACGCCCTTGCGTGGCACACGGAAACACCTTCTCAAAGTAGTCAGCGAGCCCCCCGCTTTCATCTGAGCTCGGATCCACAGCAGACTCAAAGAAGGCGCCACCCTTTCGCTTCATGAGGTCCCGTATGAGCCCCGCGCATTTCTTTTCCGCCTTGGAAAGCACGAGCTTGTCATTTTCCTGACCTCCATCGAGCTGCCACGTCGGAAATCCGATCCACTGCGCTCCTACGCGCTGGCAGTATTCGCTGCACCCGCCGGCAGCCCGTTCCATACAATTCAGCATGGAGTGCAACTCGAGCATTGGAACAACGAGAGGAAGGGAACGCGGGAGGGAGGGCGATTGCAGAGGATGGTGCTGATGCCACAGAATGCGCTCTTTCTCTCCATGCTCGCGAGAAATCCGGCGCTATGCACGTACGCATACAAGCATTGCCACCAAACAAGACTGAATGTAGCTTTCAAATAGGCCGCGTGCGTGCTGCGGGACGGGAGACGGCCCACGGCACGCAGTGGCCTTGCTGGTGACTATTCACCTCGGCAGGTCGGCCTCCTGTATCCGCGGTCCACTCAGAAAGCACTGGTGAAGCTCGCCTTCATACTGGGCCTGCGGGTTCGCCCGG
>Ga0315905_10007701_pt1 | contig 10902 bp, 26 predicted proteins | sample LakEriMetagenome_5_FD_203522 | JGI IMG/M metagenome (GOLD analysis project Ga0315905, IMG submission 203522) | Freshwater fungal communities from buoy surface, Lake Erie, Ohio, United States - Buoy 4 MA121 | ecosystem: Environmental > Aquatic > Freshwater > Lake | place: USA: Lake Erie, Ohio... | reverse complement strand
CAGAGAGGGGATGAGTGGTGATTGGGACTGCTGTTCACAAGATGGGAAGGAAGGGTTTGATGATATGATCAAGCTACTATACAAAGTTAAATACTTAATCAAAAACAAATAACATGAAAAAGACAATGATGTTTATGGGGTTAATAGCTATGGTGCTATTCTCATGCAAAAAAGAAAAAGAGCAGGAGCAAAAACAATGCAACTGCGGAACTATCGCTAACGATGGGGTAGATAACGGATGCTACTGGCTAGAGATTAGGAACGACTGCTCAGGCAATAAGAAAACTTGGTGCTTCGATGAAGATGTATGGATGAATGCTCCGGTGGGTAGTCACTTCTGCGTAACTAATGAACAACCTTGGTAATATGGCAAATTGGTGCAGTAATTTCGTTACCTTTACAGGACGTAGCGGTAACATAGAAAAGCTTTACTCTGATATAGAGAGGTTAAAGCAAGAGCAAATAGAGCATGGGAATGGGGTTTCATTACTATCTCATGGTAATACTAATAGGTATATGTTTGCTTTAGACATACAATCTCACGATAAGAATGAGTTAATTATTAACTTTGAAACAAAGTGGTATATATCAATAGAGGACTTTAAGGTTATATGCGATAAGTACAAAGTGAATATATCTTGCGATTACGAGGAGCCTGGAATGGGGATATATGGTAATTATCAATATCTATATGGGGGATTGTTAGATAAGGTTAACGAAGTACCTGATGATGTAATGCAGAGTGTTGTAGAGGATGATGATGATGGGACAGTTACATACAATATGAAAACATACGGATGTATGACTGAGTTTGTGGAGGAGTATCTATCTAAGAATAAAATTAAGGATTTAGCCCAATATGAGAAAGAAAATCGCAGCCCTGATTGATAACCCTTTAATTTTATATTCTATAATAATAATAATGTATGTAATGTGGACTAAAAGAAATGGTAATTATACAAAAAGACCTCTATCAGATTGTTACGATAGGGCTAAAAATTCATACGAACATAGAAGATGCAATGAAATTTATGGAAAACAAAAGTAATTTATTAATAATGATGTGGGACAATAAAACACAGAGGTATTCTAATCAAATAGAAACAGATGTTTTACTATCATCAACAAAGTTTGATCGGCTTAAAAACGAATATCAAAGCGAGAATGGAGTTTATTTAATCACATTAATGAATGACTCAGACGAGCTAGATAGTTTTTATGCAGAAGATATTGATTTTTTATGAGAACAGTAACACTAAAAGAGCAAGAGGTAGCGGTGCTATTTCAAGCTATATTCAATGAAATGACATGGATTGAGCGTGAGATTGAGAAAGGCCCTGTTAACATGAGGGATGAAATGAAGCGTAGGTTAGATGTTATGGAGGGAGTATCTAAGAAGATTATGCACGCAAGACAAAGCGATTACATACCTGAATCAAAACTGAAGATGAATGAAGTACACGATAGTTGAGTATTGCACCTTCCATTCATGCGACAAGCCATGTTCAAATGAAAATAAAAGCATCGGGAATTGTATGTGCCACACTCTTAATTGGGGTAAGGCTGAGTACGGAGATGATGCTATAATTAGTAACAAATTAATCTTTATAAACCATGAATAAGTATATTTGCGTATTAAGTTCAAGCTATCCGGCAGAGCAAATGTCGTGGCAAGACTGGGTAATCTATGTTAGAAACGAGGCTAACAAGAAAGTGAAAGTCAATAAGGACTACAAAAAGATGATTAAAGTATTCGAAAATAGTTAGTTGTGTGTTGTTAGTTGTTGTTTTAGTTACCAAATAGAGTCGGGATGGGAAGATATTGATTATCAACCCATTCCACTTTATTAGGTTATTAAATATAACGCTAATCAAAGGAATACACTAGTACAAATGTAGTATATACAAAATAAAAACTAAATCGTTATGAATAAATACGCATCTGTTATACACAAAATAGTTTGATAATCAAAAAAATGAAAATATGAGCGACAAAAAACAGACAGCAGTTCAATGGTTCTACGATAAAATTAAAAGCCACTTTGAGCATGATGGCGATTTGTTGGAAACATTAACATTTACAATGACAATAGCAAAAAAAATGGAACGAGAGCAGATTGTTGATGCTTGGGTGGATGGATGTTCTGAATTTGTAGAAGGTCAAGCTACTAATTCTAAAGAATACTACGAACAAACATACGGAGGTAAAGATGAATAACCAAGAGCAAATTTACGAGGAGATTTTAGACTGCGTAGTTCAGTCATTCAACGAGACAATACCTGATGGATCTGTAGCTAATCAGAAAATATCCAAAAGAAATCCATCTAGGTTTATCACTAAGGAGGATATATTGTCTGTGAACAGAACTCAATACTATGTCAAGCCCAGATCGGCTGCCGTTTACATGGTTAGGATATTCACCAACATCGGAACTAAGGAGCTAGGGAGGAGGTTCAGTGGCAGGACTCATGCCTCAATGATTCACCTTGGGAACAAGACTCATGAGGCTTTGTATATGACCAATGACCTATATCGGTATCAGTTTAACTATGCCTTAGAGCTGTTCATCAACAAGAACACTACTCCAACAGCAATCCCATTTGAGATTAGAGCCAAGATGAGCGAGATATTTGATATTAAATCCAGGCTTAATGAACTCATCAGCCTAACATTGAATGAATTGAAGGAGCATAATGAGAAAGAAAGTAAAAGTAAGACATACTGATTCATTAAAAATAATTAAATTTGTATATGGGAAATTCAACACGCAATACCTTAGCCGGATCTAAAGCCGGTAAGTCTAAGTCAGCTAAATACTTTCAGTCAAATCCGGAGGCAAGGGAGAAAAAGAATGCCTACAACAAAGAGTATCACTCCACTCCAGAAAGGAAGAAGTATCGTGCAGGGTTAAACAAAGCCAATAAGGACGCTAAAACATACGGAAACAAGGATGGGAAGGATATGTCCCATACTAAGTCAGGTAAACTTGTTGGTGAGGCGGCTTCCAAAAATAGGGCTAGGCAAGGAAAGGACGGAAAGTCCACCAAGAGGTAGTACATATTGTTAATAAAAATTATCGCAAAATATTTGTAAGAGTAATTTCTTATTAGTATCTTTGTGACTAATAAAAACATAGATATGAGTAAAGGAATTGTAGATTTTATTGTTGCTAACATCGAATCATTTAATCTAGCTGATGTGTCTCGCGGTTGCGGAATTGACAGAAGTAAGCTACAGAGAAGGATCATTCAAGGCAACTGGAAAGACAGTGAAATTCAAGCACTAGAAATTTATTTCAAAAACATACGAGATGGAATCAATGAAGTTTTTAACGAAGGTAAATAGGACGGTTATAGTAGGAATATCGTCTTATCACAATGAGTACGACTATAACCCATTCATAGCTGAGGTTCAGTGGTCTATTCACTTAGATGTCAAGCCCTATGGGATAGTCGGTGGTTATGTGTCTATAGAGTCTGTCAAGGCTAATGTAGAGCTAGTTAACTACATCGTAAGCGATGAGGATATGACTAAGATGGAGATTGAGGAGATGCAAATCAACTCTAAGGACGGATGGAAGATAATCGTGGACATCAATCTATCTGATTTAAAAAACATCGGGATTGAGTGGGTGACATTTGACTTCCGATCAAAGACCATTATCGTTGAGTAAAGAGGAGCTGTTATTAAGAGCGCACAAGGTTGTTGACTACTTTGCTCGTAAGCGCAAGGATGCCAAGGCTACGGCTAGGGTGTATATGCCAGAGAAGTATAGGACAATGATGAGGGTGTTCAGATCCCACTGCTTCACATTCACAGAGCAGGATGTAGCAGACTGGGAGGAGTTAATTAAAATACTAAAAAAACAAGAAAAATGCAAACAAAAAATGTAGTAAGGAAAGCTAAGCGTGTGACTGAACACATCGTTAAGACTCGCGTAAGCAGATCTCAGAAGATTCTGATGGTCTATGAATTGAAGAAAAAGGTTACTGACTCGTTGAAACGATGCGGATTCGATGTCAAGGATGGGTATCTCCCATACGCAAAGCAGTTCGAGTTGTTATTCGTATCAATAGAGCCGGATCTTAATGCTAGGAGAAAGAGGTTAAGGAGAATCATATCCGGCACTCCTCGTATTGACGATTCATATTGGGTTGAGGTGCTAAGTAGATACAGCCAAGAGGTTCATGATGTATCTCGTCACTATTGCAGCGCAGGGTTTGAGAAAGGTAAATTGAAGTAAGATGAATGAGGTGCAGGTGTTTATCAATCGGCTAAAAAAGATTGGGATTAAATTAGACTTGGTAGGTAACTATCCATGGATTTATCTTGACAAAGTAAATGGCAATAAGATTGAATCAGAGGACTGGGTAAACGCTAATCACGGATATTGCATAGCTTGGTCTGGAGTTAAACTAAACGAGGAGCCACACATGAACTGGTATCACATTAAAAAAACATTTGAAATAATCAGAAAATACAAATAAATTATGAGTAACAACGAACAAAACAGCTACAACAAGATTGAGGGTATCAACTACTCTCTGCTTAAAGAGTATCACAAATCCCCAATGCACTTCAAGTATGCCATTGATAACCCAAGGGTATCTACTGAGGCGCAAGTTTTAGGGACATTGGTTCACAGCATGATCCTTGAGCCACACACTATCAACGATGATTTTACTATCATTGATGTCTCTAAGCGTCCAGATCCAACAAAAGATTTCCGTTCCATCGAAAATAAAATATGGAAGCAGGAGTTAATTGAGGAAGCTGCTAAGTACAGCAAGACCGTTATTGATGGGGAAACATTCGATACAGCAACTAAGATGGCTAACAATGTGCTAAGTAATCCGGTAATCAAGGCGTTACTTGACAAAGCTGTAATTGAGAAGGGTATATCGTGGACTGATCCACTAACCGGACTCAAATGCAAAGGCCGTCCTGACGCATGGGTTGAGGACAAGGACTTAATCATAGATGTTAAGACCACCGTCTCGGCTCATCCTAGCGATTTTCAGCGCAGTTTATGGAACTATAGGTATCATGAGCAGGCTGCATTCTATTCAATGGGTTTAAAAGCCTTATATGGCTCTGAAAAGTTCAGTAGGTTTCTATTCATAGCTGTTGAGAAGAACGCTCCGTATTGTGCGGCTAGTTATTTCCTATCTTCAGCAGCTTTAGATACCGGTTGGAATACCTGTCAATCACTTTTAAACCTGCACAAGCAATGCGTTGACGCTAACGATTGGAGCAAGGGATACGATGTTTTAGCCACACATAAGTCGGGTATCATGGATATGGATCTGCCTCAGTATGCGTACATGAAACAAGAGAACGATGAACTAACAGAAAAATACTAATGTATTACACTAGTAAAAATTATGTATCAGTTTTGTATCATCGGTAGGAAAATGAAAATGAAAATGAAAATGAAATAATAAATTAAAATAAAGTAAAATGAAAAAAGCAAAAAGTTTAATTCCAAAAAAAGATGAATTATTCATCATTATATTTGACACAGACAAGGCTCTTAACGACATGATTAAATTCGATGTGATTAAGGATAAAGACGTCAAACAATATGAGGAGGAATTGTTAAAAGAATTAGGAGTAGAAGATTTAAGAAGTAAATATTTTCCAGTAGTTTTGGACTTTGAAGATTTTCAGCACATAATCAAGGCAGGTTTGATTCCATTCATGAGGTTGATGGCTGCTAAATCTGGTTATGTTGAGTCAGAGGAAAATAAAGCTAACTTCGAATACTACTACGGAAAGGGTAACACAGAAATAAATTAAAAACATGAATACACAATTTATCATTGAAGCAGTCGCACTCATGGGAGTATGTTTCGCGACTTACAAGTTTTATCAGTTAAGTCAAACTGTTTCCGAGCTAGAGGAGGATTTAAGAGACCTCAAGATTATGACACATGACAGAATCAAAGAGCTAGAGGAAACAAATGACTGCATCATCACTGATATTGACAATTTAATTTTGAAAACATCTAAGAAAAAATGAGTACAAAACAAAACACAGCAGTTGCATCTGTAAAAGCAGAGATGCAAAAGTTCGAAGCCCAAATGAAAGGCTACGAGGACACAATCTTAAAGTTAGTAGGTAACAAATACGGAGTTACATCAGATGAGTTCGCCATCAGCGTAATGACAGCAGTAAAGAAAACTCCAAAGCTTCTTAATTGCAGCCGTTCATCATTGTTCGCATCAGTTCTAGTGGCTGCTGAATTGAAGCTGAAATTCAATACTCCAGAAGGTCATGCGTACATCATCCCATACGGACAAGATGTTCAGTTCCAAATTGGCTACAAGGGTTGGTTAGAGATTGCTTACCGTAACCCACGAGTTAAGTCGGTATATGCCGGTGTGGTATTCAATGACGAGGTTGAGCAAGGTAGATTCAAGTACACTCGCGGTCTTGAGGTTAAGCTAGAGCATGACCCAATCATGAACAGAACTGCTGAGCAAGAGAAGGCTAAGAAAGTACATTGTGCTTATGCAGTGGTTAAACTTGATGGCGCTGACCCAATCATAGAAGTTCTTGACGCTAACCAACTTGCTAAGATCAAGTCGCTATCCAAGGCAGGTAGTGCCGGATCTTCTCCGTACAACAACGGTACTGATGTGGCTAATTGGATGGAGAAGAAAGCTGCTATTAAGCAAGCCCTAAAGACAGTTCCAAAGCAAGGTGTGTCTGAGATTGCTAAGGCTATTGAGGTTGATGATAAGCTATCCACTGGCGGTAAAGCTAAAATCAATGACGATAACGAAGTGATCATTGAGGATGTGGACTTCATCGAGTCAGAAGAAGCTAAGGATGATTTGATTTCTTAGTAAATTTAGCATATATTTGCGACATGGATGAAATGAAAGAGAATACAGAGCCTACGAGTAACTTCGTGGGTTCTGTTACTCCCAATCGTGGGCATATAGTGTATCAATTAGATACTGAAACCGGAGAGGTTACAGAGGCTCATGTTGAGGGTAGGGTTATTGAATTACCCAATGGGAGAACTGAAATAAGAAAGCAGATATTTATTAGGGATAAGTTCCTGTATGTATCAGCTCTAAATAAAAAGAATGCCGTTAAGCGATTTGCTAGGATGGCTAAAATGATGGACCAGCATAAAACAAAGAACAATGAAGCCACTAGGAAAGATGATGAAGATCAAGCCTGATTTCATCGAAAACTCAAACACAATTCACACGCTTGGGGAATCTAAACCCGGAAATACAGGAATGATTATTCAAGTTGGGGAGCATATCCACGACTTCAAGCCAGGTCAAAAGATTCTATTCAAAGGACTTATCAAGTCAGAGGAAGATGGGGAAAAGTTTGGATATATTCACGAGGATGATGTGCTTGGCTTAATTTTTTCTGAAAACTAATACAGCGTATTTATTTACTTTTGATTATCTTAGCTAAAAATTTTTTCAAATGAAATACTCAAGCAAAAAATCATCTACTCCAATGAAAGGCGGAAAGATGAATCCTAACAAGATTGTTGCTAATCCATCCAAGGCTGCAAAGACTGGTGGTAAATGCGGATGCTAATGCCAAAAGCTACTAAATCTAAAGTTAATCAAGCAGGTAACTATACTAAACCTAGTATGAGGAAGTCTTTGTTTAATAAGATTAAAGCAGGTTCTAAAGGAGGTGATCCGGGTGAGTGGTCAGCTAGAAAAGCACAAATGCTTGCTCGTGAATATAAAGCTAAAGGTGGAGGATACAAATGATTTTAAATTCTAATATAGAATTATTTAAGTGTTATATAAGAGTCTCTCATTTTACAAAAAATGAAGAAGATAATAATCAGTATCATAAAGCATATGCTTTTGCAGTACAGTCTGTAGCAGGTAAAATACTTACCTTTCACGTTATGACTGATTATGGTATGTTAAGATCAAGAGTTCCCATTTCTGAAATATTTATGGAAATACCAACAGGAGATATTCCATCTCACTTTAAACAGTTATGGGATTGTTTCTCTGAAAATGTTACCGTAATCACTTATGATTATCTATACGAGAAGCGATGTGAAGTTGTATTAAAAGATGGGTCAAAGATATGGGCAACATACTTGATGACTGTTGATTGGTATAAGAACCCATATTCAGATGAACCTTCTGACTATAAATGCGGTCATATATTAATTGCAGACGATGGTTATTTGTTGTGTCAGCCAAACAATAGAATATATTGGAAGGATTCTAATTGGATAACAAAAGACTTTCCTCTTGAACCAAAATTAATGAAAGTAGATGAACATATAGAATCTGTTGAATCTCACTCAGATAGATGGGTAAGTGAAGATGGAAACTCTTACTATTATAACATTAAAGAAAATGGGATTAGCTAAATCACAACAATCTCTTAAAAACTGGACTGCTCAAAAATGGCGCACTAGTGATGGTAAACCTTCAAAAGGTAAAAAGAGGTATTTACCTGATGCTGCGTGGAAAGCTCTTTCCCCTAGTGAAAAGGCAGCAACAAATAAAGCAAAAGCTGAGGGTAATAAGAAGGGTAAACAATTTGTTTCTCAACCTGAATCAATAAAAAATAAAGTTAAAAAATACAGATAATGGCTAAGACTGCTGCTTGGACTCGAAAGGAAGGTAAAAATCCCAAAGGTGGATTAAATGCTAAAGGTAGAGCTTCGTATAACAAATCTACCGGAGGTAAGTTAAAGCCACCTGCTCCTAATCCTAAGAATGAAAAGGACGCATCTAGGCGCAAGTCATTCTGTAGTAGAATGAAAGGGATGAAGAAGAAATTAACTTCAGCTAAAACTGCAAATGATCCTAATAGTCGTATCAACAAAAGCCTTCGTGCTTGGAATTGCTAATGATTAAAGTCAGATTTTTTACACAAGAAGATTATCACAGACATGAAGGTCAATTAGATTTTAATGTGGCTCAGTCTGGATATTTCTTACATTGGGGATTGCAGAGCGATTCAACTACAGGGATAGTCAGAGCTTTAGATGGGAGGGTTTATATCTTATACCCTGAATGGATAAAGTTTGAAGAAGATCCGATTGGGGTTTTATTATCAAGATTGATAGACCTAACTCATAAGTATCTCCCCGAGGATAAGCTCGATGAGATGAAGGCTATCGTAACTAAATACCTTTCTTAATGCCTCGTAAAAACAAATCTTCAAACAAGGGTGTGATTAAACGAGGATTTACTCGTAAGAAAAAATCTACCGGTAAGATTAACGCTAATAAGACATTAGTAGATGGGATTCAATTCAAATCATCGCTAGAGGCTTTTACTTACAGGAAGTTAAAGGAGGCTAACATTCAATTCGAATATGAGCCGGAGTCATATACCATCCTAGAAGGATTTGTTTATCCTGAGCAGACTTGGGAGAGTGTTGGGAAGCGTGTAGATCTGGAGAATAAAGAACTGAAGAAAGTCCTCCCAATTACATACACCCCTGACTTTGTAGCTAAGGATCGCAGTTGGTATATCGAATGCAAGGGCTTCGCGAATGAAAGGTTCCCTTATGTATGGAAGATGTTTAAAAAGAAAATGGCGTCAGAGAATATCATCCCTGCGCTATTCGTCCCAAAGAATCAAAAGCAAGTTCTATTCTGTATAGAACAAATCAAGAAAACATTTAATTGTTAATAAAATAGTCAATTATTTATTTGCATTTTAATTAAGTTTATTATTAAATTTGCTAAAACAAAACAAAGATGGAACAATCAATAAGAGATTGGTTTATGCTACTCCCTGACAATGGGGTAAGGCAGAGAGCCATAGACAACACGAGCAATGACCGGTTAAGGTTTCGAGTTCATTCATTAGACGCAGCATTAAGATTAGGGTTTGATTGGAAGTATTCTTCTGAAGGTCTTGAATTTTGGGATAAAGTTGCGTACTATGCTCAAGAAGGGCATTATGAACACAGGGTTAATTCCAACACACTAAAAGCTGTGATTGAAGATTTAGAATCAAGAGAGCAACGAGGTTTATCTAAATACAAGACCACTGTTGATCGCGATGATTTGCTATTGAGAGATTGGTTACAGCACGCATACGAGGAGGTTTTAGATCAAGCAATGTATTTGAAAAAAGCAATAATTTTGATAGATGAACAAGCTAGATAAATCATATAAGGAGATCATAGAAAATATGATGAGTATCGCAGGATACGATGTTACATACGAGGATTTGTTGAAAGAGGAAGATGGATGGTGGTCGAGATATACAATGACTTTAGAGCAAAGAGATAAGTGGGTTGAGGATTCAATTAATGTATTGAGGAAGAATATGAGATGGCCTAAATACAGAGCTAAAAATCAAATGGTTTGGGTTGAATTGATGTGGGGGTTGAGGATTTCAGATACAGATTTAAGCAATGCAGATACGAATTAGGTAGCTCCTAGTTCAACCCAGGTGAGGAATACTCTCCGTAAGGACGTCTAACCGGAGTGACGTATAGACTGGGTTCTGTATTGCAACATAGTCAGGTGGCAATTGATGCCAAAGCATAAAACAAAGGGCAGGACACAAAGTCACTGAACACAGAGGAGAGGTTGAGGAACTCCCGTTACTTACAGGGTCGTACCTGTCCTGACTACAAACTTTTAAAAACAAAAACATATGCCAGATATTTCAATGTGTAAAAACTATCTCTGTCCATTGTCAGAGAAGTGTTATAGATTTACTTCTAGACCATCAATGATGCAAACTTATGCTCTTTTTGAGCCGGAGGATGATGGTACTTGCTTGTACTTTATGGGTAATGATAAATAAAAATAGACATGAATAATTACTATGTAATAGAAACGCTAGGGCAAAATGTTGAGTACATCATCACGGAAGTAGAAACTGATGATGGAGTTAAATACGAACTTAACAGAAGTCTAAAC
>Ga0315905_10007699_pt1 | contig 10903 bp, 22 predicted proteins | sample LakEriMetagenome_5_FD_203522 | JGI IMG/M metagenome (GOLD analysis project Ga0315905, IMG submission 203522) | Freshwater fungal communities from buoy surface, Lake Erie, Ohio, United States - Buoy 4 MA121 | ecosystem: Environmental > Aquatic > Freshwater > Lake | place: USA: Lake Erie, Ohio... | reverse complement strand
CTTGGAGAACGCCACTGGCGAGGAGGTGACGCTGACGCTTGACGGCTCGGCGTGCATCGTGCGGGTGGGCCGTGGCGAGTGGCGGCTGCCGGTCGAAGATCCGCTGGAGTTCCCGGCGTGGGAGCCCGAGGGCATGAAGCCTATTGCCCGCATCCCGGCCGACCAGTTCTGCCGTGCGGTGAAGTCTGTGGTGTATGCCACCGACAACGAGTCGAGCCGCTACGCCCTGGGGTCCGTGCTGGTGGAGATGAAGGGCGGCACCGTGACGCTGGTGGCCACGGACGGCCGGCGGCTCTCGTCAGTCGAGATCGAGGTGGACCAGGCCACGGACGACTCGCAGACGCTGGTGCCCGAGCGTGCGATCCGGGCCATTGCGGCCTTGGCTTCGCACACGGAAGGTGCGGTGCAACTGGAGACGAACGGCAAGGAGATCGTGGCGTCGTGTGACGATGCCAGCGTGACGGCCAGGCTCGTTGAGGGCCGGTATCCACGGTGGCGAGACGTGTTCCCCGAGCGTGACGCCAAGGCCAGCCTGGCCGACATCGCCACGCTGCTGTCGGCAGTGCGTGCTGCGGCCGTCGTGACCACGGAGCAGTCGAAGGGGCTCGACTTCACCTTCACGACCGAGGGCATGATGCTGCACGGGCAGTCATCGGAGAGTGGGGAAAGCACCGTCACCTGTGATCTGCAGGAGTTCGGGCAGCCCTGCACGGTGAAGCTCGACCCGGTGTTCGTGCGTGACTTCCTGGCCAACCTGCCCCAGGACGAGCCGCACGTCGAGATCGAAGCCGTGGATCACACCTCGGCCGTGGTGTTCAAGGCTGGCGACGTGCGTGGCGTCGTGATGCCGCTGGCCAAGGACTGAGCATTTCGCCGCAGCGTCGGCAATCGGGCCGGCGCTGCGGCATCACCAAGGAGTAGCAAGGATGGCGTGGGGAGTTGCGTTGGAGTTCGATGAAGCGGAGTTCGCCAGGCGGTGGGATCGTGGTGACGAAGTCGTGTCCATGGCCGAGTGGTTGAACTGCTCGCCGGGCGTGATCGAAGACGAGGCGAAGAAGCTGGGGCTCAAGGCTCGGAAGGCGGCGCTGAATGAGATCGACGTGCCCAAGCTGTTCCGGCTGTGGCAGAGCGATCTGACCCGCCGGGAAATCGCCGTGCAGCTTGGCGTGCGTGAAGGGAACCTGAGCAAGATTGCCGTGCGATACAAGCTGCCGCCAAGGGGCCAGCGTGAGCAGAAGACGGGCATGCCAAAGGTAGACCCGTTCATCATGCCTGCCGACGAGTACGAACGTCGCAAGGCGGAAGTGCGTGCCATGAGCATGGCCCGCAAGCGCCTTGAGCGGTACGAGCCCAAGGAGATTTGACACGCTCGGCATGATCGTCTCGACGCCCACGGACGGGCGTATTTCTCAAGGAGACGAGATATGAAAAGCGTGATCCTGCTTCTGGCGGTTCTTTTCTGCGGCGTGGCCGTGGCCGATACGAACGTCTACGCACGTCGCGTGACGATCAACAGCCCGGCCCAGGTGGACGCCGAAGAGATGGCCCGCACGGGCATCCTGCGGCACTGTGGCCGCAACGGTGGCCGTCGTGAGGGCATCGGGTTCAGCACAGCCGGCCCTGACGCTGCCCTGCGGTCCTGCTGCTACTACGGCCGCTATCGGATCGTAGAGAAGGCCGTGGCCTGGAGCCCGGTTCGGCGTGGCTGGTTCGCCGTCATCCGTTACGAGTGAACCGTGGCACCGTGGCTCATCGCCCTGACGGGCGGCATATACCTCGTTGTGTCGGCCGACCTGGCCCTGCATGGCAAAGCAGGGCTGGGTCTGGCCTACCTCGGCTATGCGTTCGCCAACGTGGGCCTTTACATGGCTGCGAAGGGATGATGATGCCCTTGTCGTTTTCGGTGCCCGGAAGCCCGATCCCGCAGCCTCGGCCGAGGGTCTCGACCCGTGGCGGGTTCGCACGGGCCTACGTGCCTGCCAAGCACCCTGTGCATCGCTACCGTGCGTCGGTAGCCGAGGCGGCAAAGGCTGCCGGGGCCGCCGTGAGCGAGGACGCGGTGGCCGTCGAACTCACGTTCCTGTTCGAGCGGCCCGCATCGCACAAGACCAAGAAGGGCCTGAAGCGAGACGCCCCCACGCTGCCGCGTGAGGACGTTGACAACCTCGCCAAGGCCGTGCTGGACGCCCTGACGTGCGTGGCGTGGCACGATGACCGCCAGGTGGCCCGGCTCACGGTGGTCAAGGCATACGCACAGGAGAGCGCCACGCTGGTGCAGATCACATGACGTGGCAGGAATACCTCGACGCCATCGACGACTCGGACCCGATGACCACGGCAAAGGGTCATATTGCCGACCTGTGCCAGATCGTGGCCGGCAAGGAGTGGCGGGTGCTCGAACTCGGCAGCCACATTGGGATCTCGACCGCCGCCATGGCGTTCGCGGCCCCCGACTCCACCATCGTGAGCGTGGATCTGTGCGACACGGTGCCCGAGGCGAAGCGTGTGGACTACTGGCGGCTGATGCGTCTCGACAATGTCCAAGCGGTGAAGGCCGATGCTTGGCACTTCCTGCGGGAGTCGCAGCTGCACCTAGAGCCGTGGGATTTCATCTTTCACGATGCCGTTCATGGCGAGGCGGCACTGCCCGAGTACCTGACGGCGGCCGGTCTGTGCAGCGTGCTGGCCATTCACGACTTTGAGCAACTGTGCCCGGCCAGCCAGGACAGTGTCGCCGGCCGGTTCCGGCGGGTTGTCACCAGCGATGACGCCAAGGGCCGCCGGCTGTTTGTGGGGCAGCATTGAAAACGCTTGTGCTCACCGGATGGTCTGGCGTGCTACACGCCCAGATGGCGGCCCACACGCTGCCGATCCTGCACGCCTACGCCGAAAGGCACGGCCACGCCTTCGGGTGTGCGAACTTGACCGGCGAGCGGCCAGCGTCGTGGATGAAGGTCATGGCAATGCACCAGGCCCTGCGGACGCACGACCGGCTGGTGTGGATCGACTCCGACGTGGTGGTGGTCGATCCGACGCATGACATCCTGGCCGAGCTCGGCGACGGCTGGCAGGGCATCGTCGAACATCAGACCGAATGCGGCACGGTGCCGAATGCCGGCGTGTGGATCGTGACGCAGGCCATGGTGCCCGTGCTTGAAGACATGTGGAACAGCGGCGGCGACGTTTCACACCCGTGGTGGGAACAGGCCGCGCTGATGCGGCGAATGGGCTACGCAATCACCGCACAGCCTGCCGCAAAACTTGACACGCCCACGACGCTATATGGGAACACCACGTTCCTCGACCCGACGTGGAACCACCATCCGCGAGACGCTCGGCGTGTGGACTCGCCCCGCTTCGTTCATGTGACGCAGTATGCCGACCGACTCGCAACCGTCCGTGCGTATGCCGCCGCCGCCACCGGCGGTGCCTGAGCACATCGTTTCTCCGCTGCCGCCGTTTGCCGATGACTACGGCCGGCGAGTGGCTGATGGGCAGGCCCGCCTGCGAAACGCAAAGGTGGCCTTCGTGGGGCTGGCCCGCAACTGTGCTGGGCCGCTCATTATGAACCTAAACAGGGTGCTGGATCTCGCCGATCTGTGCGGCTCCTGGGCATTCCACGTCGAGACGAACGACAACGAAGACGCCACCGATGAGGTGCTCGCCGAGTTCTGCAGGCAGCACAGGCAGGCCACGTTCACCTCGCAGCGGCTGGGCAGGCAGCAGTTCTCAACTGAGTTCGCAGGCCGCCGCACGATTGCCCTGGCTGAGTACAGGGACGCCTGCCAGAGGTGGGTGCGTGACTGTGCGGCCGACGCCGACTACGTGGTGGCAATCGACTTCGACGCTTGGGGCGGGTGGTGGCACGATGGCGTTCTGGCTGGCTTCGGGTGGTTGCTCGAGCTCCAGGCGGCCTACGGCATGGCGAGCGTGTCGCTGTTGCAGACGATGACGGCAGCCCAGCAACGAGACGGCACGATTGCGGCAAGCCGGGCGTGGATGCACTACGACGCCTGGGCCTTACGTGGTGTGGGCCAGCCCGACGTGACGTGGGACGACTACTCGGCTGGCCATGGCGGGTGGAAGCACCAGTGGCTGCCGCTGGTGGGATCGACGCCGGCCCTGGTGGCATCGGCCTTCGGTGGGTTCTGCATCTACCGCACGGGTCCGTATCTCGCTGGCACGTATGACGGCACTGCCGACTGCGAGCACGTTCCGTTTCATGCCAGCATCCGCAAGGCGACGGGCCATCACCTCTACCTGTGTCCGGCAATGCGCACGTTTATGAACTGGCTAGGGCCTGAAGATGCCACGCGGCATAACGGCGACGATTAGCGTCGTCGCATTTCGAGCCGACTGGGCCACGCACATGCCAATCTCGGCACTGTGTGAGCGGTGGACTATCTCGAAGGACCAGGTGCTGCGGCTCCGCGACGTGTGGCGGCTGCCGTTGCGGAATGACCGGCGGCTGCGGTTCAAGCCCGAGCGGCAGCGTGACCCCACGCCCCGAGAGATCGCCCAAGCGTGCCGTGAACTGCAGGCCCAGTGGGACGAGGCCACGCGCGAGGCTCGCCGGGTCGTGAAATCCCAGCCCGTGCAGATGCGGCGCGTTGAGATGACCGACGAGGCCAGGCAGGCGTTCGAGACGTTTGGCGACGAGTGACCTGCAAGGGGGCCGCCGGGGGCTGCGACAACGGACAGACGCAGGAGGTGCCCTATGCCCAGCTTCGAGATGACGGCCGCCGAGTCGGCCCAGTACGGCAACAACCTCACCATCTGGCAGAAGCTCGCCCTTATTCAGGCGTGGTCGCCGCTGCTGACCTACGCACAGCAGTACCTCGGCACGGCCGACCCGTTTGCCAGGGCTGTGGTTGTCTCGGAGTGTGCCGAATGGCTCGCAAGCAAGACCGACAGCGGCCTGGACGACGAACTGGTAAAGCACCTGGCCGCCGTGCTCAAGACCAAGGAAGGCGAAAGCCTCGTCCGGTGGGCGGTCGGAAAGATCGAAGGGATGCGGAAGTGAATGACAACGCTATTCGTGCAGCTGCCGTCGCTGCTGCGGCGGCTTTACTCGCTGCTCCCTATTGGCCACAGATCCAAGCCGCAGCGAGTCGTGCGGTGGAAGCCGCAAAAGAAAAAGCCGGTCTGATCGCTCGGCTTGCGGCGGCGGTTCTCTTGATCGCTGCCGCCTGGGGCAAGCTGCCGGTGCCGTCGTGGCACCTGGCTCCCGTTGCCCCGATTGCGTTTCCGAGCGTTGATTCCCCGAGCGACACCATGAAGACGAACGTGCTGCCCGTGGCGGATGCGTTCCGCTCTGCCCCCATGTCCGACCGGCTGCTGTGGGCACAGTTGTGGAACAAGGCCGCTGTCGTGGTCGATGGGGACGCCGTCATGACCGAGGTTGTGTTTACCGACACGCGGAGCCTGCGGGCGTTTGTCGTGCTGGCCCTGGACATCGGCTGGCGTCGGATCGGCGGCAACCAAGCCGGCAAGTATTCCGGACTGCGCGAGGCGACCGAACTGGCCTTCTCCAACGTGATCGGCAAGGACGTGGTGCCGGTGACGCCGGAACTGCGGAAGCAGTTCGCCGAACTCTGCCGTGCCCTGGCGTGGGCGTCACTGCCGCCGAAGGGGTGATGCGATGCCGTGGAATCCGCAAGAGGAGTACCTGCGTGGCCTGACCGGCGTGTACGCCGATCCGGCGGCGTCGGAGCGGCTCACGCAATACCTCTTGCTCCAGGGGCAGGCACCGGACGGCGGCACGACATGCCGGCGGTACGGGCTGGTCGGCTCGGGGGCCGGGAAGCTCTCGGCACCGTGGGCTGTGATCGAGCAGGTGTTCCCCGGCTCGCTTCCGGCGTCTGCCCAGACTCGCGGCGACTGTGTCAGCCACTCAACGCGGACGGCCTGCCTGGGAACGCTCGCCTGCGAGATCGCGGCGGGCCAGCCTGACGAGGTGACGGGCCTGCGAGAGGGTGCCCCGGAGATCAGCGACGAGGCCCGCAAGGACGGCGTGCTATCCACTGAGGCGATCTACTGGTTTCGCGGTCACGGCGGCGACGGGTGGAGCTGTGACCATGCTGCCGAGGTGGTGCTGAAGGAGTCGGGCCTGTGGCTCCGCAAGCGATACGAAGCCCTCGGCATCGACCTGACACGGTATGACGGCAAGCTCGCCGGCAAGTGGGGATCGAGCAGGCCGGGGGCCGAGGTGCGGAAGATCGGGTCTGAGCATCTTGTTCGCACTGCGACCCGCGCCCGCACGTTCGAGGAAGTCCGCGACCTACTCGCTAACGGCTACTGCATTTCGTCGTGTGGTGGCGAGTCGTGGTCAGAGGTGCGTGACTCCAATGGCGTGAGCCGACGCACTCCGCAGGGCTGGGCTCATGCCCTCGCCTACCTGGGAGTGGATGACCGCGAAGAGACGAAGCGGGCCTACGGCGAGCCGCTCGTTTTGGTCCAGAACAGTTGGGGCAAGTGGAACTCGGGCGGGCGGTCGGTGATCGGCACGCAGCTTGAGATTCCGCATGGGGCGTTCTGGTCGCGGTGGTCGGACTGCAAGAACCGCTATGCAATCGCCTTCTCTGGCGTGGCCGGCTGGCCTGCCAAGCAATTGCCTGATTGGACGGGGGGCATCCTGTGAACCGCTGGCTCATTGTGTTCGGCGTTGTGTTCGCGGGCTGCGTGGCATCGCTGCCGGCCGATGATTCGTTGACGGCTGATCTAGCCTGCGAAGCGGCTCGGGAAGTCTTGCGTCTGCGGCAGTTGCCGCCCGCCCCGGAGCCCGCCCCCGGCGAGTGCTGCAAGCAATGCAAAGGCACGGGATTCATCACGCATGGCGACGGTCACCGCACGCCGTGCCCATGCCCGCCGACCTGCCCATGCAAGAAGCCGAAGGCGGGGCAGCCGTGCACCGACGGGAAGTGCAAGCCATGACGCTGGCCGATCTGCAGGAACAGTGCTGGGCCGCCCTGCCCCCGATCCGCAAGCGGCTGGCTGGCCGGCAGGCCGTCGATGACATCGTCACCCTGGCCGTGGAGAACTGGGCCGGCGAATACCTCAACGCCTGCCAGGACAACGACCAGCGAGGCGTCTATGTCACCGCCCTCCTCGGGCAGGTGAAGCGTGGGCATCAGGTACTCAGCGGCAAGGAGCCGCAGGAGTACGGGTTCATCTGGATGATCCTGCTGCAAGCGGTCGCGGTTGCGGCGATAGAGTGGCTGGTGAAGTGGTGGTTGGACCGCCGAGCGAACCGCGTGCTGATGACCGTTTGGCAACATGAGTTGACGAAATGACGGCGGAAACCAAGGACACACTCTTAGGCATCCTGAAGGACTACGGCTTTGCCACGGTTCTGGCGTGTGCCCTTCTGTGGGTTGGCCGCCAGGACATCATCGTGCCGATGGTTGCCGCCCACCGGGATTTCCTGAAGGAAGTGGCTGAGACGCAGAAAGAGATTTCGGCAGCGATCAGCGAGCAGACCCGCTTGCTCTATGCCCTACAACCAAGAGAAGCCCGAGTCGGTGCCCCGGCGACGAGCGGCACGAACTGACCATACATCCCTTACTGTAGAGTCGAAGAGAGTAGCGCACTATGCCCATGAGTCCAAGGTTGCTTCGGCCCCGTCAGGCAGGCGGCTTCGGCCCGCGCAGCATCGGCAGCCTTGAAGGCTGGTGGGACGCCAGCGACTCGTCCACTATCACGCTAGTTTCCAGCGTCGTTTCTCAATGGAATGACAAGAGCGGAAACAATCGCAATTTCACACAATCGACTGGTGCCAATCGCCCGTCTGTACTGACGGCCCAGAGAAACGGGCTGAATGTGCTGAACTTCGGCGGCTCTTCCGTGACGATGAATCAGTCATGGACGCGGCAACTGAGTGGCGGCAATACCTGGATCATGGTGTTTAGCTATCAGGGGCCGCTATTTGAGGGTGCTGAGCGTCCGCTTCTGCGGATGGACGCAAACGCGAACGCTATCCAAAAGGGTGCGTCAAACGCGGCCTCAACGTCTCGCAGAAATAAGATCGGATCGTTTGTCACCAACACTGCGGCAACCAATTTTTTTGCCGATCAGTTGTCGGATGTGACAACCGATTGGCAAGTTGTTTCGTCGGTCGCCGGAACGGCGCTTGGGCATTACAAAAACGGCGCGACCGAGACGGAGACTGCCTTTAGCGGAACGCTGCCTAGCACTGCCTCAACGACGCTGCGAGTTGCGGAGGCGTCATTGGCTTTCACGCAACTTCACGTTGCCGAGATCCTCATTTACTCCAAGGCTCTATCGGTTGCGGAGCGGCAGAGCGTGGAACGCTGGCTCGGCAGTAAGTGGGGAATCACCGTCGCATGAGACGCTTTTTCAAAGCATCGCCAGCAGTCTACGAGGCGGTTCGGTCACAACTGGACACGCTATGGGGCCATCCTGACGGCGTGACCGAGACGGCGTTTCAGCCGGTCGCCCTGGCCCCCAAGGACGCCCAAGGCAATGCCCTGCTCGCCGTGTGGGCTTCATTCTGCGAGATGGCCGACGTGGCGGCGATCCTGCCGCAACTGATCGCCAGCGGTGCGGTCACTGAGGTGACAGAGGAAGAGTTCAACGCCTGCCTTCAGCCGTCGCAGTTTCCGTGACGCGCGTCTCTACACCCACAGTGTAGGGACGCGGCCCTGTTCGTTGACGCTGGTTGAAGTTGATTGACGCTCATTGAGTCGCTTGCAGGCCTGCTTTTGGCCGCTATGGTTGGGCCAGCCGAAGGGAGGCTCACATGGCAACGAAGCAGAAAGCGGAGCGGTTTAGCATCACAGAGTTGGACAGGCTCCGGCTGTGCGTCATGCACGCCCGCGTCTACGTCAAGGATGATGCGAAGGTTGATAAGATGCTTGATAAGCTCCAGGCGAAGATCGAAGGTTTCATTGTTGGGCGCGGGCGAACACTGCAAGACGTTTGACGCTACATCGACTAGGTAAGGCTATGAGCGACTTTGACCGCATCCGCGAAGAGGGCGAGCGAATCTCCCGCGAAGAGGGCTACAAGGTTCTGCTTGCTGAGATTGCCGCACGCGACAAAGAGATCGACGGCCTGCGGCTCGCGCAAGACGAACGCGAGGCGGTCAACGCTATGGCTTGCTACTTCGACACAAAGGGCAGCATCACAATGCAGGCATGGGGATCACTGTTGCGTGTGATTCTGCTGCGGAATGACGCTATCGGCAGCGTGTAACGACGCCCGACCTGTACCAGAAAAGACACACTTCACGCAGTTTTTCGCATACGATCCGGGCTGTTACGAAACCGCTGCTGAAAGAAAAACGAGCATAGGTTTCTGTCAAGGCCGCGTAACGACTCATATGCCGACCGCTACACTCCGTTACGCGCTCCCAGATGAACAGGCCGAGTTCGATGCCGCCCGACAGGGGGCAGAGGCGAAGCGTGTCTTGTGGGAGATCGACCAGCACTGCCGGTCGTTGCTCAAACACGGCGAGCCTACGGAGACAGAGGCGGCCCTGGCCGAGCGGATACGCGACATGATCAGAGACAGCAGGGAGTGCCTGCTGGACTGATCCTGTCATTTTGTGACAGGTGGTCGCAGAAATGCAGGAACGGTCAAGGATTGCTTGACGGTTGCGTGATGGTTGGTTGATGCACTACAGCGAAAAGGTAGGGACGCGAATGAAACCGCAGCCAATCGGCAGATACACGCCCACGCCATCGTATGAGGAGTTGCAGGCCGAGATCGAACGGCTGCGCCTCACCGACGCGGAGCGGGAGGCTATGGCGGGGGCGATTGAAGCAGAGCATGGGCGAGGGGCTTGGCAGTGGGCCGCTACGCTGCGGACGCTGCTGGAACGGACTGCCTGAGTGCGCTCTTGAGCGAATGGAGAGACATGGACAACCGACACGCCTTCCAGATTCTTGAGCAACTAGGGCCAGAAGCCGACCGGCTGGGCATTAAGGTGGTAGATGCCTACGGGCAGTCGGGGCCAGTGTCGGAGTTCCTTCCAAAGATCATCCGCTACATCGAAGCCCGCGAGGCCGAGATCGACCGGCTGCGTCTCACGACAGTGGAGCGTGAGGCGGTGGAAGTCGCCTGCCAAGACCTTCGGCACAAGGATGAAGTCGCCACCCTTCGCGGCCTGCTAGAGCGGCTGGGCTGAACTGCGCTACACATTGAGAGTGCTGCCCCTGCAAGGCTCCAGCGTCCAGACCCTAGCCTAGACGGCACAGGAGACCCCCAATGTCCACCAGCCGAATCACCCGTCAGCACCGAGATTCCGACATCGTCCTGGCCACGGCCACTGCTGTTGCCACTACCCTCGACATGCGGGACGTGGCTGGTGCCGTTGTCTCGTTTGGCACGATGAGCACCAATGCCAGCACCCTGCACATGTTCGTAGGGTCACGGACAGACGGCACGTTCACCAGGCTGTACAAGGTGGACGGGTCTATTGCCACGCTGACGCTTGCCCCCTCGAGCACCGAAGGCCGATCCTATAGCCTGCCCGACGAGGTGTTCGGCACCGAGTTCCTGAAGATCGTCTCGGGCACTACTAACAGCACTGGCACCACTGGCGTGGTGATGTTCAAGAGCTAGGGCCATGCCCACACGAATCCCCACGCACCGACCGCAGAGACTGCGGACGGCTGGGCCAAAGCGGGATGAGTCGGCCAGGCCCAACGCCTACCAGAGGGGCTACTGTGACAAGGCCCATAGGGCATGGCGTCAGGCCGTGCTGATCCGATGCAACTGGCAATGCGTGGACTGTGGCACTGTGGCCACGGATCTGCATGCTGACCACGTCGTGCCTATAGCCCAAGGCGGGGCACGGTATGACGTGGCCAATGGGCAGGCCAGGTGCGTGCGGTGCCATGGTAGGAAGACCAGGCAGGAGCAGAACCAGGGGCGGGGGCGG
>Ga0315905_10007697_pt1 | contig 10905 bp, 8 predicted proteins | sample LakEriMetagenome_5_FD_203522 | JGI IMG/M metagenome (GOLD analysis project Ga0315905, IMG submission 203522) | Freshwater fungal communities from buoy surface, Lake Erie, Ohio, United States - Buoy 4 MA121 | ecosystem: Environmental > Aquatic > Freshwater > Lake | place: USA: Lake Erie, Ohio... | reverse complement strand
GGCTGTTGGAGCCTGAAGCTTAGAACCTGAGGTGAGCCTGTGTAGGCGGGATCAAGTGATTGCGTTTGCACGCGCTCCATTGAGATGGAGGGTGTTGGCCAATACGCTTGCTGCGTGACCTTGATGTCCATGCCAGCCGCTTGTAAGTTCTGGATTTGACTTTGGACCTGGGGGTGTTCGGCTGTGACCTTCTGCAAAAGAAGGGGTAGCAGGGGAGATACGACAGAAAAAACGGACGGCTGTGCAACCAGGACAAATTCAGGATCTTTTGCGTTGGAATAAAGCGGCAGTGCGCTTATCAACACAAAAATACATAGCAGGGGAACCCTATATATTCTTTTGTATTTGTAAAAATTGTGCAGTAAAACTTTAAATTGTTATCACCATGATAATAACATTCCATTTTTTGAGGGGTGTATATTCACCGACACATCAAATCAGTTGCATGTAGCTGTGCTGTAAGGCTCATGAAGCTTGTTTAGCGGTATGATGAGAAACACCTGCAACAAGTAGGTCTTTAGAAAAATCTAATTATTGAGTTAATTGGTATTCATTCTATCTTCTTCATTAATTCTTTTGGAAATGTTCATGCAACAACGAACACTCACATCATTGATTCTCTCTACTGCAACAGTTTTGGCCTCTTTGACGGCGCCTTTGCCATTGATGGCGCAGGGTAAGGATCTCAAAATTGCCCACATTTACAGCAAAACGGGTCCCTTGGAGGCATACGGTAAGCAAACCCAAGTGGGTTTGATCATGGGCTTGGACTACGCCACAGGTGGCACCATGCAAGTGGGTGGCCGCAAATTGGTCGTCATTGAAAAGGACGATCAAGGTAAACCTGATTTGGGCAAAAACCTATTGGCCGCAGCTTACGGCGATGACAAGGTTGATATCGCAGTGGGACCTACTGCTTCCCCAGTGGCTTTGGCCATGTTGCCTGTGGCCGAAGAGTACAAAAAGATTTTGCTGGTTGAGCCGGCAGTGGCCGACTCAATTACCGGTGAAAAGTGGAACAAATACATCTTTCGCACGGGCAGGAACAGCAGCCAAGATGCCATCTCCAATGCAGTTGCCCTAGACAAAGCGGGTTTCAGCATTGCCACCTTGGCACAAGACTCAGCCTTCGGTCGAGATGGTGTGAAGGCTTTCCGTGAGTCTTTGAAAACAGCCAAGTTGGTTCATGAAGAATACCTGCCACCCGCCACCACTGATTTCACAGCGGGTGCGCAGCATTTGATCGACAAGCTCAAATCACAGCCGGGTCGCAAAATTATTTTCATCATTTGGGCAGGTGGCAATCCTTTCAAAATTGCCGACATGGACTTGAAGCGATATGGCATCGAGATTGCCACGGGTGGCAACATCCTACCTGCCATGGTGGCTTACAAACAGTTTCCTGGCATGGAAGGCGCGGCGTATTACTACTTCGGCATGCCCAAGAATCCGGTCAATGAAGCCATGGTGGCACGTCATTACACACAATTCAAATCTCCCCCTGACTTCTTCACGGCTGGTGGATTTGCTTCAGCCATGGCTTTGGTCACGGCATTGAAAAAAACCAATGGCAACACCGATGCCAACACATTGATAGCGGCCATGGAAGGCATGAGCTTTGACACGCCCAAAGGCAAGATGACCTTTCGCAAAGAAGATCACCAAGCCATGCAAAGCATGTACCACTTCAAAATTAAAGTGGACCCCGCATTTGCGTGGGGTGTGCCAGAGTTGGTTCGCGAAATCAAACCTGAAGAAATGAACGTACCGATTCGCAATAAACGCTAAGGTTGTGTAGCTTGGGCGTGTTACAAACGCAAGACCTCACAGTTCGCTTTGGCGGACATGTGGCGGTCAATGCGGTTTCGTGTCGATTTGAGCCTGGCACTTTGACGGCCATCGTAGGTCCTAACGGTGCAGGTAAAACAACCTACTTCAACCTCATTTCGGGTCAATTGACGGCAAGTGAGGGGCGTGTTCATTTGGATGGCCAAGAGCTCACAGGTATGAGTGCTTCGGCCAGGACGCGCGCAGGCTTGGGCCGAGCCTTTCAGTTGACCAACTTGTTTCCCAACTTAACGGTGCTTGAAAACGTTCGGTTGGCTGTTCAAGCCACTGAAGAGGGCGCTCATTTACGCGGGCTTAACTTATGGTCAATTTGGCAAGACCACGCAAAGCTCACCCAACAAGCCCAAAATATTTTGCAGCAAGTGGCCATGATGTCCCAGGCTAACGCCACAGTGGCCAGTTTGCCGCACGGCGATCAGCGCAAATTGGAAGTGGCTTTGCTCATGGCGCTTAAGCCTTCGGTCTACATGTTTGACGAACCCACTGCCGGAATGAGCCAAGATGAAGCGCCTGTTATTTTGAACCTTATTCGCCAATTGAAAAGTGACAAAACCAAAACCATTTTGCTGGTGGAACACAAAATGGATGTGGTGCGTGAATTGGCAGATCGCATCATTGTGTTGCACAACGGTCAGTTGGTGGCCGATGGCGAGCCTGCAGAGGTCATGGCTTCTGCTGTGGTGCAAGAAGCTTATTTGGGTGTCAAACCGGAAGCTGTCGCTGCCTCTGAAGGTTTGAAGTCAAAAGTGATGCATTCAGAGGAGGACGTTTGATGTCTGCTTTTGCATTGCTCGAATTGAAAGATGTGCACACTCACATTGGCGCTTACCATATTTTGCATGGCGTGAATTTGCAAGTACCGCGTGGCGAACTCACGCTTTTGTTGGGCCGCAATGGCGCAGGTAAAACCACCACGCTCCGAACCATCATGGGCTTGTGGCAAGCCTCTCAAGGCACTCTGAATTTCAATGGGCATGACATAACGCACATGACTACGCCCGACATTGCCTCACTCAACATTGCTTATGTGCCCGAAAACATGGGCATATTTTCAGACCTCACGGTAGAAGAAAACATGTTGTTGGCCGCGCGCAAAGCTGCACGTTCAAACCAAATGGATGCAGCCCGTTTGGCTTGGATTTTCGCCATGTTTCCCGCGGTTGAAAAATTTTGGCATCACCCCGCTGGCAAATTGTCAGGCGGTCAAAAACAAATGCTGGCGGTGGCACGCGCCATGGTCGAGCCGCGCGATTTGCTCATTGTGGACGAACCTAGCAAAGGCTTGGCGCCTGCCATTGTGCAAAACATGATGGAGGCATTTCAAAAAATGAAAGCCAGTGGCGTGACCATTTTGTTGGTAGAGCAGAACATTCATTTTGCGCAGCAACTGGGCGACAGCGTAGCCGTGATGGACAATGGCCGCATCATTCATGCGGGCAGCATGGCTGCACTCAGCGCAGATCCCGAATTGCAGCAATCTTTGCTGGGCTTGGCACTGTGATGATCCATCTAAAAACCAATTTAGATCTCAAGCCTTTGTTGTTGGTGCCGGTCTTGGCCCTTTTGGCTTTGCCGCTTGTAGGCTCCTTCGACACTTGGCTCACCTTGAGTGTTGCTGGATTGGCCATGGGCATGATCATCTTCATCATGGCTTCAGGCTTAACCTTGGTCTTTGGCTTGATGGATGTGCTCAATTTTGGGCATGGTGTGTTCATAGCGCTGGGTGCGTTTGTGGCCACCAGCGTGTTGTCGGGCATGGTCGATTGGACGCAGTCGCAAGAACTCTGGCGCAACTTGGTGGCGGTAGGCGCTGCCATGATGGTGGCCATGATTGCGGCGGCTGTCATAGGTTTGGCGTTTGAGCGTTTCATCGTTCGGCCCGTGTATGGTCAGCACCTGAAGCAAATTTTGATCACCATGGGCGGCATGATCATTGGTGAAGAAATCATCAAGGTCATTTGGGGGCCTTTGCAAATCGCTTTGCCCTTGCCCGAAGCCATGCGCGGTTCCTTGCTGTGGGGCGATGCGTCGCTTGAAAAATACCGACTCATGGCTGTGGTGGTAGGACTGATTGTGTTTGCGCTTCAAGCTTGGACTTTGAGTCAAACCAAAGTGGGTTTGCTCATTCGCGCGGGTGTGCAAGACCGTGAAATGGTGGAAGCCTTGGGCTACAAAATTCGCCGACTGTTTGTGGGTGTGTTTGTGGTGGGCAGCGGCTTGGCAGGTTTGGGTGGCGTGATGTGGGGTTTGTATCAGCAAAACGTGGTGCCTCAAATTGGCGCGCAAGTGAACGTGCTTATTTTCATTGTCATCATCATGGGCGGCCTAGGTTCAACCGGTGGTGCACTCATCGGCGCTTTGCTTGTGGGCCTCATGGCCAACTACACCGGCTTCTTATTGCCCAAGTTGGCTTTGTTTTCCAACATTGCGCTCATGGCAGCCATTTTGTTGTGGCGGCCACAGGGGGTATACCCCGTGGCCAACCGTTGACGTCAAAGGACCCACATGTTGAAACGCTTGTTGTCAAATGATTTGCCTCGCAGCCCGTGGTTGGCTTGGATGCTGGCGGCGGTGCTGTTGGGATTGGCATTCGCACCCTTTTTATTTCCGGGTGTCAAAGCCCTGTCCGTGGCTGCCAAGATCTTAGTGTTCATTGTCTTGGTGGCCAGTTTTGATTTGTTGTTGGGCTACACCGGCATTGTCAGTTTTGCCCACACCATGTTTTTTGGTATTGGTGCCTATGGTGTCGCCATGTCCTCCAATCATTGGGGTGCCACTTGGGCTTCGTTGAGCGTAGGTGTCATGTTGGCGCTCTTGCTGACCTTGGTTTTGGCCTTGCTGATCGGCTTGTTTTCTTTGCGTGTGCGAGCTATCTTTTTTGCCATGATCACTTTGGCAGTGGCAGCTGCTTTTCAAACGCTGGCATCACAATTGTCTGAATGGACGGGGGGTGAAGACGGCTTGAGTTTCAAGTTGCCAGCCTTGCTTTTGTCAAGCACCGAGTTCAGTGACACACCTTTCTGGGGTGTCAATTTGGATGGTCGCTTACTTTGCTATTACTTGTTGTTTGCAGCCGCCCTCATTCAGTTTCTCATGCTGCTGCGCATTGTGAACTCGCCGTTTGGTCGCGTGCTACAAGCCATTCGTGAAAACGAATTCCGAGCCGAAGCCATTGGCTATCGCGTGGTGGTTTATCGCACGCTGTCCAGTGTGCTGTCTGCTTTGTTCGCGTGCATGGCCGGTGTGATGTTGGCCATTTGGCTGCGCTACAACGGCCCTGACACCTCACTCAGTTTCGAAATCATGATGGACGTCTTGCTGATCGTCGTGATCGGCGGTATGGGCACCGTTTATGGCTCAGCCATTGGTGCGGTCTTGTTCTTGTGGGCTCAAAGTTATTTACAAGATTTGCTCAGATTGGCCAGTGAGGCGGCGTCTGCTTGGCCCTTATTGGCGGCACTGCTGTCGCCCGATCGTTGGTTGCTGTGGCTGGGCTTGCTGTTTGTGTTATCGGTTTATTACTTCCCTACAGGGATCGTAGGTCGATTGCGTGCTAAGGCTATTGTGTGATTTGGCTCAATGGCAGTGCATTCTCAGTTTAAATGAGTGATTTCCCTCTTGTTGAAAGTATGACTTTTGAGCAAGATATCGCCATTTAAATCAAAGAGTCATTTCTATGAAATTTAAACCATTTTCTCTTCGAACCCAATTGGGTATTTTGTTGACAACTGGTGGTTTGATGACCAGCCCCATTGCATTGGGTCAATCCACTGAGGTCAATATCATTTGCTCTGCCCAAGCGGCATGGTGCAGCATGATTGCTGTTACCTTTGAAAAGAGCCAAGGTGTCAAGGTCAACATGACCATGAAAGGGTCTGGCGAAGCCATTGCCCAAATCATGGCTGAAAAATCCAACCCTAAAACTGATGTGTGGTTTGGCGGCACAGGCGACCCTCATTTACAAGCAGCTGAACAAAATCTGACGCTCGAATACAAATCTCCCACCTTGCCTAGATTGCACGATTGGGCGCAACAACAAGCCAAGCAATCTGGCTATAAAACAGTGGGCATTTACTCTGGCCCCTTGGGCTTTGGTTACAACACCGAGTTGCTGGCCAAGAAAAAATTGGCCATTCCCAAAACTTGGAATGACTTGCTTAAGCCCGAATACAAAGGCGAAATTCAATCTGCCAACCCAGCCTCCAGCGGTACGGCCTACACCATGATTGCGACCTTGGTGCAACTCATGGGTGAAGATCAGGCCTACGAATACTTGAAAAAGCTGCACAAAAATATCAGCGCCTACACCCGCTCAGGCACGGCCCCCATTAAAGCAGTCGCTCGCGGTGAAACCACTGTGTCCATCAGTTTTGTGCACGACGGACCTGGTGAGAAGGCCCAGGGCTTTCCCATTGAAACCATCACGCCAGCCGATGGCACAGGCGCCGAAATTGGCTCTATGTCCATCATGAGAGGCGCGCGCAATTTGGCAGCAGCCAAGCAGTTTTATGAGTGGGCTTTAACGCCGTCTGCTCAGGCTTTGGGTGCGGCGACTTTGCAATTCCAATTGCCCTCACACAAAGAAACCAAAGTCGATCCTCGTGTCCCTGATTTCAAGAAAATCAAACTCATCAACTACGACTACGCCAAGTATGGTCAAACTGCAGAGCGCAGGCGTTTGATCCAACGTTGGGAAAAAGAAGTTAACAGCCTGCCTCAATAATGAATTCGGCGCTGCGTACCCAGCGAGCCTTAACCCTGTGGGCACTTTGGGGCCTGCTTAGTTTTGTTTTACTGCCGTGGTATTTTCTCCAGCAAGGTTCCCTTTGGTCGGCTTTGCCTCACATTTGGGGCGGATCAGAAACTGCCAGTGCGCTCTTGCAAGTGTTACAGCACGATCGTCCTTGGTTATGGCTTGGGTTTGCAGGCCTCTTCATTTGTTTGGCAGGACTCATCATTCCAGTCCTGGCCCAACCCAAGCGCCAAGGTTTTTTTTTGGTAGCCGGCGCCTTGCTGGGTTTGATTGGTTTGATAAGCAGTGGGTTTGCAATAGGCGCATTGGGCTGGTCGTTTGAATTTTTAGAGCAGTGGGCTGGCCCCTTGTCGCAAGGTCAATACGGCATGGGTTGGGGGGCTGCATGCGTGTTGTTGTCGCTTACCATTTTGTTGGGCGCAGGCTTGGCCCGCTTAGGGTATTGCAGAGGCGATGTGTTCATTGCCAGCGCAGTGGTGGTGTGTGTTGCATTGCTTTCTTTGTTTGTGGTGTATCCCGTTAGTCGTTCTTTGGTATCGGCCTTTTATGCCGAAACGGGTGAACTCAGCCTGTTGGCCGTATGGGATCGCATTGGTACCCCACGTATTTGGAGTCTTGGGTGTTTCAGTGCTGGCCGTCAATGTGGCGTGGCCTGGAATACCTTGGGCTTGGCCCTGGCCACAGCCACCGGCACCACCATTTTGGGAACACTTATTGCCCTGTGGTCAGAACGCAGTGGCACTCGCATGGGCAAACCCCTGAACGCCTTGGCGCTCATGCCCATTATCACGCCGCCGTTTGTGGTGGGCTTAGGTTTGATCTTGTTGTTTGGCCGATCTGGATTGGTCAATCAAGCTTTGGAATGGGCTTTCGGCATCCCTGCGACACGTTGGTTCTACGGTGTCTTTGGTGTTTGGTTGGCGCAAATGTTCGCCTTCACACCGATCGCATTCATGATCATGCGTGGTGTTGTTCAAGGTGTCAGTCCTTCTTTAGAAGAGGCCTCGCAAACATTGCGTGCCACGCGCATGCAAACTTTTTGGCACATCACCCTGCCGCTGCTTAAACCAGGCTTGGCCAACGCTTTCTTGGTTGGCTTCATTGAAAGCATGGCTGACTTTGGCAACCCCATTATTTTGGGCGGCCAGTTTTCGGTTTTATCCACTGAAATTTTCTTTGCCATCGTGGGCGCAGCGATTGACCCTGGCATGGCTGCAGCCTTGTCGCTGGTACTCACCATTTTTGCCTTAGCGGTTTTTCTCTTGCAGCGGCAAGTGCTAAGTGGTGCTCAATTCACCACCGTCTCGGGCAAAGGCGATGCAGGTGTACCTTTGAACTTACCGCCTGCAGTGTTGAATGTTTGCAGAGGTGTGGCGGGTCCTTGGTTGATCTTCACCTTGGTGGTTTATGTGTTTGCATTTGCTGGCGGTTTTGTTCAAACGTGGGGGCGCGATTACACCTTCACCTTGAATCATTTCAAGACAGCCTTTGATGTGCAATGGGGTGACTTCGGTTGGGTATGGGCGGGCACAGCTTGGAATTCGTTGTTCAACACCTTGAGTTTGTCGGCCATGGCAGCGCCAGTATGTGCAGGTCTTGGCTTGTTGATAGCGTGGCTTTTGGCGCGCACTGATTTCAAAGGCAAAAATGCATTTGAGTTTGCAGCGCTTCTGACCTTTGCCATCCCGGGTACTGTTTTGGGTGTGAGTTATATTTTGGCTTTCAATGTGCCGCCCGTCGAACTGACGGGTACTGGCTTGGTCATTGTGTTGTGCTATATTTTTCGCAACTTGCCAGTAGGTGTACGAGCGGGAACCGCTGCTTTCAAACAACTCGATCGTTCGCTTGATGAAGCTTCCGTCATGCTGCGTGCCAGCACGATCACCACCCTTCGCGAAATCATTTTGCCCTTGTTAAAGCCTGCCTTGGTAGCCGCTTTAATTTACAGCTTTGTCCGTTCAATGACCACGGTATCTGCTGTCATTTTCTTGGTCACCGCCAAGTACGAATTGGCCACCACTTACATCATTGGCCGAGTTGGTAACGGGGACTATGGCGTAGCCTTGGCTTATTGCACTGTCTTGATGGCCTTGATGGGGTGCATCACAGTGATCATTCAACGTTGGGTTGGAACTCGCGAGTTGGGTCGGCGAGAAATGAGGGTATGAACATGAACGCTGCGTCTAAATCAAATGTCATGGGCATTGAGTTTCGACAAGTCTCTAAACGCTATGGCGAGGGCGATGCACCACTGGTGGTGAAGGGCATTGATTTTGTGGTGCCAAAGGGCACACTCACCACGCTGCTTGGGCCTTCAGGCTGCGGCAAAACCACCACCTTGCGCATGATCGCTGGTTTAGAAACGGTCAGCAGTGGGCGCATCTTCATTGATGGTCAAGAAGTAAGTAACTTGGGGCCCGCAGAACGAAACGTCAGCATGGTCTTTCAAAGCTACGCCTTGTTCCCCCACATGTCCGTGATTGACAATGTTCGATACGGCTTGAAGGTCAGTGGGGTCTCTATCGTTGAAGCAACTGAGCGTGCGCATTTCGCGCTGGAAAATGTGGGACTTAAAGATTTTGACAATCGATTGCCAAGTGAGTTGTCGGGGGGGCAACAACAGCGCGTGGCCGTTGCGCGAGCATTGGTGCTTGAGCCATCGGTCTTGTTGTTTGATGAGCCGCTTTCTAATTTAGATGCACGTCTGCGTCGCTCAATGCGAGACGAAATTCGCAGTTTGCAGCAGCGTTTAGGTTTGACGGTTGCCTATGTCACACACGATCAAAGCGAAGCCCTGGCAGTCAGCGACCAAATCATTGTGATGGATGGGGGCACCATAGCGCAGGCAGGCACCCCCGAAGACTTGTACGAACGCCCTGTTTCAGAATTTGTAGCGGGCTTCATGGGCGAGGCCATGTTGTTCGATGGTGTGGCCGATGCACAGGGGCGGGTAAGTGTGGGGCCACTTGTTTTTCAATCGCAGCAGAGTGTGAGGGCTGGTGCCATTACAGCGGCCATTCGACCTGAAGCTTGGGCTTTCATCCCCTTGGAGGGCGCACACTTGACTGGCATATTGCGCAAAAAAGCTTACCTAGGCAGCATCCTTGAATTGACATTCGAAACAGTGTTGGGTTCACTCTTTGTTGTGACAGCTGATCTTTTACAAGATTGGGACATTGGTGCCTCAGTGGGCTTGTCTCTCTCGGGTCGCGGTATCTCAGTAGTAGCGCGCAATGAGTGCTGACAATTTTTCAAGAGACCTGATCCCTGCAGTCTCTTTGCTCATTCACTATTCCTTAGCCCCTAAGGCGATGGCCAATTCTCGACCGTTTGCAAGCACAGCTGCGCTGGCTTTTGCAGCGTGAGTGGAAGTAGGCCAGCCTTGCATGTGTTGTTCACTGATGGCTGCCAGCGCTTCTATCCACATGGGCTCGTCGTTCATGCAAGGAATGTAGTTGAAGGTTTTGCCGCCAGCGTGCAAGAAAGCTTCGCGGCCTTCCATGCTAATTTCTTCCAATGTCTCGAGGCAGTCACCAGTAAAGCCAGGGCACACCACATCGACACTTTGGGTGCCTGCTTTGGCCATGGCAATCAGCGTTGGTTCGGTGTAGGGCTCTAACCATTTGGCTTTGCCAAATCGAGATTGGAATGTGACTTTGTATTGATCTTTTGTCAGGCCTAATTTTTCTGCCAAGAGTCGACCTGTTTTGTAGCATTCGCAATGGTAGGGATCGCCCAGTTGGAGGGTCCGTTCAGGTACACCATGAAAGCTCATGACAAGTTGTTCTGCACGGCCATGAGTGGCCCAATTTTTTTGAATGCCTGCAGCCAGAGCTTGAATGTAGCCTTCGTGATCGTGATAGTGATTCACAAAGCGAAACTCGGGCAAATTGCGCGTTTTTAAACCCCAGCGATAGGCGGCGTCAAAAACGGGTGCAGTGGTTGTGGCGCTGTATTGAGGGTAGGCGGTCAACATCAAAATGCGCGTGACCCCTTCTTCGCGGAATGCAGTCAATTGCGATTCGATGCTGGGTTGGCCATAGGTCATGGCGTACTTAACGACCACTTCATGGCCGTTTGATTTCAATTTTTCTGCCAAACCCAAAGCTTGTTTCTCGGTCCATACCCGCAACGGCGAGCCTTCTGCAGTCCAAATGCTGGCGTATTTGGCAGCAGATTTGGCAGGCCGAACTCGCAAAATAATGCCATGCAAAATAAGCCACCAGATGGCTTTGGGAATTTCGACCACGCGGGAATCTCCCAGGAACTGGGCCAGATATTGGCGCAGAGCAGGTGCCGTGGGA
>Ga0315905_10007695_pt1 | contig 10907 bp, 14 predicted proteins | sample LakEriMetagenome_5_FD_203522 | JGI IMG/M metagenome (GOLD analysis project Ga0315905, IMG submission 203522) | Freshwater fungal communities from buoy surface, Lake Erie, Ohio, United States - Buoy 4 MA121 | ecosystem: Environmental > Aquatic > Freshwater > Lake | place: USA: Lake Erie, Ohio... | reverse complement strand
CCAGCCAAAAGTCCTGTACCCCCACAGCCTAGATCGGTAGCCCCCAGCAGACCCTCACCATTACCCAGCTCCCAACCTGTGCTCAGGCCCACTCACTCTAGTAGTTTTAGCCAGGCTGATTTGCATGGTATGCAGCAACAAGCTCAGGGGGCAGGGCAATCCTATTCGGCACAAAAACCCTTCTAACGACTCGAAACCGTGGATTTATGACGAGAAATACTGTGTTTTTAAATTTCTTGGTCGTGGGGATGAGAGGCATAGCAAAAATGGTTTCAGGCCCATTTTTCGGTTGTCCAATTTATTTGATGAAGTTAAATTTATGCAATGTTTTTAATTGCACGTAAATTTTGAAATGTCTAAAAGTGGTGAGCTAGCCAACAGATATTGTCGGACATGAAACGGTGGGGGTGTACTGAATTTACTGCAAGGTTTAAGCTCATGGTATGACTAATATCAAACACACAACGACCTACGCGCTCACTGGCCTGCATTGCGGCGCCTGTGTGAACAAAGTAACCAAGGCGTTAGCGCCATTGGCTGCTGGGGTTGAGGTGAGCCTGCAGCCCATGCAGGTAACCCTGACAGAGGCAACAGCGGATTTTCAAGCTTTGAAAGCAGCGGTAGAGAACGCTGGAAAGTATGTCCTGATGCCGCATTCAGAGCCTGTTCAGTTGTCGAATATGGCGCCAGACACTTCAGTACGGGTGCCAAAAGCTCCTATCAACTCAGCTGACGAAAATTCTGCATCGAGCTGGCTGGCCACATACAGCCCGCTGCTATTGATTCTTGCCTACATACTTGGGGCCAGCTTGCTGGTGCAAATTGGAATGGACGGTATGGCTGGCGTTACAACGGCAGACACCATGCGCTACTTTATGGCGGGGTTTTTTTTGGTGTTCTCATTTTTCAAACTGCTGGACATCGGTGCTTTTGCCAACGCCTACTCAGCGTACGACCTGCTGGCGCGCCGCTGGCATGGCTGGGGCATGCTGTATCCGTTTGTAGAGCTGGCCTTAGGGATGGCTTATTTGGCGCATTTCAACCCACTGCTGACGCATTGGGTCACCATCATCGTGATGGGGTTCTCAGCGATTGGCGTCATTCGCGCTGTGGCTAGCAAAACGCAAATTCAGTGTGCCTGCCTGGGCACCGTGTTCAAACTCCCAATGAGCACGGTGACGATTGTTGAAGATGTGGGCATGGTGGCGATGGCGGCAGTGATGCTGGTTTTTTCACTTTGACATTTTTTTCATATGAACTTGAACTTTTTTAGCAGGCCTATATAATTAACCATGCGCCATTTAGCTCTCGCCCTCATGATTGTTCTGCTGCCACTGCGCGGCTGGACAGGGGACGCGATGGTGACGCAGATGGCGAGCGCAGTAATTGCTACAGAAACAGCAGCTTCCCACGCCCATCAAATGCTGGATAGAACCTCTTTTGACTATCAAAATCAGACTTTGGTAGCGGCCCCAGCCAAGCCTGATTGCCATGAGCAAGCTCCAAGTTACCAAGAAGCTGACCAAACTGCAAGCAACGACCACTGCGGTTCTTGTCTAGCCTGCCAAGCTTGCCACACGGTAGCGGTATTGTCCTCGCCGCATGATGCAGGCGCGTCTTTAACCTCCCCCTCGCTACGCACATCGCGCGCCGTAGCATTTACCAGCGCAGCCCCAGCGCTGAGTCAAAAACCACCGATTTTCTGATCCCCAGGCCCAAGCTGGGTCTGTACTTTGCCGTTTGGCACGCGCCTGTTCAGGCACGAGCTAAATACCGTGATTTTAAAAATCGCTCGCAATAATTTCAGGAAATATTCATGGTTTTATCCATCTTAATAATGTGTCGTTTGGCGGCTGCATTGGCGTCAACCGTGTTGCTGACCAGCGCGGCGCATGCGCAAACAGCAGCGCCTCCCGCATCAGCCTTTGAAAGCTACAAGCCCTATACCGATGAACCGATTGGCAATTGGAAATCAGCCAACGACACCGCGGCTCGCATAGGCGGTTGGCGCGAATATGCCAAGCAGGTACAACAAGTGGAAAGCAAGCCTAAAAACATGCCCACTCCTGTCACCAAGGGCGGGGAAACCATGCCTGAGCCAATCAAGAAGGCCAAGCCATGAAATCCAGATTTTTTAAATCGGCTGCGAGTGTGGCTACTGCTTTGGTGCTGGCAGGTTGCGCCTCCGTCAATTTTGACCAAACTGTCAGCGAGACAAACCAAATCGCAAGCGCTTTTACCAGCGGTCAGCTGGCTTTGAGTCAAACGGCTGCACAAAACGCCGCTAGAAGTAAGCTCGCATCCGATTTGCTGTCAAAACCCTTAAGTTCTGACGACGCCATACAACTGGCCCTGGTTAATAGCCCGGCACTGCAAACCCTGCTGGCACAAAGTTGGGCTGATATGTCTTTCGCCAGTCAGGCAGGGCGCATAAGCAACCCTATCTTTAAGTTTGAACGCGTCACCTACAAAGATGAGCTGGAGCTGGGGCGTATTTTGTCGTTTGGCCTGCTGGACTTACTAACATTACCGCGTCGCCAAGCCATAGCTCAAAGCCAAATAGAGCAGGGCAAGGTACAGCTTTCTGCAAACGTGGTCGAGCAAGTTACACAGGTTCGACAGGCATGGGTAAGGGCAGTCTCAGCCAGCCAGGTATTGCAATACGCAGAGCAAATTAATACCGCAGCCGAGGCCAGTGCCGAGCTGGCAAAGCGCATGCAGCAGGTCGGCAACTTCAACAAACTGCAGCGGGCTCGTCAGCAAGTTTTTTATGCCGACAGCACCGCTGGCCTAGCTGCAGCGCAGCACGGCGCGCTGGCTGCACGTGAGGAGTTGGTTCGGCTGCTAGGCTTGACAGATGCCCAGACAAAACAGCTCAAGCTGCCAGAGCGGCTACCTGATTTACCCAAAGACGCGCGGTCGACGAGTCAGGTCAACAGCACGGCCACCGATCAGCGTCTGGATGTGCAGTTGGCACGCGGCCAGCTTGATGCAGCAGGCAAAGCGCAAAACTTGAACCTTCTGACCAGCCTGGTCGATGTTGAATTGGACATCCTTCGTAGCACCACTTTTGAAAATGATGGCGGTGTAGGCAGGGCATTCGCCAAACGTGGTTACGAGCTGGGCATAAGGCTACCTATTTTTGACTGGGGCAACGCCAAACGTGATGCGATGAACGCCCAGTCGCTCGCAGCTGCAAATCGCTATGAAAGCACGGTACGCAGTGCGACATCGCAGCTGCGTGAAAGCTATTCCGCTTACCGTACGGCCTACGACGTGGCTCGACACTACCGCGATGAGATCGTTCCGCTGCGCAAGCTCATGGCTGAAGAGAACGTGCTGCGCTACAACGGCATGCTGATCGGCGTGTTCGAATTGCTAGCCGACACGCGCGACCAAATCCGCAGCGTGGTGACCGCAATCAACGCCTACCAGCAGTTCTGGCTGGCCGACGCGGCTCTGAGCGCCTCCATGATCGGCAAACCCACTGGGCTGCAAATGTCCGCACCTGCTGCAGGTGGCGGTGAAAAACCCGGCCATTAAATTACTGACAGAGTCAAAAAACACCATGAACAACAGAAGAAACTTTTTAGCAGGCGCCGGGATTATCACCGCAGCTGTTAGCGCTGCTGCCGTAAGCCGCGTAGCCATGGCCGCTCTCCCCGAGCCGGTCATGCAAACCAAGCCCGACACCATGGCGCCATTGATACCCAACAGCGGCCGCCCCTACAACCCGGTGGTCACCTTGAATGGATGGACACTGCCTTGGCGCATGAACAACAGCGTCAAAGAATTCCATTTGGTGGCTGAACCTGTGGTTCGAGAGTTTGCACCGGGTTTCAAAGGCCACTTGTGGGGCTACAACGGTCAATCACCTGGCCCGACAATTGAAGTCGTGGAGGGCGATCGGGTACGCATTTTTGTCACAAATAAGTTGCCCGAACACACCAGTATTCATTGGCACGGCCAGCGCTTGCCTAACGGCATGGACGGCGTAGCGGGTTTAAACCAGCCCGCCATCCCCGTGGGTAAAACCTTTGTTTACGAGTTTGTAGCGCGCCGCCCTGGCACCTTCATGTACCACCCGCACGCCGATGAAATGACGCAAATGGCGATGGGCATGATGGGTTTTTGGATCACCCATCCCAAGGACAAGCACCCGTTAATTGATGAAGTGGACAGGGACTTTGTGTTTTTGCTCAATGCCTATGACATAGACCCCGGTGCGTACACACCTAAAATAATGACCATGTTGGACTTCAACATCTGGAGCTGGAACAGCCGCGTCTTCCCGGGCATTGACCCATTGGTCGTACGCAAAAACGATAAGGTGCGCATTCGCTTTGGCAACCTGACTATGACGAACCACCCAATTCACTTGCATGGCCATGAGTTTTTAGTGACGGGTACTGACGGTGGGCCGACACCTAAAACGTCACGCCAGTATGAGGTGACCACTGATGTTGCCGTAGGGCAAATGCGTCAAATTGACTTTTTAGCTGACGAGGAAGGCGACTGGGCATTTCATTGCCACAAGAGCCACCACACCATGAACGCCATGGGCCACGATGTGCCGACCCTGATAGGCGTTGACCACCGCGACATCGTAAAAAAAATCACCAACGTCATCCCCGATTACATGGTGATGGGCGAGCGCGGCATGGCTGACATGGCGGAGATGGACATGCCGCTGCCCGACAACACCGCCAAGATGATGACCGGCGAAGGCCCGTTTGGCAGTGTCGAGATGGGCGGAATGTTCAGTATGCTCAAAGTACGCAAAGACCAGAAACCGGGCGACTACAAAGACCCGGGTTGGTACAAGCATCCTGCAGGCACTGTGGCGTTTGAATGGACGGGGGCACTGCCTGACCCCACACGCTTTGCCTCAGAAGGTGGGCAAAGCATGAAAACGCAAAACATGCCAGCCAAGGATGTTGAGGTGCAAGTCCGTAAGCCAGTTTTGAACCACAAAGCTACAAGCGGCCACGAAAGTATGAAGCATTGAATTTGAAAAACTCAAGCATGTCTCCTGCAACAATTATTAATTTTTAACTATCACAGGTAAATTATGACAACACGACGCACATTACTCATTGCTTCAGCACTTTGTGCAGCAAGCACCTCTACTGTTTTTGCACACAGTAATGAGACTCACGCTAAAAAATCAGGTCCAGTCAAAAAAGAGCAGAAATCTTGGGGGATTGCTGGCGATGACAAAGCAGTCAAGCGCACCATCACAATGACCATGACCGACAACATGCGTTTTACCCCAGATAAGTTGGAGTTCAAGCAGGGCGAAACCATTAAGTTTGTTATCAAAAATAATGGCAAAGTCATGCATGAATTCGTGTTGGGTACAAAAAAAGAGCTCGACGAGCACGCCGCTTTGATGGTGAAATTTCCGACCATGGAGCACGACGAACCCTACATGGCGCATGTTGGCCCTGGCAAAACGGGGCAGATTGTTTGGAACTTCAACAAAGCTGGCTCATTTGATTTTGCTTGTCTGATCGCAGGCCACTACACGGCCGGTATGGTCGGCAAAGTGACCGTGCTGGCAACCTGAAAGAATCATCATGAAAAGCATCAAATCAGTTATTACTATTTCTACGCTGCTGTTGGCTACAGCATCAGTATTTGCGTCATCACATGCTGGCGTAACCACGGGAAAAGATGCGGCCAAGAAAGAGACCGTAGCGCCGTTGCGTACATCATCAATAACGGCTGACATGGCTGACGGAGAAGTCCGTAAGATCGACAAGGAAAACAAAAAGATGACTATTAAACACGGCGAGATTAAAAATCTGGACATGCCTGGCATGACCATGGTTTTTCAAATTCGCGATACTTCTTTGTTGGAGACATTTAAAGCAGGCGATAAGGTCAAATTTGTTGCAGAAAAATTAGACGGCGGCTTTGTCGTCACAGGCATGCAGTTGGCAAAGTAGTTTTAAACGACGATTGTTGCGTCTTTTTCAAGGCAAGTCAGCCACCTCACTTTGTGGAGATAAATATGAAGTACGAAAATGCTCTTATCATGATCGCGATAAATGATGACCTGTTTGTAGCCGCTATAAAGGCCGACAGATGAGGCAGCAATTTGTCAAGATTGCTTTGGGTGTTCTCGGCTCATTGGTATCACTTTCTGCGCTTTGCGGGCCGATGGGTTTCAAAGACAGTTGGATGTCAATGGGTGATGTCAGTCCAAACTGGCAGGAGCTTTTTGTTAACTATGCCCTCACTGCACGCGACGCCGCGGGAGCCTCAGCACTCGTCATGCGCTCCGATGACGGCACTAAGTCGCGCCAGTTGACAGAAGCCACCTACGCGAGACTGGCTAAACGTTGGAACATGCCTGAGGCCCAGGCCAACATCTGGTTTCTTGGCGGCATCGGAAACATAACAGGCAATGACTTTTCCGGATCAAAGACACTGGTCACCCCGGGCGTACAGGTCGATTACGAGACTACACGCGTCTATGTTTCGGCTACAGCCAGGCTCTATAGAGCCCAAGGCCTTAACCACGACTTTGCTTCGGCGCGAGCCGGATTTTCTTTCTTCGAGGTGGACTACGATCAAACGCAGCCTTGGTTTATCTTGGAGGTGAGGCGCATGCGAGGGCTCACCGATAAGACCGAAGTCACGCCTATGTTGCGCCTGATCCACAATCGCTATTTTGTCGAGTTAGGGGTGAATAACTCGTCTCAAGCTCGAATGAATTTCATGTATATTTTTGATTAGGAGTATCCCAATGAAGAAAATTATTATCGCCCTTGTAATGGGCATCGCTGCAATTTCATCTATGGCCGCAAACACGGTCAAAGTTACCGTCAACGGTATGGTTTGCTCTTTCTGCGCGCAAGGTATCGAAAAACGTCTCTCCAAGATGGGCGCGACCAAAGACGTCCTCGTAGACCTTAAAAAGAAGACTGTCGCCGTTGAAGCAAAGGACGGTCAGACGCTTGACGCCAAGGCCATCTCCGCAGAGATCGTTGACGCTGGTTACGACGTGGTCAAGATCGAGCCGGTATCGCAATCAGTTGCTGAGATCAGAGCTGAATTGAAAGGGCAAAGATGAGTACCGACGGCATGACCGAAACCCGAGACGGTCTATGGTCTTCTCTGGCCAGCCTGTTCGCAAGCTCGAGCACGCTAGTGTGCTGCGCAATTCCCGCTTTGCTTGTGGCCCTTGGAGCGGGGGCAGCACTTTCGTCCCTTGTGTCCATTTTTCCGCAGTTGGTCTGGTTGAGCGAACATAAGGAAGCACTGTTCGGCTTCGCGGGCTTGCTGATGATTGGCAGCGGCGCATTGCAGTGGCGCAATCGCAGCGCACCATGCCCAATCGATCCAGCCTTGCGCGACGCCTGCTTGAAGACGCGCAAGACCGCCAGTTCCGTTTATGCGGCCAGCGTTTTGTTGTATTTCATTGGGGGATGGTTCGCATTCATACAACCATTGCTTAGCGAGACATAAAACTTAGTGCTTTTTGAATCGTAATCTTGGTCACGACAGAAATAAAGCAGATGGTCACTCATTGGCTGTCATAATTTCGTCATGGAAATTTCTATCGACACAATTGATACAACGGCTTTGACCAAGGCAAAGGTCTCAGAAATGCTGTTCGTACAGCTTGGTTTGAACATGCGTGAAGCCAGAGACTTTGTAGATGCTTTCTATGAAGAAATTAGCATGGTACTGATTAGCGGGCGTGAAGTAAAAATTGCAGGTTTCGGCAATTTTGAAGTTCACAACAAATCAGCCCGCCCGGGGCGCAACCCAAGGACTGGAAAAGAAGTGACCATACCTCCAAGGCGGGTGGTCACATTAAAGGCCAGTGGTCAATTGAAAACGCAAGTCAATAAAACCTGAGATTTAGTTGCATTTCTAGCTACTGGTTGATATTTTTTCCATGGCATTGCCAATTCTGCGCAGAGCCATAGAATTGCCATAGCTCCAGCGCGAGACAGTGATTGAAGTGGGAATGGGTAACTACGTGTATTAAAAAATCAGCTTGAAACTATTTTCTTGTACTTCAATTGCATCGAGTCTTTTTCCAATCATGTCGGGCACGTGATAAACAGAAGTCCCATCTAACACCGTGAGTAAGGTGCTGTTTAAAGTTCCAGCGATGCTGCTTGACAGCTCTTTGCCATCGGAAGTTGAAAGCTTCAAAATATTGACTTTTGAAATTTCAATATCACCCTTATCCTTATTCCAGACTGGCTGGGTATCAACGCAAAATTCTCCTTTGCGCTGGGGTAATTTACTAGCCCAAGTTCCACACAGCTCAATCTTTTGGCGTTCTTTGCTGAATTTGGTTACAGGTTGATCTAATGTGATTGTTAATTTTTCTTTTGGAAATTTCTTAGCCACAGCCAAGTCAATTAAAGGCTTAGGAATGCTCAAAGAAAGAGCGGCTGCTGTTTGAATGATTAAAAAAAACGCGCTCGCAAATAAGAACTTGTCAAAGCGCGCCATATTACAAACAGCTTAGACGGCCTGTATACCCGCTACCAGCCAGCCACTATGGGGGGTTTTATTCAACAACATATTCCAGACCTCTGTAAACGCCTCAGGCTGTGCGCCCGCGTCTTCGCGAATCATTCCAGAGAACTCAACGCTAGCAAGGTGGCCGTCAACGGATTCCTCTATGCCAAGTAATTTGGCTTCTAAACTGATGACCTCAGTCTTAGCTATTTGACCTACAGAGGCTGTGGCATCGCGCTCAGCAATTTGGGCTGTGATCTCTTTCAACATGTCGTCTGTCATCAGATTACGAAGGCTTTTGGTGTCGGAGCGATCCCAAGCATCTTGCATGACGATAAAGTTTTCTTTGGCTTTATTGACAAAGCCATCAGCGTCAAAACCTGTGGGAATAGACCAATTAGGCTGAAATCCACTCACAGATGAACCAATCATGCTGCCAGTAGAAGAAGAGGAAGCAGAGGGAGCAGAGGGAGCCTCTGGATTTACATTAAATTGGGTATCTTGAGGCTGTTGCGCTGGTGTTGCTTCAGCGCCTTGAAATGCAAGAGGACTTGAGTTCGTATCAGTGTTGCTGGCAGATGCTCTACGGCGCATAAAGTAGCCCACAGCCATCATGATGCCTAAAGCAATGAGACCGAACATAATGATTTGTCCAAACGCTTCTCCCAAACCCAATGAACTGGCTAACCAAGCTAAGCCTAATCCTGCTGCCAAGCCGCCCAACATAGCACCCCAAGGGCGTTTTTGAGGTGCAGCCGCTGGCGGTGGTGTAGCCGGGGTGGCGGGAGTTGCGTTTTGCGTAGGCTTAGAAGCGCCTTGCGTTTGAGATACGTTGTTTGACTGCTGGCCAGCAGACTTGCCAGAACCAAGGCGTTTTGCTGCTTCAGCGCTTAAGCAGGAGAACCCTATTACAAATGATAGAACAACAGAAAGAAATTTACCGTTCATATCGAGCTCCAAAATTAATTGATACCACTTAACTGTTTCTCAATTAGAGCGCTTGCTTTTAATATAGTCAACATTTTAAAGATACCCACAAAGGAATTAGTTTTTTCAGAACCTGTGAAACCCCAAGACGTATGGTCACTTTCACTGCTGGTGTCATCAAAGATAAACTTTAATAATTACTTTTCAAGTCTCCGAACGCAGTAATTTTCGATAAAACAGCCTCTGATTCAGACTCGTTGATCGGCACTACCAGTAAAGTGTTTGGAAGCATGAAATCTAATTCTTTACCTAGCCATCCACTGCTTTGCCAAGAGCCATTGATTTTTGCTTGATCAAGTCTACTTTGTTGGCTACTGGACCATCGTGGAATCATCTCAACTTCTTTAGTTGAAGGAAATATTCCAATCTCAACGTTGGAAATGTATTTCGCTGCAGATTCCTTGTTCTGACAGAATAGTGAGCGTATTGATTTTTGTTTCTTTACTGCAGCTTTTGGCGAATCTTGACTTTTTTCAGGCCTCTTTCTTTGTGAGCCTAGTTTTAAATATGACCCCATTTCGTAGCAACCCCAGTGATTGATTTTTTCTCCATCCGCTGTTTGTAGTTTGCAACGTTCTAAGGCAATAGCTTGAAAAGCAGTAATGATGGTTTTCTTGCTTTTGCAATCAAATTTTTTTATCTGATACTTAGCGCTCTTTGGAGAAAAATTGCCAAGTAACAAGGCGTTTTTCCATGTTTCTGAAAAATACGCATTTACTTGATCAAGATCCATTGGGAAAGGCACAGCCAGGCACAACATACCTGGTTGTGGTGCTATGAGATCTTCATCACGCAGAACTTGAATTCCTGAACCCAGCGGTGCAAAGAGATCTATTTCAGTCTGTGGATTATCAAATACCCCGGCACCGCGATCATTCCACCAATCTAAAGCTGAGTTGTATTGAAATAGATTTCCAAAATCTTTCCATACTTTAACCAGTCGCGGATCATTACATTTACCTTTTTCTTGGCATATCCACCAATAGTCCAGACTCGATCTCAAGTAGACCAGCCACCAAAAATAAAGTGTTGACCGCATCTCCCTTGCTGAGGGAAAAGCTACGGCCGATGGTGGCTTCATAACAGCTCCAAACTTGACGTTTTCGGCAGTCAATAATTCCAAAAATAAAGTGTTAAGCCAAGTCCAAATCAGCGTTACTTAATCAGTATTTCTCCTAGCCTTGGTTCCAGCAGTGCATGTCGCCTGCTAAACCCGTGTTAACCCTGAAAACCCTAGGAGAAAATCATGCAATTAACCAATGGAGCCATCAAAGTTGGGGTGCAACCGCCCCCAATGAACCCCACCGCCGTAGAGGAATACGAGGGTGTTGACCTGAATACTTTTGATCTAAGCGCTTTTGCCAAGCCTGCGAAGGTTCGCACTGCCAGCGCGGCAGGCACGGATGTCTTGAGTAACAACCCTGAGGTCC
>Ga0315905_10007693_pt1 | contig 10908 bp, 10 predicted proteins | sample LakEriMetagenome_5_FD_203522 | JGI IMG/M metagenome (GOLD analysis project Ga0315905, IMG submission 203522) | Freshwater fungal communities from buoy surface, Lake Erie, Ohio, United States - Buoy 4 MA121 | ecosystem: Environmental > Aquatic > Freshwater > Lake | place: USA: Lake Erie, Ohio... | reverse complement strand
AAAGTACGTGGCCGGGCATGGCGCGTCAGACGACTGTCGCGAGATCGCCTCCCCGGCATGGGCCCGCACCCGCCGAGAGAGTATACAGCGCGACTACGAGGCCATGAAGGAAATAGCGGTGCGCTTTTAGAGGCCGCGCGAGCCGCGATGAACGGCGCGTGAACGCGTCTGCGCGCCACGCGCCTGCGTTTTCACGCGCCCGCGCGCCGCGTCACGCCTGCGTTTCCACGCGCCCGCGCGCAGTGGGCGGCAAGGGTCCCGCGCCCCCGGCCTGACGCGGGGCCACGTTGCAGGACAAGCACGTACTGCGGTGGGAAGACGAGAGCTCGTGCGTGGTGCACTCGGCCGCCAACGCGCTATACAACAGCATCCAGGACCCAAAGCATTGCCCGCGGCTCGTGCGTGCGCACCCGCTGGGGGGCTACAGGGAGGTCCGCGTTTCGTTTGCCGCGGTTCACAAGGACATTCCCCCGGCGGCCAACCCTGCCGACGAGCAGGGCGAAGGAGAGTGCAGAAGTCAGCGAAGTCGCAGTTCTTGCAGCTCCGAGTCATCGCCGGACGGACACAGGAAGTGCAGCCCGGCGTCGCTGGCAGCATACCGCGCGTCGCTGACGATCGGGGAGCAGAGCGCGCGCAGATTCGTGGAAGATCCTGCAGCTGTCGTCGGGCTTGAGCTTCGGCGCGCCCTTGGCGAGGAAGATTCGCTGTACATTCGCCCCGCTATCCGCCGTGCGATCCAGCCGTTCAAACCGAAAAAGTCAGAGGGCATCCGTGGAGCAATAGCCGCGTACGTGAAAAAGACCTACTCCCCTCAGGAAAAGTGGGAGTCTTTAGCGGACGTGCAAGGCCGGAACGGACTGTTGGATTCAGTTTCCGTCATTTCGGGCACTGACACCGTGCTGGGCTCCTTCAAATCGCCCGAGCTCTCGGGCAAGCACGGGGCCGCTGATCAAACCAGGCACGGCTTGCCGGCTTGCGATTGGTCCTTGCACGGAGTAGACAGCGAGCGAGCGGAGCACCAGAAATCATTGCCGGAACTGGAGAAGGAGCTGATGACAGTCTTTGAAGACGCGTTACGGCACGGTACGGTGCGGTTAGCAGACCATGACTGTCCTTGCTACTGTGATGACACAAGCTTACCTACACACCAATCACATCCGCGGCATGAGGCTGATGACACAAGCTTATCTACACAACAATCATATCCGCGGCATGAGGCAGGGCAAAAGGCCCTTGGGTTCCGAGAAATTTTATATATGAAGGTGGGCTTGCAGCGCTTGATTGCTGCCGGATCACCGGAACGCTCAGAGCCTGTATGCCCCCCCCCCCCCGTGCTAGCAACGGGCGTGGCTAGTGTCTAGGGTGGCGCTGTGCGTTGCCTGCACGACCTTTCTTGTAATGAAGCGATCTAGAAGTAGAGGCACTTTATATTATCAGGCTGCACTAGAGTGACGAGGGGTCAAAGCACAACAACGAACGTGTGAATCAAGAACAACGAGGGGTCAAAGAACAACGTGTGAATAAAGAACAATTGTCAATCTGCTTCTATACGGATTACCCCGAGCGGGTATGAGCATCAGGTGCCTTGTGGACGCAGTCCTCCGCCGTCCACTCCTTGCCCTTGAATGGGTGAACTGATGAGCTTCCCGCCGCCCCCTGGTCCTCGTCTTCCACCTCGCAGCCCCCCGCCCCCCCCCACCTCGCATCCTTCGTGCCCGGATCGCAAAGAAGCACGGATTTCCTGGCGCAACTTCTCCTCGACACGATCCTCGAATCGCAACAGCATGCTACCCATGGACCTGGCCACTGTCTGCGTCATGGTCTGCAGCATTGCCTCGGTCTTGTCTTGCTGTAGTCGGGACGTGTCGGCCACGCTCTGAGGAGACGTGTGCCTGCAAGCATTCCCAGGGATTACGGGCGCTCCAACACCAACGGAAATTTCGCACACTTTTTAAAAGTCTTACGCGTCTTCGCCGAGTTCCGAGAGACCTTCTCTGAATCTCGTGCCTTGATGCCGCAAGTCTTGGAGGAGATCCAGCTGGAGCTTCAGCATTTCTATTTCGTTCTGTAAGGAAAGAGCGGACACGGGGCAGAACCCACGCACGAGGGTGAGGACACAAGCAGTATACAACAGGGGCGGGAAGGAGAAAGAAGTCGCGCGAGCACAGCGAGTAAGCCAACGCTCTCCGAGTCTGAACAATCCCAGCCCACCCAACCAGCCCATCTCGCTGAGAATCTAGCGTCTACTTGCGCGGGTTGCCCAACCTCCTCGACACCCCAATTGCTTTCGCCTCAAAACTCACACTACCTGCTGCTTGTGAATCAACTGTTCCTGATGATTGATGATAGCATACAATTGCTCGTTTCCCTTTCCTTGGCCCCGGTGCCCACTCGACACATATTCATTCTGCTTCAGTGCATGCGAAGCAATTGCAGACCCTCCGCCCCTGGCCTCAGCTTTGTCCCAACACCTTGATCTCCCGGCACCTTTGGCAGACATTGAGGCCTGATTCGTAAGTGGCCCATCCTCTAAGCCATCCTCGTCGCGGCCATCAAAACTGTGAACTTGATTCAAGGCCGTCCATGCTGATGACTTGCCATGGGCAATCTCATCGCCTGGCTCAGGCTCGCGATGCAGCCACATGTCAGCCGTCCAGGATTTGGCACCCGACGCAATGAAATCGTCTAAAATGCCATTGAATGCAGAGTTAGCCTCACCCTCAAACATACTCGGTGTGCATTTGATGCAGGCCCCCATTTCCGTATCCAGGTACCCATGTTGCACATATGTGCCGCCGTGAGCTGACCCAATATTGAGACATAAAATCGGTATTTTTTTCCCCTTCATGTGGGCAGCCTGCGACCTGCAACACGGGCTCACCTCGCACGAGGGCGACATGATGATGAGCGCCAGCTTTGCAGCGTTTGCTGCTGAAACAAATTCGCTCATTCGGACAGGCCACACTGTGGTGTCAGTGCGGGGCCACGTGTTGTGCCCACCTTCCGCCAAATTCGTGGCAACCACCTCCCGCACCTCGCCTTCGCTCACATCCGCAATAATCATAACGTGCCCATTCGCAGGCAACTTTAGGTCCAACGACGCCTGAGTTGGGGCCTCGATATCGACTACATACATGTCCAGCTGCCAACGAAGCCCTGACACCCAGCTTTCATAGCTGCCATTCACATGCGTGCAACCCGCAAGCACGTCGGATAGATTCGCATCGAGCATTTCCCTTTTGGAGGCCGGCAAAAATGACAGGTGCCAGCAGAGCTTAATCGCTTCCATATCTGTGAGTGAATCTCTCCCACCTCTGTCCGTGTCCTTACCCTTCAGGATTTCGGCCATAAGCTGCACAACGCCTGTAGTATGCAGGCGCGCCTTTACTTCGTCCTTGGATGCCAGGACATTCAGCGGCACCAAAAGATCGATGGCTTTGTATTTCAGACTGTTGTCACAATCGTTTCGCACGGTTGCGGTCAAGGTGGAAACAAGCGCGTCAATGGCCGCTTGAGGTATTCGGTCGAGGAGCCGTGTATCAAGCCGACTCAGGTACGCTGTGCCAATGCAAGCCTGGACAACAATACGACGTCCGTTTTCATCATTCTCGAGAGCGTGTTGATCACTCAGTACCGGCAGAAAACAGCGATCCGCCACGTGACTGTGCAGCAACAAAGCTGCAGCCTCGGGCGTCTGCGCGACGGTTTGCAGAACGCTGATGCTTGCTTTTCTGCACCCCATGGCACTATCGCGCGCAGCAGAAGACATCACAATCAAGCCCTCGACGGTTTCTTGACTCTGTACGACAGCTAACGCTCCTTCGCGGATCCTCGCCAGCGATGCCAAGCAAGCAGTTGCATACTCGCGTGCTTTCTTGGAACCCAAGCTGACGTCAGCAACCATGCTGCTGATTGCTGCCACCAACTCTGGCACCCACAGCACGGCCATTCGATTGGTATGGCTATTGAAAATCAGGTTCTGCACCAAGGCTGCCCCATGCTCCTGCGTTCGATCGCTTCCAGTTTGCAGGCATCGCTGCAGGGCTTGCATGACGCCGCTCACAGACACCACCGCCTTCTTGTTCTCAGAACAACCAACAACCAGATTCAGCAGCGCGCTACAAGCGTCTTCTTGGAATTGCGACGCTGGCTGGCAGCGCAGCATCAAGTTGACGAGTCCGAGAAGCAAATCTTCAGTCGCCGCTATCCTGAGCTTGTGCTCGATTGTTGTGACAGCAAGGTTCTGCAGGCAGCAAGCTGCCTCCCCAGCATGTCTCTCTGATCCCTTCATCAGCATACACCGCAGACCATAGAGGGCTCGAGGGACTTCCAGAATAGCGGCGCGCAGCTCTGTGTTCACGGCAAGGTTTCCCAACGCAGCAGCAGCATCCGATTTGGCCTTTTCCGTGCCATCCAAGAGCAAAGCGACCAATCCGTCGACAACGCCATCAGTATGCCCAACCATCTTGCGAATTTCACTGTGCACTGCAAGATTGCCAACGATGGAGGCTGCACCTTCCTGGAAGGCCCAAAGAATGTCATTCTAGCAGAAGAAGCGCGCTGACGCGATTGCGTCTAGATTCAATGGGCCTCACCTGTGCTTTCGGCGAACCGCTCCATAAAACATTTGCGATACTGACGAGAGCCCGGGGAGTGGCAGCAATCTCCAGACGGCACTCCGCAATTACCGCCATGTTCTGCAGGGCGCCGATGGCGTTCTCGATCGCCTTGCCCTTGGAGGTATGCAGCAGCTCGACGAGGCTCGGGATGACGCCTTCCGTCCTTGCGACGAGCATCGCCGATTCAGCGCTGTAAGACAGGCTCTCCAGGGCTGCAGCAGCCTCCTCCTTTGAGCCCTCTCTGCCAGCCGCCAGCACGGAGGCCAGAGCATCGAGGACGCCCCCAGAATGGACAATTATGGACTCTGCGTCCTCGTTCACCGCGAGATGGCCGAGCGCCCCCGCTGCGTGCTGCTGCGCCTCATCGGGACCCTCCACCATCATGGCAACCAGTCCCGCTATCGCCTCGGGCATGTGCACGATGGCCATCGCCTGCGAGATGCCGTGGAGACCTTCAGGCTCCAACCGCGGCGCATCGCAGCGCCGGGTCGGCAAGCGCACGCGCGCGGGGCGCGCGCGTGCTCAGGGCCGCGGCCGCGCGCGGCGGACCTTGTCCGCGTTCAGCGACAGATACTGCAGCGCAAGAGCCGCATGCGCGCGCTCCTTGGCATCCGTGTCACGCCGGACGAGCAGCTGGACAAGCTCCGACAGCGTCAGCGTGTTCTTGAAGCCCGGCGACGGCGCAGCCTTGTCTGCGGGCGAGCTGGTGCCGGCGGGCGAGCGCAATGCGTGCCGCGGGGCGTCGATCGGACATCGGCCTTCCGCGCCCGCCATCGCCAGGACCAGTCCCGCCTCCACGCCACTTGCGTAGCAGCTGACAAGAAACACCTACCGTAAAATCTTTTACTCAACCCTTTCTGGTTCAAATTTTTTGAACCGGCGTGTTCAACGGCATCTCCACCGGCAGTGGCACGGCGTGGGAGGAGACTGCGTCTGGACGGTGCCAACGCGCCCAACGACCGGCGCGCCCTGGCACGCGCACCGGCAGCAGGAGCTCTTGCGCCACCCCGTTGATCCCGGGCCGGACGCGCCCTCGCCGCACTCGCGATGGCTGCCACGGTCAAGCACCTCAAGCAGTTTGAGAAGATCTTCCTGGGCATCCGCGACAGCGCCGATGAGAAGCTCGCGCACCTCAAGAGCGAGTTCCTCGACCACCAGGAGTGGCTGCGGAAGGCGGTCGTGGACACCAAGGAGAGCAAGTACGGCCGTCCCCGGCCCGCCCGCACCTCTGTCCATGTCCCTGTCCTTTTTTGTCTTGTGCCGTTTTGCGCCGTGCGCAGGGCGTCGACCGGTGCTGTGTTGCTGACCGCCGGTGCTCCGCCTTTGGTGCGCGCGTCGTGTGCAGGGACGGGCTCGGCCTCGTGTGTCCCGCGACTGTACGAAAGGCCAAGGGCGCAAGCTCGCGCACTGGCCCTAAGGACGAGGCGGACAAGGAGAATGTGGACAACGGCGGCCAGGCGTCGCGCAGCAAGCGGAGCATGAAGAGCAACACCAAGTCTGTCGACAACCGCATTGATCTCGACGTGTTCGACCCCGAAAATGACGCTCAGATGCACGAGCCGCAGCCCAAAGTCGCCAAGACTTCTTCTGGCAAGACTGGCGGCAGCAAGGAGGCAGCAACGAGCAGCAAGAGCCTCTCTGAGCGCGAGAAGGAGCTCAGCAAGCTCAAGGTCTGTGCATACCGTGGCTGCGTGCCGCCTGGCCAAACGTGGCCTAGTTGTGCATTTGCCTGCGGATGTTGGCGCGCTGACACTCGTGTTGTGTTCGCGGTCGGAAATGCGTAGGTGGTTGAGCTCAAAGAAGAGCTCCAGAAGCGCAAGCTGCCGTACGCCGGGAAAAAAGACGAGCTCGTGGCTCGGTTGGCGGCTGCCATGGAGCTTGAGGCATCGCAGACGAAGGCAAAGAAGACGGTCAAAATGTGGGTGGGCAAGGACGTGTCGCCTTACGTCGGCATGCGCGTGCGACACGCCCAGGGCAAGGATCACAGGTCTAGCCGCGGCTTGATGGGGACCATTGAGATCATACCTGGCCGTGGCGCTCAGAAGCCCGACGAGCGCAGCGTGAGCGTGCGGTGGGATGCGGACACATTTGATGTGCGCGGACCGTATTACACCGGCGAGCCCTGCGACCGCGGCTCTGGTATTGGCACAGAAAAGTTTGACCTGATTACGCTGCAGGAGGTGGACGAGGAGGGAAGCGAGCAGCCAGTTCCCGCCCCGGAGGAGGAGGCCGAACCCGCCCCCCAGGATGACGAGGAGGAGGATGATTGCGTGCCTGCTGGCGAAACCATTCAGGTCCGAGGCCTGCAAGATGATGATGAGGCCCAGGTTCACAGGGACGCAGAGGATGCACAAGAAGAGGACGATGTGGCGGCCACTGCTGAGGAGCAGGAGGCAGACACCACTGCCGAGGAGGCAGCGGAGGAGAAGATGGAGGTTGAGGATGAGACGCAGCAGCGGTTGCCATCTCCAGTGACGCTAGACGAGCAGACGACAAGGGAAAGTGGGTCCAAGCGCACCAGCGACGGTGAGATCAAGAACGCTTCGGCTAACGGTGGCGAGCCTTCACCTGCTGCCACTTCGTCCGTGCAGGCGCTGCAGCAGCGCCTCAATCAGTGCAAGCAGGCGTGGACGCAACGCATGTCAACTGACCCGCAGTCTCCATCGCCGGCCCGCCCCAAGGTGCTGCGCACTCCAGTCAACGCGAGCGCAGCGGCAAAAGCAAGCCAAGATGACTCACAGCCCGAGGAGGTCTCGCGTCCCGTGACGCGAAACAGCAGTAACAAGAAGCCCGCCGCCGGCGCCATTGCAACGCCGGGCAAGGAGGCCACTGCACCGGAGAAAATGTCGAGCAGCAAGAAGCCGCGCGGAATGCCCGCGGCTGTGGAACCGAGCAACACATTGTGCTCGTCGGCGAAGAAGGCTGCGCAGCCCGTGGGCCCGACCAGTCAGCCGCACGAGAGCGTGCAGCACTTTCGTGCCATCATCTCGCGCATCCACGCCGAGAGGCAGGCATCAGACTTCGCATCGAACCCGTCGGCGTCTGCCGCCAAGCCTCCGCGCGCGAGCACATCCCGTATGCCGTCGGCCCTGGTCTCTAGCACGGCTGCAGCGTCGGCCAAGGAGGAGGCAGCCGCAGCGCACGCAAGCAAGCCCGTGACCTGGCCGCCACCGCCCCTCAAGGTGAGCGGCATCAAGGTGGCGGAGGGCACAGAGACCCGATCCGGCCGCCTGACCGAAGAGCGCCTCTCGGCCCACATCAAGTCCGAGGGCAAGCACAGCATGCTCCAGGCCTTCACTAGCTCGCCGGCCGTGATGGCATCGGGAAGCGGCAGTAGCCGCGGGGTGGCTCGCGAAGCTTCCTCCGAGTCGATCAACGACGCTGGGAAGCGCGCCCTCGACGCCAACGCACGCCAGCAGCGTGCAGCTGAGAACCGCGCGCGCATGGAGGCGGAGATGAAGCTCAAGGCCGCGGACCAGGAGAGGCGCCGCAAGGAGCTTGAGAACAAGCGGCTGGAGGCCGAGAGGATTGCCAAGGAGCGCCGTGACAAGGAGGCGCTGGAGCAGCAGCAGCGCCTCGATGCGGCCAAGCGCCGAGCTCAGGAGGACGAGGAGCGCCGCGTCCGTGCCCTGCAAGAGCAGGAAGAGCGCAAGCGCCAGGAGCGCGAGCGCGCTGAGCAGCAGGAAAGGGAGCGCCAGCAAGAAAAAGAGCGAGAAGCAAAGGAGAAGGAGCGTGCTGCGGCCGAGGCTGCGGCAGTTGCCAAGAAGCCTGCAGTGCCCTCGTTTTCGGGCATGAGCAGCAAGACGCCCGGCGCCTCCCTCTTCGGAGCTCTCGGCTCAGTGTTCAAGGGATTGACGGGCACGCCCGGCACAGGGGATGCGGCCCCCCCGGCTCCCTCGGCGTCCGCCTCCTCGTCCTCGGTGGTGTCGTCACTCAAGCAGAAGGAGCCCGTCGACCAGGGACCAACTTCGATCAAGATTATCGAGAGCAAGAACTCAGACGACAGCGACTCGGACGATGAGGACAAGAAGCAGCCGGTGCCGGTATGGGCCCAGAGCCCAAACCTCCGCCGCCAGCTTCATCGCCAGATTGGTCTTTCCCCTCCCTCCACCAAAACATGCACCTCATTCTCTGCCTAGTGTGTGTGCGTCTGCCACTGCTCCTGCCTCCATGCATGCGCGCAGGATGGTGGTAACGGAGGCATGCCTGGCATGCATGTATCCTCCTCATATGAAATGCATGTATCCTCACATGCCGCACCTGGCATGCACCTGACACGCACCTGGCATGCAGACGTGAGCCCAACTCCTGTGTTTGGCGAGTGTATGAAGACGTGCGATCTTGGGGCCATGTTCGCCAACCACCAGCCCAAGCGCCGCCGCTACGACAAGCGCACCTCCAGCGCGAATTGGGGCGATGATGGGTATCCTCCTCCCCCCCCCCTCATCATCATGTGGCACATATTGTACATATTTCTTGGTCCTTGGCTCAAGCTCCAGGGATCTCGTGGGCAGAGAGAGAGAGAGAGAGAGAAGTTTCTTGACAATCATTAGATGACTGAAGGTCGGTAAGTACAACGCCTCTGCCGGGTGACACCGCCACTGGGCGCTCGGGGCCCAGCATATGGCGGCGAGTACTAGAGTCATGAACCAGCGTCATTGTGAGCTGCGCTTCTGACTTTCACTTCTGCATGTGTGTGTGTGTGTGTGTGTTTCTGGCTCGTACTTTTGCACGCTCGCACATACACATCAACAGGGGCTCATCCTTCATGGAGGGGGCTCGATTCGAGCAGCAGGTCAAGCTCAACATCGCAATGCAGGACGACAATGCGTGAATCCTCTCATAGTTCCCCGGCTGTGTACTGCGCTTCTCCTTACTACGTGTGTGTGCATACTCACCCCCTCTCACAAACGCACACATGACTTTTCGTGCTGCAAGACTCAGGTCCTGAGAGCACAACTTTGTACGTGTGTGTGGCCCCCCGCACAAGATCCTGACAGAAACGTCGCGGAAAGAGAGTCGGCAGAAAAGGCCTGTCTTGCAATTCAGCCAGCAGCTACTTTTCCACGTACTGCGATAGTATCTTGTGTGGTATCTATCTCATTTAGTCCTTTGGCCGCGTGCCGGGGAGGTGGCTGAGCTGCGCGGCGAGCACGGATTGTGCTGGAGCGCGGAACTCGGGGAGTGTGCACGGATATATTTGTGTTACGTGTCTGTGTATAAGCTCTCTTGCATATGGTTCCTAGACCTAGTACGTCGAGGACTGGGATTCGAATGTACGCATCCGGTATGTTCCAAAGTCCTACACAAAGTCCCGATCACTAACAGATCAGACGAGACGGCAGAAAGCCCCGCATGTTTCTGCAGCCTTGAATAAACTCACTTCATTCTATTGTGTGCGCCCCATGCCTCTCTCTGACGCATTCACTCGTTGTTCCTCGTGCAGCACCTGATTCTTTGACCTGGCTCATCACTCAGGGTTTAGGTATTAGGTCTTCTTTCAGCTCCTGATTCATTCATTCACATTATCTTGCAGCTCCTGATTCATTCATCACGTGCCTATCACTTCCGTAGTATGGAACGGTTCCTAATAAAGCCTTCTCCCTCATGACGGGCTCATCACCGTGCCTTAGTTCATGTACCCTCCTCCTCATATGACATGCATGTATCCTCCTCCTCATCACCGTGACTTGGTTCAACGCCTCCTACTGCCGAGCTGCGACCATCCGGGTTCTGTCAATCTCTTTCTCCCTGTCTATCTCTCTGCCCAGCGGCGGTGTCACCCTGAAGAGGCGTTGTACTTACCGACCTTCAGTCAACTATTTGATTGTCAATAAACTTTTCTCTCTCTCTCTCTCTCTCTCTCCCTCTCTGTCTCACTCAAACTCTCTCTCTACCCCCCCCCACCCCTCGCTCTGTCGATGCTTCTCTCCTCCGCCCCCACCCCCCCCGTCACACAATCTCTTTCTCTCTCGCGACAACCGTGAGATTTTGCGAGATATCATGATATACCACATAAGATACCACTTTACTACGTGAGATACCAGTCTCTCATGGGCCTGTGGAGCGCTTGAAGCGGGTCATGCGCGAGTAGGCTACACGCAAAGCTATGCACATCACTATCAATGTCACCAAGCCTCCCGAACCCTGGGGGGAGGGTGGGGAGAGAGATGCGAGAGAGAGAGGAGAGAGAGAGGAGAGGGAGAGAAGAGAGAGAGAGGAGAGAGAGAGAGAGAGAGAGAGAGATAGAGAGAGAGAGAGAGAGAGAGAGAGAGAGAAAGATAAATAA
>Ga0315905_10007692_pt1 | contig 10909 bp, 28 predicted proteins | sample LakEriMetagenome_5_FD_203522 | JGI IMG/M metagenome (GOLD analysis project Ga0315905, IMG submission 203522) | Freshwater fungal communities from buoy surface, Lake Erie, Ohio, United States - Buoy 4 MA121 | ecosystem: Environmental > Aquatic > Freshwater > Lake | place: USA: Lake Erie, Ohio... | reverse complement strand
ATGGCCAGGCCCATGCACCTAGTTAGAAATCAAAGTAAGGAATCAATATGAACGCTCAAGACATTCTGAACACGCTCAAGACCGCTCCGCACACTGTCACCTTTCGCAAGGCGAATGGCGAGCTTCGCACACTGATCGGATACGCTCCGCAGGAAATCGTTCTTCGCTCGGCTACTGTCGTGCCAATCGTCGAATGGGGGACTCATGCCTACAAATCGTTCAAGGTGGAAAACCTTGTTTCCATGACCGAATTCAATCCCTACGTCTAAGGAATATTACCATGAAAAAAGAATTGACCTTTCGCCAATACCTCGCTCTCGTCCTCGGCCAGAAGCAACGGCAACGGCCTCCCCAATACTGGCCGACGCCTGGCCGTAAGGCCGCCGCCTAGCAGAAATCGTGCCAACCCACAACCCGCTTCGGCGGGTTTTTTTGTGCATATTACCGCTTGACAGGCCGCTCGGCCAGGTGCTATACTGGTAGCAGCGGCCGAGGCCGCGCCGAAAATGCTGGCACGCTTCTTGCATGGGCGCGCAGGCACGCTTCTTGCATGGGCGCGCAGGCGCGGAGCTGGCACGCCGCTTGCATGGCCGCGGAGCTGGCACGCCGCTTGCATGGCCGCGGAGCTGGCACGCCGCTTGCATGGCGGAGCGGGCGGCGCAGCGCGGGGCTTGACATATCACTCGCGGAGCGCTACGCGCTCCGCGCCAAAGCGTGCAAAATCAAGTGTAAATAATACCGCAAGCGCGGCTTGCTTTCCTAGGCGCGCAGCGCCGACGCGTGCAAAATCAAGAGTAAATAATACCGAAATCTCCTGGCCGTAAAAACGAATGTTGGCACGAGTCTTGTATGGCCAGGAGGCCAGGACACGGCCAGGGATTGGCACGAAAATTTCCCGCACGCAATGGTAATATTCACGCTTGACTCGCACCTAGGTCGCCCCTATACTTCGCTCACCAACTAAGGAATCGCCGCCATGCCGAAGATCTCGCAAGCTCAGGAATATCTCTGGAAGCCCGTCAAGGTGCAATACAACGAATGCTGTGGTGGGTGCGGTAGCCCGCTCGATCTGGAATACGATCACATTGTACCCCGTTGCAAAGGTGGCACAGATCATGTTACCAACATTCAAATTCTGTGTCATCACTGCAATCAGCACAAAGGAAAGGTGATCTATTGGGTCGCCCCACGCTCGCCGGAATTCTCGATCCCACAAATTCTCGAGAATCGCAGGACCTTTGTACACGCAATCAGAACCTACAAAATTACCATTGCATCCTGATTGGATGTACCATATACTTCTCTCACCTAAACAAGGAAACACGAAAATGACCTACGCTGAAATGCTCGCAAAGACTCTCCCGGTCGCAATCGACGTATCGGATAACCACAAGGCTTTTCTCGATATGGCATTCGAGAATGCGATCGACGTATGGGATCGCAAGACTGCACAATGGCTTTTCTGGTACAACGAGGATTTTATCGGCGATCTGATCGCGGCCTACGAAGGCCGGTAAAATTACCGCTTGACGGGCGACCTAGGTCGCCCTATACTAGCCTCACATTCAACGGAGATAGAGAAAATGAGAACTGCAAAATATCGTGAACTGGCTTGGGAACTGCGAAACGAGGTGGTGGTCGCCACGCGGTGGGCGGTGTACATTGACGGCCGCTACTGGAAAACCATTGACGGCAAGGAATACAACATCAAGGAAATGTGCAAGCGAAAGACTGCCGACACTGGCAAGGAATGGAAGGTGGAAGCGGTGGCTGTGTACGCGGGCTGATTCGAAGGATGGCCTGGCCATGGGGCCAGGACCGCGCCAAATTTTAGCACAAAGAAATACGCGCTGTCAACACAAAAGAATGCGAGATATTTACACCTTTTGGTGGGTCTGGTGGTTGACGGGCGACCTAGGTGGGCCTATACTGATCTCACATTCAACGGAGCTACTGCAATGCAAAACATCCTTCTCGAGACCGCCCAAGACCTCTATCGCGCAATGGGCCGCGATGCTGCGATCAATTTCATGCGCGCAAACTGGAAGGTTTCTAGCACAAAGGCGCTGGAAGAAATCGTGGACTTCATCAACTACGTCGCCGACATGGAGGAAGGTGCAGATCGGTAAAATTACCATTGACGGCCCACCTAGGTGGGCCTATACTTCGCTCACATTCAACGGAGATCGAAAACATGGTAAACCCGAATTTCATCAAACAGATCAACGCCGGCTTCGCTGCGAGCGATTGCTACAATCGGGCGACTCGCACTACGGTGCGCGGCGATCGCCAGATCGGCCAGCTCTGGCTTCGCTGGGGCGACATTCTCACCGGCGCGGCGATGTTCTACGCGAACGAAATCGCCCGCGAGGAGGCGATGGTCGCCGACTATGAAAACATGATGGCATGGGAAAACATGCCTTGCGGGGAGGAAGCATGAGCATCGAACTCTATAGAAAATTCCGCGCAGACCTGCTAGAGGTCTGCGACTATTGGCGAGCGGAGCATCCCGGCGTGGCCGAGCGGTATCTGATTCCCCGCCTTCGTCGGCAAATGGTAATGCTTCGCGGAGCATACTTTCGGGGGGAGGCCTACTGATAAAAGCGGTAGAAATACCGCTTGACGGTACGGCCAGGGCTCCCTATACTCTCCCCATCATCAACGAGGAACCGAAAATGCAAGACTACCTGATCACCTTCACGACGAAGCCCCACGGCACCTTCTCTTACCTCATGACCGGCTACGCCTCTAAGGCGGAGGCCGTGGCGAACGCGACCTATATGGCCCGCGTCGAACTCGGCCGCGACCTCGGCCGCATGAAAGAGGCCCGCCTCTACAACGGCCAGGGCTATGTGTGCAAGGGGTAAAATTCACACTTGACGGGCGACCTAGGTCGCCCTATACTCTCCCCATCATCAACGAGGAACCGAAAATGCTGAACGACGATGTAATGTACGATGACGTCGACGACTACGATCCGACCGACGACGCGAACTCGGTCGCGGAGGCGGGCGACGCGGAATGGGGCTACGACGACGGCCAGCCTGACGAGGCGCAGGAATGGCACGACTTCGATCCCGACTGCTAGAATCGTGCCAATCCCTGGCCCGCTTCGGCGGGCTTTTTTGTGCATATTACCGCTTGACGGGTATCCTGGCCAGGTGCTATACTGGTAGCAGCGGCCTGCGGCCGCGCCAAAAATCTTGGCACGCTTCTTGCACCGTGATACCTAGGTGCCAAATGCGAATTATTCTCACCAACCTGTAGTCTCCTGTTAAAATAATACTTTACAAAATAAAAGCGCTACGCGCCAAAGCGTGCAAAATCAAGTGTAAATAATACCGCATCTTGCCCTTGACGCGGGTCCGCGCCGATTATAGCGTGCGAAATCAATGGCGTCAATCAAAAAGAATGTGAGATATTACCATTGCAACCTAGGTCTGGTCTGACTATAATTCTCGCACGCACACAGGAGATGCCGAGATGCCGAAACTGACCCAAGCCCAACTGTACGTCTGGGAACCCGTGATGGTAGCCTACAACCGCTGCTGCGCTGGCTGCTCTTCCACGCTCGATCTGTGCTTCGATCACGTCATTCCCGAATCCAAGGGTGGGACGGATGATCCGGAGAATATGCAGATTCTGTGCCATCACTGCAACAACCGGAAGAACAAAACTGACGGCCTGCCGAAGCTGGCCCCCCGTCTGCCGGAGGATTCCTGCACGATCATCAAAAAGAATCGTGAAGTATTCCTGATGTGGCTGAAGTCAATGCGTAAAAGTAACGTTGCTTCCAAGCGTCGCGCACACTAAAATAGCCTTTCATTCAACGGAGAACGAACTATGATGACTGATAAAGACTACCTGGCCGCTCTGAAGCGTTCCACCTGCCGCGTCCTGTTCCACAAGGCCGATGGCTCGATCCGCACGATTCGCGGATACGCCTACCCCGAGGACGTCCTGCGCTCGAGCGGCGTGGTGCCGATCCGCGAGTTGGGCACGGGTGCCTTCAAGAGCTTCAAGGCCGACGCGGTGATCGAATTCATCCGCGACCCGCTCACGCCGGAAGATAGCAGCGAGCTCGGTGGAGGCCGAATTCGCGTATAGGGGGCCGGTTGGCATGCCTCTTGCATGCCAGGCGACCTAGGTGGCAAATGCGAATTATTCTTATTAAGCCGTCCTTGACAAAGGACGGCGCTTCGCGCCAACGCGTGCAAAATCAAGTGTAAATATTGCCGCAAAGCCAGCTATCTATAAGGCGCTGCGCGCCAACGCGTGCAAAATCAAGAGTAATATTTACATTGATTCCTGGACGGTTTGCCCGTATAATATGCATGTCAACTGAGGAGAGCAATTATGCTGCATCGTGATGACCGACTGGTAAAGGATCTGGCTCGTATGGTCTGGGAGCGCGCCCGTAAGGCCGAAGTGCCTGCGCTCGAAGATGCGTTCGATACTCTATCACAAATGCGTAAGGGATACATAGCCACCGAGACTGGTGATATTTTGCAAAACTATTTGCGTCTGGCTGTTGAAGTCGAGCGCGAGGTGTTGCATACTGCCCGTCGTCAAGGTTACTTCAACTCGGAGACTGCACAATGATGATCACCCGCACGTCGCCCTTCACGGGCGTCACTCGCACAAAGGACATTCTGGTGACCGAAGACCAGCTCGCTCGCTGGCAGCGCGGAGAGCGCATCCAGAACGTCATGCCCTATCTGTCGGCCAGTGACCGCGAGTTCATTATGACGGGCATCACTGATGATGAATGGAACAACGCTTTCGGGGAGGATGCGTAATGAAAGATATTATTGCCCGCATGGCAATAGAAGCGGGAGATGAATGGGACGACACCCTGCCATCGGACAAGGCGTTTCTGGAACGCTTCGCTGCGCTTGTGGTAGCGGAAGAGCGGGAAGCTTGCGCGCGTTTAGCCGAGGAGTGTATGGAAGGTAATGGCAGCGTCGTCGATGATGTCCTAAAAGATATAGCGGAGTTAATCCGCGAGCGTGGAATAGGGTGGAATGCATAATGTGGGAACTTTTTGGACTGATGGCTTTTGTTTATCTCTCGTGGGTTTCTGTGATGTTTGTACTCGATAAACTCGATCTGTAACGGAGAACTGAAAAATGAATCAGATACACAAGGCAATTGAGGAAGTAGCGACAGAAGTTTGTGAGGTGCTGCACGAAATAGCGAAAGATGATATGGATAAAGATAATATGGAAATTGGCGATAGGCTTGCACAAATAAAAGCCGCTTTATGCATGAAAATGTTTTTGGCTGACGAAGATGCTGATATAGGCGATCTTTTTCCTCTCATAAAAGATTACCGTGAAGATTGGGATTCGTTAGACTATTTTGAGTTTACTGAAGCATTTGTGAAATTTATTGATGAGAGGTATTGTATTTAGTCCAGGCGAGATGAGAGCAATTCTCATCTCCGACCTAGGTCCCCGACCTGGGCGTGTCAATAGGAAATAATACCACTAGCACCTGGATGCGGAACCTGTATAATGGTCGCATTCGCAACGGAGGAACGGCAATGCACGTTTACACTGAGAAACTCGAAAAAGGAAACTGGTATGTCGAGATTAGCCCGACCACGCAATACGGTTACTTTGAAAATGTCAATACTGGTTCTGGCGGCGGCCTCTGGTTTGAAGGCCCGGTGCTGCTAGACTATGATGGGGTAACCCAATTGCCTTTTGCTGTGACGAGCGCGCTTATCGGCGCAGGATATGATCTTACTGAAATACTTGGGGAGGATGAATAATGTTTAACGTATCAATCTCGATTGACAACGCTAGCGTCTCGTCGACGGCAAACTCTATGGAGGATGTCTGGGCGCTGATGGTTCCCGCTCTGATGGCTGCGGGCTTTGATCTGGAAGTACAGATTATCTATAGCCTTCACGATTTTGTGGAAAAGAGCGGGGAGTTTTACGTTACGTCGAAGGTAGACTTTGATAACATTATGGCTGGCGCAAGGCGCGATGGCTTTGAGGAGGGAGTGAGATATGCGAAATCCAGTAGCGAAGAATGCGAAGGTCAATCGTTCTGCGGTAATGACTGATCGCAAAAAGGCGGCAAAACGCGGATATAGGAAACACAAATGTTTGTAGTAACTGGTGCATATGGTCGGAAATATCAAACTCCCGAAGCTGTTAAAAAAGATTGGGAAGAACACAAAGACTTTTATATTCTGCGCGGCTCTGAATGGGCGTATATTAATCGGGCAGATTGGGAAAAATATAATAAGGGCTGGGATAGCGTTCATTTTATGGACGGCACGATCCGCATGGTGCTCGCCACGGGCCTTCTCTAGATGAGAACGGTTCGCATTGGCGACCTAGGTGCGGGTCCTGGGCGTGTCAATAGGAAATAATTACACTAGAATACGGTGGTCATGCGAGTATAATGGCCCCATCCACAACGGAGAGCGGAAAAATGAAACTGACTGATGAGCAGATTGCAAAGCTGATTTATGAAGCGTATCGTACTGGTCGCGCTGAAGGAATGGAAATCGGTCAAAAGGACGGCTATGCGGATGGCCTGCTCGACGGCGATGCTGAAGGCTACGAGCGCGGGTATGAAGAGGGCTGGGACAAAGGCTATGACGCCGCGGAAAAGGATGCGGAAGATAAGGAAGATTATTCCTGCAAGTGCTCGCAGTGTACTAGCCCGAAAGAATATGATATGGGATGGTCGGATGGCTATGTCGGCTCGGACGTTGACCCCGACATGAAAGAGAACGAAGCATATATGGACGGCTATCTGCAAGGCCGTGATGATCGTGAAACTAAAGTGGAGCTGGAATAATGTTGGTATCAGAAAGCAAACTTTTTGACGGGGTTCAAATGCTGTACCGTTTCGAGAACGGTTACGGGGCGAGCATTGTTCAGCATATGCACAGCTACGGCGGCGAGGATGGGCTGTGGGAGCTTGCTGTTATCCAATGGGGCGAAGGCCTTGCAGAGTTGGGCAAAGACCACTGGGATTTTGTGTACGATACCCCAGTGACCGATGACGTAATCGGTCACTTGCAGTGGTCGACGGTGGTCGAGATTCTGGCAGATATCAAGGATCTGCCGCCCATCGAGCCGAACGATGGCGACGACGATCGCCAGCCTGATGAGGCTCAGGAATGGTACGATTTTGATCCGGATTGCTGAGGTCCTGGCATGCGTCTTGCATGCCGAGCGACCTAGGTCGTTGTTGAGAATCATTCTTATTTCCGCGCGGAGCGCCAATTATAGCGTGCGAAATCAATAGAGTCAAGCATAAATGTGTGTAATATTGCACAAACTCCAAATGAGTCTGATTCTCATCGCGCACCTAGGTCCCCTACCAGGAAACGGCCCGCGTGTCAATAGGTAATAGTTCACAAAATCCTGGCTGGCGTTCGATCCGCGCAGGCCCCATAATGCTCGCATCTGGTGAGGGTTCACCGGATACCGAGAGGGGATGTCAATGGCAATATTCACACAAATCAGAATTGCGCTGCGGTCACTGTTTCGGGCACAATGTGAAACATCGGTGGGGCGTGTTGCCTTGCCACAATTGGAGAGAAAGCCTATGTCGCTTTATACTGAGAGCATGGTTGCCGAGCTGATGGCGAAGGCATCTTGGACGTATGATGATGCGGTCGCGTTTTCCGAGAAGCATTCCAGCGTCTCGACTCGTTCGGTTATTAGCAAAATTAAATCGCTGAAGCTGGACTATGCCGCGAAGCCGAAGGCTGCGACGGCGAAGACTGACAAGGTTCGGAAGTCGGAGATTGTCTCCGAGATTGCTCTCGCGCTTGGGATTCAAGCGGATGCTATCTCCGGCCTTGCTAAGGCTGATGCCGCTTGCCTTCGAGTTCTTCTGGCGAAGGTTGCAGCGTGATTCGGGTGGCTGCCATTCTGGGCACTGGGGCGATGTGCGTCGCCCCTTTTTTCATCGACACTATGCCCGGCAAATTGTGTGCCATTGCCGGACTTGTATTATTGACGGTGCAGGCGCTTGATCTGAAAGCGTACAACCTTATAATGCTCAACGTGGTCGGCGTTGCCGGTTACGCTTTTTCACTAATGGGAGCCTGATTATGTTTCGCACAATTTTTGATCTCGATGGAACCGTCATTGATTCGTCGCATCGCAAGGCTACGCTGCCGGATGGCTCGCTCGATCTCGATCATTGGATCGAAAACTGCACACCCGAAAAGATTGCGGGCGATAGCCTGCTGCCGCTCGCGGATTATATGCGGCAGGTTTACCCGCACCATGAGGTGCTGATCTGCACGGCGCGCGTAATGTCGGATGCGGATTACGATTTCCTGTTCGATAACGGACTGTTTGCCGACTCGATTCTGTCGCGCCCGATGGGCAACCGTCTGCCCGACGCATATCTAAAAGAGATGCTGCTGCGCGACCATGCAACGCGGCGGGAGATGCAATGGGAGGATTTCACAAAAACGGCCACCATTATTGACGACAATTATTCTGTACTGGCGCGGCTGGGTCAGATCGGAATCCGAGCCGTCCACGCCGACGCGCTGAACGACGCGCTGCGCTGAGGGGGTCCAGGTGGTGCGAATGAGAACCATTCGCATTGCCGACCTAGGTCGCCCCTACCAGATCGCCAGGATTTCGTCAATAGGTAATTTTTCACATATCATCTCGTTGCCTGCTGGCATATAATGTGCGTCCAAACCAACGGAGCCTTGCAATGTCCAAAAAGCATTATTATCTGATCGTCGATACTGAAACCACGATGGACGAAAAAGTCGCCGATTTCGGTGCGCTTATCGTTGACCGTAAAGGCGCAATTCAAGCGCAATGTGGCATTTTGATTAATGGCATTTATAATGACCGCGAGAATCACCCGCTCTTTTTTAATGAATACTCGGGCGATTTGTGGTCGCGTAATTCGCTGGATCGGCGTTATAATAATTATAATGCAATGCTCGCCAATGGTACGCGAATGCTTGCATCCGTTCCGGCTGTTAATGCTTGGCTGACTAAAGCGGCATTAAAATATAGCCCGACTCTCACGGCCTATAATATGGCATTTGATCTCGGCAAATGCGTCAATACCGGAATTGATCTGTCGATATTTGCGGATCGTTTTTGCCTTTGGCACGCGGCTGTTAATAAATGGGCATTTACAAAAGACTATCGCAATTTCGCTTTGCAGGTTCACGCATTTAATCCGCCGACTAAACTGGCGAATATGTCTTTTAAAACGAATGCCGAAGTAATGACGCGCTTTATTTTGTCTGATCCGTCATTGCCTGATGAACCGCATACTGCATTGGAGGATGCAATCTATTATGAATTGCCGATTCTAAAACGTCTTATTGAAACGACGAAGCGTAATGTGTTTATGAATCCTGAGCCTTTTAATTGGCGCAAGGTTCAGGTAAAAGATTGGTTTACCGCTAAATAGGTGACATATGAAAATATCCAAATCGTTTCGCAAATCTCAAATGGCAATTATTAAAGCGGCGATTGCAAATAGCCGTCACGATTTGCCAATGCCCGGATTAAAAAATCTGCGCGTTCGCTCCACTAAAAGCGATAAATGGGAAGGCTGGGCCATGCTAGAAGATAATGGCGATGCGACAATTACAATCTCCCGCGCTTTAAAAGGTGCGGCGCTTTTTGTTTGCGTTGCACATGAGATGACGCATATTAGCCAATATCTGCGCGGCGATCTAGAAAGCATCGACCATAAACGCTTTCGTTGGAAGAATAAGGTTTATAAATTCTCGGATAAAAAGATGCACAATCTCACGCTAAAAAAATATCGCAAATTGCCATGGGAGAAAGAAGCATATAAATACTCGGAGGGTTTAATCTAATGTGGCTTATCTTTTATATACTGCTTTTAATAGATGGCAAATTCCATGAGATGCCAGATGTAAAGCCCGCCCGCAAATGGCCGGAGACTGAGCACACAATGCGGTCACGCGTCAAGCGGTAATAGTGCCACACGGCGAGGGTTGACAGCCCTCGCCAGGCGACCTAGGTACGTGATGAGAATGATTCGCATCGGCGACCTAGCTCCCGCTAGCAATTCCCGTGCCAACATTTGTGTGAATTTGTCACTTGACAGGCGGCGCTTCGCGCCAGCGTACGAGTGCGAAATCAATATGTCAAGTAAAAACGACCCCTCGAACATGTGAAATATTACCGAGTCTTCCAGGGCTCGGCGCCAGCCTGCGAGTGCGAAATCAATATGTCAAGTAAAAACGACAGAGAGAATGTGTGAATTTTTCACAAGTCTGCGCCAGCCTACACGAGTGCGAAATCAATGTCAAGTCTTTTCGTCTCCGAGCTCATGTGAATTTTGCGCAAGTCTTTCGCTTGCGTTTTTTTCGGAGAGGCCTCATAATACTCTTGTTGTTGAGAGAGTACCAAATCAAAGGAGATTTACATGAGTGCATATTCGAATCAAATGGTCACCGAGCTTTGCGCCTCCGCGCATACCTATGAAAGCGCAGCAGCTTTCGCTAGCAAGCACAATATTAGCGTCCGCAGTGTGGTAAGCAAGATCAAGTCGCTGGGCCTGGCCTATGAGCGAAAAGTTGTGGTTCGAAGTGGCGTAGTGCGAGTTAAAAAAGATGATGTGGTTCGTGTGATCGCGAGCAAGCTGGGTATGGAATACGAGGCTATCTCTGGCTTGGGTAATGCGAGCATGAGCGCGCTGCAGGAGCTTGTGCGAGTTATTTGAGGTTTTTTGCAGCTAAAACGAGATAAGCCGGCTTTTGCCGGCTTTTTTCTATCTGCTAAGATTTAATTTGATTTTTTAGGTCTTGAGGCCCGGCCACCGAGTTGGAACGCGTTTTTTCCCAGCTACCCCACTTCGGGGGTAAACCAGAAAAAATTTCTTGACTTTTTTGCCTCAGAAGTGTATAATATACT
>Ga0315905_10007691_pt1 | contig 10910 bp, 10 predicted proteins | sample LakEriMetagenome_5_FD_203522 | JGI IMG/M metagenome (GOLD analysis project Ga0315905, IMG submission 203522) | Freshwater fungal communities from buoy surface, Lake Erie, Ohio, United States - Buoy 4 MA121 | ecosystem: Environmental > Aquatic > Freshwater > Lake | place: USA: Lake Erie, Ohio... | reverse complement strand
ACAAACTTGTACCTGGGAAACCAACAGGCAAAGCGCTCTCTTGAAATTGCCGAAGGAATTGTTAAGTCAGACGCTTATTCTGAAGTGGCTTTCTGGCATTTTGAAAAAGGGTATGGACTCTTGAATCAATTGAAGTTTGATCAGTCTGAAAAAGAATTTCTTCAGTTTGTAGATCAATTCAAAGGGAGTTTCTATTTGAAAGACGCTTATGAAAAATTGAGCTGGATCGCATATTTGCGGGGAGATCAAAAGAAAGCGTCTGAATACCGGAGTCAGGTTCTGCAGCGCGGTTCATTGGTGACAGATGCCGATAAAATGTCCATGCGCAATGCTCAAAGCGTTACTTGGCCGCATCCATTGTTGTTGAGAGCACGTTTATTGAGTGATGGTGGGATGTTCAAGGAATCAATAGAATTGTTCAAGGGGATGTCGACAGACGATTTTCAATCAGCTGCTGATAAAGCTGAATTTGTGTACAGACTTGCACGCAATTATGATCTGATAGGGGATAAAGAACTTGCCATCAAATACTACAATGCAGCAATCGCATTCGGTAGTAATGTGCGTGATTATTTTGCTGCCAGATCTGCATTGCAGACTGCTTTGATTTATGAGGAGCGAAAAGATTATGTCAAAGCGAGCTATTATTTCAAGACAGCCATATCAATGAAGGATTATCCTTTTAAAAATTCTATTGATCAAAAAGCGAAATCAGGTGTTTACAGATCTAGCATGGCATCTACTGCTGTCAATGGTAAGAAACTGACTGATTGATATTTTTTCTCATCGCCAAATTTTCCAGCAATAAGATCTTATCATGTGTGGGAGAGAAGAAATGGTAGTTGACCCACTCAACATGCAGAAATATACTTTTCATCAAAGGTCTGCACCAGTATGCAGGACGGGCTTGGAAAAAAGAAAACTTGTGTTGATCAATGTGCCTGATCTCTTGAATCTCCCTCTCGGTGGGCAATTCAGGGCTTTCCCCCAATCTCATCAAAGAGGTTTGAAGGATTGTTTTCTCCAATGGGTACTTCGCTTTTGCATACAAGGCATGTAAATCATTTATGATGGTTGTTTTGTGAAGTTCAAGTGCTGCTGGATGATGCGTCGACATGAGTCTCGTAAGGTGATACAGCAACAGTGAGGGGTAACCATAGTAGGGGGAAATAAATTTGGGCCTTGTCATGTACAATCTTTCTTTCACCATTTCTGTCAGAAGATTAATCGTAGCTGTATCCTCTTTGCTATTTACCATTTTCTTCTCATACATAAAATACATGATATTGCATTGTACGGCAAAATCAAAATCGGTTTGCATCTTATAACCCAAATAGGTTGTATATGCATTGTAATTTCTCAATCGCTTGAAGGTTGACTTGATATTTTTTCTGGCACTACCACCGTTGCTGAGCTCCATCAATCTTTTCTTCACATATAAATTGGCTGAATCGTTGTTTTGAAGTGACATGAGGATCATGACGGTATCATCCGCATCTTCACTGATGTTGAATTTTTGGGTCATATGCTGTGCAATAAAACTATGCGGCATGATTTTGCCGCCTCTTGGCCAAAAATTATACAGTGGTAGTCCATCTTTTTGCTGAAAGGATGGAAATGCTCTGCTGCTTCTGTGAAGAATAGAGTCAATGGCTTTTTCATGCTGAATTCCAACGAATGGTTTTAAATTTCTCAATGTAAAACTTCCGATGGCTGTAAAAAACACATTGTTGTCTGGTTGGTAATTGTGGGGAGGAACCGATGCACCTCTGAAGCTGTAAAACATACCTGGAAAAAATTCGCCTCTTTCCTTGATTTGATCCTTTTCTATATCCGTCACGAGCAATGTGATGACAGAATCAATGCTGTAAGGCTGTGCATAGATCTTTGATTGATGCAGAAAAACAAATAAAAAAAATCCACACACTATTTTCATAACCTCTTATATTGTTCTTGGAAGTTTCCATGTATAAAACAGCCATTTGATGAATAATCGCGGCTTTTCCATGTCAATGATCAGGGTTTTTCTCTCAAAGGATCTCAAATCTGCTTCTCTGCCGTGTTTGCGCTGAAATGCAATCCACTCCTCTATCGCAACAAGACTTCTTGCATTGATCGAGTTGATAATAATAGAGAATTTTTCTTTTCTGTTTTTTTCATACGGAAGCGATTGAATCAGTCGATTCATGTACATCACTTTGTCCAGGAATGAGCTTTTCAGCGTTGAGAAGTCTTTGCATGTATTGGGGATTGTATAGATTCCATCCCTGGTATCTTTGAACACGTCAAAAAGATCATTTCCCAATTGATAGAGTCCACCCACTTCTTCCAACACTTTCATCATCTGTTCATCTGCGGCTGTTGAAAGGATTTGATGATAAATGATAACCGAAACAGCACCCTTTCGATATGTTATCTGCAGCAGTTCATCCTTTTCCATGTCAGATGAGGTCTGTGCGATTGTTGCCACCTGTAAATCAAGTACATCTTTCGAAGCTTTGATATACGCTTCTTTGTGTGGTACTTCTTGCAGCAGCGCAGATTGAATCTCTTTTACCACATTTTCTGCAAAGAGCAGAGCTTGGTATTGATCCGGTTCAAATGTAAGGGCTGATATTTTTTCAATGGGCAGGTGATGTACGTCGAACAAGTCATCTCCCAGCGGTGTCAAAATGCCAAATAGTGTAGCACGTTTCCGTTCCTCCTCGCCGAATGCCTGACTGTACAGCATCTTATAGCTGCCACATAAGATGGGACCAATCAAGAGTCCGTAGTATTGATTGATTTTGAAGAGCTGCTCCTTGCTGAAACTGCCTTGGTATTTATTTTCCAGTTCACTTAAGTAATGGACGAGAAACGCCTGATTAAATCGTCGCTGCTTGCGCAATTCTTTTACAACCTGAAAACCTGCTGTGAAATAGTTTAGAAAATTCATGGGTTGTAATAAAATACAATATTCAAACTTGTAGCCTCGTCAGGAATCGAATGCAGACACTTCGGTCTGCAAATTATTCTGGTAGCCTCGTCAGGAATCGAACCTGAATCTGGAGCTTCGGAAACTCTTATACTATCCATTGTACTACGAGGCCATGAAAGCACAAAGTTAACTCAATGCCTTAAGTTTCATGCATTTTTGAAGCGGTAGAAGGGGAGTCCCCTGTAGCCTGTATTGCTCACACGAAATGTTGCACCCGCCAGTGGTTCTGACTCCAATTGTGCTGATGTCAATCCCCTGCGGGCTGAGGTGATGAACATATCACTAAAATCATCTCCTCCAAAACAAATAGAAGTTACCTGTGAGACTGGCAGCTTGAGGGCTGTCATTTTTTCTCCTGTGCTGAGATTCCATCTGGTTACTTGCCATCCTCCCCAATGGGCAATCCAAATATTTCCTTCAGCATCTATTGTCATGCCATCCGGATACCCATCTTTGGCAGCATCGATGGTGATTACATTTTTTTTATTCGATATGTTTCCATTTTTATAATCATATCGAACAACCTGCAATGTTGGGGTGTCAATAAAATAAAAAAACTTTTCATCCAAACTCCAACAGAGTCCGTTGGAAATGGTGAGACCCCCTTCTTGTTTCGCTGCCTTGAAATCTTTATCGATCCTGTAAAGGGAGCCGCTAGCATCTGTTTCATTTAGCGACATGCTGCCTGTCCAGAAATGTCCATCCGGACTGCATTTCCCGTCATTGAAACGATTGGATGGGATGTCTATTTCGGGAGTTGCCATAATTTTTTTTATGCCGGAATTTCTGTCAATGATTGCAATTCCTTCATGCAGTGCAGCAATAAAATGTCCATCTTCCGTGATGGCGAATGAACCGATCATGGAACCCGTTTCAATTTTTCTTTCAGTGTTGTTGTTCAAATCATATTCGATGATCAGTGCGTTTACGATGTCGATCCATAAAATACTGTTGCTTTTTTCATCGTACACGGGACCCTCACCGAGGGTGGAAAGGGTTGAGCCGACTTGTTGGATGTGTATATTATTCATGGTTGTTCAATAGGGCGATGGACTCATGGCAGACCATCCACCATCAATGACGAGTGATTGTCCGGTGATATGCCTGGCCTGTTCTGATACCAAAAAAACGGCAGCATTGGCTACATCATCCACCGTTCCGGGTCTTTTCATGGGGGTGAGATTTGTCCAGGTAGTTGTATAGTCCGGATCCTGCAAGGTTCGCTCTGTAAGGGTTGCGCCGGGAGCAATGCAGTTCACATTGATTCCATGCTCAGCAATTTCTGAAACCAGGTTTTTTGCAAGCATTTCAATGCCTGCTTTTGTCATGCTGTAGGCAGCGAGATTTTTATGCGCCTGGTGTCCGGTTACGGATGACGTAAACAGCAGTGATCCTCCACTCGATTGTTTGATCATCTGATTGGATGCAAATTGAGCGAGGTAAAAAGTCCCCTTCAGGTTCACATCCATCACCCTATTAAAATCTGCAACTGGATAACTTGAAAATGCACCAAACAATGTAATGCCGGCATTGGCAATGGCGATGTTCAATTGTCCGTATGCTTCCACGGCCTTGTTCACCATTTTTTCAATGAATGCAGGATCACTGGAATCGCCTGTCATAGCCAAGCAGCGATTGCCCAATTTCGCTGATGCCTCTTTGCACAATGCATCATCAACATCATTCAAGATGATATTGGCTCCTGATGCATGAAGCATTTCCGCAATCCGCAGTCCAATGCCCTGTCCTGCTCCTGTGATGATGGCTGTTTTATTGTATAGATTTATTTCCATAGAATCATTATGGCAGATAAAAAACTTCGGTCAATGGGATGCTAATGGGTGAACTGTCGGCATGGGTCTCCATGATATCCTGCATGTATGCCCACCATTTTTTCATCACAGGATGTTGAGGCAAAGCTTCCATCGACATTTCATCCTCAACACTCAATACACCAAAAAGACTTCCGTCTCTTTCATCCAAAAAAATTGAATAGGCAGAGATTCCGGTTGACTTGAGCAGGTCAGAAAGCTCTGGCCAGATGGCATCATGGCGTCTTTTGTATTCTTCCTCCATACCGGGGAAAACTTTCATTCGAAATGCAAGCCTTTTCATCGTTTATATGGACTGAATTTACGGATATTTGTTGTTCAATACAAGCCTTCAATGGAGATGATTACTATTATATTATTGGCGTTGACGCTGGGAGCTGTGATTGTTTTATTATTCAGAAAATCATCCGGCGGATCATCAGGTGCTGATACCAAAATTACAGAGCTCGAGAAATCGCTTTCAAGGATCGAACAATCGCTCAAAGAGGATTTTCGCATCAACAGAGAAGAGTCAAGCCGACTGGCCAAGGAAAACAGGACCGAGCTGACGGATGCTTTGTTGAAAACAGGAAAGGACCAGGCTGAAAAACTAGAAGCGCTGATCGGCAAAATTGAAGAGAAGAACAAGGAAATGCGCGACCTGATCGAAAAAGCTTTCAGATACATTGCTGAGAACTTTGACAAAAATGTAAAATCTTTCAATGACCTGCAAAGAGAAAAATTTGCGCAATTGGAGGAGAAGCAAAATAAATTGGTTGAACAAACCGAAAAGAAATTGGAGCAAATGAGGGAGACGGTGGATGAGAAATTGCAGAAAACGCTCAATGAACGCTTAGGGCAATCTTTTGAATTGGTTGGAAAGCAATTGGAAAGTGTACAAAAGGGATTGGGTGAAATGCAGAACATTGCATCGGATGTAGGCGGATTGAAAAAAGTATTGAGCAATGTGAAGCTAAGAGGCAATGTGGGCGAAGTTCAATTGGCGATGATACTTGAGCAAATCCTTGCCCCGTCTCAGTATGAAGCGAATGTGCGTACCAAAGAAGGAAGCATGGAACCAGTTGAATTTGCCATCAAGTTGCCGGGCAGATCTGATGATGAAAATGGTGTTGTATATCTTCCCATCGATGCAAAATTTCCAAAGGATACTTATGAGCAGTTGCTCACTGCTTATGAAAATGCCATCCCGGAAGAAATCGATGCATCTATTAAAAATCTCGAGAATACCATCAAGAAAATGGCCAAAGATATTCGGGACAAATACATTGATCCTCCGAATACAACTGACTTTGCCATTTTATTCCTGCCGTTTGAAAGCATTTATGCTGAAGTGATTCGGAGAAGTGCATTGGTGGATCAGTTGCGTGATGAGTTTAAAATCACAGTAGCCGGACCAACTACCTTGGTTGCGATATTGAACAGTTTGCAAATGGGATTCCGAACACTCGCCTTGCAAAAGCGAAGCAGTGAGGTATGGAAAGTATTGGGTGCTGTTAAAACTGAATTTGAGAAGTTTGGCGGCTTGTTGGAGAAGGCCCAGAAGAATTTACATACCGCAAGCGATACAGTTGATGAGTTATTGGGTAAACGCAACCGTGCCATTGTACGAAAACTCAAGGATGTGGAGGCATTGCCCTCTGCAGAATCGCAGCAGATGTTGCCTGACATGGGAACAGAGGATGAGGAAGACGCAGAGTAAATTTTATCGGATCAATCCACCCACATTGCTGGCGAATATCTTTACGGCAATGGCCAAGAGCACCACTCCAAAAAACTTTCTGATTGCTGTGAGTCCTGCTGGTCCAAGTAATTTCGAAATCCAATCCAGCGAGTGAAGTACTACCCAAACAATCAATACATTCACAACAATACCTGCCAAGACAATCCATTCGTTGTAGTTTGCGCGCAGTGAAATGATGGTGGTGAGTGTTCCCGATCCTGCAATCAAAGGAAATGCAATGGGTACAACAGTGCCTGATTTTGGATCGGCATCTCCTTTGAAGAATTCAATGCCCAATACCATTTCGAGTCCCAGGATAAAAATGACAATCGAACCGCCGACAGCGAATGATTTTACATCTACGCCCAGGATGCTAAGGAATTTTTCTCCCACAAATAGAAAGAATATCATGAGCCCCCCGGAAATCAAACTAGCTCTCGTCTCATGAATGCCGCCCATTTTCTGCTTCAGTGAAAGCAGCAAGGGCACCGAGCCAACGATATCGATGACCGCAAAGAGGGTGAAGGAGACTGTGAGGATTTCGTCGAACGTCATCTTAGGTTGTAAGTTGTTGGTTGTAAGTTGTAAGTTAGGTTTTCTTGTGCAAAGGGACAAGGGTAGAGGGGAAATGGGAAAGGGGTAAGACCGTCAACTCATAACCTACAACTTATAACATACAACCTACAACTATTACAACAACTACAACCTAATCCTTACACCTACAAGATAATTCCTCCCCCTCGCTGCATATCCATACACCTCCTGATACTGCTTGTTTAAAATATTTTTCAGTCCAGCGTTGAGTGATATGTTTTTATTGATTACAAATTGAGCATGCACATCCGTCAGTGCGAATCCGGGCATTTCAATGGGAGCGGCCATGAATTGGGGTTCGAAGCGTTGGTCAACTATTTTTTGAAAAACTGCCAATTGTAATTTTTGATTGATTTGGTATGCAATGTTGATGTTCAGGGTATTTTTTGGGATGCGTGTAAGGTATGGATACGTTGTATCTCCTTTTGCATCATAGCCCCATGTATTCGGGTTGTATACAAAATTTTGAGCAGTGAGTTCACCGTTTACATAGGTATAATTCGCTGCTGCATTCAATTTTTTATATTGATACCTCGCCTCGATCTCTATTCCATTTTCTCTTTTGGAAGTATAGTTGTAGTATTTGTAGTTGATATAATCATAGTCAATGCCATTGTTTGTATTTCTGGCAAATCCAACTGCTCTCACCAAGAAGTTTTTATTTCCCACATAACTGACAGCAAATTCTGAATTTACAGAGGTCTCTGGTTGCAGGTTTGGTTGCCCTGAAAATCCGTCGTACAGCTGATACAAAGTGGGCGCTTTAAAGGCCGAGGATAAATTGAAAGCAAATTTCCATTTGTTGTTGTAAATATAAGATGGGTTGAAAGTATACGTGAAATTGGTTCCGTACATGCTGTGCGCATTCAACCTTCCTCCCAATTCTATATTGATTCCCTTTTCGTTGTTGAACAACAATGAGCTGCTGATGCTGCTGATGGATATTTTTGCAGAATCAGACGACAGCTCGGTGGTATAGTCGCCGTATGCTGATCTTGAAAAATAATACTGATCTGTCTGTTGCCATCTGTGGTCTGCGGATGAAAACAAGGTGAGGTGTTTACTCAGTTTGAAGTTGCCATAGATTTCGGCGAAAGATCCACGACCTGCATAATCCGATTGCATGAATTTGGCGAACCCATTTAAAAAAAGAGAATCATCTAAATAATTTCTTTTCAGTTGATTCATGTTGTAATTGAGGTGGATTTCACCCACATTGATTTTCTTGGAAATGCCTCCATTGAAGGTGAGTTGCTGGTTGTTGACGGTGAAATCCTTTGCATCTTGAAAAGATGACTGATCGAGGTCGTTTTTGTATTGGCTCCAATTCCCGGAAAGATTCCAGCTCCAATTGTTTTTTAGATCAGACCCGATCCAAATATTCGCAGCGTCTTGTTGCATGCCATCTTTGTCAAATCCTTTTTTTCCTGTTGTATCCAAGGCTGATGAAAATCCATTGGATTGAAACCGCTGATATCCTGCCATGTAACGGAACTGATTCAGTTTGCCCATGGTTTGAAGATTGCCGGAAAAGGTACCGTAGGAAGCATTGCTCAATTCAATATTGGTTTGGCTTTTTTCGGTAAATTCTTTTTTGGTGATGATATTGATGACACCTGCCATGGCATCAGATCCGTAGATCGTTGATTGTCCACCTTTCAAAATTTCAATACGCTCAATGGTTGCAAGCGGGATAAAATTGATGTCAAAAGTAGATCGGATGGTAGAAGCATCAAAAATAGGATTCCCATTCAGCAATACCAGCGCATTACCGGTGGCTGCTCCCCTCATGTAGATATCCATATTGGTGCCGGGGGCATTGTTGGATCCAACGATCGACAATCCAACTTGTCGGTTCAGGATTTCTGCAAGTGATTGATAGGGCGTGGATGCAATCTCTTTTTGGGTTACCACTGTCATCACTTTTCCCGTATTGATTTGTTTTTGGGAGAATCGGTTGGCTGTAACAACCACCTCTTCAAGATTTCTGACAGAGTCGGTTTGTGCTGATGCAGAAATGTTGATCAGCAGAAGCAGGGCAATAAAAATTCTGTTCATTTTACAATGTTTAATTGTGTACAATGAACCTTCGAACGAAAAAAAGAAATGATCAGCTTGTGGCTTTACATCTCGGCTCTTCTCCCGAAAGCACGTGATTCAAATTGCATCAGGCAGGTCTTCTGGCTCGACTCCCTCTTTTACCTTCCCGTTTGAACAGTGGTTTGCAGCAAGAGGGTTTCTGATTGAACAGACAGTCTTTACAGCTACGGGGATAGCGTCGGAATAGCACCGAACTTCCCTTTTAATGAACGTTGTTTTCACAACCTTCAACCTGAATACGAAACAAAGATCATCATTGCATTCGATCATTACAACTAATTTTTTTCACTAACTTTCCCACATGTCAACAAAGAAAAAAACACTGCTCAGTCTTTTTGATATTACCATGATTGTGATCGGACTGGTCATCGGCATGGGCATCTTCCGCACTGCTTCCGATTCTGCCAGGGCGGCCATCACGCCAAACGTATTTTTCATCAGTTGGCTGGCAGGTGGACTCGTTGCGTTGTGTGGAGCGTTGACATATGCCGAGATCGGTTCCCGCTATCCAATCACCGGAGGGTATTACAAAATATTTGCCACCTGTTACCACCCCAGCATCGCCTTTGCGGTAAACTGCATCATTCTCATCTCCAATGCAGCCTCTCTCTCAGGTGTGGCTTTGATCGGAAGTGAATACATCTCTCAAATCATTTTTGCTGAACCTCCTTCCGACTTTGTAAAAGCATTGATTGCAATGACAGCCATTGCCTTGTTCTATGGCATCAACTTACTCGGGCTCAGAATGAGTTCAACTACACAAAATATTTTGATGTTGATCAAGATTTCCATGATTTTGATGATTGTTTCTGCATTGTTTTTTCCTGCACAACATACTGCAACAACTTTCATCCCATCAACAACTGAATTTACTTGGATGGATTATGTGAAGTCATTCGGACTTGCATTGATTGCTGTCTCCTTTACATATGGCGGTTATCAGCAAACCATCAACTTTGGAGAAGAAGTAAAAAATCCACAGAAAAATTTGCCCCGTGGTATTCTGATTGGCATACTTGTCATCATTTTACTTTACTTGTCAGTCAGCTACGCATATTATAAAGTCATTGGATTTGAAGAGCTGAAAAATGCAAAAGGAATCGCAGCAATTGTTGCGGAGAGAATGTTTGGACAAACCGGAAGTTTTGTTTTCTCCATTTTACTTTTCATTGCTGTATTGGCCTACGTAAATGTTTTGCTCCTGAGCAATCCCCGTGTGATGTATGCCATGAGTGAGGACGGTATTTTGCCGCAGGCATTCAAAAAGAAAGATGAAAAGAGAGATGTGCTCACTGTCAGTCTCACGGTTTATGCATTGATCAGTGTAGTAGTACTTTTTTTTGCAGATACATTTGATAAAATTTTAAGCTTCACCATTTTTCTAGATTCCATCGGGATGGCTTTTTCTGCCGCCACCATCTTCATCATCCGAAAAAGAACAAAGCATCTCGATAAAACACAGATTTATTCGATGAAACTTTTTCCGGTGTTGCCAATTATTTTCATTGCTGCGTATGTATTTGTTGCAACGAGCATTGCCATCGACAAACCCCAAACTGCCATCACTGCCACGGGAGTGCTGGCAGCATTCTTATTGATTTTCTTCATTACCAGAAAGAAACCTACCCATGAAGCCCAATAACGAAGATTTATCATACATCATCAATCACCTTGGTGAGGACCATGC
>Ga0315905_10007689_pt1 | contig 10910 bp, 7 predicted proteins | sample LakEriMetagenome_5_FD_203522 | JGI IMG/M metagenome (GOLD analysis project Ga0315905, IMG submission 203522) | Freshwater fungal communities from buoy surface, Lake Erie, Ohio, United States - Buoy 4 MA121 | ecosystem: Environmental > Aquatic > Freshwater > Lake | place: USA: Lake Erie, Ohio... | reverse complement strand
CAAGGGCTCTCTCAAATAGAACCTCTGATTTTTGAAAGTCACCAGCCTTGAGCGCAATACTTGCCAATACGGCCAACTTAGTTGCCTTAGGCGCCTTTAACAACTCTGTTTGCTTCTGAGCTTCAGAATAGTCTCCGCTCTGAATCAGTTTTTCAATTTCTTTTAGATTGCTCATTTTGATAAAAAAAAGGGGGGAGCCTAGCCCCCCCCTTATTGAGTTACATGAACAGATTTTTACTCTGCGTGGAACAGGCTTGCGAATGAAGAACCAGAGAAGGTTGCGATATTCACGCCGTACAACACAGCCAAATCATCTGTATCAGCAGCTTGTGCCTGCGCCACAGTACTGAACATCGGTGTAGCGCTCTCAGCAACAACTGCGTTGACCAATGTAACGTGTGTGTCACCGTTTGTGTCAGCCCAAGCCACAACAATGTCCTGACCAGCGGTTACACCAGCTCCGCCCACTGTGACAGCGTAAGTCCCAGCAGAAGCAAGGGCTGACAGCATGTCAAGCGTATCTGAGAACGTTCCGCTACGCAAAACGATCACTGATGTCGCTGACATTCTGAACGCACCAGCAGTAGCCATCACAGACAGGGCGCCAGAGCCGATGTCAGTAGATGTAGCAGATGTGCTCAAACCAAGATCAAAAGCAGCAGTAGACAGATAAATCTTGTCTGTACCGCTTGTCAGATCAAAGTTGTAGATGGAAACATCTTGGTTACCAGTAGTTGACAGGTGGAACTTGGAAGTTCCCGTGCCAGCAATCAATGTGTAGCTGTCACCGTCACCTGCGCCTGCTGCCTGCGAACCTGCAAGAGACACATAGATCTCGTTGGTGCTGTTACCAATTTCAGCATTGACTGCATCAGTTGCGCCACTTGCATTCAAGGTCACAGTGCCTGAGTGTCCAACTGAGCTGAATGTACCAACGCCAGATGCACGACCCAAATCAACTGTCACTGAACCGTTACCAGCAACTGTGATGTCACCAAATGAAGCCGCAGAAGAGTTCGTAACTGATGCACCAGAGCCAGTAATGACCACGTTGCCAATAGAACCTGTTGCAGACATCGTTACAGTGCCACTGTTACCAGCCAGTGTGATGTTACCGATAGACTTAGCTTGAACAGTAACTACACCGCCGTTAGCACCTGCATCGATAGAGATAGCACCAACTGCGGATGTTGCGTGGATGTCCACAGACGCACGTCCTGAGCCAGTGATGCTGACTGCACCAACATTGTCACCAGTTACACCAGCAACCACTGCAGAGCCAGACTGACCCACTGAAATTGCAAATGCACCGATGGTATCGGCGGACATGGTTGTAACTGTAGCAAGACCAGATGAACCAACGGTCAAGCTATTCAAAGTAACTGTCGAGCCTGTCAAGTTTGCTACGCCAAGGTTGCCCAGAGCCAGCGTGCCTGATGAGCCGACTGTTGCATCAACCGTAATAGTCGATGCTGTACCAGCAGACATTGTCAAGTCAAGTGCATTTGTGTTACCCACATCGCCTGAATCACCAACGTTGACTGTCACAGCCATGCGTCCAGAAGCCTGGCTTACTGTTGCATCGGCCAAGTTAACTGAGGCATTACCTGATGTTGTAATTGTGATGGTTTGTGTACCTGAGGCAAGAACAACGCCGTCTGATGCAATCGCGGCACCTGAACCCAGGGCACTCAATGTCACACCAGCAACGGTGCCAGCAGAAACGTCTGTCAACGTCACAGAACCAGAAGCATCACTTGTCAATGTCAAGCTTGTTGCGCCAGAAGCAATCAAACGATCAAACGTAACATCACCTGAAGACACTACTACACTTACTGCCTTCACATCTGTGTCAAACGAGCCACTGTTGATTGTCTGGATACCAGAGAAACCGCTTTGGCTGATGGTTACAGAATCTGCAACAGTCACAGTCATTGAAGAGTAAGACTGGGCGCCATTTGCTTTCAAGTTAACAGTTGCAGCCGCACCAGAAACGTAATCCAAGGTAAGGTCGCTTGCACCAGCAGTATCAGCCAAGTTAATGGTTACACCGTTGGCGATGTTGTTAAGAGTTACGTCGTTTGTAGATGTCTGCGCGTTCAGGTTAATTGTCGTGAAAGACGCACCAGACATGTTAGCAACAACAGCATTACCAGTTGCATTGAATGTACCGGTCTCTACATTTTCGACATTCGTCATGGACAATACGCCAGCAACTGATGCTGTGAGCGTATCTGTACCTTCACCACCATTAATAGCGTCTTGGCCGTTGTAAGTAGCTCCCATAGCGATTGTGTCGTTGCCAATACCGCCAGTCACGGTCACATCAGAAGTACCGCCGATTGTCACGGTCGATGTGCCAGAGAAGTTTGCCAAAGAAACACCAGTAACTGCTTCTGTTGTTGACAATGTCAACGTGCCGTTTCCGGATACCGAAATGCTCTTAAGAGCTGTACCAGTATCAGAGACCGCTACGTAGTTAGTGCCAGCAACCGTAAGGTTGACAAACTCAGTATCAGTAATTTCAAAGGTCGCAGCAGAGCCGCTGACGCCTGCGCCGTTTGCAGCCAACAAGGCAACATCACCACTGCCAGTACCGTCGAGGTAAGTAACTGTCAAGTTAGCGTCATCAGAGATGCTAAATGTTGTAGCTTGCGAGGCGTTAGAGACTGTCAGAGTCTTGTCGTTGATAGATGTATTGAGAATTGCAACATTCTCAACGCCATCCCATCCAGTTGCATCAAGAGACTGTGACGAGACCAAGCGAACATTGACTTGCTCAACAGAGTTCAAGAAAACCACACCCTCGGAAGAGCCACCAGCCGTCAATGACAAGATGTCAGTGCCAGATGCGCCGTTGAGGATGTCGCCAGCGTTCAATGTGATTGAGCCAGGGATTGTTGTAGCAACAAACGTATCAACACCAGCACCACCAGATACAGACGCAACGTCTGTGGTCAAAGTGATTGTCTGGGGAGCAGTTCTTGCAGCTTCAGCGGCAGCGGCAGCGGCAGCGGCAGCGGCGACTGCAGCAGCAGCAGCAGCAGCTTCGGCAGCAGCAGCAGCAGCAGCAGCAGCAACAGCGGCGGCAGCGTCAGCCGCAGCCTTTGCAGCAGCAGCAGCAGCAGCAGCAGCATCAATCGCAGCAGCAGCATCAAAGTCACCACCTGCTGAGCCATCCTTTTGCGACAAGGCAAGAGCGGCTGCAGTCTTTGTGTTGAACGCTGTGGCGTATGAGCCGTAAGTTGCGTCAGTTGTCAGGTTAGACAAGTCGTTCAACAAAGAAACGATCTTTGCACCCTTGTTGCCAGCGCCTGCAGCCGTCAACTGAGCAGACACCCAGTTATCCAAGCCAGTGATGCCAGACAAACCGAGGTTTGACAACAATGTTTGGGCCACAGCCAAGTCAGACTTGCCTGCGAAATCGCGTGCGTAAAAGTCGTTTGCAACAGAGTTGAGGTCTGCAGCAGTCTTCACGCCAGCGATGACTTCAGTGTAAGTAGCGTTGCTCAACGTTTGGTTGTACAAGCCACCAGCCAAACGCGCCAGGACCGTACCGTTTGAAGAGATTGCCATGAATTTTCCTTATTAGGTTTGTTAAAAAGCTTGATTTCTTTGCAAAGAAACCGAGTGCGAGCGATTAAGCAAATTGCCCACACTCGACAGAGCGCACTGTCACCAATGCGCTCTGCGGAATGCCGACAACGTTCTTGTCTTTCATTTGTTCTGCATAAGAATGCAGCTGAAGCATGTTCATCATTTTTTCCTTCCAAAAATATTCATTCAAAAATAGAGGCGCCAACGGGTGTTAGCCCATTTCTGATTCGTGGGGTCATTGTAGAAGATTTCTTTGTGCGTTTTTTGTGATTTGAGTCACATGCAGCAGCATGATTTCGCACATTTGTAAAAAAACAACGCGTTTTTTGATGTTTTTCAGCCAAATCAAGAGTCCGACCACCTCAAGCCAACATAAACACCTGAATTCTTCAAATTAAACAAGGTGTTATTGGATCTTTGTGATGTTGCTTCAAGGTTTATACCCATACTCCACATTTTGGCGACCGGCACCCAGTATCCAAGGCCCCACTCCGCTCTACTCGTTCTCGATTTTAACTCACCCAGTAGCTCGCTAAAGATGTTTTGATCCTGGCTTAGCGAATAACGTAGCCACGCAGACAGTTGACCAGAGGCTGCAGGCAACATCGACACACCGACCAATTGCTCGTGCCTTAGAAGCAGTTCATTGCGCCCTCGGTTTCCTCCTGGACGGCTAGCTTCTTGCGCCTTGTCTTGTCCGCCCCCAAGTGCAAAAAGTGTTTCTTGGTTTTTGCCCAAGCTGCAGGCCCACTCAATGCGTGCATAGTCATAGGTGCCGTTAAGGCTTTCTGATTGCGGGAAGCGTTGCTCTATTCTCCCAACTGAAGGAGACCACTTGCAAGTTCCACCCATAGAGTCCCATGCGTACTTAAGTTTTAAGCCGCTGTCTTGGTAGGCCGTCTGGTTGCCTATCCAAAACTGGGTGCCTCCAAGTGCAACTTGCCACACACCAGAGGCAGCGCCTGCCAACATGGGCAGGCTGTACTTGATCGAGCCTTCGGCGGTTCGGTTGTTGCCGCCCATGCTGGCTGCATCAGCCTTGTAAGCGAGAGCCGCATTCACAGATAACTCTTGCCCTCCAGCCCCCTTTAGACCTCCCTGTACAACAGCTGTGGACTTTAGGGCATTACCAGCTGCAGGCTTGGCGTTGTCTGCCAAACCTAAAGTGACTGGACCATTAAGTAAAAAAAGAGTAAGTGAGTCTGTGTGAGTTGCGCTATTTAAGTTGCTTTCGTGACCGTAGGCGCTTTGGAGCAAGCTAGCCCACTGCCACTGAAGCGAGCTGTCCATGCTCTTATGGGGCAGATGGGCGGGGCTGCCCGCTCTTTGCGCCTGGCTTAGCTGAGCTTTCAAGCTTGGCTGAATGTCGGGACGCTGCAAAACATCGTTCAAAATGGCTCGGGCAGAGCTCTTAAGGCCAATCTGAGCCAAGGACTGGGCGAAGTCAAGCTGAGCTCCAGGCAAGTCAGGGTTAATCAGCAGGGCTTTTTCTAAAGAGACAGCAGCGGCTTCTGTTTGACCTTGAGCCAGAAGTACAGCACCTCGGTGCGCATGAAAGAACGCATTGTCGTGGCAAGTTTCAGCCCAGAGGGCCAGTTGAGCCACGCTGGCAGTCTGCCAATGGGTAGGCGCGGGGCAAGTGTTTTGAGCAAAAGCCATGGGCGTACACAGCCCCAAGGTCAAGAAGGCCATGAGGGCCATGAAGCCCACATGGGGCATCGGCTTGAGGCGCGCTATTTCGCAGCCAGACTGTTCACTGTGCACAGCTTTGATGATAAAAAAGAAGGGGGTGTCGATTAGCCGATCATACTGACTTAGGATGCAAATCCCGCATCCAAGCCAGACACCAATTGCAGGTGCGAAGGGTCAACCTCAATTGGCAGGGCGTAAACAGTGCGCGGTGTGCGCATGCCAAACAGCAAAAAGTCGCCCAGCTTGTGCGCGTCAGTGTAGCCAGACTGCGCCAAGGCTTGGGGGCCCACCAGCACGGGGTATCCCAGCTCGGCGGTGAGTTTTTCTAAGCGAGAGGCCACGCTCACAGCCTCGCCCATGACGGTGTGCACGCGGCGGCGTGCGGGGCCAAACGAGCCCACCATGACGTGGCCTGTTTCAATGCCAATGCCGATGTCCAAGGGTGGGGTTTTCCTGGAAGCCACTTTGGGCAACTGGGCCACGCCTTCTTTCCAGATCCCTTCGGCGGCCTGCAAGGCCTTTTGAGCGTGCTGGCTGCAGGGTGAAGAGCCGTTCCAAACAGCTGTGAGGCCGTCACCCACCATTTGCTCCACCACCCCGCCGTGCTCGGTGACAATGCGCTCGAGGGTGGTGTAGAACAGGTGCAACACCATGGCGGCGTCTTCGGGGGCACGCTCTTCGCAATAAGCAGAGAAGTTGCGCAGATCGACCAACATCACTGTGGCTTCGCGCGTTTCGGCCACCACTTTAGCCGTAGGGCCTTCAAAGGCCACGCGGCGCGCAGCACCTTCGGGCAAATAGCTGGAGAGGTTTTCAAACAGGCGCTCGCGCTCGGCGCGCACACGCAGCATTTCTGAAGTGGTCAGCAGCGCTGCGGCCAAAGCCACAAACACAACCGGCTGACCCCAGCCCAACCACTGATGAAAATAAAGCAACAACACGGCATGCAAACCAAAGATGCTGGCACCTGTGGCCAAGGCAACCAGAGGCATCACCACGGCAGCTTTGGGGCCGGCTGCGCGCAAAGAGAAAACAAGTACCTGCAAGGCCACCAAGCCTGTGGCAAATGGCCAAAGCGGCGCCCATGCTGGCACAAAGGGCGTGCGAGCATCGAGTGCGGCAGACATCAACTGCGCGTGCACTTCTACACCGCCCACGGCACCGCCTTGGGGTGTGGGCACGGCATCGCCACCGCCAAAGGCAGTAGAGCCCACCAACACCCAAGCACCTTTGAGCATGTGCGGCGGCACTTTGCCTTGCAACACATCCACAGCCGACAAAGAGGCAAAACCATCGCGGGGCATTTGATAGGAAACACGCAGTTGGCCGTTGGTATCCAAAGGCAACTGCAAACCACCCACATCTAAATGTTGGGCGCTGTTAGCACTGAAGAAACCAGCAGGTGAGTTGCGCCACACGGGCTGTGCACCAGTGGCCGCAGCCAAAGCCGAAACGGCCAGCGCAGGGTATGCCTGACCTTCATAACAGACCACCGCAGGCACGCGGCGAATGCTGCCGTCGGCATCAACGATGGGGGTGATGTGACCCACGCCAGCACTGCTTTGGGCAAACAAGGTTTCGGCACCCATGAAGCCAAAGGCAGGTGTGCCGAAGGGTAAATTTGCAGCGCTGTTGGCAGGACATGTGCCCATGGCGCCAGCCAGTTGGCCCGACTTGAGTTGGGCTTGCGGGTTGAGGGCAAACAACTGAGAAATGACGGTGGGTGCGCCTGCTTTGAGGGCCAAAGCGAGTTTTTGATCTTGGGCAGCGTCTTGCGCGCCCTCAAACAAAACATCCACCACTTTGAGGTTCACGCCATACGCATCAAGTCCTGAAAGCAAAGTAGCAACTCGCTCACGCGGCCATGGCCAAGGGCCCAAAGCCTGTGTGCTCTTCTCGTCAATGTCGACCACAACCACACGGCGCTCGGTGGCTTGGGAGTTGGCCAAAGACCACGTGCGGCTAGCCAAACGCTCTTCCCAGCTTTGCCACTGGGGAGCCCAAAGGGCAAACGCCACCGCCATCAGCACCACAGCCAAACCCGACACGGCGGCATACAGCCACAGGGGTTTTTTGAGGAATGCGTCCAGTTTCATGGTGCGACTGGCTTAACGACCCCAGAGGGTGGCGCCTACGAAGGTGCCACGGCCCACTTGGGTTTTGAAGAGATAACCAACTTGGCGAGCGTCCAAAGAAATGGCACCTGCCAAGCTGCTGGTAGGTGCAGCTTCTGGGCCCGAGCGGCCCAAGAAAATACCGTTGCCCGCATTGATAGTGCCGGACTGGCTGAAGCTTTGCAAACCTGAGCCCTCGGCGCTCAGGCCCAGTTGGGTGGCAAAAGTTTTAGCGCCAAAGTCAATGGACAGGCTGCCATTGGAGACGGTGGCGGGCACCATTTCGTTGGCGGCGTTTCGGTAATAAGCAGAAGACGACTTGAGGCCAAAATCAGTTTTAGTGGTGAGGGTGGGCAACACATTGATGTTGCTGGGCTCACGGAACAAGAAGTAGTAGCCATCGCCCACGGTAACTTCGTTGCCGCGCATGGCATCGAGGAAAGGCACGGTAAGGCTGTCGTTGGCAATGGGGTCACGGGCCCAGCGGCCCCAAATGAGGCGGTTGTTGCCGATGGCATTGAGGGGGTTTTTGGCTTCGGTATCGGAGGCCAAAGGCTTGTCGGAGGCGTCGCGCACTTGGCGGTCGAGTTGCAACAACTTGCTGTTGTCGGCCTGGCCGGGCTTGCTGACGTTTTGGAAGCTAGGATCGGTGCTGCCCAAGCGGTACACCAAGGCCTGGCCCAGCATTTCTGCGGTCAGTTCTTTGGCGCGGGCTGTGGCGCAAACACCCAAGGCATCGGCTTTGCAGCCGCTATCGAAGGGCGCCATCACAATGGCACCTTGAGAGACCGTGACACGCACTGATTCTTTGGACACTTGCGTCACAAAGTCGGTGCCCTTAACGCCTATGGCAACCAAGGGGGTATTGAGGCGAAAACGCTCTTTGGCCGCTTGGGACGCTGCGCCAGAAATAGAGCGTGCTTCGCCAGAGTCTAGGCTAAGGCGCACCACAGAAGCCGCAGGATCTGCAGGGCTGTATTTGAATTCGTGAATGCGGAAAACGGAGTTGGGGCGCACGCTAAGGCGGGCACCATCAATGAAGCGGATGTGCACATGGCCATTGTCGGTGGTGCGAATGACATCACCTTCTTGCACAGAGCCGCCCTTTTGAGGCTCAGTAGCTCCTACAGGTCGGTCAATAAACGACTTGCCAATGATGAGCGTTACTTCGCCGACCACTTGGGTGGCTTGCGCCAAATTGGCAGAGGCCAAGAACACAACTGCCACACACAACGCTGCAACACAAGCCCAAGCACGACCCAGCGGACTGGCCACTAATTTCTGATTGGTGGGGTGGACTTGAATATTCATTATTTGACGCGCAATTTACGATAAGTATAAAAAAGAAACTAGCCTTAAAATGTGCGCAAGATCACACGCTCTTCAAAACAAGACCTGGGCCATGGGTAGCCTTTGGAGCTGATTAACCCCTAAGATACGGGGTTCTAATTATGGCCATCCACCCTTCGCTCCTGCAGCAATTTAGCCTCATGCGACTGTTTTCTGCAGACGCATTGGTTGCTCTTGCCACGCACTCTAGTACGCACGCTTTTTCAAAGCGCGAGGTGGTATTGGCCAAAGACAAGCCCTCTAGCAGCCTCATGTTTTTGTTAGAAGGCCGGCTTCAAGCGATAGATTTTACAATGGACGGCCGCGAAGTAGGCCTTCACTTTATTGAAGAAGGTCAGTACTTTGGCGAGATCTCAGTGCTCGACGGCTTGCCCTCGCCCGAGGTGGTGATTGCCAACAAAAAGTCACAAGTGGTCATGGTACCGGCCCGCGACATTCGCTCGCACATCTTTGCCTCGCCCCAAGCCATCGAGGCCATTACCTCAGGCCTGACCAAGCGCATTCGCGACCAGTCCAACCAGCGCCAAATTTTGGGTATCATCAGCCCGCTTCAACGTATTTGCGCCCTGCTGCAAAACCTGTCCAAAGAGGGCAAAGACCCAGAACTGATTGCCAACGCACCCACGCACCAAGAGATTGCCATCATGGTCAACCTCACCCGCGAAACCGTGACACGGGCGTTTCAGGTGCTGCAGTCGCAAGGGGCATTGGCCCGCGATGGCGACGATTTGAAGGTGGACACCGGCAAGCTGAAGCAGCTGGCAGAGAAGTCGGCGGACTGAGCATGTCTGGTTTTGTTTCTAAATTTTTGAACCACTTTGCATGGCCTTGGGCGCATCGCAATTTGATTTGGCAGTTTGCGCGGCGCGAAGTGCTGGGCCGTTACCGCGGTTCGGTGTTGGGTGTGGGCTGGTCGGTGCTCACCCCCATGGCCATGTTGGCGGTTTACACCTTGGTGTTTCGGCATATTTTCAAAGCCAAGTGGCCAGGTGTCGAAGACGGCAACATGAGCTTTGCTTTGAATTTGTTTGCGGGGTTGTTGGTGTTCAATTGGGCCGCTGAGTTTTTAAGCCGTGCGCCACGCCTCATGACCGATCAACCCAACTTGGTGACCAAGGTGGTGTTTCCGTTGCAGGTCTTGCCTTGGTCTGTTTTGCTGTCAAGCTTTTTCCATGTGTTGGTGTCGTGCGTAGTTTGGCTGGCAGGTTGCTTGTTGTTTGGACAAGGTGTGCACGCTTCTTGGCTGGCTTTGCCCTTGGTGTTTTTGGCGCTAGCGCCCACACTGCTGGGCTTGGGCTGGGTGCTGTCGGCCATGGGTGTTTACTTTCGCGATCTGGGCGAAATTGTGGGCCTGTTCATGGGCATGATGCTGTTTTTAACTCCTGTGTTTTTTCCGCTCAGTGTGCTGCCTGAATTTTTACAAATGTGGGTGCAATTCAACCCCCTTGCCACGCCCATTGAGGCTTTGCGTCAAATTGGCTTGATGGGTGTGTGGCCCAATTTTGCAGGCCTGCTGCAGTTGTTTTTTACGGGCTTGGCCGTGGCTTTGTTTGGTGCTTGGTTGTTTGAAAAATCTCGCAAGGGCTTTGCCGATGTCCTCTAATGCGTTGAACCTGTCAGCTGTCATTTCGCTTGAAGGCGTTGGCAAAACCTACAAACGTTTCGCCAAACCTTCCGATCGATTTTGGCAAGCGGTGTGGCCCAGCGCATTTCGGTCTGCTAGCCAAACCCGTGCGGCTGAAGCCAACGAATTTGTGGCCTTGGCGCCGCTCAATTTGCAAGTGCGCCCTGGCGAAGCCTTGGGCCTGATTGGGCGCAATGGCGCAGGTAAATCCACATTGCTGCAAATGGTCTGCGGCACCCTCAACCCGAGCAGCGGCAGCGTGGCTGTGAATGGCAAAATCGGTGCCCTGCTGGAATTGGGTGCGGGTTTCAACCCCGAATTTACGGGCCGTGAAAATGTGTATTTGGCAGCCGCGGTCATGGGGTTTTCGGGCGCAGAAACCGATGCACTGTACGAAAGCATTGTTGAATTTTCTGGCATTCGCGAGTTCATTGACCAACCCGTTAAAACCTATTCCAGCGGCATGTATGTGCGCTTGGCTTTCTCTATTGCCACCAGCGCTAACCCCGATATTTTGGTCATTGACGAAGCAC
>Ga0315905_10007688_pt1 | contig 10910 bp, 6 predicted proteins | sample LakEriMetagenome_5_FD_203522 | JGI IMG/M metagenome (GOLD analysis project Ga0315905, IMG submission 203522) | Freshwater fungal communities from buoy surface, Lake Erie, Ohio, United States - Buoy 4 MA121 | ecosystem: Environmental > Aquatic > Freshwater > Lake | place: USA: Lake Erie, Ohio... | reverse complement strand
GGCCCTCTGGCCGATGGGCTTCCTGGTGGTCGACCGCAAGCTCGGCCCCATTGACGCCCTGCAGCAGGCGTGGGTGATGACCAAGCCCAATCTGGGGGCCATCTTATTGCTGGGACTGATCATGTTTGGACTGCAGATGCTGGGGGTGATTACCTGCTACGTCGGATTTATTGTGACCGTGCCACTCATCCTCTTGATGTTCACCGTCGGCTACCTGATGATGAGCGGACAACGCATCACCCGGTCCTGATGGGTTTACTGCGTTCCGACGGGGAGATCGGCCTTCAGCCCTCGCCCCCTGTTTCCCCTTGCCTCGACCCTCGACAGCCCGCCTGCCTCACATGACTTTCTCGCTGCCGCTACCCGCCCAGACCGCCCAGGAAGAATTCCTGAGGCACATCTTCGTCCGCGACCAGATGGCCGAGTGGTCGAAGCACCCCCTCATCATGGAGAAGGCCGATGGGGTGCTGTATTGGGACATTCACGGCAAGCGCTACCTCGACGGGATTGCCGGGATCTACACCGTGGCGGTCGGGCACAACAACCGGCGGGTGATTGACGCGATCCGGCAGCAGCTCGACGTGCTGCACTTCTCTCCCCCCATGCATGGCACCAATCCGGTGGCGGTGCAGTTGGCCAACCTGCTGGCCGAGGTCAGTCCCCCGGGGCTCTCGGCGGTGAAGTTCGAATGCGGCGGCTCGGAGGTGAACGAGGCGGCGATCAAATTGGCGCGGCAGTACCACCGGCTGACGGGCAACCCGGGGAAGTACAAGGTGCTGAGCCGGTATCTCTCGTGGCACGGCTCGACCATGGGGGCCCTGGCGGCGTCGGGGCTGAAGGGGCGCAAGACGGTCAACGAGCCTCTGCCCGGGGGTTTTGTGAAGGTCTTTCCCCCCACCTGTTTCCGCTGCCCGTTCGGCAAGCAATATCCCTCGTGCGACATCACCTGCGCGACCCTGGTCGACAGTGTGATCGAGATGGAGGATCCCAGCACGGTGGCGGCGATCATGGTCGAGCCGATCGGGCACACCGGCGGCATCATCGATCCTCCCGAGGAATATCTGCCGCTGCTGCGGAAGATCTGCGACAAGCACAACATTCTGCTGATCTTCGACGAGGTGATTACCGGGTTTGGACGGACGGGGCAGATGTTCGCCGCCCAGACGTTTGGCGTGACCCCGGATGTGATCTGCACCGGCAAGGGGATGAGCGGCGGGTTCGTACCCCTCTCGGCCATGATCTGCCAACAGAGCATTGCCGACACGTTCTGGGGCCCCATCGAAGAGAACCCCGGGTTTGTCGAAGGACACACCTGGGAGGGGGGACCGGTGGCGTGCGCGGTGGGCATTGCCATGATCCGCGAGATTCTCGACCACGACCTGCTGGGGAACTGCCGTCGACAGGGAGCCCGGCTGCGGGCGGGCTACGAGGCGCTGGCGAAGAAGTACCCGGTGATTGGCGACATCCGGGGGAAGGGACTGTTCCAGTCGATCGAGTTCTGCAAGAACGTGGCGACGAAGGAGCAGTTCCCGGCGAAGCCCGGGTTTGGAGTGCGGGTGGGGCGGCGGGCGCTCGAGCATGGGCTGTTGTGCCGGTTCGATCCGCACTGGATCGCCCTCGGCCCCGCCCTGAATGTGACGGCCGAACAGATCGACGAGATGCTGGCCGTGCTGGATCGCTCCATGGGGGAAATCCTCAACGAAGGGGCGTAGGGGAGCCGGTGGTCGCCTTGACCGCCCGGAGTGTGCGGCACCGCCCCGACAGAAACCGATGGGAACTGACCAAATTCCCGAGTAGAATCGGAACTGCTGCGGGCCGCACCGGGCGGCGACTGGTGAAGTGGACACACGCGGCGACCAACCGGGAACCGGGCCGGGTGGTCGGGCCGGGTGGTCGGGCCGGGTGGTGAAGTGCAGACTGACCGAACTCTCTCCAAGCTTGAAGTCTGGTGCCCCGATGCTGAGCCTGTTTCCGAAACTGACGGCAGCCCACGGGTTACCCCGCCGGCAATGGCTGCGGATGACGGCGGCCGCGGCGGTCGGCAGCCCGGTGGCCCGAGCGGTCTGGGGGGCGGACGGGGACGGGGGTTTGTCGCACCGTCCCACGGCTCGCCACCTCATTTCGATCTTTCTCTGCGGCGGTCCCTCGCAGCCCGACCTGTGGGACCTCAAGCCCGAGGCTCCGGCGGGGGTGCGGACGGTGTTCGAGCCGATCGCCACCACCGTCCCCGGGATCCAGATGGGATCGCTCATTCCCCGGGTGGCCCAGCATGCGGACAAGCTGGCGATCATTCGTTCGCTGACGCACGACAATAACGATCACAACTTCGCGATTGCCCGGTCACTGTTGGGGCAACTCCCCGAGCGGGTGACCGAGGTGCATGCGGCCCGGGATGACCATCCCGGAATTGGAGCGATTCTCAATCGGCTGCTGGGTCCGGTGGGAGATTCGCCGGCATGGGTGGTGTTGCCCCGGCCGTTCACCACGTATTCCCCCCCGTACAAGGGGCAATCGGCCGGGTTCCTCGGCCCGGCGTGGGACCCGATCACTCTGCGGAAAGAGACGAAGGGTTCTCTGACCGACGCCCCGGTCGAACTGGATGCCATCCGGTTGCCCGAGGGGGTCGACACCCGCCGGCTGCACGACCGCAGTGTCCTCGCCCGGCACTTGGGTACGCTGCGCGCAGCCGCCGGGACCCCGGCCAGCGAACCGCTGAGCGTCCAGCGCATGGAGGCCGCCTACGGCGAGGCGTTCGACCTGGTGACCGCCAGTGCGGCCCGCCGGGCGTTTGATCTCGACCGCGAGCCCGATCGGGTGCGGGACCGGTACGGCCGGAACGAATATGGGCAGAGTTTTCTGCTGGCCCGGCGGCTGGTCGAGGCGGGAGTGCGCACAGTCAACGTCTTTTGGACCTTCTTCGACACCAAGGGGTGCCAGTTCAACCTGTGGGACAACCACGGGGTGGCGAGTGATGTCTGCGGGATCGATGGGCAACTGACCGGGGTGCAGCAGTTGACGCACGAGTACTGCACACCGTCGTTCGATCGGAGCTTTTCGGCCTTGCTGGAGGATCTGTCGGACCGGGGGTTGTTGGACGAGACGCTGGTCTCGGTCGCGGGAGAGTTCGGGCGGACCCCCAAGATCAACCAGTGGAACGGCCGCGATCACTGGGCCCACTGTTACACGCAGTTGCTGGCGGGGGGCGGAGTGCGGGGTGGGCAGGTGTACGGTGCGAGTGACAGCCAGGGGGCCTGGGTGAAGGACAATCCGGTGACGCCCGACGATTACGCCGCGACGATCCTGCATGCGTTCGGGCTGCCTCCCGAAGCGGCGGTGATCCATCCCACGGGCCGCCCCGTGCGGATCACCACCGGGCAGCCAGTGACCAGCCTGTTCTGAACGGCGTTCGGTGGAAAGGGATTTTCCCGGCAAGGCCGAGGCCAGGGGGGGCTCTGTGATAGAATGAGCGGGGGCCTGTGCCAGAACGGCGGCGAAGGGGAGACACTCGGCTCGCCGCTGGCGGGGCAAGGTGGGCGGAGGCTCGGGAATTGCCCGCTCCCCGAGGAGTCGGCGTGGCGTATTCCACATGAAATTCGTGACTTCACCCACAGGGGGAACAGGTGTGGCTGGTTTCCGGGGAGCCTGTGGGGGGACCTGTGTGATGCGTGTGGTGGCAGCATGACCTCTTCACCGACCGAATTGCTCAGACTGGCCAAGCGCGGCGATGACATCGCGCGGGGCGAACTGCTGGAAGGGTTCCGCACGTATCTGGAACTGCTGGCGCGGGTCGAGATTGGCCGCCGGCTGCAGGCGAAGATCGATGTGGCCGATGTGGTGCAGGAGACCTTTCTGGAAGCCCACCGCAACTTCGGCAACTTCCGCGGAGACTCGGAAGCCGAGTTCGCTGGTTGGCTGCGCAGCATTCTCTCGGCGCGGGTGTCGAATCTGGTGCGGCACTACGTGACGACCCAGGGGCGCGACCTGCGGCGTGAGCAGCCGATGGAGATCAACGTCGACCAGTCTTCGGTGCTGCTCGATCGGGGGTTGTGGGCGCAGCAGAGTTCCCCCAGCCAGGCGGCGCAGCGGCGGGAGCGGGGCGTGCTGTTAGCCGAGGCGCTCGACCGGCTGCCCCGCGACTATCGGGAGGTGGTCATCTTGCGGCATCTCGAGGAATTGACCTTCCCGGAGGTGGCCGAGCGGATGAAGCGGACCGTGGACAGCGTGCAGAAGCTGTGGGTGCGGGCGTTGGCCAATCTGCGACGGATGATGGAGGAAACCCATGAGCCGGGCTGATGACAGTCGCACCTCGCTGGATCCCCCCAGTGAGATTCAGCAATTCGGGGAGCCCCTGGATGATCCGCGGGTGCTGGAGGTGGTGCAGGAGTACCTGGGCGAACTGGAACGGGGTCGGGCTCCCTCGCGGGAGAAGTACCTGGCGCGGTATCCGGAACTGGCCCAGGCGGTGCGCGACTGCCTGGACGGGCTGGAGCTGGTGCGCGGGGGGCTGTCGTACCCGGCGGGGAAGTCGATCTCGGGCAGCCTGGCGGGGCCGCGGGGGAATGAGCGTCCCCCCAAGTCGCTGGGGGATTTCCTGATTGTCCGGGAGATTGCGCGGGGCGGGATGGGGGTGGTCTACGAGGCGGTGCAGCAGTCGCTGGGACGGCGTGTTGCGCTGAAGGTCCTGCCGTTCGCGGCGACCCTGGATTCCCGTCAGCTGCAGCGGTTCAAGAACGAGGCGCAGGCGGCCGCCCTGCTGCATCACACCAACATCGTGCCGATCTATGCCGTCGGCTGCGACCGCGGCGTGCACTTCTACGCGATGCAGCTCATCGAGGGGCAGTCGCTGGCGGCGGTGATCCGGCAGATGCGTGAGCAGGCGGGGCTGACGAAGGAGAAGGCCCCCCCTCCCCCGTCCGATCAACTGCTGGGAGAACATCCGCGGCAGTCGGAATCGCAGGTCTCGACCCGCCTGTACCGCGGCGAGGAGGCCGAGGATCCGCAGCCTCCCGTTGCCGAGAGCACGCAGACGCAGCAGAAACTGACGACCCACACGATCACGGGGCACTCGGTGACGGGGACCGTCACGCCGCAGCACCGGTCGAGTTTCTTCCGCAAGGTCGCCCGGCTGATGGTGCAGGCGGCCGAGGCGCTCGAGCATGCCCATCAACTGGGAGTCGTCCACCGCGACATCAAGCCGGGCAACCTGATGATCAACGCCGCGGGCGAGCTGTGGGTGACCGACTTCGGACTGGCGATGTTCCAGACCGAGACGGGACTGACGCGGTCGGGAGATCTGCTGGGGACGTTCCGCTACATGAGCCCCGAACAGGCGTCGGGGAAGCGGGCGGTGCTCGATCACCGGACCGACGTCTACTCGCTGGGGGCGACGTTCTACGAATTGCTGGCGCTCGAACCGGTCTTCGCCGGCGAGACCCGGGCCGAATTGCTGTATCAGATTCTCCATGAAGAACCCCGTCCGCTGCGGATCTGGAACAAGGCGATCCCGATTGAGCTCGAGATCATTCTGCTGAAGGCCCTGGCCAAGAATCCCGAAGAGCGGTACGCGACCGCGGGGGACCTGGCGGCCGATGTGCGGCGGTTTCTCGATCACGAGCCGATCCTCGCGCGCCCCCCCTCGGTCTGGGAACGGCTGAAGAAATGGTCGCGCCGGCATCCCGGGGCGGTCTCCACTGGAGCGGTGCTGCTGGGGGTGATCTTCCTCGGCTCGCTGGTTTCGACGGCGATGGTGGCGAATGCGCAGCGGACCACCGCGGCCGCGCTCGACCGCGAACGGCTGCGGGCCAATGAGGCTGAAGCGCAGTTCGCCCAGGCCCGGGCGGCCGTGGATGTGCTCATTGAGGTCAGCGAAGAGGAGCTGGTCGACAAGCCGTCGATGGAAGCCACCCGCAAACGGCTGCTGCGGACCGCACTGGACTATTACCAGGACTTCATCGAGCAACGTCCCGGAGACCAGGCGTCACAGCAGGATCTGGCCGCCGTGCAAGACCGCGTGCGGGGCATTCTCAACGACCTCACCACCCTGCAGCGCGACATGCTGATCACGCTGCTGGCACAGCCGGCGGTCTGCGAAGATCTGAATCTCACCCCCGGCCAGGAGCAGCGGCTGTCGGAACTGCTTCCCAAGTGGTTCGGCGAAAAGATGAAGGCGTTCGAAGAGATGCGCGGCAGCCGCGAGAAAGACCGCCGCCGCCGCTTCGTCGAACTGGCGGCCGAGCACGACCGGGTCCTTACCGCCCTGCTGCAGCCCGAGCAGCGCGAACGGCTGACCCAGATTGGCATTCAATCGGCCGGGATCTACGCCTTCCGCGAACCCGACATCGTGCAGGCCCTGAGCCTGACTTCGGAACAGCGGGCCCAGGTGCGCGAAATCGAATCCAAGGTGATGATCAACAGCTTCGGACGCCGCTCCATGGCCGGGGGCTGGGAAGAACGCCGTCGGCAACAAGAGCAGATCAGCCGCGACGCGGTCGCCTCGGCTCTCGCCCTGCTGCATCCCGATCAACGCCAGCGCTGGGAACAGCTCGTGGGCCCGCCGTGCGAAGGCCTGGGGATGGGCCCCCGCTCCTCGCCGAAGGGGGCCACTTCCGAGAAGTCGCCCGACGCATGAGAACCCGTCGCCCCAGTCTGGTCTTCGGGGGGGGATTGACACTGCTGCTGCTGCTGGTGGCAGGGGTCCTCTTCCGGCTCCCCTCCAGCTCCCTTGCGTCTCCCTCCCCAGAGTGCCGGCGCGCGCTCGCCGCCGATGAGTACCTCATCGAAATCACCGGCAGCGACAACCGCTGGCGGGTGTTGTATCCCGGAGCCCGGCACACGGTGGACTCGGTCGGTGCTGAGATGGCCCGTCTCGAATTGCATGTTCCCGCCGGTCGGCCGGTGGTCTTGCGGCTCAACAGCACCGATTACATCTACACCCTGGAATTGCCCGACTGGGAGCTGAAAGAAATCGCCGTCCCGAAATTGCAATTCGACCTGCGGTTTCAGACCACCGCTCCCGGCCGGTTTGAGCTGCTGGGTGATCATCTCTGTGGCGGGGTGGTGGAAACCCTGCAGGGTGTGCTGGTGGTCGAGACCGCCGCGGAATTGTGCCGGTGGCTGACCGAGACGTGTGCCCGGGCCGGCTCCGCCGCCATCCCCGACTTTTGAGCGTCCCCTCTGTGATTCAGAGCGGGACAGACCACTCCCAACCTCTCCTCGCGGTCTCTCTTCCCGAAGACCTGCCTCTTTCCCAGGCCTGCGTCCGTATGTCGTCCCCTGTCCTGTCCTGGTGTGACTTGCGCTTCCCCGGCTGGCCCAGCCCCTCAGCCACGGTGCTCTGGGGAGGGCTGCTGCTCGGTTCGCTCGCGGGGTGTGCTCCCCAGGCCGATCCCCAGGCCCCCACCGGTCCGACCGGCCAATCCTCCAGCACAGAAAAACCGGCGACACGGCGCGAATCGCCCCCCAAGCCGACCCCTCCGGGTGCCCCCAAGATCCTGCTGAGCCTGCCCGACTTTGAACTGGTCGATCAACAGGGACAGCCTTTTGGAACCAACCAACTGCGCGGCCGCATCTGGATCGCCAACTTCTTCTTCACCCGCTGCCAGACTACCTGCCCCATCCAGACGGCCAAACTCGCGCAGTTCCAGCGGCAGGCGAAAAACTGGCCCGATTGGAACCGTGTGCGATTGGTCAGCCTGTCGGTCGATCCCGGGCATGACACACCAACCGTGCTGGCCGAATACGCCCGCGGCTACCAGGCCGACCCTGCGCAGTGGAAGTTCCTCACCGGCCCGCGCGAGGCGCTCTGGAAACTGAGTCGGGATGGCTTCAAGCTGCCCGTCGCCGATGATCCCCAGGGACAAGAGCTGATCACCCACAGTCCCCGGTTCATCCTGGTCGATGCCGAAGGCCAAGTGCGGGGCTTCTACGACAGCCAGAAAGATCGCGACATCCGCCAGATGACGATCGATCTGCGGTACCTGCTCGAAGCCACTCCCGACCCCGAGACCAAGGTCACCCAGGTGGCGCTCCCCCGGGAGATGCTCTTCGCCCCGTGGCTGGAAGAACGGCGGGACGCTCAATTGGCCGAGGCCGGAAACCTGGCCCCCCGGCACGACTTCACCTTTCAAGACACCCGGGCGGAATCGGGAATCACCTTTCGCCACCAGGTGGTGGGAGATGCCGGGCGGAACTGGCGGATGAACCACTACGACCATGGCAACGGCGTGGCGACCGCCGACGTCGATGGAGACGGGTTGCCCGACCTGCTGTTCCCCAGCCAGGTGGGGGGCTGCGAACTGTGGCGCAACCTCGGTCAGGGACGTTTTGAGAACATCACCGGGGCCGCCGGCCTGGCCATCGCCGATCGGGTGCTGGTGAGCGCGTCATTCGCCGACACCGACAACGACGGCGATCCCGACCTGTTCCTCACCACGACGCGCGATGGCAATCTGTTCTTCCTCAACGAGGGCGGAGGCCGATACCGCGATGCCACGGCCGCCGCGGGGCTCGACTACGTGGGACATTCTTCCACGGGCGAGTTCTTCGATTACGACCGGGATGGCCGGCTCGACCTGTTCGTCACCAACGTCGGACGGTTCACCTCCGACGAAGTCGCCTTCAGCGGCCCGGCGGGAACCGAGACGGGGCGGTATTACGTGGGTGAGAACGACGCCTTCGTCGGCCACCTGCATCCCGAGCGGGCCGAAAAAAGCCTGCTGTATCACAACGAGGGAAACAACACCTTCCGGGATGTGACCGAAGAGACCGGCCTGGTCGAACTGGGCTGGAATGGAGACGCCACCCCCTTTGACGGCGATGGCGATGGCTGGCCCGATCTGTACGTGCTGAACATGCAGGGCCCCGACCAGTACTGGCGGAATGACGGGGGGCAAAAATTCGTGCGCCAGACCCGCGAGACCTTCGGCCGGGTGCCCTGGGGAGGCATGGGGGTCAAGGCGTTCGATGCCAACCAGGATGGGGATCCCGACCTGTTGATCACCAACATGCACGTCGACATGTGGACCAAGTTCGAAACCCCCGCTCAGGAACGGCAGAAGATCCGTCCGCAATTGATGCCCGCCTCGTATCTCAAACAAGACAACCCGCAGGAGAGCATCCTCGGGAACGCCCTTTTCGAGCGGATCGCCGGCGGGGAATTCCGCGAAGTCTCGGATGAACGGGGGGCCGAAATGTATTGGCCCTGGGGCCTGAGCGTGGGAGATCTGAATGCCGATGGGTGGCCCGATGTTTTCATTACCGCCAGCATGAACCTGCAGTACCGGTATCATCCCAACGCCGTGCTGCTCAATGATCAAGGCCAGAAATTCCAACCCGCCGAGTATGTGCTGCAGGTCGAACCCCGGGCCGGGCTGAACGTGGCGGCCCCCTGGTTCGATCTCGACTGCGACGGAGCCGACCGCCGGCATGCGGTCTGCGAGGGGCGCACTGGCCCGGTGACGGTCTGGGGGGCGCTCGGGTCCCGCGGCTCGCTGCTGCTCGATCTCGATCAGGATGGCGATCTCGACATCGTGACGGGAGACTTCAACAGCCCGCCGCAAATCCTCACCAGCAATCTGGCTCAGTCGAATGGCGGGGTGCGCTGGCTGGAGGTGGTGCTGCGCGGCACCCGCTCGAACCGCGATGGCCTGGGGGCGAAGGTCTCGGTCTCCACCGGGGGCCGGACGCAACACCAGGTGCACGATGGCCAGTCGGGTTACCTCACCCAAAGCTCCGCCCCGCTGTACTTTGGCCTGGCGGCCGATACCCAGGTCGACCGGATTGAGATCGTCTGGCCTTCGGGTGCGCGGCAGACCGTGACCGGCCCTCTGGAAGCCAACCGCCGCCTGGTCATTGAAGAACCGGCGGAGGGAGCGACGAACTCCTCACCGGCCAGCCCCCAATAGACGCGATCGGCCTGAGGGTGTTGGCACCCAACCGGGATTCTGGATGGGCTCGAAACTGCGTGAATTCCCCATCTTGACGCGCGGCTGCGGTTTCCCGTAGCCTTCGCCCCCCTCCGGAAGAATGGATCTTCCGGATCTGTCTCGCAAAGGATGGCCTGATGCACCTGTTTTTGTCGGTGGGTGAGCCGAGTGGCGATCTGCACGCCGCGAAGCTGGTGAGCGAACTGCAACGCCGCGTTCCCGGATTCCGCAGCAGTGGGCTGGGGGGTCCGCAGATGGAACAGGCGGGCTGCCGGGTGCACTTCCGCCTGACCGACCTGGCGGTGATGGGGTTCTTCGCCGTCCTGCCGATGCTGGGCCGGTTTCTCGGGGTGCTGCGGCAGGTGGGGCGCTGGCTGGACGAAGACCGGCCCGACGCGGTGCTGCTGGTGGACTTTCCCGGGTTCAACTGGTGGGTGGCCCGGGCGGCCCGCCGCCGGGGCATCCCGGTCATCTACATGATGCCTCCCCAAATCTGGGCCTGGGGGGGATGGCGGATCCACAAGATGCGACGGCTGGTGCAGTTGGCCCTCTGCCCCCTCGAATTCGAGCAGGAGTGGTACACGGCACAACAGGTGAAAGCCCGGCTGATTGGCCATCCGTTCTTCGACGAAGTCGCCCAGCGGAAACTCGACGAAGACTTTCTGACCCAGCAGCGGGCCGTGGGGGCGGGGCGGCCGGTGATCGCCATTTTGCCCGGCTCGCGCACCCAGGAGGTGCGGGCGAACTTCCCGGTGCAACTGGAAGTCATGGAACGTCTGCACCGGCAATTCCCCGACGCGCGGTTCTTGATCGCCAGTTATAAAGACCGGCAGCGGGAGTTGTGCGAGGGAATTCTCGCTGAGCGCGGCACGAATCTGCCGCTGGAATTTCATGTGGGAAAAGTGGCCGAGATCCTGCAGTTGGGGCAGGTTTGCCTCATGGTCTCGGGCTCGGTCAGTCTCGAGGTGTTGACCCGGCAGGTGCCGG
>Ga0315905_10007687_pt1 | contig 10910 bp, 8 predicted proteins | sample LakEriMetagenome_5_FD_203522 | JGI IMG/M metagenome (GOLD analysis project Ga0315905, IMG submission 203522) | Freshwater fungal communities from buoy surface, Lake Erie, Ohio, United States - Buoy 4 MA121 | ecosystem: Environmental > Aquatic > Freshwater > Lake | place: USA: Lake Erie, Ohio... | reverse complement strand
TGCTGAGCGCCCTGATCGCCCATGGTCTGGCCCACGGCTTGCGCGATCACGCACTCGAGACCGAGGTACTCAAAGACGGTTTGCCCTGGTTCAGCCCGATCGAGGAGCGTGAGGCTGACCGCGATACCTGTGAGATTCTGGCCAGAGCCGGTCTCGATCCGCTCCTGGCGTGGCGGCTGCGCAGCGCCTGGCGCACAGAACGGCATCCCGAACCACCCCGCGCGCGGCAGGCGATCGAGTCGTTCTCAGCCCGGGTTGAGTCTTTGCGTGCCGTTGCCGCTGCAGTGCGATAAAATCGCGGGTTTTACCGTGGACACGGCTCTTGCCGTCGACCTTCAATGCAAGCCCGCACCCTCTACGACAAGCTCTGGGACGCCCACGTCGTCCATCAGGAAGACGACGGCACCTGCCTGATCTACATCGATCGGCACCTGGTTCACGAAGTGACCAGCCCTCAGGCCTTCGAGGGCCTGAAGATCGCGGGCCGCAAGCCCTGGCGGATTTCGGCCAATCTGGCCGTGGTTGATCACAATGTGCCCACCACGGCCCGGGCTGCGGGTATCGAAGATCCAATTGCCCGGTTGCAGGTCGAGACCCTCGACGCCAATGCACGGGAACACGGCCTGGCCTATTTCGACATCAATGACCGCCGTCAGGGCATCGTGCATGTCATCGGGCCGGAGCAGGGCGCGACCTTGCCGGGCATGACTGTGGTCTGCGGTGATTCGCACACCTCCACCCACGGTGCCTTTGCCTGCCTCGCCTGGGGCATTGGTACATCAGAGGTCGAACTGGCCCTGGCTGCCCAGTGCCTGACGGCCAAGAAGGCCCGCAACATGCGGGTGCTGGTCGAAGGTGCGCTGCCGCGGGGCGTCACGTCCAAGGATGTGGTCCTGGCCGTGATCGGACGCATCGGTACAGCGGGCGGTACGGGCTACGCCATCGAGTTCGCGGGCTCCACGATCCGCGCGATGAGCATGGAAGCGCGCATGACGATCTGCAACATGGCGATCGAGGCGGGTGCCCGATCCGGCATGGTGGCGGTGGATGATCAGACGATCAGCTACCTCAAGGGCAGACCCATGTCGCCCACGGGGGCCGACTGGGACAAGGCGGTCGGCTACTGGCGCACCCTGCGCACCGATGAGGGTGCGCATTTCGATGCCGAGATCCGGATCGATGCGACCCAACTCGCGCCGCAGGTCACCTGGGGTACCTCGCCCGAGATGGTGTCCGGCATCGAGGATCGTGTGCCCGACCCCGACAAGGAAAAGGACAGCGTGCGCCGCGAGGGTATCGAGCGGGCGCTGGCCTACATGGGTCTGACGCCCAACACGCCGCTGTCGCAGGTTCGCATCGACAAGGTCTTCATCGGCTCCTGCACCAACTCGCGGATCGAGGATTTGCGTGCTGCCGCTGCCGTGGTGCGCGGCCGACGCAAGGCCGACACCGTGCGTCTGGCCATGGTGGTGCCGGGGTCGGGGCTGGTCAAGGCGCAGGCCGAGGCTGAGGGCCTGGACAAGATCTTCACAGCCGCGGGCTTCGAATGGCGTGAGCCGGGCTGTTCCATGTGTCTGGCCATGAATGCCGATCGCCTGGAGCCCGGCGAGCGCTGTGCCTCCACCAGCAACCGCAACTTCGAAGGGCGTCAGGGCGCTGGGGGCCGGACTCACCTGGTGAGCCCCGCCATGGCGGCCGCGGCGGGTGTCTTCGGCCACTTTGTCGATATCCGGCGCCTCTGAGCGTCGCTGAAGGACTTGCCATGCAGAAATTCAATATCCTTCGTGGACTGGTTGCGCCGCTCGATCGCGCCAATGTGGATACCGACGCGATCATCCCCAAGCAGTTCCTGAAGTCCATCAAGCGCACCGGGTTTGGCCCCAATCTGTTCGACGAGTGGCGCTACCTGGATGTGGGCGAGCCGGGTATGGACAACAGCACGCGTCCGCTCAACCCCGATTTTTCGCTCAACCAGCCCCGCTTCAAGGGCGCTTCGATCCTGATCGCGCGCAAGAACTTCGGCTGTGGCTCCTCGCGCGAACATGCACCCTGGGCACTCGAGGATTTCGGGTTCCGGGCGATCATCGCGCCGAGCTTTGCCGACATCTTCTTCAACAATTGCTTCAAGAACGGGGTCTTGCCGGTGCGTCTGGCCGAGTCCGAGGTCGATCGGCTCTTTCACGAGGTGGCGGCGTTTCCGGGCTTCGAACTGATCGTCGATCTGCCCGCGCAGCTTGTGCGCTCGACCAACGGCGAGTTGGCCTATCCCTTTGAGGTCGATCCCTTCCGCAAGGATTGCCTGCTCAACGGCTGGGATGACATCGGCCTGGTGCTGCGCCATGCCGACCGGATCCGCGAGTTCGAATCGCGGCGCATGGTCGAGCAGCCCTGGCTGTGCAAGACCCTGGGTGCCTGATGCCTGACGGATCGATTTGACCGGTTGATCCCGTTTCAATCCGGCGCTGAGCGGCGCCAACAAGGACTTTCATGAAGATTGCTGTGCTGCCCGGTGATGGCATCGGCCCCGAAATTACCGCCCAGGCCGTCCGCGTGCTCCAGGCCCTCGATCTGGGTCTGGAGATGACCCACGCGCCCGTGGGCGGTGCTGGCTACGATGCCTCCGGAGATCCGCTGCCTGCGCAGACCCTGGCGGTGTGCGAAGCCTCGCGGGCCATCCTTTTCGGCTCGGTGGGCGGCCCCAAATACGACACCCTGCCGCGCGCCTCGCGGCCAGAGCAGGGGTTGCTGCGTCTGCGCAAGCACTTCGACCTTTACGCCAACCTGCGCCCGGCGCTGGTCTACCCCGAGCTGGCCCATGCCTCCTCGCTCAAATCCGAGCTGGTGGCCAACCTCGATCTGCTCATCATCCGTGAGCTGACCAGCGATATCTACTTTGGTCAGCCCCGCGGCGTGCGCACGACCGAGAGTGGCGAGCGTGAGGGCTTTGACACCATGCGGTATACCGAGTCCGAGATCCGGCGCATTGCGATCACGGCCTTCGAAACCGCTCGCAAGCGAGGTCGCAAGGTGTGTTCGGTCGACAAGGCCAATGTGCTTGAGACCACGCAATTCTGGCGCGATGTGGTGACCGAGGTGCACAAGGGCTACCCCGACATCGAGCTCACCCACATGTATGTCGACAATGCCGCGATGCAGCTGGTGCGCAACCCGCGTCAGTTCGATGTCATGGTGACTGGCAACATGTTTGGTGACATCCTGTCTGACGAGGCCTCGATGCTCACCGGCTCGATCGGCATGCTACCGTCGGCTTCGCTCAACGCTCAGGGTTTCGGTCTGTACGAGCCGATTCATGGTTCGGCCCCCGATATCGCGGGCAAGGGCGTGGCCAACCCGCTTGCGACCATTCTGTCGGCGGCCATGCTGCTGCGTCACTCGCTGGGCCTTGAGGCGCCGGCCCAGAAGGTCGAGTCGGCGGTGCGTCAGGTGCTTGCGCAAGGCTATCGCACGCCGGATATTCAGGAGCCGGGCTGCAAGCCGGTGGGAACGGTGGCCATGGGCGATGCTGTCCTGGCGGCGCTGTGTTGACGGTCAACCGATCGCCTGCTCGATGGGTAACAGGGTGCTCCTTATTTCGATCGGATTCATGTCATGAACAAACTCAAGGTAGGCCTCGTTGGATGGCGGGGCATGGTGGGTTCGGTGCTCATGCAGCGCATGCAGCAAGAGGGTGATTTCGCGCTGATCGAGCCGGTGTTCTTCAGCACTTCCAATGCGGGCGGCGATGCCCCCATGGGGGCAGGGCGCCTGCTGAGTGCCGATGATCTGACGATGCTCGGCAAGATGGATGTCGTGCTGACCTGCCAGGGCAGCGACTTCACCAAGGCCACTTACGGTCCCTTGCGAGCCAGTGGCTGGAAGGGCTACTGGATCGATGCCGCCAAGACCCTGCGCATGAGCGACGATGCGGTCATCGTGCTTGATCCGGTCAACCGCCCGGTGATTGATGCGGCCCTCAGCCGTGGCATCAAGGACTACATCGGTGGCAACTGCACAGTGAGCCTCATGCTCATGGCCATGGGCGGGCTGTTCCGCGAAGACCTCATCGAATGGGTCTCGGCCATGACTTACCAGGCCGCGAGTGGCGCCGGCGCCCAGAACATGCGCGAGCTGCTCGAGCAGATGGGGGTCTTGCATGCTGCTGCTGCAGCCGATCTGGCCGATCCGTCCTCGGCGATTCTCGACATCGATCGCAAGGTGACCGAGGCCATGCGCTCGCCGTCCCTGCCCACAGCCAACTTCCGTGGCGTGGCGCTGGCCGGCAGCCTGATCCCCTGGATCGATGTGCCTGTGGATCATGGCCAGAGCATGGAAGAGTGGAAGGGCGGCGCCGAGTGCAACAAGATTCTCGGTCGCCCCGCCTTTCGCAGCGCGGGCAGCATTCCCATCGATGGCCTGTGCGTCAGGATTGGCGCCATGCGCTGCCATAGCCAGGGTCTGACCATCAAGCTGCGCAAGGATGTTCCCCTGGCCGATGTCAATGCGCTGCTGGCCGGCGGCAATGACTGGGTCGATTTCGTGCCCAACGAGCGCGAGGCGACCGAGCGTCGGCTGTCACCGGCCGCTGTGACGGGCACACTCACCATCCCGGTGGGGCGGGTGCATACCCTCGCCATGGGGCCTCAATATCTTGGTGCGTTCACGGTGGGTGACCAACTGCTGTGGGGCGCCGCCGAACCGCTGCGCCGCATGTTGCGCATCCTGCTCGAACGATGACCTGCAGGGATGCGCGCCACTGCAGGCGCTTCCTCAGGTTGCTGGCCTAAGTATTTGATGAAAAAATCGAATTCGTCCGCTCTACCGGGGAACCCAGCCGTGCGACGCCGTCCATCGACCTCCCGCTCCACCCTTGCCGCTGCCGTCCTTGCGGCCTTTGCTGCCCTGGCCGCACCCTCAACCGACATCCGGGCTGCCGGCCTGGGTCGGCTTACGGTGCAATCGGCTCTGGGCCAACCCCTGAGAGCCGAGGTTGAAGTCACCTCCCTGAGCGCTCAGGAGTCACAAAGTCTGGCCGCCCGGTTGGCCTCGCCTGAGGCGTTTGCCCAGGCGGGCCTGCAGTTCAGCCCCGCCCTGACGGGTATCCGGCTGGCCATTGAGCCCCGTGACGGTCGAACCTTCATACGGGTCACATCGTCCCAGCCGCTCAACGAACCTTTCATCGACCTGCTGATCGAGTTGAGCTGGAATGGCGGCAAGCTCCTGCGCGAATACACCTTCCTGCTCGATCCGCCGGCGGTTGCCAGCCCGTCTCCGAGCACGTCACCCAGCCCGAGTCCCGGCGCGTCCGCGCCTGCGACCCCGCCGGCCGCGACCCGGCCGGCGCCTGCTGCTTCCGCCGGTGCATCCGCTTCGGGTGCCGGTGCGCCGGCCGCTCGCGCAACACCTCAGGCAGCGGGCCGTTCGGGCGATTCGGGTCGTACCGAGCCTGCAGCCTCCCAGGTCGATGTCCGCCGCGGCGACACCCTCAGCGGCATTGCAGGGCGGGTCAAACCTGCAGAGGTCAATCTCGATCAGGCCATGATGGCCATCTACAAGGCCAACCCAACCGCGTTTGCCGGCAACATGAATCTGCTCAGGTCGGGCGCATCGCTGGCCATCCCGGATGCATCCAGCATGGCTTCGCTGGCACCCGACGAAGCGCGAACCCAGGTTCGCATGCAGACGGCCGATTTTTCGAAGTACCGTCGACAGCTCGCAGGCGCAGCGCCCGCCGTGGCCTCGGGTGAGTCTGGTGCTGCTGCGAGCGGTAGCGTGACCGGCCGGGTTCAGGAGGGCAAGGCGCCCGCGCAGGGCGCCGACCGCCTTCGTCTGTCGCGGCCGGAGTCGACCGGCGCAGCAGCCGCTGGCAGTGCGGCTGTCGGACGTACGGGCTCTCAGTCCAATTCCGCCGAGCAGGCTGTGGCCCGCGATGCGGCGCTGCGCGAATCGCAGTCTCGCGTGGATGCCCTGGAGCGCAATGTCGATGACCTCAAGAAACTGCTCGAGCTTCGCAATCGCGCGATGGCTGATCTGCAGACCCAGCTCGACGATGCCCGCGCGGCTTCAAAATCAGTCAGCGGCTCCGTAACCGCTCCGGGCGCGGCCTCGCCGACCACGGCGCCACCTGCGGCCCCGGCGACAACCCCTGCCCCAAGTGCCCCGGCCACGACACCGCCAGCCGCCGCAGGCGCTCAGCCTGGCGTTTCGGGTGGAGCCGCGGGCTCAGCGGCCGGGGCGGCACCTGTCGATCAGGCCGCGGCCACACCTGCGGCTGCACCCTCAGCCGCGGAGCCTGCAGCGGCCGCTGCGACAGCCGCCGAGAGCGCCAAGGACGATGCGGCGCCCAAGGCGCCCGAGCCTGCTGCCACGGCCGCCAAGCCAGCTGCCCCCCCGGTGCCGGTTGCGCAGCCTGATTTCCTGGATGAACTGCTCGAAAACCCGCTGCTGCTTCCGGCGCTCGGTGGTCTGGCAGCTCTGGGCGGTGGGTACGCGCTGTATGCGATTCGCCGCCGCCGGCGGGTGGAGCGCTTCGAAGACAGCCTGATTGCTGCCGATGCCCTGGCTCCCAACTCGCTGTTCGGAACCACGGGCGGGCAAAGCGTTGACACCCGTCAGGTTGACCTCCCAGCCGATGGACCAGCCACCCAGATCCAGGCGACCGAAGTCGATCCCATCGAAGAAGCGAATGTCTATGTGGCCTATGGCCGTGAGGCTCAGGCAGAAGACATTCTGAGGGAGGGTATGAAGCGCAATCCGGAGCGCCATGCCATTCGACATCGCCTGCTCGAGCTGTACGCTGCGCGTTCTGACCGACCCGCCTTCGAGGCACTGGCCCGTGAACTGCTGGCCATGACCGAGGGCCAGGGTGAGGATTGGGACAAGGCCAGCGAGCTTGGCCGCTCGATTGATCCTGACAATCCGCTCTATGCAGCGGCGGATACCTCGTTGGGCAATGGCTCGCGCACGCTGAACGTACCGGACCTGGACTTTCGTGCCGATACGCCGCTCACCGGACAGTCTGCTGCTCAACCGCTCCAGGTTGATCGGCCCGATGACGGCCTTGGCGCGCTGACCCGACCCGGTGGACTGTCGGTCGCGGCATCTGAAGCGCGCCCGGATCTGGAGATCCCGTCGCTCGATCTCACCCTCGATCTGCCCGCTTCAATGGATTCCGCGGGATCGTCTTCGGGCAAGGCCGGTGCGTCCGCTGACAAGGGCTCAGACAGCCTGCTGGCCCGGGTACCCGACCTGCCTGACTCGCTGGATCTCGATCTCGATCTGGCAGCGCTCGAAGCCATTTCACGGATCGATACTCCTGCCCAACCCCCCACCACTCCCAGCACGATGGCCGATCTCGGATTGGATCTGGATCTGGATGGAGGACTCAACCCGGGCCAGGGGTCTGCAGGAGAGCCTGCGGGCTCTGATTCCCCGCGCTGGCAGGAAATGGCGACCAAGCTCGATCTGGCTTCGGCCTATGAAGAGATCGGTGACAAGGAAGGCGCGCGCGAGCTGCTCCAGGAAGTGGTGGCGGGTGGCGATGCTCAGCAGCAGGCCAAGGCGCGCGAGATGCTCGCCAAGCTGGCCTGAGATGGCCTGGGTCGCTGCAGGATCGTCGTTTCAGCCTTGAGGATCGCACTGGGTCTGGCCTACGACGGAGCAGGATCACCCGGCTGGCAGACCCAGCCCGGTGGGGCTGCCCTGCAGGATCGGCTCGAGGCCTCATTGGCCCAACTGTCCGGACACGAGGTCGCTACCGTCTGTGCGGGTCGGACCGATGCCGGCGTGCATGCGCTGTCGCAGGTGGTGCACTTCGATACCTCGGTCGACCGGCCCTTGAACGCCTGGGTGAGGGGCACCAACGCCCGCCTGCCCGAGTGTCTCAGGGTGCAGTGGGCGCGACCGGTGAATGATGAATTCCATGCACGGTTCTCAGCCCTGTCGCGGTCCTATCGCTACCTGTTGCTCGTGTCGCCTGTGATGAATCCGCTGTGGGCCAAGCGGGCTGGCTGGGTGTTCCAGCCGCTGGATCTCGCAGCGATGCAGGCGGCATCTGCTGCCCTGGTGGGCGAGCACGATTTCTCGGCCTTTCGCTCGTCGCAGTGCCAGGCCCGCTCGCCCGTGCGCCGGATCAGCCAGCTCGATGTGAAGCAGCGGGGTGAATTCGTGGAGTTCATTGTGACGGCCAACGCCTTTTTGCATCACATGGTGCGCAATCTGGTGGGTACGCTGGTCCAGGTCGGCCTGGGGCGCAAGCCTCCCGAGTGGGCTGCCCAGGTGCTGGCTGCCCGCGATCGCGCCCTGGCTGCCGCGACGTTTTCGCCCGCCGGCCTCTATCTTGCGGGCGTTGACTACGGACCACAGGCAGGGCTGCCCTCGCCCGGACTTCGCGATCCCCTGCTACAAGGCGCCTGCTGATGAACTCGCCCCTGCGAACCCGGATCAAGTTTTGCGGTCTTGTACGGCCCGAGGATGTCGACACGGCCGTCGCGCTCGGTGTCGATGCGGTCGGCTTCGTGTTCTACCCCCCCAGCCCACGGGCGCTCGATGTGGAGCAGGCGCGTGCGCTTCGCAGGCGTTTGCCGTCATTCGTGCAGGCGGTCGGATTGTTCGTGAATGCGCCCAATGAATCCATCCTGCAAACGGTCAATGAGGTCGGCCTCGACGTCATACAACTGCATGGTGATGAAACGCCCGAGACGCTGCAGGCCTTGCAGGTCGCCTCGCAGCGTGCGATCTGGAGGGCCATCCGCATGAGGTCTTCAGACGATTTGTTATCATCGATTTCGATGTTTGGATCGGCTGAATGCCTGCTTCTGGACTCCTTTTCGGAGGGGTTCGGCGGTAGTGGAAAGACATTCGACTGGTCCTGGATTCCCGCGGGTCTGCCGGCCCGCCTGATTCTCTCGGGCGGCCTCGATGTCGAACGGGTGGGGCAGGCGATTCGGGTTGTCAGGCCCTTTGCCGTCGATGTCTCCAGCGGAATCCAGGGTCCTACCGCCCGATCCAAGGATCCGCAACGCATGGAAGCCTTTGTGGCCGAGGTCCTTCGGACCGATGCCCTTCTCGCAGCACAATCAGGCCACGCATGAAACCTTACGACCTTCCGGATGCCCGCGGGCACTTTGGCCCCTACGGCGGCATCTTCGTGTCCGAAACCCTCATGCATGCGCTTGAAGAACTGCGCGATGCATATCGCCACTACCAGAACGACCCGGAGTTTGTGGCCGAGTTCCAGGACGAACTCAAGCATTTCGTGGGTCGCCCGAGCCCGATCTATCACGCCAAGCGCTGGTCACAGCAACTCGGCGGTGCGCAGATCTATTTCAAGCGCGAAGACCTCAATCACACCGGCGCTCACAAGGTCAACAACACCATTGGTCAGGCCTTGCTGGCCCGCCGCATGGGCAAGCCACGCGTCATTGCCGAGACCGGTGCCGGGCAGCACGGCGTGGCTACTGCCACCGTGGCTGCTCGCTTTGGCATGAAGTGTGTGGTCTACATGGGCAGCACCGACGTGGCCCGTCAGGCGCAGAACGTCTATCGCATGAAGCTGCTCGGTGCCGAGGTGGTGCCGGTCGAGTCAGGCAGCAAGACCCTCAAGGACGCCCTCAACGAGGCCATGCGCGACTGGGTCACCAACGTTGAAGACACCTTCTACATCATTGGCACCGTTGCAGGCCCGCATCCCTATCCCATGATGGTGCGTGACTTCAACTCCGTGGTGGGCAAGGAGTGTCTGTGGCAGATGCCTGAGCGCGTGGGCCGTCAGCCCGATGTGGTCGTCGCCTGCGTGGGCGGAGGCTCCAATGCCATCGGCATCTTTCACCCCTATATCCCGCACGAATCGGTCGAACTGGTGGGCGTCGAGGCGGCTGGTGAAGGGCTGCACACAGGCCGGCATGCGGCATCGCTCACGGCCGGCGTGCCCGGTGTGTTGCACGGCAACCGCACCTATCTGTTGCAAGACGAGAATGGCCAGATCATCGACACCCACTCGGTTTCGGCAGGCCTCGATTACCCGGGCGTGGGGCCTGAGCATGCCTGGCTGAAGGACATCGGTCGTGCGCGTTATGTGGCGATTGATGATCGACAGACCCTCAAGGCCTTCCATGACTGCTGTCGTATCGAGGGCATCATCCCTGCCCTGGAAACGAGCCATGCACTGGCCTACGCCGCACAACTCGCACCCACCCTGCCCAAGGACAAGATCATTCTCGTCAACCTCTCGGGCCGAGGCGACAAGGACATGCACACCGTGGCGCAAGTCGACGGCCTGCATCTGTAAACATGGCTGATTCCCGAATTGCTGCGGCATTCAGCCGCCTGCGCAGCGAAGGCCGCAAGGCGCTGATTCCCTATTTCACGGCGGGCCATCCCAGCCGTGAACACGCCGTGCCGCTGATGCAGTCGCTGGCTGCAAATGGCGCTGACATCATCGAACTCGGGGTGCCGTTCTCCGACCCGATGGCCGATGGGCCGGTGATCCAGCGATCGGGTGAAGCGGCACTGGCTCTGGGGGTCGGTCTGAATGACGTGCTTCAGTGGGTCGCGCAGTTTCGCCAGACCGATGGGCGCACCCCGATCGTGCTGATGGGCTACAACAATCCGATCGAGCGCATGGGGCTTGAGACCTTTGCCCAACGCGCGGCGGCTGCGGGCGTCGATGGTGTGCTGGTGGTCGATCTGCCACCCGAAGAAGCGACCGAGACCATGCAGACCCTGCGCAAGCACGGGCTGGATCTCATCTTTCTGCTTGCGCCCACCTCGCGTCCGGAGCGCATCAGTCAGGTCGCGCGACTGGCCAGCGGCTATGTGTACTATGTGTCGCTCAAAGGCGTGACGGGTGCGGCCCATCTCGATGTCGGTCATGTTCTGCAGGCACTCACACCCATCCGCGAGGCCATGGGGCT
>Ga0315905_10007686_pt1 | contig 10911 bp, 17 predicted proteins | sample LakEriMetagenome_5_FD_203522 | JGI IMG/M metagenome (GOLD analysis project Ga0315905, IMG submission 203522) | Freshwater fungal communities from buoy surface, Lake Erie, Ohio, United States - Buoy 4 MA121 | ecosystem: Environmental > Aquatic > Freshwater > Lake | place: USA: Lake Erie, Ohio... | reverse complement strand
TGGGCAAAAAATGAGGGGGAGGAAAAGCTCATGCCTAGGGGGAGGCAACGAGAAGAAGGAGAGGAGGAAGAAACCAAGGTGGGTGCGCAAGGACAAAGACCGAATCGACGGTGGACAGATGGGAGGAAGAACTCAGGGCCAATTTTTTGTAGACGTCCAGAAGACTGTGAGAAAACTAAGGTAAGGGTGAGAGGACTGATGATCCTCAAACCATGAGGGGCGGGCGCACTAGCCACCGCGCACTCAAACCTGCCCAAGGTCTGGAGAGAGGCAGGGATGGAGGGGAGGTAAGGGTCATGACGGTCATATGTGCATGGCTTATAGTAGAGTAGGAGTGCGACATCAGTGTCGGTCATTTGTACAAATGGACACTGAGAGGAGTTAACAGGCAGAAGACTAGGTACTCCACCGTGTTAACCTAAGGAGAAGGGGAATCACCAGCGCACCAGTAGGGTCATGGTGAGAGCGTTATCGCATGTGCTTTAACCCTTGTCCGGAGAGGCGAGTACCGAGCCCAAACAGGTCTATAGCAGATGCTAAATTTTGTTTCTGTAAGAACAATAAAAGGATCATCAATCAATCACTGTGCTTTCCACTCAGAGTCTTCCTGTTCATGTTCCTCCTCACTGTTTTCCACCAGGTCTTGTTCAAATCTATCCAGTCCTTGAAAAACCTCTTCCGCAGTGCTCTTTTGACCGCAACCGTCGCCTTTCGTACCCGATCTTTGTGCGAAATATGAGCACAGGACCGTGTCCTGTGCATTAAGCAGCTCGTGCACGAATCTTTTCCGGATTGCGTTTCGTTTCGATTAGACAACCCCAAGTTCCTTGAGACTGTTGTTGAATGTTTGCACGTGCACGGATCCACATGTGCCCCCCGCAAAGATGATCAGTTTGACTGTCCATCCTGCGCAGAAGAAAAGTGTCTTCTTAGATACCCCCAGCTTCTATTGTGAGCGCTCACAATAGAAGCTGGGGGTTTCTAAGAAGTGCCATCTCAACCCATGGCGAAGCAAAAAGAAACCTTGAATTCATCGGAGGAGACCAAGACAGGCAGCTGGAAAACCTGTGGGCAGAAACAGGGATTGGCGAAATCCTACCATGGGAGGACGTCGAAGAAGAGGCAGAAAAGTTTCTTGAGAGCGCACGAGCCAATAAGCAAGTTTCTTAGGACAGCCATGTCGGTAAGGAGCAGGAAGATGACCGAGCAGTAGATCGGGATGAAACAGACCACCACAATGAGGTTATTTTTGGACGAAGGCGACCTGACTCCGGGTTGCTATCGAATGGACTAATAAAACTCTGTACATTCTAGAGTTCAAGCGCACATCAGACCAAAGATAAATAAATTTTGTTTCTGTAAGAACAATGAAAGGATCATCATCATCAGCAAGATTACTCAGAACGTGGGGCGTCTCGTGCACGAGATCAGCATGATGTCCTGGTCAAAAGCCTCGAAAAAGTAGCAAAAGAGGCAGAAGAAGAGAGCGCGTTACATCCGGCGCTTTGAATGTGTGCCACTGTTTCCATTGGGAGGGCGTCAGTTGATGTCATGTCCTTTCTCCTCTCCCTTTTGAAGAGTTCACATCCTGGGCTCGCACGCGCGCCAATCATGTGTAGCCATTTCCTGCATGGAAATGAGCACGTAATCACTTGCTTGGCTCTCCTTTTCTTGGCCTCGAGTACCGCACTTGAGTTGATCCAAGAGCCTAGACATTCTCTGCTTTCACCCTCCTCTGCAAGGGGAAAGTATCTGGCAGTATCTTTATACTGGTCATGGTTGATTTTCCGTACCCGATTTGCCTCGAGCAATGCCGAGAAGTTTGCGAAATCTTCAACTAACCATTTGACATCAACGCCAGAATTTTCTTTCAGGAGGTGCTCAAAATGCCGGCACTCAAGGAGCGCAACAAAGACCTTCAGCCTGCGCACAGCTTCCAGCCATTCATTCGCTCATGCATCAACCCGAACTTCGTTCTGGTGGGGGGCATGAGGCTCCTGGCCCACCTTGTTGCTCTCTACCTGGTCCTTGCTGTCCCGGTGCGCGTTGGCTTCATGCCATTCCCGTCATTCACCCACGAGTGGGCGATATACTCGGGCCTCCCTGCGGATGCCGCTGTGGTGATGCATGTCATACTTTCACTCAACTTGGCTGTCAAGAACGACATGGGCAGCTGGGTGACAGACCGGGGCAAGATCTTACGACAAGGCGATCTCATTTTTTTTTTGGCTATGTTGCCTCTCGATTGGTTCGGATATGTATGTGGACTCTCTCATGAACCATGTCTGTGGCTATGCATCTCCGCCCCCATCGCTCATTATCCATCAGATCTCCTTGGGCCCCTGTACTCCGATACTCCGCAGTCCGATATCAGTGGAGTTTAGAAAGGGTTTGCTCCAGTTAGCCCCCGCTCGATCCAATATTTTCTGCCTTTGATATTCAGCTCCCCCTCTTAGCATTGCGTTTCGGACCGCTTTCGACCATGCTGTCACATGCTTCACTCCATCACTGTCACTCCACTCGTACGTCATTCTTTGAGTGCGCGTTGTCCATTGTCGACACTCACATGGTAGTTGTCTTGCATTCTCAGCCTGGGTGTCAGCGTTTTCGTTGAGTGGTTCTCCTCGATGCGCCTTGACTTTGACCATAAATGTGCATGCCCCTCTTAGTACTCTCTCTCTTTCACATTCGACGATCGATGCCATGATGTCTGCGTTTGCATCACCGGCGAGCGTAGTACGCGGACCACTTCCTATCCATCGTGACATCTTGTTGAGGGCGGCTTCACTGTCACACAAGTAAAGCAAGTCACGAGTCACTCTCCACTGGCACTGGGGCTGCTTGGAGGGTGCGAGCTATCACTGCTAGTTCTGGTCTTAGAGAGCTGACCCCCTCCTCGTGTCTGCCCACCCGAACTACGAGATTGCACCCGGGTCTTTGAAGGCAGACACTTCCTGCCCCCATTACACATTTTGTGTACCGATCCATCCCCCGCTCAAGTTTCTCCTGGGAAGTCGTAACACCCTATCCAACCAGCTTCCGTTCCCCTCCAGAAGTGCTGTTCGAGGCCTTGTAGTACGATGTTCATCTCGTCCTTACTGCTTTCGTGCTCCCACGCTTCGCGCAGATGAGTCTCTGCTTGTTCATCGTTGAGGATTGTGCCTTGATGCACCCAACATTGCATGTTCGTTTGAGCAGCACATGCGTCTACATTCCCCCGTTTCCACCAACTTCTGGCTCTGGTAACATGTCTGCCCCCCGAAATCCCTTCTTGGTTATCGTTATCCTGTTTCGGCTTCGCGCGTTTGCCTTCAAAGATGCACCTACCGTACTTCCGGAATGTTTGCGCGGCCATGTCTTTCGGTTTGGTCTTACACCATATAACCCAGTTTGTGTCATTCTGGAGCTCAGTGAGGGACTTCTTCTGGTCCTCTAGACCCAGACTCTTCCACAGAATCACTTTCCGTCCTTGCTGAGGTCCCCAATAAGGCTTAGATTGTCGTCCCGCCCCCTCGAAAAAGGGCGCTGCAGTGACTGTTGTTTCTCCGATGACCACATAACCGTGACAAACACACACACACAGTCCACCGGGGTCGCCTCTCAAAAGTCACGCCGGTTCATGGCAACTTGAAGTTCAAGCCTAGTAGCCTGACTCGGAGTTTGCCTCAGGCTCAGGCTGTCGGCGCACGCTCAGACCTGAGGAGGCTCAGGCTGACTCAGAGGCCCTGGGCCGACTCCAAGTCCGACTTGGATTTCGAGTCGGACTCAGGACTACAAGCTCCGAGTCAGGGACTCCGGGTCCGAGTCGGAATGCAAGCCTGAGCCTGACCAGAGTAGAAGTAGCCCCGGGGGCTTTGGCCCGGTGACCTTGAGAAAAACTTGAACACTGGTACACATGTCAACCAAGGACCTTGTACACTAAGAGTCCTACGTGCTTGCGGCTTTAGCCGTTAGTGAGTTCGAGTCATGTGCGGCCCTGCGGTGATGGGGCTCCTCAAACAGTTCATGATATTTGGGAAATATGGGCGGCAGGGGCTTCCCACGCGGGTGACTCTTCCTCTCTGGGACATTCGGCTGCGGCTGTCCAAAGGGGCTACTGGGGCCCTGTCCCCCTATTCACAATATGCCAGTGGGACTCTGTGGCAGGCCCGGGGAGGACCCCAATACCTGGAAACATTTCGGGCCGGTGCAGATCCGGGCAATAGAGCCTCAGCATAGGCCGCCTGGGCAGCGATGGATTTTGGGACGAGGATTACGGGTGGGGGTTCCGGGTAAGCCGCCTTTTTGGCGCACGCTGAGTGAGTTCTGTAAGGGACTCGGCCCGGTGACCTTAAAAATAAACACTCAACACACACACACGAGCCAGACCTGGGCAATAGAGCCTCGGTATAGGCCGCCTGGGCAGCGAGGGATTCCGAGATTCTGGGTCAGGGACTACGGGGTGGGGGGGCGGGTGGGCCGCCCTTATGGCGCACGCTGATCTAGCCCCATAAGGGGCTGGGCCCGGTGACTTCGAAAATAAACGCTCGACAAACACACACCGCCACAATTGAAACCATACGCGCCCGGAGGCGGGCCACAGGGCCCGTCTGGGGGCACTCTCGACACACGGCACACTGTGGCAGCGGCAAGAAGCCTAGTATGTAGTAAAACTCATCATCATGATTTATAGACTCTTGAGACCCATTCCACACAGGATAGAAAACCTCAGTAACCAAGGGTTTAGTACCACTAAAGCGCAAGTGCCGCTGCCCTGAAAGCTGCCTTGAAAACACCGAAAAAGAACAGAAGATGTACAGAAGAGACGCGTTGTGTAAAAAGAATCAAAGTGTTGCAAGGCCCTCGTGACATTTACTCCAAGTCATTTTCATATGCGGTGGTGCTGACGAGGGGCCCACAGTTGAAATGTTGTTTATCCAGTCTCTTTCAAAACAGCAAACCTCCTGGCTCCCCCCCCCACCCCTCCCCCTTGCCCCTGCCCCTGTTCGTATGTTTCCGGTACGTAGGTACGTAGCCCTCCTCCTCTCCGTACCCCCCTCCCCGGCGCGCACACCCCCTTGTTCGTATGTGTCAGATACATAGTCCACCTCTGCAGGGTACGCGAGGGAATGTGACAGAGCCAGGCACTCAAAGTCAATCACTCTTCTCTCTCTCCCCCTTGCTCTCTCTCCACCTTGCACTGGCGTGGAACAAGACGGAAATACTCTATCTGTCTCTTTTTCTCGGTCGAGGAACAGAGTGAGTGGGCCAGGCTCCCTCTACCGTTAGTAGTAGGCCTCTTGTGCCCCTGAATAGGTCTCTTTCTAGGTCTGTTTTGGCACACTTAAGAGAGTGAGAGGACCAGGCTCCCTCTACCTCACACGCGCGTGTCAGCGCGCGCGAACTTGCAAACAAACATGACGTGGAAATGCATTCCTTTGCTATTCGTCGTCGACACTGCCCTAGATATGAGGTCTCTTTGCCATACGATCACCGTAGAAGTACGTCTCTTTTTCCTTAGGTAGGTCTCTTTTGCATTAGGTAAGTCTCTTTGACATTATACGGGACGCATTGCGCTGCTCGCCGTCGACGAGGTCCTACATACGAGGCCGGTTTTGCCGTATACAGGTCTCTTTGGCCATATGATTGATCTCTTTTGGCACACGAATAGGTCTCTTTTGCCATTACTCGTCGTCGACGAGGCCAGCTCCCGCACCGTGAATGTTGAGCGACTTGTTTGGCGACTGTTTTGACCGGTATACAGCCACATGAATACCCATCCAGACACACACATGCAAACACATATACACACCAACCAAACACCCACACCCACACGGCAGGAATTACGCACATTCGCGGTTCGCGACGCACTCACGCACGCACGGATGTACCAAACTTGCAAATACATACACAACGCATTTGATATAGACAATCACTTCAACGCGCATGGTCGCAAAACTCACAAGTTTGAACGGGGACTGCATAGCAAAAAATAAAGGCCCCAAACCCCCGTGAAAACGCACCCGACCACACGGCAGGGAGATATCAGGTCTCACGCATGCTCACGCGCAGCGCGCACGCGCAAATAAAAAAAAATTAACCGCCGCAACGGAACTGTTGACACTTGAATTCATGCTGCTTTGCCTTTTTAGCATGCGCACTGGTGCCGTCACCTGTCCAGCATTTTTTTCATTTTTTTTCAATTTTTTTTGCTTCGTCTTTTTCAGCATGCGCATATTTCAACATGCCTCGCCTCCTACTTGGAATATTCTACATCTATACAAATGAACAAAAACAAATTTGGAATTTTTTAAATTTTTTTGAAAAAAATTACCATGGAGAACATAGATTTTGTCGCCGTTTTTGCGGTGCCTCCTACAAAGCTCACACTCGAAGCCAGTGTCGTCGACCCTGTGGAGGTGGTGGGGGATGTGTGTGTGTGTGTGTGTGTGTGTGTGTGTGTGTGTGTGTGTGTCTTTCTGTCAAAGACAGACTGAGAAAGCGACAGCCGGACTTGATTTTACATCCATCTACACATTCTAGAGAGAGGACGCCAGAGAGAGAAAGAGAGAAGAGAGAGAGAGAAGAGAGAGAGCGAGCGAGAGAGAGAGAGAAAGAGAGAGAGCGAGCGAGCGAGAGAGGAAACGAGAGAGAGAGAGAGAGAGAGAGAGAGAGAGAGGAGATGAAGACAGAGGGAGACAGAGAGAGAGGAAGCCAGAGAGAGAGAGAGAGAGAAGAGAGGAAGCCAGAGAGACAGAGAGACAGAGAGAGTAGAGAAGAGAGAGAGAGAGAGAGAGAGAGAGAGAGAGAGAGAGAGACACCGAGCACAGTCTTGGGGGTGCTCGAGTTCTGATTCCCAGAGAACATGCTAATGAGACCATCGACATGGCAAAAGCGACCAATCTATATGGCAAAAGAGACCTGTCTACAAAAGAGATCTAGACCCATCTACAAAAGAGACCGAGCATACACTACAAAAGAGACCTAGACCCATCTACAAAAGAGACCTACAAAAGAGACCTAGACCCATCTACAAAAGAGACCGAGCATAGTCTTGCGGGTGCCTTGTTGCTCGAGTTCTGACTTCCATCGGATGCGTGTGTCGGCGTAGACCTCGTCTATCAACCTCATGTACTTGTCCTGTAGGAACTCATCAGCAATACATTAGGAACACATTAGGAACACATTAAGAACACATGTACGTGTATCGGCGTAGACCACCTGTACTTGTCCTGTAGGAACACATTAGGAACACATTAGGAACACATGTACGTGTATCGGCGTAGACCTCGTCTATCAACCTTAAACTTTCAACCCAAGGTACTTCTCCTGTAGAAACACATTAGGAACACACATGTACGTGCAGACACACGTAGAAACACAGAGACACACAGACGCATGCGCGTACACATGCATAAACATACACATTGTTGACATGTATAGCCACACATGTACGTGCATGTGTATGTGTATGTGTATTTGTATGCGTGTGTGGGTGTATTTGTATGCGTGTGTGCGTGTATGTGCATGTGTATGTGCATGCGTGTGTGCGTGTTGACCATGTCTCATCAATCTCAGATTCTTCTCCTGTTATGTGAAACATTCACAACCACACACACACACACACTATCTCTCTCTCTCTCTCACCTTGTCGACACTGGTACTCTTGGCCACACAAATTCTTAGCTCCATGAGCCTGTGAATTTTATTTATTTATTTATTTTTTTCTTAGCTCCATCAGCCTGTGAATCACACACGCAGACGCACACACAGCACACACACACACACACAACACACACACAAAAACACAAACACACACACACCAACACACACACACACAATCACTTAGAGAGTGAGATCAAGTGCAAGAAGAGGGGAAAACAAGATGGCGCAGGGGGGCGGCGGGGCGGGGGAAGGAAGGTCCTCGTCCTTGACGTAAACCTAAACCGTTGGAATGCGGTCTCCCACGAAAACAAAGAAAAGAAATTAGGAAAAAAAGAAGAAAAAAGGGAGACCGGTCCTCGTCCTTGGCGTCAACACACCACTGCAATGCTGCCTGCCACAACTGTTTCAGGTTTAGGGTTTAGTTAGGAGGGGGCTAATGATTAGGGTTTAGTTTAGAGAGAGCGCTCACACGCGCACTCGCACACATGCACACACACATACGCGCGACGTACACGCACACTTGCGCACACAGACACACACAGACACACGTAGATACACATAGATACACACAGAAACACGTATAGACACACACAGACCTGCTTATTGACGCACAGGTCATATGTGTCAAAAGAGACCTACACATGTGTCAAAAGAGACCTGCTTATTGACGCACAGGTCATATGCCTCCACGAAGTTATCCATCTGCAACATACATCAACATACATATGTATACCCATCAGACGCGAGGGTTTGGGGTTCAAGGTTGAGGTTTAGAATGTAGGATTTAGGGTTTAGGGTGAAACGTTTAGGGTTTAGGCATGTTGCAGATAATGCAAACGAGAATCGAACCTGCAGTGCGAAGGTGCAGGCGAGAATATATACAGTGTCAAAAGAGACCTACTACAGTGTCAAAAGAGACCTACAACAGTGTCAAAAGAGACCTGCAGTGCGAAGGTGCAGGCGAGAGTATATACAGTGTCAAAAGAGACCTACCACAGTGTCAAAAGAGACCTACTACAGTGTCAAAAGAGACCTGCAGTGCGAAGGTGCAGGCGAGACTATATAGGCTTGGGTTCCGCTGCACGTCCCCGAATTCATAAATGAGGTTCACTAACGGTCGCCAACCTGGGTTTAGGGTTTACAGGGTTTAGGGTTTAGGGTTTAGGGTTTACAGGGTTGATTTTAGGTTTTTTTTTTAGGGTTTACAGGGTTAATAGGGTTTAGGGTTCACAGGGTTTAGGGTTTAGGGTTCCCAGGGTTCCCAGGGTTCCCAGGGTTCCCAGGGTTCCCAGGGTTCCCAGGGTTCCCAGGGTTTACACGGTTGATAGGGATTAGGGTTTTTTGGGTTCCGCTGTACGTCCCCGGACTCATAAATGAGGTTCGTGGGACTCATAAATGAGGTTCGTGGGCTTCATAAATGAGGTTAGGGGGACTCATAAATGAGGTTCGTGGGCTTCATAAATGAGGTTAGGGGGACTCATAAATGAGGTTCGTGGGCTTCATAAATGAGGTTCACTAACGGTCGCCAACCTGTTTATTGTGTGTGTGTATGTGTGTGTGTGCGTGTAGAGAGAGAGAGAGAGAGACAGACCGTCTCTCTCCGCGACCCAAAAAAAAAGGAAGGTTGGGTGCGTTGCGTGACCCAAAAAAAAACAATAAAGAGAAAACAAAATGCATTAAACAGGGTGGAAAAACCTATGGGGCTAACGGCCTTATTGTTGGAAGAAAGGACGCTAAAAAAATAAAAATAAAAAATAAGAAAACCTATGGGGCTAACGGCCTTTTTGTTGGAAGAAAGGACGCTGGTGCTTTCGGTACAGTTTTTGATCGTGTCCCATGCGCCTTTCCGCGCGAGTGACGTAAAGGCTGCATACCTGTCCCCCATAAAAAAAAAACAACACAAAAAAGAAGAAGCAACGTCAACGTTTCAATACTGTTTGTGATCACGTCCCACCACACGCCTTTCTGCGCGCGTGACGTAAGGCTCGTACCTGCCCAAAAAAAAAGAAGGGAAAAAGAACACCCAAAAGGACAAAACACGTCAACAATTTTTAATCATGTCCCACGCGCTCTCCCGCGCAAGTGACGTATTCGTTTACCTGAAAACATTCAATTTTAGTTGGAACAAGAAGAAGGAAAAAGAACACAAAGAGGACAAAAACGTCCCACGCGCTGTCGCGCGCCACTGAGGTATCAAAAGAGACCCAATACATAGCCCAAAGAGAGCTACTTGACATTGGCATACCCGAGGTATTCATTTACCTGAAAACACATGCACACACGTCCCAATTTTAGTAACAAAAAAAAAGACCCAAACAGAAAACAAAATGTCAATACAGAGCTGCGGCAAAACAAAGATTTACCAGTACATCTTCTCGGTAATCGTAGGAATGCCTTTGCGGAGGCCCTTGGGGGAGGCCACATGACTTTCAGTCTGATTTTTTTTTTAGAAAATAAATAAATATACTAGCCGGGAAAAATGTAAATATACTAGCCGCCGTGGTACAAGGCCACGAACTGCAGTAGCTCCATCAAAAGATGGAAAAAAGGGCACAAAAAAATTAAAAACCTCGCCGCCGTGGTACAAGGCCACGTACTGGAGAAGCTCGAGCACCGATGTCCCAATGACACACGAGCGCGGGAATTGGGTCCATAGGGAGACTTTGACTTCGGCATTCACGTTTCTGAGGTGTGCATGAATGTCAAAAGAGACCTAGTATAGAGGTAAAAGAGATCTAGTACTCGACACACGAGCGCGGGAATTATAATTTTGACCTAGTATAGAGGTAAAAGAGATCTAAAAAAAAAATTTTTTTTGACCTAGTATAGAGGTAAAAGAGATCTAGTACTCGACACACGAGCGCGGGAATTATAATTTTGTCCACAGGGAATTATAATTTTGTCCACAGCGAGACTTTGGCTTGGGCATTCACGTCAAAAGAGACCTAGTATGGAGGTAAAAAGAGATCTGGTACTGACACACGAGCGCGAGAATTGTGTCCATAGCGAGCCTTTTGAAAGGGTATTCACGTGTCTGAGGTTCGCGGCCTCCTGCGTCTGCGTCTCGAGGAGTGACATGTATATGTATATATATGTGTGTATATGTACAATGTGTGTGTGTGTGTGTGTGCGTACCTGAGGTTCGCGGCCTCCTGCGTCTGCGTCTCGAGGAGTGACAGATTAAGATCCATGCGCTCAATTTCCACCTGAAGTGTGTGTGTGAGTGTGTGTGTGAGTGTGTGTATGTGTGTGTGTGAGTGTGTGTGT
>Ga0315905_10007685_pt1 | contig 10911 bp, 13 predicted proteins | sample LakEriMetagenome_5_FD_203522 | JGI IMG/M metagenome (GOLD analysis project Ga0315905, IMG submission 203522) | Freshwater fungal communities from buoy surface, Lake Erie, Ohio, United States - Buoy 4 MA121 | ecosystem: Environmental > Aquatic > Freshwater > Lake | place: USA: Lake Erie, Ohio... | reverse complement strand
GTTGGGGGCCAGGCTCGGTCGAAGGGATTGCCCGCAGACCCGCCGAGTGCGCAGCCCGCTGGGGGCCGTGACAATGGTCCCCCCCGGCGGCTGGAGTTTGGTTGATAATAAACGGAACACACACCGACTTCTCGTACAAAAAGTCATTTTGGCTTTTGTAAGGCTGCGTCTTAAAATTAAGTCCGAAAGCTTACCACCAACCTACCGTCTCTGTCAGCCCTTACTGTAGTTCGTGTAAACTGTTTTCATTTGATGGCACATGAACGCGATCTGTGCAGAGACCGGCACAGGCATGGCGTGTACGGTGGGACTGATGGCCTGGGGGCTGAACTCTAAACCTGGCGCCGGTTGTGGGTGGAGGTCATAGCAACCTTTCCTCAATCATCCGCAGGCTCTTCATTTGTTTTGTCAGCGAAAAATGCGCTTGCGGGTACTGCATCAGGCGACCGTGACGGTAGTGCTCATGCTTGCATGCTACTGCTGCGGGGTGCTCGCCGCCTCTTCTGCGCCACGCTGCGGATCGGATGCCTCAATGTGGCCAGCGGCCGCGGAGAGAACAACGCGCAAGTCCGCGGCCAAGAGAACGCGAGCGCGCATCGCAGACCCTCGCCAAAACTGCCATGGGCTTGTCGAGGATGGGCCGCGCACTCCCCTGGGACTGCTACGCCCGCTATCCTTCCGGCTGCTCCTACGTGGAGGGCAGATGGAAGGCAAGCCGTTTGGATGGGAGCAAGGTGAGGGTTGCGACGTCGAGGACTGGAAAAGACTCGCAGAGCAGGTACATGCTGCGCTCGCGCTTTGCATCCTGCCCGAGGGCGCGGGCAAAAAGAGGAGCACAAAGGCGCGATAACCTAGTGAGCGCTTGGCTGGTTTTGGTGACCGTAGTAGTTGCAGCGCTTCAAAGGGTGCCACCGGGATGATATTGACGCCACGACGCCGAGCAGGAGCAGGGTCAAGACGGGGAGCGCATCGGCGGGGGTGTGCTTGAGGGCGACAGCGAAACCGAAGGCGCCGACGCCGACGTGAGTGCCGACAGCAGCGGCGACGGTGTGCCGCTGGATCCTAGTGCTCGGGCTCGTGCGCGCGGTCACGGTGGCGGTTTGATGTCCTCCATCCAGTCCAAGTGGGATACCTTGTGGAGAAACACCAACAAGGCCCAGGAAAGCACCAACAAGCCCAATGACTCGGACGATGTCCCGGAGGGCTGGCTCTCGGCGCGCTCGTCTCGGGCGGGGGCAGCGCTGGATGACTCATCAGCTCTGGAAAACGATGTTTCGGAGGAATTGGTTGGCGACAGGTTCCGTGAAGAAGAAGAAGTAGGGAGCATGTGGGGCTTCAACGACCAGCATCGCACGGGCAACGTGTACACGCCCGGCGATCCCACTGGCCGCGACCGCCGCCCTCAAAAAATCATTGACCGGGGCTCCCTCACGGGAACGGCAGGGGTGCGGAGCGAGGACGCGCAGAACGCCCAGGTTCGTGTGCTGCCCTTTGCCGTTGCGGGAGGGATGGGGCCAAGGGAAGAGGATGTGGACCTGGCGGACGAGCTCTGCCGTACTGAGGCAGGCGTGCAAAGCAGTACGCAGCTGCAGGAGGCTGTGAGTGCCGTGAGCGCCGAGGTGCGCCAGGTCCAGACGTGGTACCGAAACCTCCAAGCTCAGCAGCTCCAACGCACCCAGAGTCTCGTCCTCCAGGGCCGCCCCCAAGAAGCGCTGGAGGGAATGCGCTCACGGAACGTGATGCATGCTGGTACGTGTTGCATCCGAGTTCACCCAGAGAATGCCTCGAAAGGGGCGGCGGCGCAGAGGGTTTGCTGAGCGGGGTTTAGGGCCAGAGGGTTTGCGCCTGAGCGCGGATAGGGCGCCAAGAATGCGATGAGCGCCACCCCTCCGGCCCTGACCCCCGCGGTCCACCGCCGCCGCCGCCGGAACTGGGCGGGGAAAACGGTGTTCTGGCCTCCTGCGTCGGCCAAAACACCGTTTTTTCGCCCAGTGTAGGGTTTAGGTTATATCCTAAACCTACAAGAGTAAGGCGAGCTCCGTAGGACCGCTGCCCTCGCGGCGATCCTTCTCTCCTCCTTCTCTCCTCCTTCTCTCCTCCTTCTCTCCTCCTTCTCTCCTCCTTCTCTCCTCCTTCTCTCCTCCTTCTCTCCTCCTTCTCTCCTCCTTCTCTCCTCCTTCTCTCTCCTGGCCGCTCTGCCCTCCTGGACCCTCTGCCCTCCTAACCAGCCTCTGCTGTGTCAATGTGCTCACGTGCAGACGTGCTAGCGTGCTCACGTGCTTGTTGTCATGTGCTCACGTGCTTGGTCACGTGCTTGGTCACGTGCTTGGTGACATGCGCCGTGGCATGTGCACCCCGTGGCCAGAATTCAACATGACGGAGGAGATGGACTGGAGTGGGGACAGACCGTCAGAGTCTCCTCTCCTTGGGGCGTCAGAGTCTCCTCTCCTTGGGGCGTCAGGAGACAGTTTCCCGCGCGGGCCAGGTCTGTCGCTCCTCCCTCTCCCGACCTCCTGCGAGCCTGTCTGCGCACACGTCACGTCGCGCCTCCTGCCCTATCTGCCCACACCATTCTCTTTGGATACGCCGCGGTCCCTCGCGCGGGACGCGCGCCTGACGCGAGAGGGAAGCAGGGCTGGTGGGCATGGCGCCGCATGCGCGCCAGCGTCTGCTCCTGGCCAGCGACGTGCGTATGGAAGAGCTACGCAAGCGCTATGCCGGGTGGTCGGCGGCGGCCATCACCCAAGAGCTCGAGCTGCTTGCGGTGGAGGCAGGCAGCATCGTGGTGCCGCGTGACGTGGATAGCATCCCGCCTGCCGTGGCCCTGGCGTGCTCCTCGGCTGACAACTTGCTCGTCAGCCCTGGTGACTACGAGTGGAGCGAGCGGGTGATGGTGGGTGCCGACGAAGCCAGTGTCAGGCTCCGCGTTGCTCTGTGCCCTCCTGCCCTCCCTGGCCGCATGCAGCACGGAGGGGGGGAGCAGGAGGAGGAGGAGAAGGAGACGCGGCTGTGGGGGCAGTGGGCACTGGCTTCGAACTCGTGGGGCTCATTTGCCAATGTCTCCTGTCTCTTCCACGCCGTGCCTCGAGGGGGGCGCGCTCTGATGTTGGTGACCGGCGGGTCGGCTCCCTTTCCGTGGCTCTTTCACTCTGTTAACGTGCGTCCCTCCTCCGTCCTCAGCTGTCGCCTCGCCGTCCTGTAGCTGTGCCTCAGCCCTGAGACTGAGCATGTGCGCGTGCGCGTGCCTGTGCCTGTGCCTTGATGCTCCTCTTGTGTGCCGCTGGCTGGAGTGGGCTCGATTGCAGTGGTCGCGTTTGGGTGTGTGGCAGTGGCACTACGCTGCGCTCTCAAGCATTGCTTGCCGCCTCCGCTGCATGACGGCAGGCACGGAGCGCTGGGGGCGTGGCCATCTTGACCGCGCAGCGCGCCTTCCTCCACACCTCTGGTCTCCTCTCTCCTCTCTCTCCCCTCCTTGTTCTGCCTGTGCGATGCACGCTCTGACACGGCGCTCATGGTGTACGTGCTGCTGAGCAATTCGCAGGGTGTGTCATCGGCGGCATGCGCGGCACGCCCAGCGACCTCGAGGAGACAGCTGTGTATGGCGTGATGATGATCGAAAATTCGCATGTCATCATGCACGCCTCTACTGCTGGTCTCTCCCCATAAATGTATTCCACTACCTCGTCCACTCTTCCCGCTTCCTCCTCCCTTTTCCCCCCTTGCGCCTCTCTCGATGGACCATTGCAACACGGAGCAGAAGGCGCGAAAGGGCAGCACAGCAGCGCTGCAACAGCGCTGAAAGCCTTGTTGTTGGCACACGCCAGCCGAGTAGCAGGCTCTGGCTAGGCGGTGCAACAGCACTGGCTAGGCGGTGCCGTGTGTGGCTAGGCGGTGCCCGGCGCTGTTGTTGACTGCCCTGCGTTGCGCAAGCGGCGATGGGGAGGGAGGCAAGGATTGGGCTCTTGCTGAGGAAGGCAGACAGGCAATCTGACGCACTGCCGCCCTCACTTGATTGACTCGCTCCCATCTTACTTGCCTCAGGGTACAGCAGCGTGGCGGGGGTGCGGGTTACCGGACAAGCGGTGGTGGTTTTGGACAAGTGCAGGGTGGCGCACAACTCGCGCGGACTGATGGTGTCGGACGAAGCGCGCAGTCTTGTCCGCAAGTCTCGCTTCCTCTCCAACTGGCACTCGTCTCTCTCCCGCTTCCCTTTTGGCATGCAAAGCATGCCGCATCCTGCGCTCTGCTTCGGCGCTCTGCTTCTTCCGCCCAAGATCATTTTAGTTTTGAATGCGTTTATTGTGGTGCTTTATGGTGTGTGAGCTCACACACCATAAAGGCATGGCATGGCGTTGCATCTGCAACGCGATGCCATGCCTGCAAACGTTGGGGGGTGGACAGACTTGTCTGGGTCTTGATGGATGCACGTGTGAGCAGGGCGTTGGACGTGGCGGATGGGGCGCAGGAGGTGGGAGGGTTCAACGCGAATGGTGACCTTGCCAGGACCGAGATGCTCCTGCAGTCTTGCCGCATCGCGCCCCTCTGTTGTCCCCTCCCTTCCCCCCGGACCTCATCTGCCCTCGAGTGTGTGGTTTCGCCATGTCGCGCACTCGCTCCACCTGCACGGGCTCCTTGCTCACTACTCTCCATTTCCCCTCCCCTTCTTCTATGTTGTCGTGAGAGGAACAGCGCAAGGTGCAAAGGCGGAAGAAGGCAAGAGTATGGAAAGGGTGTGGTTTGGCTGTCGCCTGCCTGGTTGGCTGGTTGAGAGGGACAACTTCTTTCCGCCCGTCTCATCCTGCACACGTAAGTCAAATGGACCAAAACCTTTATCCTCGGCCCTTCTTGTTTGTACTCCCTTGCCGCTTGGCCTGTGCCTGTACTTCTTCCTTGTCCCGCCTCCTTGTCCCGCCTAATCATCGCTCCAACTGAGCGGAGACGAGGGGGAGACGATCTATGCAACGACGATCTATGCAAAAGGGCATAACACTGTGACTGACACACGACAGAGGCTAAAGACGAGAAGGAGGCCGAGGGCTTCCGGACAGAGGTCTTCTTCCATCAAACTGCAGACGAGCTGCAGCCTCCTAGCGACACGCTGCGCGTGCCTAAGCAAGGGCAACCTGGTCTCAATTGGATGGCTGTGCCGGGTGTGGAGCGCACGTTTCAAAAACCCTCGGGGCCAGGCGCAGTAGACCACGGCACGGTCGAGTATTGGGTGGAATGCGAGGCGTTGCGAGCGCGGGCCATGCTGCAAAAGCTGCTTGACACGCATGGCTGTCGCAGAGTCGCCGCCTCGTGAGTCCTCTTCTCTCTCTTCAAGTTGTCCGAAACTTGCTGTGGAATGGCCATAAACTTGGCTTGTTTCAGTGAAGACACTGATCGAGAGTCGACACATCGGCACGCAGGTGGAACATCCTGAACACTTGGGAGTCGCTGAAGCCGCTGCGAATAGAAGCCAACAGCACCGGCTTCCTTGTGCGCAATCTGACCGACGATCAAATTGTAGCAGGCTGGGACAAGGTGGAAAGTGGTAGAAAGTACGAGGTACTTCTTTGATTCATGTTGACGTTGCCGCTTCCCTTCACGTCCCTGCAATTAATTCCATGAGTACGGTGAACATTTTCCATTTTGAATTGATTTTTCCTCTATTGCAGGTTGTGGTCGCTTGCCCGGCGTGCGGCCGCAAAATTAAAATGCGCTCAGGCTTGCTCGGCAAGGTGTGTTGACTCTTACAACTACATTTCAGAATGAACTTTGTAAAGTGCTGAATGCTCTGGTTGACTGGCGTTGGAGCTGCATGGTTGACTGGCGTTGGAGCTGCAGGTCAAGTGTCCATTACAGGGCTGCGGTGCCATCTTTGCTCGTGAGTCGACTCCAGCCGGCGTCCGCATAGAGGGTTTGGGTGAAAAAGTTGATGACCTTCTGCGCAATCATGTGGTGGGCGCTGACCTCAACGAAATCACCCCGCAGACTCATGCTCTTCTTCCCCTTCCAGGTGGGTTCAACCTTTGTGTTCCACCTAAGGGTTCGTGCATTGATGTGTATAGACCGGTTGGAGATATTTTTATTTCCCTCGGCGAAGATTTTCTCCAAATTTACACGCGGATTGCTAAAAAATTCTCAAATGGTAGTTGTTCAAGGCTACGCCTGGAAACTTAGAGAGTTTTCCGCAAAAGCGTAAATTCAAAATTTTGTACCTGGGAAAGTATCCCCAAGGGGTCTATTACTTGAACGTGCGCCCGTACGCCCATTTTATCACAGCTTGAGAATGCAATAATGAACAACCCATGTACATGCTCGTATGAACCGACAGGTGGCAAGCTTGCATTAGTTCAACGACCACCTTTGGTTCATAATGATTCAAGTGGCAAGGACGGGGCCGAGCTGCCGTCAGCCGAGAGCGCTAGCCTGGGGTCATCATACATGAAGGCTTCTCGACTTTCTTCCAGCCATCCTGGTGGACACCCGGGGGGCGAGGGGGATCCGGGCCAAGGCAGTAAGTGGATTGAAGAGGCTGCCAAGGGGCTTTGGAAGGAGGAGGATGTTGATGTAGAGTGGGATGCATCAACACGCTCCAAACTGTTGTGGAATCCTTCAGAGCCTCAAACTTCAGCAAGCTTTTCTGCATCCGCCAAGAACTCAAACGGCTTCCATTCTCTTCCAGTTCAAGAGAAGTCGTCTGCCCCTCACGCTGTGACGCGTGCTCGAGATGATGCGCCTGGTGTCGAGGGTCCCGAGGAGAAGGATGGGGAAGACTGTGGCATGGAGGACGTCGGTATTCCGCTGCACTTGATGCCAGGCAATGGAACTGGCGATGAGTTTCTGGACAAGGCCCTCCAAGAGGAAGGCGTGCGATTCACGGGCGATGATCGCCCGTTTGGCATGCCCAGCATACCTGTAAAGTCCCCGACACGCAGTGCAGCAGGGAATACAAGGACGGACGAAATGCCAGTCGACAGTGGTGTTGCGGATGTTGAGCGGAAAGATGCAATTGCAGCAGATGATGCAAGCAAGTTTGGGAAAGTTTATGAGGTTTTTTATTTTTTTTATTTTTGAAGACCCCATTCTGTGTCTGGCTCAAATGTATCTGCCATTGTGCTTGCAGGAGTATTTGAAGAATAAGGGCAAGGATGTCGACCCAACACTTGTCGAGCAGATGCGGGGTATCATCATTCAGTCATGCTTTCAATTCTTTCAGTGAGCGCGAACAAATGTCCTGAAGTGCTTTCCCTTCGCTGTGTCTTGTGTTTCTGAGAGCAGGATTTCGAGAACTGCTAGCAAAGCGCGCACAGCTCGACGAGGAATGGAACAAACAGAAAAACGCCGAAGCTGCCGGAATGGCCAAGCTGGCTGAGAGGTGACATCTACCTCGCTCTCTTGCTTGCTTTTTCGCTGGCCCCCCAATGTCTTTTCCATTCTTCCCCAGCCATGAAGCGAGGTGATGCGGATGATGATAACAGCGCACGTGTATGGGACGAAGCGATGGACCTTGTCGATCAACGCCAAATTGCAACCACGCTGCTGGAAAACCCCACAGAAGAGTCCCTGATCCGACAGCTATCTGAAATGACGCAAGGGCCCGGGGGTGGGTATGCATCATCAGTGGAGGATGCATCGTTCCAGGACAAGCTGCTCAAGTCTTGCGTCTCCCAGGTATTATGTGTGCCTGTCCTGCTTTGCCGGGAGAAGGCTGGGCTACACACTCACACACACACAACAGTGGCAAGTACATACGGCCACATGGCATACCAACTAGGTGGAAGAAACCGAGAAGGTCTTCGGACTGTACGTCAAGAAGGAGTGGGAGCAGCTCAAGCCCTTTATTTCTCAAGAGCTGGAGTCTGTTCACGACGAGATCCGACGGTGAGGACCAAGGAGACAATATAATATAAACGGACACTGTTTTGCATTGCCTCAAACGAATTCCAGGCGTCAAGGATAGAGCGAGCATGTGTCGGCGAGGAGCGAATTCAACATTTTCGCGCATGCGACGTCGCTCCATCCTGCGTCCCTCAGCCAAACAAACGTTTGCAGGCGATTTCTGGAGCTGAGAGACCTGAAGCAGGAGATTGCCCTAGGCGCCTGCAGCGGGGTGCCGTGGGCGCCGGAGTTGCAGCCCATCATCGTCCTCTTGCGGCGGCGCATCGTGAGCTTGCAAGAGCAAATCTGGTGTTACAGGTAATCTGGTGTTAGAGGTCTCATGGTCGCTTGGTGGCACCAGAAGACAGTGTCGCTTGGCACCATAAGACAGTGTCGCTTGGTGTCACGGGTGGCACAGCTCTTTTGGTGTCACAGGTGTCAGGTCTTTTGGTGTCACGTCTGCTTCCAAACGCTTGTCTTCTCACTTGAGACGCTTGTCTTCTCACTTCTCCTTTCCTTGTGCAAGTCCCGGGGTACTCGTCCGAGTGCTCGTGTGTCGTGCTCGTGTGTCGTGCTCGTGTGTCTTGCTCGTGTCTCTTGCCCCTAAACTCCTCATTTCACTTTTGTGTCGTGCAGCGAATCAGGAGAATATGCGCGAGACGACCCCAACGTCGACGTGCCTGCTCTGGTGAGTGGAATGTTTGCGCAAAAGTGTGGGAGAGGCCAGGTCGCAATGCTGCAACTCATGTAGTGAGACACCCGTCAACGTTTGACACACCAACTCCTGGGTGAGACACGCGTAAACGTGTGTCAACGTGTGTCAACGTGTGTCAACGTGTGTCACGTGTGCAGGTACAACAGCTCAAGGAGGTCGGCATCTGCCAAGACGACGAGGCGGAGCAGGCAGGCTATCACGTGTCCTAACTCACGAGGCCTTTTTTTTCTTCCAAGTCCTTGGACGTAAGCGTTTTTATCTTTTTGAACGTCAAACTGCGGAACAAAAGGGTTTGGAACACCAGGCTATTCGACATTGATTCAACATGGATTGAGGAGACGGAGTCTCGTGATGCTTTGCCACAGCAAATTCCAGTAAATTTAGTTGAAATTTACCGAAATGTAACTGTAGCCGAAATTTACTGAATTTCAATCACATTATTCAAGTTCAACAGTGTAAATTTCGCCCGAGAATCTCGCTCTCTCCCTCTTTTGCCTCTCTCTTTGTCTCGCGTGCTCTCCTCCTTCCTCCCTCTCTTCTGTCTCTCGTTGACATGGTGCGACTGGCATGCGGACGCATGATACGACTACCTATGTCGCTATTTGCAGAGGAGGTGTCCTGTCCAGGGCCGCCAACTCAGGAGCGGGGGGGAAAGGAGGAGGAGGAGAAGGAGGAGGAGGAGGAGGAGGTGGGGACAGCCGCAAGTCCACAGGCAGCTGATCCTGACACAGATTCGATCTGGCATGTCAGGCCCGACCCAGTGGATTCGACAAGGCGTCTCCGTTGTCGTTGGTGAATGCTGCGGCGAGTGGGTACCGGGTTAAGCGGCATCTTACTTGAAAAGCAAGCCGGCAGCATTGCAGAAGAAGGCCATGCGTCCTCGTGTGAGAAGCTCCAGGTCTTCATCGCACTGTGCTTCCACTTTTTACATCTTTCCTCTGCTTCAGCCCGCATTTTGGCTGCTGATGCGTCGTCTCCTCAACTGCTTTCTTTGCTGCTTGAAGCTCTTGCTCCAACTCCTGCAACTGGTCCGCCAGAGCAGACTTGTCTTGCTTCGCCAGAGTGTCCGCACCACTGGTTCGAAGTGACGCAGGAGAAAGCAAGATCCCATGACGCTGTCTCACAACCAGCTGTCGAGCAACCAGGAAATGGCACCGGCAAAGAAGGAGTGGAGGGATATGAGGCACACCATGGCAGGCGCACACGTGTCGATGTGAGAGACCAAGGGAGAGTAGGTCAACAATACTCAGTTTCAAGGGCAACGGTCAGTGGGCAGATCCAGTGCACCCCACGGAGAAACTTTCCTCCTTTTACCACCTCGACATTCAAAGACATTACGCGAGCGCGCGGGCATTGGGATCGGCAGTGGGTGCGAAACACATAGTGCGGCAGTGGGTGCGAAACACAGAGTGGGAGGGAGGAAGGACACCACACAAACTGTATTGAATATAAAAGGAGCGGGCGGCTTCTACCCTTGGAGGTAGAAGTCCCTCGCGAGAGGGTGCTCGGGATCAAAGTTCTTTTACGCGCCGGGGCATGCCGTCCAAGGGAGAAGCTCGCGCGCTCCATCACCAGCCCGCCCCAGCCTTGACCATGCCTTGCCTTCAGCTCTCTGCTCTCCCGACCAGGTGTCGAAACGCTCAAACACTATCATAAAAACCCACAGTTGACTCAAATATGGCGAAACGCTCAAAACTACGTAGTTTTGAGCGTTTGTTGACCAAATTAAAAAACAATTCTCATTACGTCATCTTGCAACTGTCTAAGCCGATATGTTCCCCCTCAAGGGTCCCTCTAGGTGAGAGACGCGCAGCTGTCCAACTGCAACTGTCTCACTGTCAGATGGTGTCAGCTTACTAAGCCGCTATGTTCCCCTCAACGGTCCCTCTAGTTGAAGAGACCAAGGCCGGTGGTGATGCCCTGCCCGGTGACGAGCTCGAGAACTGCGCACATTGGCGGTGGCATGCGCCCATGTTAGCACAAGAAAGGTGCCCATGTTGGTTCGGTGGTCCAGAGAGGTGGAGCGTTTGCTGCCACCTTGGTGTGGTGAGGTGCTAGTGGTGGCGTGAGGTGCATTGGTAGCGTGAGCTGTGGTAGCCATTGGGAGCGTGAGCTGCTACCACAGCAACACCAGTGTGGTCAGCAAGCTACTTTGCCTTTGCGCTTGCCGCGCCTTGGTGATGAGTGCGCCAAGAATGCGATCAGTCCGGCCCTAAACCCCGCGAAAAGCCCTAATCCCGTTGAGGCAGGGGAGCTTGAGCGGGCGGCAGCGCGCCGGCAGAGGCAAGCACAGGAGGAAGGGGGACAGGGAGTGGAGAGACCGAGGATGCCCG
>Ga0315905_10007681_pt1 | contig 10912 bp, 8 predicted proteins | sample LakEriMetagenome_5_FD_203522 | JGI IMG/M metagenome (GOLD analysis project Ga0315905, IMG submission 203522) | Freshwater fungal communities from buoy surface, Lake Erie, Ohio, United States - Buoy 4 MA121 | ecosystem: Environmental > Aquatic > Freshwater > Lake | place: USA: Lake Erie, Ohio... | reverse complement strand
CAGCCTCCCCGCCATCGCTCGTTTTGGGGTGTGGGATCATATCGGTAGCCTCCAAGCATACTTGGATGCCTCCGTCGGGCCGTCTGTTGACGCCCTCCTCTTCTTCGAGCACCTCCTCAAGCCAAGCCTCCACGCGGTCCGCGAGCAGCTCTCAGCGCAGCGCGCACAAGCTCAGGGGCTACCACGCACGTATAGCGGTGTTTTGCTCGGCGCTGCTTGATTGGAGTTTCGCTCTCCTCTCTTCGCGGCCACCTCAGCAGATATGGCCGGATTACTATCGTAATCCTTGTATCTGCAATCGGTGGCCTTTTCAGTTCTGCTCGTGGCAGCGGCGCTAGGGTCCCGCCCACCCACCGCCGCACCGCTCCTCTCCCAGCAGCCCTGGCCGCACGTTGCTTAGCGCACCTCTCGCTTGCAGATCATATCTGCTGTGCAGCTCTGCTCGTGGCAGGCCGCCCACTATTGCGTTTAGAGATCTTTAGAAAGTGTTCTCTTTAGAACGTGTTCTCAGCAGTTTAGAACGTGTTCTCAGCAGAACGATTTCTATGTTTATCGATCAATAAACGTTTCCGTGACCGCCACCTCAGCAGATATTTTTTGGTTCGGAAGCTCAAAAAGCGGGTTCCCTCACGGCTCTTGTGGCGCGCGCGTAGAATGCAGGGGTTTTGGGGCCAGGCGATGGCCCGTTGGGCAGCGCAGAACGAAAGAAACGCGTCGTCCACCTCGAATATTGACGCGTGGTGGTTCTGCGCCACGCAGGAAGCACCAGAGGATGCGTACAAGCGCTTGATCGATGCATGTCGACTGGCAGTGGAGGAAACATACACGGTACATGGTGATCTAATTGGCAGCTACGCCGAGGCAGCTGGAGACGACGGGAATGGTATGCGATATTTCAACTACTTCCTGCGCACGGCAAGCCGTCTGGGGCTGATGCCTCCTTGGTGGACATCTGCCGATGTCACTGCCGTCAAGAAGCTCGCAATGGACCCGCAGAAGAGCTTCTGCATCATGCACGCGCAGGAGGTGTCGGACGTGAGGGAGACCTGGGGCGACGCGACCACGCTAGTGCTGCGCTCGCTCGCTCGCCACGTTAACGATGCGATCAATGCTGATGGCTGCTCAGACTGCAGCGAAGATGATGGTGAGGATGATGACGAAGACGGGCAGGATAATTATGACAGCGAGGATGACTACAGGGATGACGCTGATGAGGCCGATGCCACGATGACGCACTGGTGCGGGCTGACGCACCGGTGCGGGCTGAAGCACAACGGTGGTATCCCTGCGGACTACTCCAGGCCGGACTACCCCAGGCCGAACTACAAGGAGCTCGGGCGCCGCTCCCTGCATGCGCTCGATCATGGCGCCGATGACGAGCGCAGGCAGTTTCGGCTGTGCGCCAACGCGAGTCCCGAAGTGCAGACCATATTCCGAGAGATCGCTAGCGCGCGCGCCGCGAAGGCGGAGGCCGCCAAGGAGCAGGGCAATGCGCATGTGGCGCGCAAGGAGTGGCGTGAGGCGGCGGCGCAGTATTCAACGGCGCGCCGGCTAGATCCGCGCAACGAGATCTATCACTCGAATTACTCGCATGCCTGCCTGGAGCTCGCCAAGCAGGATACGCCAGGTGAGTGCTCCAAATGGTCGAGCGAGGCGGTCACCGCCGGCTGGTGCTGCGTGCATCTAAAGTCGACGTGGGCCAAGGGCTACTCACGCCTCGGCGCGGCCCTCGGTGCCACCGGCCAGCCCGGACTGGCGCGCCAAGTATATGAAGATGGCATGGAACTGGACCGCACCAACCGCAGCTGGTGGAAGGAGCGCTTGAAGGAGTGTGACAATATGGAAGCGATCATGTTCTACGTTTGCGACTTGCTCAGTATCGAGACTGGAGATACCGACCGTTCGCTCGCCGAGGTCGCCTCGCTCGTGGCGGGCCAGCTCAAGCCCGAGGCGATGGCCGAGCTGGGCCGCCCCAACATCTTGCTTGCACGTGCGCTCGAAAAGCCAGAGGATACCCGCTTCGATGAGCTCAAGGCTGCGGACGTGCCGGCGCTGGTGGCAACCCTTATCAGTATCAGGTGCGCCATGTCTGCGCATGCCCATCTCCGCGAGCGTAGTGCTCACTTCACGCCGGCCTTGCTCGCAGGGCGGACGTGAACACATGCTGCCACGTGGCCTCCCGCTACCGCGATGAAGCAGAGCTCCGGACGCCGCTGCATTGGGCGGCGATGATGGGCGATACTCGACTTGTGAACTTCCTACTCGACAAAGGCGCTGACACGTGCAGACTTGCTACCGGCGTCAGCGCGTATGGCTGCGCTGACGTCACGCCGCTCATTGCGGGCTTCCAAGTCATGTACGCATGTCACGATGATGGGAGGAAGTACGACACTGCCGCCTTTTATCGACTGTTGGACAGTGCGACGCCGGAGATGATCAACGTCCGGCTCCGGGAGGACAATGGGTGTTCCGGCAGCAATGATGCAGCGTCCCCGCTCGCGGCGGCGTGCGACATGCTGGAGCTCAATCTGGTTAATGCCCTGCTGGCCAAGGGCGCGGACCCGAACTTTCCGGCCACGAGCAAGGGTGACCTACCCGGTGAGCAGTCGCCGCTGACAGAGGCCGTCGCGAGCTACGCTAAGCGGCAAAAGGAGAACGCCAAGAAGATCGAGATCGCCAAGGCACTGCTTGCAGCGGGCGCCGACGTGAATCTGTACAAGAATTTGCTCAGCTTGGTCGAAGGCAACGCGCCGTTGCGCGAGCTGCTGATCGAGCACGGGGCGTTAAGCATGAGGCCAGTCACGTGGTGGAGTGACGACAAGTCGCGAGCGGAGATCAAGTGCGACTACAATCGGATGATCCCAAGCACCGAGGACCTGACGGACATCTTGCAGCAGCAGTCGCTTTTGGAGCTACACCTGCACGATGGCAGTGCGAGTATGAATCCGAGCCTATTCCAAGAGGTGCCCGGCACAAACGAAAGCGTGAAGAAGCTCTCGTGCTGCTTCTGTTGTGGCAATGGCGACATTGGCGACATGGAGGAGAGTGCTCTGCCACTCCTCTCCAAGTTCCCGCGCCTTGAAGAGCTGACGTGGGACTACGCGCATGAATGGATCAACGAACACCAGATGCTTAAGCTTGCGCGTGTGACTCCCAACCTGAGTGTCCTGAGGCTGCATGGAGACAGCGACGGCCCGGAAGGCAGCCGGCGCATCTATGTGAGTGACAGCGGCGTCGCACGCCTGTCAGCAGCGCTCCCGCTGCAGTCGCTCTGGGTCGGTTCATCAAGCTTCCTAACTCGCGCGTCTGAGCCCGTCGACTACGCAGATGGCGACTACGGAGGTGTCTGGGAACCGGGCGCTTTTGATCTTAGCCCGAAGGCGCTGGAAGCAATGGCACGGCACTGCCCGTCACTGGAGAGTGTGTGCCTCAACTCGTACGGAGTTGACTGCTTCTATGACGAGAGAGAGAGGGGGTCGTTTGACGAAAACCAGATGCCTGCGAAGACGGCGATGATGGAGCTGGCTCCACTCAGGTGTCTGCGTCACTTGGCTCTCCGGCTGCTGCTCACCGATGACAACGTTGCCTGCATCGCAAAGTCTGCGCCAAATCTGTCCAAACTCGAACTGGTCTCTCCTCTGCTTACGGATGCCGCCCTCGCAGCAGTCGCCACGTGCAGCAAGCTGGAAGCGCTCAGCTTCGATGCTCGATGCAGCGTGAGCGATGCCGGCGTTTTGCAGCTCGCCGGGGGCTGTCCGCGCCTGCAAAAAGTCGTAATCCAGCGTTCTCGGAAGCTCACGGCGGCGTCGATCATAGCCCTTGCCAAGCTTCCAGTGCTGCGCATACTGTACCTGACAGGCGCCAAGGAGGGCTTTGCGACGGCCGCAGCGTGCGACAGTTTGCGTGCAGGCTGCGTGCAGCTTGAGTGCCTGTACCTCGAGGGCTTCCGTCGCATGGGCGCAGACGCCATGGAGGCCCTTTCACAATGCACAGCACTGAGAGTTCTCAACCTCAGCGGCGAGCTGAGTCGCGAAGATCTCCCGCGGATTTGTGCCGCGTTCAGCTCGGGGTTCGGCGCGCTGCGAATGTGGAAGTATTCCGCCCCGCACAGATTCGCCAAGTCGCTCATTAGGCGATCTTGCTTGCAGCTGCACTCCTGGGAGGATGTTGACCGTGACATGACGCCGGAGCAAGACGCGAGAGCACGCGTGCGTTTACAGCGCCCCGACATCAAGGTCACAGGCATCCTGGGTGTCAGTGATGAGACACTTTATCGGCGGCGCTCCACGGCGATTGATGCAGCGAGAGAAGCATACCTCAACGCGTTCGCACTGAGGAAGGGCCTCTTCGACGTTGCGCGCGGCTACGCGAGCGACGACTACGATGAGGATGAAGGACGTGGAGAGGAGGTGAGCCACGTGTCACTGACTGATCTAGAGGGCTCTGTGGCACCGGCTGAAGAGCACAAGCAGGCTGGGGTGGGTGAGCGCGGTGGCGACAAAGGAGGTGGAGGTGAGGGGGTTGCGAGGGGTGCGGGGGGTGCGGGCAGCCTCACTGTCCCCCCCGAGGGAGGGCGAGGCAGATTTGCAAAAGGTCAAGGAGACAAACATCCGCGCCCTGAACCCGTGCCCGCACCGCCTGCTCTAGCTGTCGAAGACGCGATTGCTCGCCTGCAAGTGCACCCGACGTTGCCGGCGGGCACGCGCGTGGAGCTACACGGCCTGCAGAGTGCTGTTCACCTCAATGGAAGAGTCGCCCACGTCTTGGGCCTGAACACGGACAGCGGGCGGGTGACTGTGGAGTTGATACTCGCGCAAGAGGGCGAGGCGCATTTGCAAAAGGTCAAGGAGACAAACATCCGCGGCCTGGACCCGCTGCCGCGGACCGCTGACGCCTTGGCGGAAATACTTGGGGCTGCCAGAGCCGCCTGCCGGGTCAGTATCCCCGCTGGAAAGTATGTTGCCGCAGCCCTCTCGCACCTCGAGATCCCGACGGCCCTCACGATCGAGGGCCACAAGGCCGAGCTGCACTTTGCAGTGAGTGTGGCCGCTGAAGCCAAAGGCGCGCGGCTGCGGCTGGCCAACTTTTCTGTGGTAAATGCCCCGCTCATTGTTAGGGGCAAGGACGTGAAGCAAGTCGTGCTCGAGAACATCACCGTTTCGCTCCCCCCGCACACTAACAACGACGCCCTGACATTAAGTCACATCAGTCAACTCAACCCCTACATCCATGGCCATGCAGGAAGCATCCTGATAGACAGGTGCACTGTGCGCGGCGGCTCTGAATGCGTCTTCATCGACACGCCGTACGTGCATCTGCGCGGCTGCCACATTTCAGGGGCAGCGAATCGGGGCATCTTTGCGAATGCTGATTTTGTAATAGAAGACAGCGTCGTCACGGGGTGCGGAGGATATGGCATGAAAACGCGGGCGGGGTGCGAGCGCCGGGGTAAAAACAACATCCAGACAGGCCCGTGGGATAGCCATATGCAGCGCGGGGGCGGATGGGATGGTGGCTTTGGGGGAATGGGAGCTGAGCTGCTGCACGAGGTGGGAAGCCACCGACTGCCCTGCTGACGCGAACGCCGCGGGTGAGAGGAGGTAGGTCACGCCACAATTGCAGGCCAAAGGTGGTGGGGATGGGGGCATCATGCAGCCACCGATCATAGCCCTCATAGCATCGATGACGTCATCGTCTTCCATCTCAAGATCCTCTGGCGTTTGATCGTCGCGAACTCTGTTGCCATCGAAAAGAAAACGCATTTGATCAAGCTGCAGAGACTGACGTTCGCAGTACGCCTCCATGAGTTTTTGTAATCTTGTTTTCCACTTTAGCTTAAAATACGTATACACCACATTTTTGCCTTTTTGCTCTCCGACTCTGATGTTCATGTATGTGGGCTCAACGATGATGACGTCATCGGCTTCCATTTCAAGCTCCTCTGGCGATTCAGAGCCGAAAAGTGTTACACCATTGAAACGAAAAAGAACTTGATCAAGCTGCAGAGATTTACGTGCGCAGTACTCCTCAAAAACATCTTTTAATTGTCTAGTCCGATTTATCTGGAAATACATAACATTTTTGCCTTCTTGCTCGACTCCAATGAAATACGTATTAAATACGTATTTGGGCTCGACAAGCTCGACGCCTCGACGGGCTCCATGGCGAGGTTCGCCAGCGCGATGCAATCTTTCTTCACACCCAAGTCCCTTGGATGCTGGTGCATATCCTCTACAATTTCATTGATTCCACGATCCTCCTTTTCAGCGCGGTCGCGCTCAGCGTGCACCTCATTAGCTGTTTTCCCTTTGAATATGAAAAAACCTCCCGGAGGCAAAGGCCGCAAGGTGAATTGTTGTCCTGCAGGGATGCACGTGTGGGCCTGTGACAGAGTGAACTCGCGAACCCTGAGGTGCACACTTGTGCGCGGCCATGCTGCAAGAGCGCATGGCTTTCGCTGTATATTCTCTCGCCTTACATCGGCGGCGTCCGCTGCGTGCTGCGCGGACCCCGCCCCGGCGCCCGACAGCACAGGCTGCAAGTTGAAACTTGCCGGAGGCAAAGGCTGCAAGTTCAATTGCTGATCCTCCTCCTCCTCCTCCTCCTCCTCCTCCTCCTCCTCTGCATCGTCATCAGAGGAGTAAGCAGAGGACTGGTCTCCATCTTCCCGCCGCAACTCAGTGCGCAACTTCCTCGCGCAGTCGTGTGAGCACGCAGCGCGCTCAAGAAAATCCTCGCAAGTGAGCCATTCAACAGTCTTTCCTTCAATACGATAGTCCGGTCGAACAAACTCCACGTCAACATTCTCTGACAAGTTATTTCCACACGTTGCACATTTCGCCTGGGTGCCTGACGTTTTACTCGAATTAGGAGAGGAAATATGAGGCAGACTGATGATACATTGAGACAAGATGACGAGCGAGAGCAAGATGTGAATGTGCGCAATACACACACACAAACACACACACACACACACACACACACACACACACACACATGCACACATTCAGACATTTCGAAAACAGGAGCGCATCTGCGCGCACCTGTTATTGCGACGATATTTTCAGCGCATATGCCCTTTGCACTTACACCTTGGGAGTATTTTACAGCCTGTCCGTATAAAAGGCCTTCGGCATTTTTGTTGCCCTTGCCATGAATGTGAAAAAAAACATTCGCACCACCTGCATTCCCAGAAGACGTTCTTAATGTCTGATTGAATGTGTACACGGGCGTAGTGTGTAGTTCGTGTGTAGTTCGTGTGTAGTTCGTGTGTGTGCATGCCTGATTGAAGTGTGCATGTTCGTAACGTAGTGTGTGTGAGAGTGTGTGTGTGCCTTTATCGATGCCACCACTTGATGCATGCACGCATGTGGAAGCAAGCGTGTAGAGGCAGAGATCACGAGCAGTGGCAGTCATGATGAGATTTGCCACATACACAGGTTATTCATTACCGTTGTCGGGCTTGATAAAACCATATCCATTGGTCTTGAGGTTGCTGTCGTTGCAAACCACCCCAGTCAACATACCTGCCGCGTATGCCTTCAGGCCCATCAGTTTGACTCCCTGCGCCGCCAGCTCGAACTCGACGAGCTGGTGGCACAGGGAGTCAAGCTGATGCGATGAAGACGGCCCATCACGGGATGATGATGGGAAGAGACTACATCTCACATCATCCCATGTCGTCCTGTGTCTTGACGCCCTGCGGCCCCGAAAGAGAAAATCGAGTACCGCATGGGCATCTTCATCCCACGGCTTGACTCCCTGCACCGCCAGCTCGTCTAGTTCAACCACCGAGAAGCCCCAAGCGACATCCTCGTCTGACGACGCTTGCCCGCTCTCCTCATCGCTATCATGGTCGTCGATATACCCGTCTCCCCAGCAGGTACAGGCTGCTTGCCATCTAGTTCCAGGCTGCTTGCCATCCAGCCAGAGTTCCTTGTCCTGATCAAATTGGAAGCTCTGCCCTGCGAGAAGCCCCACGGGTATCAGCACTTCTAGCACCTCCCCAGTCGGCGTGTGCCAGTAAATCAATTCGCCGCCCTTCTTCCCCGCCGGCACTGTCACTGTCACCCGCATGGTTCCCGTGCTCCCGCACGCGCCGGATCTGAACACCTGCGAAAGGAAGCAGCCCTTGATGATTCCATCCACAAGCTCTATGTTCTCGCGCTTGATCGTGATCTCATTGCAGTCTTTCATCTGCACCATGCACCGCCCCGCTCGGTCGAAGCCGAGGAAGACGCCCGGCTGCCCGTTGTACTGTGCAGCCCTGGGGTGTGCGGTAAGTCCGGTGACCTTGATGCGTGTGCCCTCAGCCAGCGGCACCACCTCCGGTGCTGGCTTGGCGTCGTGGTCGTCGTGGTCGTCGACGGCCTCGTGCACGTCGTCCTTCAGCTTGGCAGCGTTGGGGACGTTTGTATCTTTCCTGCCCGCCGCTTTGAGCAGCTCGATGCACCTCTTGACACCTGCGACATGTGCCGCGTCGGGCGTGCACCAGCCTCGATCGTGTTTCACTCGATTGAGATGATCGAGGGCGTAGTGGATCGCCGTAGCCTTGAAGCCGAGCACCGTGCAGTTGTCGAGACAGTTAGGATCGGCACTGCGTTGGAGCAGAAATGATACAATACCGTCCTTACCAGCGAGCGTCATGGTGTGCAGCAAGCTCGCGCCCTTGTGGAAATACGGGCTTTCTGTCACCATCTTCTCCACCTGAGCGACAAGCTCACTCTTGCCATGAGCCGAGAGCATCGAGTGAATCATGATTGTCGCTTGTGACGCCTCGGGGATGCTAGCAACAGGTTCCGATGACCCAGGAGGGATGGGAGCAGTCTTGTTCCAGGTTGGTGACACAGAGGCAATTAGTTGCATCTGATGCACATAGAGCTCCTTCCATCGGCGATGACGAGCATCGTCGGCACTGTTGGATATGGAAGCAAGCAGGGCTGGCCGCATACGCCAATCGACAATTTCGTGCCCCCATGACCTACAGTCTGCCTTGCGAAACAGCGGTGTTAAGAGACTCTCCCTGCGCATCTCGTTCCATCCCTGGCAAACCTCCTTAAGGATGGGGATCAGATTCTCCCAGTTTTCCTCCTCCCATGAGATTTAGCGAATTTCCTTTATTTTCATCACCTGCTGGTCCACCTGAAGAAGCACACACGTCTCCCAGAACAACCTGCCAACCTTGGCATCTGGACTGCTAAGTCCGAATTTACGCAAGTCCGGGTCTGAATCCTCAACAAAAAAATCCCCACTTCTTTCTGTTGCTTTTGGTCTGCAGATCTCGAAGATCATCAAGTTGAAGGATAAGAGACTCTGCATTGTGCGCTCCGACGGCTCGGGCAAGCAGTTTTTGCATAGCATCTTGCTCGGCCCCTTCCAGCGTGCCAATGTCCATCTTCGCAGCGTCCAGAGCGTCAAGCTGGATCAACCCCTTGGCACGGTGGTAGCGTGCCTTCTTGTGCATCAGTTGGAGCTCGAGGGCTTGCGTGCAGTCGCAGACCGCGTGATGAAGTGCCTCCCTCTCCTCGACCTTGCGCTCTGCTACAAGGTTGAGTGCGCATTGAGCAAGGTTCGAGTGGACCTCGACGAGGAGGTCGAGCTCGAGCGCAGTCAACTCGCGATGGATGATGAGCGCCTTTGCCTGCTCATACAAGTCGAACGCATCGGCAAAGGACTTGGCCTTGAAGGCATTGTTCCCGTTCGACTTGAGTGCGAAGGCTTTGCTGTATCGCTCTTCACGTGTCTCTGGGAACTTGAGCTCGTATCTTGTGAGCATTGGCTTGAAATATGGCTTCAGATGAGTCTTCTCGTACTCCTCCAGACGCTGCGACATGGAATATGCCATGTGCCTTTGTGGGCAGATTGCCAGCTCGTAGAATTGCCCTTACTGTGCTTGCGCGGCCCGAAATCTTGAGGTGCTATGGGGACGCCCAACAACGGGCCGGGAAAAACGCCTTATGCATAGCCCCTCCCCGTCCCGCTCCTCACGACCAAAAGCGCGGGGAGTTTCCGCACGAACTGGCCACGTTCGTGCGGACGAAGTACCCTCACACGCGCTCCTCTTCTTCTCGCCACCCTCCTTTCACACACCATCCCTTTCCCCTGAGTTCACTAGTGTGTTGTGGTCAGCCTAGTCCACACAAGCCTCGGCTCGTCGTATCTCATAGCACATGTCCTCCACTATCCTCCTCCCCCCACGCGCACAGCTTTGTAATAGGTACTGCAGTAATAAACACACACACACACACACTGTAGTATGTTTTGATTTGGATTCCACGGCCTGCTTCTGCCACAGAGGACACTGTACGCCACTAGAGGGAATATGGAACGATTTTCGGAATGCACTTTTGGTTTGGGAATTTCTGAAATCTTTGAATTTCGGTCGATTGGAAACCTTGGAATTTCGTCCAGAAACCTTGGAGTTTCAGTCAGACATCTGGAATCTTGGAACATTTTTGGAACATTTTTGGCAATCTTGGAATTTCGGTCCATTTGGTGTTTCTCGTTCAAGTCAACAACGGATATGGTACAAATTCGAATCATATCCGTATCAAAAAACCACCCCTGACGCGGGGGACGGCTAGGCCAGAATTTCCTTTCCGAAATTCCAGTACGTAGGCAACTGTTCTTTGAAATCTCATTTGTATTCTCCAGTCTAATGCACATGAGATTTGCAATTAACCCCCCTTGAAAAGTTTCGAAATGGTTTCGTCCCTCCGAAAAATCTGCTCCGAGGACCTGATTTTTCTGCCTATACGAGACATTACTTTGACCAGGACTTCCTATACTTTTGAAACTGGAATAGACACAGGAACCTTTCAGGGTCAGAGGCCCCCACTAGTAACTACTCCAGTCTGTGATGACTATGACTCAATCCTAGTGATTGATTCCAATGAATCTCGTATGCAACCAA
>Ga0315905_10007680_pt1 | contig 10912 bp, 5 predicted proteins | sample LakEriMetagenome_5_FD_203522 | JGI IMG/M metagenome (GOLD analysis project Ga0315905, IMG submission 203522) | Freshwater fungal communities from buoy surface, Lake Erie, Ohio, United States - Buoy 4 MA121 | ecosystem: Environmental > Aquatic > Freshwater > Lake | place: USA: Lake Erie, Ohio... | reverse complement strand
TTTGGGGGTGGGCAAGACAAGGCGCAGACCGCTAGCCGCCCAGGCGGCAACCGGCAAAGAACAGATGTGCTGGTGCGCCACGAACAAATTGTGCGCATGCCCTGGATAGCCCCCATCACAGGCCAATTGTCGGCTTGGATGCGGTATGCTCACAGCCAAGACAGTGTGGCCTATAGCGAGCTGCTGGGCGACCTTAAATCTAGTACGCACCGCACAGATTTAGGCTTAGGATTTTGGGCGCCAATAGAAAAACAATGGTTTGCGGGAATCAACCTTGAAGCCACTTCACAAAGATCGAATAACACCTTGTTTAATTTGAAGAATTCTGGTGTTTACGTAGGTTTAAGGTGGGTGAATGATTGAAATTGCGCAAAACGCCCTAAAAACACGTTGTTTTTTTGCAAATATGTGTTTTCGTTATGTTCTATGTGACTCAAATCACAAAAAAACAGGTGGAAAGTCTTCTACAATCCCCTCACCGCGAATTAATGGGCTTCCTCTACTGGGAAACCCGTTGATGTTTATTTAATTTTTAAAAGGAGAAAGTCAATGAAAAGTTCTTGTGACAAGACTTTCACGCTTACTACGAGCAAATTTCAAGCTCACCCTCCTCAGAGCGTATTAGGACTTTCCCTAGTGCGCTCTGTCGAGTGTGGGCTTTTTGCTTAATCGCTCGCACTCGGTTCTTTGCAAAGAATCTTGTTTTTATCAGTAAACCCTAAAAAGGAAATCTCAAAATGGCAATCTCCACTAATGGCACGATCATCACCCGATTGGCTGGCTCTCTGTACGGCGAGTACTTGAGCAACGCTTCTTACACCGAACTGAGCACAACAGCACCCGCTACTGTTGCAGCTAACTTCTTGTCTAACGACTTCGCTGGCAAGACTGATGCTCAAATTGCAACCACTGTGTTGAAAAACTTGAGCCTGAACACAGTAGCTGGTTTGGATAACTGGGTTGCTGCTCAGTTGACAGCTGCTGGCTCTACAGCTGCCGCTAAAGGCGCAAAGCTCGTTTCCATGCTGAACGACTACGCAAACATGACTGCTGATGCTACTTACGGCGCATCTGCAACTTCATTCAACACCAAAGTTGCTGCTGCTTTGACTTTGTCACAAACAGCTGGTAACGCAGGTGGCTCTTTCGGTGCTGCAGGTACAGCAAATGGCTCATTCTCTTTGACAACTGGCTTGGATTCTTTCGCCGGCGGTTCTGGTAATGATCGTTTTGTTGGTTCTATCGGCAACACAGACCCAACACTCTCAACTGGTGATGAAATCTCTGGCGGTGACGGAACAGACACACTTCAGATCAATGCCTCTGGTTCCTCAGCAACCACCGTCGGTGGTCTGACATTGACATCTGTTGAGACAGTTTCTATTGTTGACACTAACTCAAGTAGCTCAACAGTGAACTTGGCTGGAAATACTGGTGTCACTACGCTCAAGTCTGCCGGCTCTAGCGGTGCCGCGTTGTCCTTCACTAACGTTCCTGCTATTGCAGCTCTCGATCTTTCTTACACTGCTGGCTCAGGTACAGCTTCAGTTGGTTATACAACTGCAGCTTCAACTGGAACAAACACACAAGCAATTACATTGACTGAAGCTGGCGCAACTGGAACTGTGACCATTGCTGGCGTTGAAGTCTTCAATGTAGCTTCTTCTGGTACTTCTACTTTGCAGTTGGTTGCTGCAAGCGGAACAACTGTCAATGTGACAGCTTCTGGTACCACAACAATTGATTTGGACTCCGCTTCTAACGTTGCTTTGACAACAGTTTCTGGTGGAACAAGCACAGGCACAATCACTTGGAACTTGGATACTGATTACACTGACATGGCTGTAACTGGTGGTGCTGGTAACGACACTTTCGATATCTCAAACGGAGCACCTGGCCTCAGTGATGCAATCAATGGTGGTGACGGTACTGACACACTTTATTTTGCAACTGCAGCTACTGGTACAACAGACACTACTGCAATTGCAACAACAACTGCATCATTCTCAAACATTGAAAAGCTGTCCTTACGTGCACAAGATAATGCTGCATCCGGCTCTGCTTTGGATATCACTGTTGATATGGACACAACAGAAGGTGTTACTTCTGTTACTTTGAGCGCTCGTGATACAGAAACAGCCAATATTTTTACGTTGAATGACTTGACAGCTACGCAAGCTGCTGCAATTTCATTAAGCACTTTCACAAGTGGCGTGGGTGCAACTTTGAACTTGGATCTGGCTGATGGCTCAGGTGCAGCGGATGTTGCAAAAGTGACTTCCACAGCAGTTTCTACTGGCTCAACAATCACTATCAACGACGCAGGTAACGCTGGTTCAATTGAAGCTTTGGAAGTTACGCTTTCAGGCGCTTACACAAGCACATTGACTATTGAGACTGCAGAATTCGATGACAGCGTCAAGATCTCTGGTGGAACTGCTGGAATTGATGTGGATGGTAACGGTGCAGCCTTGACTTCTGATGTGGTCGACCTCAGTGGATTCGCTGGCAACATCAACATTGCACTTGGTGCAAATGACCAAGAAGTTACTGGTGGTACTGGTAACGATACGTTCGAGTTCGGTGCTAATTTGACACGCAACGACGTCATTGACGGCGGTACAGGTACTGATGTACTGCAAATCATGCCTGCAGGCTCTACTTCAGGAACACTAAGCATTACAAATGTAGAAACATTACAAGTCGAAGGTTCTGCAAGTGGTAGCATGAATTTTTCTGGCGTAACTGGTATCACCAAGGTCGATTTGGATGCTGGTGTTGGCATCAACGGAATTGTTCTGACAGCTCAGAACCTCACGGGCATCACTTCGATCACTGCTACTGCAGAAACCGGAACTACTTTAGATGACATGAACGGTTTGACAATTACCAGTGGCTTCACTGGTACTGCAGATGCTTTGACCTTGAGTCTCACTGCAACCGCTGACACGGTTACAGTTGGCGCTTTGTCATTGGCTGGTCTTGAATCATTGACAATCAGTGCAACTGGCGATTCAGATAACGACGAATCAACAGTTGGTGGCATCTCTGCGACAACTGGATTGACATCCGTAACCGTGACTGATTCTGGATATACCGCAGCTCTGTCAACCCAAGACATTGTCTTGGGTACAGTTGGCGGCAATACTACTGATGCTATGACAAGTTTCGATGCAAGTAGTTTGCTAGCAGGTTTGAGCGCAACACTGGATAGTTTGGCTAATTCAGCTTCAGTAATTCTTGGTGATGGGTCAGATCTTATCAGTTTAGCTGGGTCTGCTGGTTCGCTGATTGTTTTGGAAGGCGGCGCAGGAAATGATGTAATCACTGGTTCTGCTCAAGCAGATATTATTGATCTCGGAACTGGCGATGACGTCTACAACATCACGGGTGGTGCAGATGAAATTACACTTGGTACTGGGGACGATCAGGTTGAAATTGAAGACAACACAGTAACTGCAACGGCATCTATTTTTGATTTCAACACTTCAGACGATGTGATTGACGTTGTTGATAATGACGTAGACGACGCCGTAAATGTTATTACTGCTGCGGGTACTGCATCTGCTCTGGGTGATAACGATATTACTGTTATTCAGCACGCAGTGGGTGCTGCCGCATCTTTATTAGCTACTTCTGGTACGGAGGTCATTGCAGACTTTACCGATATTGCTGACGTGGAAGCTTTCCTTGATGAAGCTTTCACAGTTGGATCAAGCGATGTTGCTCTGATTCTTTTGAATGACGGTACCGACTCCTACCTCTACAGCTTCATTGAAGCTGATGGTGCAACAACTATGGATGCTGATGAAATTGTTCTTATAGGTATATTTTATGATGCAGTACTAACTTCATTGAACGTTACATTGACAACTTAACCTTGTTAAACTAACCAAAAGGTCCAGCTCGCTGGACCTTTTTTTTATTATGATTAATCTTTCATCTAATGAATTGATAACTCTTAGAGTTAATCCCAAAAAAAGAGCGCACTATATAATTGGAGATGCTGACTTAGAAATCCAAATTAACTCTGAACAATGGATAGAAGTTGGCGCTGGTTCTTTGGGAGCTATAACGAAAATTACACAAATCACTAATTACGATCAGAAAGGCTGTATTTGCAGGATCGGAAGACTAGTTGAAGTGGCTGAAAAATCAAATATTCAATGCGGTGGAAATCATAAAAATGATGAGGTAATTAATTCAGTATTTAGTAGTTTGCCTTTGATTCAGTACAATTTAAAAAGTAGTGAAAAAAAATATAATACTATTTCAAAAAATGGAAAAATTACTACAATTAATTCAGGGGTAGTCATCGGCGAGTCGGCTATTATTTTGTCAGGCGTGCAGGTGGGGGTTGGAGCGGTAGTTGGGGCGGGTTCAGTCGTAGTTAAAGATGTTGATAATTATGCAATCTTCGCTGGGAATCCCGCAAGATTTATTAGGCAAAGAGATTTACACCAGAGAATTCCATATTGGAATTTAAAACAAAAAATATTAATGGATTATTTGAATGGAAAGATAGCTGATAAAGATATAAATCAAAGCTTCTATCGAGATGAATCTATAAAGATTGTATTAAGTGCGGAAGTTAGTAGTGATAAATGGACTAAGATTTTATTCAAAGGAGTTAAGATAAATAACGAATATATAAATTTAAACCAAAAAATAAATAATTATTTTCAACAAATAGAAACTCCTAGCGATAAAATAATAGTATCCACAGATATATCTGAATTCATCAAGAGAAATATTAGATAATTTTATTAATTATGAATGAAGACTTGTTGGAATTAAAATGTAAAGAAAATTTTTTTTATTTGCTTGCCGACTGAAGTCTTGTTTAATTACAAACTATATTCATGACAAACCCTTATCAGTTGCCACTGCTTTTAACAATCATTACAAAACCACCGTAGCAAAACCCCATACCGTCAGAAAATGGTTGTTAGGTCAAACTCAGCCAAAAAGTGAAACGTTGCTACTGCTTGCAAATTGGCTCAAAGTTGATCCTAAAGATTTGATCTCTTTCTCCAACGAACCAGTCAGTATGTCCAACAAGGTCAGCTTTGAGTTTGACTTTACGGAGCAAGATGTCATCTCCAAGTACTTGACCATGACTGTTAAAGAGAAGATCACTGTTCGCTTGGTCATTGACGCTATTGCGGAGAAACACAGATGAACCGTGGAAATGTGAACGCTGCACTGCTTTTAGTGTTCATGATTACAGTCCTAGGCTCAATTTTCACAGCCATCTACTGGATGATCCAATGACCATAGAACAAGACTTCTGGGCGGAACTTGCCCAAATCCAAGCATAGTCCATCGGCTGGATTCCTTTGGATGAAGTTGCTTACCTGCACATTGGCGCTGATAACACTGTCATTCAAGTTGTTGGTATTGCCAAGGCTGAGATGGCTGGCAGCAATGTGCTGTGGATAGTCTAGGGTGGGAAAGCATAGAAATGCCAATCATTTGGGTTACACACTGTTTCGCTCAAACGGTTAGCATTTTTAAACTTTGCCACCCTAGACCAGCCAAAGCACATTACCACCAGCTATTTCAGCCTTGACAATTCCAACCACCTGAATGACAGCGTCATCAGAACCTACGTGAAGGTAAGCACCTTCATCCAAGGGAAACCAGCCAATAGACTATGCTTGGATTTGGGCAAGTTCCGCCCAGAAGTCTTGTTCTATGGAGTTCATCTACCTTTATCAGCGATTGCATCAATCAGCAAACGAACAGTGACCTTCTCTTTAACTGTCATGGCCAAGTACTTGGAGATCACTTCCTGATCTGTGAAGTCAAACTCAAAGCTGACCTTGTTCTTCAAGTCCTTGGGTGCTTGCTTGTCAGTTAGCAGATCTTGGGGCTCAAGGTTTAACCACTCTGCAAGCAAGAGTAGCATTTCAGTTCTGGGCTGAGTAATACCAAGAAGCCACTTTCTAACTGCATGAGGTTTAAGCGTTGTGACTTGGGAGTGTTTGTTAAATGCGCTGGCTACTGCTGCGGGAGATGGATCAATTCCACCCTGTTTGAGCGCAGCGGTTAGGCGCTTCGCAAAGTGTGCGTGCTTTGACTTTTTCTGTAACTCTGCTAAACCCTTAATCATAAGATTACCAATTTAACAATCTCAAGGGTTTTCAAGATGGGCAGATATTAAATATGTCCTCTAGCAAAGAAAGCTTTTATGGACTTTGCCTTAAGTAAATACAACGTTTAGAAAGTATTTACCATTCGACATCAAACTAATCAAAAGTACTATTTTTAATAATTACGATAGTAATTCTATGGGATTATTATTTGCTAATTTCGACAATTTTTGGAGCTGATCCTCTGTCATTTGTATTGGGGTTATGTTGAAGGCAATACTTATTCTGTTTTCTGCTTCACTGTGCTCTACACCATGCTCAAACCAACCTGGAAACATTACTAACATCATTTCTTTAGGTAGTACATTAAACTTGCCACGGCTATACAAAGGATTATTTTTTTTATCTTCCATCTTGCTTAATGGAATATGCTCGACGCGTGTAGCTTGCCTTGGATCTTCAAAATAAATTCGCCCTGAGCCTTCAGGAACATTTAGGTAAAAAGACCCGCTGATCCAAGACCCTGGATGAACATGGCTCACGTTATATCCACCTTTATCGTGCACATTAGCCCATGCAGCAAAGCTTACAACACGATTGCCAGGGTCAATTCCATAGTCTTTAAGAACAACTTTCGAAATTTCAATTAATTTCTTTTTAAGATGTTGGAATTCAGGAAGCTCAAGAATTCTTAAGTCACTGTGCCAACCATTACGATTCGATTTTTGTTTAAGACTCGCATCAGCTTCTGCACGAAGTTGCATTATTTTTTTTACCATCATATCCCGATGGATTTTTAAATCTTCAAGCCCCATCATCCAAATCGGGGATGCAAAAGTATCTACTCTTTGTATATTTAAATTATTCATTTTATATAAGAAAGAGGGGACATAAAATGCCCCCTCTTTTAGTCAAAAAATAATGAATTTAGACCGCAGCTAAATACTCTATAGCAAAGTTATCGGCAGAGAAACCACCAAGACCTGTCAAGGTAACATCTGAGAAAGTTGCCAATAAGGTGCCTGCGGCATCTTCGTCACCATCAGCGCCAAAGTCTGACACGTAATACATTTCAGTTGCCATCGAAGATGTGTTGTAGAAAATCACGATACCAGTACCTTCATCTGCTTCTTCTTCTGCATTTGATTCAACAGCAGATATTAAAGAAGCATATCCAGTTGATTTAATAACGTTTACCGCACCTACAGCCAAAAGTCCTGATGTGGCAGCAGCAGCAGAAGTAGGTGCCAGTCCAGTGATTTCGGTGTAATCATCACTTAACAATGTAACTACTGCGCCGATCGCAGCCTCGGTGTCATCAGTTTCGTCAAAAGCTAAACCTTCGGCAGTTGTAGATGTATCGTATGCAAACACGCCTTCAGCTTCTGCATCATAGGTGAAGACAATTTTGTCATAGCCACTTACAACAGCTGTAGAAGCTGCAGAGACCGTGTAAGTGGTAAAACCAGAAATTGTATCAACAGCATCGCCGCCATCTCCAAGCGATGTAAATCTAACGGAATCTGTGCCGCCTGCAGTCAAAGTAACAACGTCGGGACTTCCATCTCCACCAGTAATGGTGTCATTTCCAGCGCCACCAATAAGTGTGTCGCCACCACCAGTAGTGCTGTTCGCACCAGAAGCGCCAGTCAAAACCAAGTGATATGTGCTTGACACGCTAGAAGCATCTACAGATAAAGTACCTGTGTCCTCATCATCACGAGTAACTGTAAACTTATTACCTGATGTGTCATAGTTAGCAGCAACAATAGCATCACTTAGAACAAGTGTGATCCGTCCAACTCCACCAGCATCAGTAGTATTGATGCTGACGGTTTCAACTGATGACATAGTTGCTAACTTTGCTGTTAGAGTTCCGCCGTTATCATCGGTCAAGCTCAGAGTATCGTTTCCGGCTCCGCCTTTGACAACGTCGTTTGTACCCCAAAAAACATTGTTTGTGACCACGAAAGTATCGCTTTCAGTGCCGCCAGTAACGCTGTCAAGGCCATTACCTACCGTATAGGTAAAAGTCTGCCCTGTAGCTGCAGAAGCTGTAATTTTGGATGCGGAGTTGTATACAAGCGAGGCATCTACTCCAGCAGAATAATCGACAGCAGTACCGAAGGTTACTGTGAGGTCGTTGCTGAATGAACCTAAGGCAATATCACCGAGCTTGATCGTGATACTGTCTGTTGTTTCAGTAGTGTCATCGTCACCATTCCACTGCAGTCTTTCGATACCAGTAACACCTGACAAAGCAGTGAGACTGCTTGCGCTCAGGTCAAGGGTATCATTATCAATAACCGTGCCCGTGACGCGCAAAGTATCAGTACCATCACCACCTGTGATAACGTCAGCGGAGGTTAATGTGGCAAAAGAACTGATAGAGTCATCGCCAGCTTCTTCGCCGGATTCTGCGTCACTCCAAGCAAATGCAAACACGTCGTTACCTTCACCACCAACCATTGTGTCATTGCCTGTACCACCGATGATCGTGTCATCACCAGCACCGCCAGCAATTGAAACTTTATTGGAGGTTGTTGTGCTGCCATTTGTGATTTCATCGTTGCCATCGCCACCATTAATAGTGTCGTTGCCGCCGCCTGATGTGAGGCTGTCATTACCGGCACCACCATCAATGGAGTCAGCATAAGCAGAGCCAGTCAAGGTGTCATTACCTGCACCGCCCAACACTGTACCAGCGCCTTGAATTGCGGTTCCAATGCTAACGTTTTCAGTTGAAGCCGATGCATCAATAGTTTTGAATGCACCTGTAACGCTTGCGATGGATGTGATGGTCAACGCTTTAGAAGCATTTACAGTCAATTTAGCCAAGTCACCTGCGGTCAAAGTAGCAATAGTGTTAGCAGCACCTTGAGAATTGATCGTAAGTGTTTCATAGTCAGTTGCTGAAACATTGAAGCTATCAGTCAATGGAGACGTGGCCGTGAATGCAGCAGCTGATGTTGAGCCAACTGTAATATTCAAAGAATCACTTGTTGTGTCCGTGCCCATGGCCACTGTGGCTGTGAAACTGAAGCCGCCTTCAGCAGTATCTGAAGTCTCATAAGAAATGCCAGACAATTTCAGATCTGTAACAGAGCTTGTCAATCCCGTGAATGAGACACCATCTGCTGTATCGTCATCTGCCTCAGTTTCTTCGTCTGCAACGGTCCAAGAGCTAGTTCCCAAAGTCGTAACGCCAGAAATATAGCTTACGTTTTGCGAAACTGTTAGGTCAGCAGGAGCGCCATCAATACTTCTATAACCGTAAACTTGCTCAAAGCCTTTGAGTACGGCACCAGCAGCTGCTGATCCAACGTTGGATGCAACTGTCAATTCAAGCGTGTCTAAGCCGTCGCCAACATTAACACTGTCAGAAGTGGAAATAGATGAACCGTCTATGCGTAACTTATCGTTGCCGGTGCCACCTGTGACAGTAATGTTGGTGGCAGCAGGCTCCAACAATGTTAGCGCACCAGAAGATGCGCTTGCATCAACAGTTGTCAAGAAGGCAGAAGTATTGCTAACTGTTAAGGCCTTGCTGCCTGTCACATTCAAAGTCTTCAAAGAAGAATTTGTGATCGTGATGAAGTTTGAAGAACCATTAGAAGCTAAATTAATTGTTTCAATTCCAGAAGAAGTGATCGTTGCACGTGATGATGAAGAAGTGCCAGCGCCATTCAGGGTGATAGATTGTGTGTCGGCTGCACCTGAAGTAACACCTGATGCGTATGAAACGCTCACATCACCTTTGCCTGCAGCCTCAATTGCAACGATGCTACCGACGTTAGTAAATGATGTGTCACCAGCAGCGGTTGAAGCGTAAGTTCCAACTGTGGCAACAGATGAGCCTGCACTTGCCAAGTCAAAAATGACGTCGTCACTATCAGTTTCTGTGTTTGCAATAGTGATTTTCTCAATACCGCTGGCCAAAATGGTAATCGTCTCGGCAGTTACGTCAGAACCTGTAACAGAAATGCTCAGTGTATCTGTACCATCACCACCAACAATTGAATCACCGGAATCAAGTGTAGAGCCATAAGAAGCAATGAAACGATCGTTAGCTGCACCGCCTTCAACTGTTTCCAGATCCGAAGTCAAAGTGATAGTCTGATTGGAGGCAGCGTTTGCTGTTCCAAATGCGCCTGCTTTTGTGCCTGTAGTTTGTGACAACACCAAAGAGGCTTCAACTTTAGCGTTGAAAGAAGTTGCAGAAGCGCCATAAGTAGCGTCAGCCGTCATGTTGGCGTAGCCGTTCAACATTTCAACCAGCTTAGCACCTTTAGCGGCAGCTGTTGAGCCAGCAGCTGTCAACTGAGCAGCAACCCAGTTATCCAAACCAGCAACAGTAGTCAAGTCGAGGTTTTTCAGGATTGTTGTAGCCAACTGAGCGTCAGTTTTACCTGCGAAGTCATTTTTGATCATGTCAGCAGCAACTGTTACTGCTGCAGTTTCTTTTACTTCAGTGTAAGAAGCGTTGCTCAAGTACTCGCCGTACAGAGCGCCAGCCAATCGCGTGATGATCGTGCCGTTTGTTGAGATTGCCATTTGATTTCCTTTTTAGGGTTTATGTAAAAAACTGATTCTTTGCAAAGAACCGAGTGCGAGCTAAGCAAAAAGCCCACACTCGACAGAGCGCACTAGGGAAAGTCCTAATACGCTCTGCACAGTGGGGGCTTGCGGGTTGCTCGTAGTAAGCGACCTAAAAAATAAACTTCTAACGTCTTGATTTAGTTAAAATAAAAATGCGAAAGTTTTTTAAATTAAAAAAATCCTGCCTTTTTCCTGCATTTATTAATCCTTAAGTGCAA
>Ga0315905_10007678_pt1 | contig 10913 bp, 8 predicted proteins | sample LakEriMetagenome_5_FD_203522 | JGI IMG/M metagenome (GOLD analysis project Ga0315905, IMG submission 203522) | Freshwater fungal communities from buoy surface, Lake Erie, Ohio, United States - Buoy 4 MA121 | ecosystem: Environmental > Aquatic > Freshwater > Lake | place: USA: Lake Erie, Ohio... | reverse complement strand
GGTGTCTACGGACTCGCCAAGCGCTTCGCCAACTGGCTGCTCGTGCCTGCCGGCATGATCGGCATGGCCGGGCTGAAACACGCCGTGGCGGAGTTCATCCGGGCCGGCCGCGTGAGCGAGGGCTTCGTGCGCGAATTCTCCGGCGCCGTGCGTGTCTCGTGGTTCGGCACGGCTGCCATCGTCGCCCTTGCGGCCCTGGTGCCGTCATCGTGGGTAGTCCACTTCGGTGGCGGCGATGCTGGCGGGAGTCAGGTCTTTTTCGTGGCGCTCGGCGTGGGGCAGTTGCTCCGCCTCGCCTTCGGCAATGGCGGGCTGATCCTGACGGCGGCCGGTTTCGAACGGGACAACCTCGTCGCGTTTTTCTGGGGTAGCGTGCTCTCGCTCCTTATGGCCGCTGCGCTGGTTCCCGGATTCAGCGCGTGGGGCGCGGTTGCCGCGTTCTCGTGCGGCTCGGCTTGCGCTTCGTTTCTGGTGTCGCGCGCTTGTCGGCGGCGGATGGGGTTCGATTGCGATCTCCTGCGCGCGTGGAGGGCCTCATGAACCGCGCCAGATTGCCAGTCTCTCCTGACACTGGCACGGACGATCCCGCGACCCTGCCTCGACTGCCGTCTCTGCGCGTGGCTATCGTCCACTACTGGTTCGTGAACTGGCGTGGCGGCGAGCGCGTCGTCCGGGAATTGCTCGAGATTTTTCCGGCTGCGGACGTCTACACCCACATTGCGGACCCGGAGGTCGTACGGCAGTGGCTACCGGGCGTCCGGGTGCGCCAGACCTTCGTGGGACGTATGCCTTTGGCGCGACGCCTCTACCGCCTGTACCTGCTGCTCATGCCCAAGGCGCTCGAAGATCTGGATATGCAGGACTATGACCTGATCATCAGCTCCGAATCGGGACCTGCCAAAGGCATCATCAAGCGGCCTGATGCCGTTCATATCTGCTACTGCCATTCCCCCATGCGTTACATATGGGACCAGGCCGCGGGCTACAGGCGTGAGCTCGGCGGCATCCGTGGCCTTGTCCTCGGCTGGATGGCCCCTCTGTTGCGCATATGGGATGTCACCAGCGCCGCACGCGTCGATCGGTTCATTGCCAACTCGCGCTTCGTCGCACAGCGCATCGAGTCCTACTACGGTCGCCAAAGCGAGGTGATAGCGCCACCCGTGGAACTCGGTCCTCCTGTGCAGGTACCGGAGGCGACGACAGGCGAGCCGTATTACGTGCTGGCCGGTGAACTCGTGGGCTACAAGCGGGCCGATCTTGCCGTGGCCGTGGCAACCCGCCTGCGGCGGCGACTGGTGGTGGTGGGAGCGGGCGAGCAGATGAAGACGCTGCGGGCGCAGGCCGGAGAGACCGTGGAGTTCACCGGGCGCGTGGGCGACACAGAGTTCCGTCGCTGGCTTGCAGGCGCAAGGGCGCTGCTGTTTCCCGGCCTCGAGGATTTCGGCATCGTCCCCGTGGAGGCCATGTCGAGCGGCACGCCGATCATCGCCTACGCGAGAGGCGGCGCCTGCGATTACCTTATCGACGGGGTCAACGGCGTCGGGTTCCATGTGCAGGACGAGGACTCCCTCGCGCAGGCCATCACGCGCTTCGAAGCCGCGGAGTCGATGTTCGACAGGGATGTCGTGCGAGCGACGGTGGAGCGGTTTTCCGCGAGCCGGTTCCGTGATGAGATCACGCGTGTGGTCAGCGACGAACTCTCGCGCCGCGCGCTGCAGCGGGTCCCGTTGCCTAGAGAATGAAGTCGCTTGCAGAGAGGCTGAGGCCCGCCTGCAGGCGGATGTCGAAATCCGCTCGCCCGTCGCCATTCAGGTCGCCGCGGATGCAGGTCATGCCGCCGTACTGGAATACGCGGAGCTCCCCTGCGATGCCGTGGAACGCGCTGCTGCCGATAAGGATGAAGGCCTGGTCGCCGGGCGTGCTGCTGTCCGCATCGATGGTGTGGAGATCGAGGAAATCCTGTCCGGAGGTGAAGTCGAGGATGCGGTCGTAGCGGCCCATCCTGCTCTCGGTCGAGAGGTTGAAGACGAAACGGTCAGCCCCGGCGCCGCCCGTGAGCAGATCGGCGCCCGCACCGCCAACGATCACGTCCGCCGAAGAGGAGCCCACCAGCGTGTCGTTGCCCACGCCGAGGACGATGCTGTCAATGCCGGTGAGTTGCACACTGCCGAAATCGAGGTTGTCGGCCGCGGCGGAACCCGTGATCACGACCTGGGCGTAGCCGCCGCTGCCGATCTCCTGGATGTTCGTGATCGACGTGATGCCTATGCGGGCATAGTCGCTGGCCGCCAGGATACGGTTGGTGCCGGTGCCGCCGTCGAAACGGTCCATCGCCGACGGCTTTCCGATCAGGAAGACATCATCACCAGCGCCGCCCGCGAGCGAGTCGTTGCCCGCACCGCCGAAGATCGTGTCGTTCCCGGCGCTGCCGGTGATCGTATCGTTACCTTTTCCGCCCTTGATCGCCGCGATGCCTACGAGGTCGAGCGCGGAGAAATCGAGGGTGTCCGCGCCGTCGCCGGCGTAAAGGCCCACGTTCGCGAAGCCGCCCGCGCTGATCCGCTCGATCCCTGTCAGCGAGGAGATGCGGATGATCGTGCCGGCGGACAGTGCGAGGATTTCGTCGAAGCCTGCGCCTCCGTCTACCGTGTCGTAGCCGGTGGGGATCAGGTCGTCGGTATAGGTCAGCAGGTCATCACCGCTGCCCGATGCGATCAGATCGTTGCCATCGCCGCCATGGATGGTGTCGTTGCCGGAACCCGTGGCAAGGGTGTCATCACCCGCGTCCGCAGCGACCGACCAGTCGTCAGAAGAGCCGGCCGCCGACAATATGTCAGGGCCTGCCGTTCCGGAGAATGTGCTGAGTGGCATGCAGGGCTACCGGTGTCGCGCTGTGGCAAGGGAGTGGCTGAAAGCCGACCATCATCAACAGCAGAGGGTGCCGTTGTTCCGTGTCAGTTTTGTTAAACAGAGGGTCGCTGCGATTCGCGGCGCTGGTGTGGCTCATGCATTTTCGTGAGCGCGGACTCGAATCCCTGCGTGAAGCGCCGTGTATCCAGCAGCGTGCTCTTTTCACGGTTTTCTGCGAGTCGTGTGCGAAGTGCGAGCAAGCGGTTCGTGTCCGCGGCCAGTTCGAGCGCCGTGCGTTCGTAGTCTTCCGGCGTGAATGTGACGAGTTCGGGCAAATCAACTGCCCGCAGCAGGCTGGCCGCGACCCTGCTCGCGAAGGATTCCCCTGCCAGAGTGAGCACCGGCAACCCTGCCCTCAGCGCGTCGCTCGCGGTTGTGTGGGCGTTGCAGGGGAAAGTGTCGAGGAAGAGATCCGCGGCGCTCAGCCGGCTGAGGTGTTCGCCATGGGGCAGCTTGCGTGCGAAGACGAGCCTTTCTTCTTCAACACCGCGCGCGCGCGCCTCGCGCCGCAGGTTGGCCTCGGCGGCAGAAGTGCTGGCGAGCAACCACAGGCAGGTGCCCTCCGACCCGGACAGGATCCGGCACCACAGATCGAAGATGGTGGGTGTGATCTTGTAGTTGTTGTTGAAGGAGCACAGCACTACCGCCGATTCCGGCAGCCCGAGATCCGCGCGTTGCGCCTCGCCGCCGGACACTGTGCGTGTACTGTCGTTCACCTGGTAGCTTCCCGGCAGGAAAACGATCTCTTCCTCGTAGTACGCTTCGGTCTCTGCCGTGATGACTGTGCGGTCCGCTATCAGGTAGTCGATGCAGCCTGAGCATGTGCTGCCCGGATAGCCGAGGTAACTCGCCTGTACCGGGGCTGCCCGGCACGCGAAGATCCCCGGCCGCGCGTCCGTGGTGTAACCCTTCAGGTCCACCGCAATGTCGATGCCGATCTCCCTGGCAAGTCGGGCGACATCCCTGTCTCCCATGGCCCGTACGTCTATGAACCGCTCGAAGCAACTCGAGACGCGTGTCTGCATCGAATCCCGAGTGTCGGGTCCGAACGAGAAAGCGTAGGGCTCGAAGCGCGTGCGGTCATGCAGTTCGAAGAACTCCGCCATGAGGTGCATCGTCGCGTGTTCGTGGAAGTCAGCGGAAAAATAGCCGATGCGTATGCGGGACCCCGGCGGGCGATCGCCGATCGGACCAAGGCTGTGATCGGGCGGGAACCACGCGTCTGCCCAGAGCCGCGCTGCCCTGCTGTGCTCCTCGGTGGAATCGGAGATCGCGAGGACTGCGAAGGGCGGCGTGACGGGTTGACGCGCGGCCAATCCCGCGCGAACGCCCGCGCAGTGCCCCTCGAAACCGGACCAGTCCGAGAGCCTCAGCTTCGTCAGCATGAGCTGTCCCTCGAGGAAGGGATATCCGGGCGACAGCGCCAGTGCGCGCGCATAGGCCGGCACGGCCGCCTCGGGCTGCCCGAGTTCCACCAGCGCGGTGGCCAGGTTGCAGAGCACCCGCGCATCCGCGTCATCGAGGGTGATGGCCCGGCGCAGGCTGCGCTCCGCGGCCGCGTACTGCCGCGCGGACAGCAATGCCGAGCCGAGACCGGCATGTGCCGCCGCGAGATCGGGGGCGAGCTTCGCGGCCTGTTCGAAACTCCCGGCTGCCTCGGCCCACCTTTTGAGCGCGAGCAGTGCCTCGCCGCGATTGCGCCACGCGCCGATGTGGCCGGGTTGCGCCGCAAGTGCAGCCTCGTAGCCCGTCACGGCCTCCGGATGACGGCCTGCTGCGAGCAGGGCGTTTGCGCGGTTGTAGTGCGCCGGGACGAGTAGCGGCTCCAGCGCCAGTGCGCGGTCGTAGCTCGCCACCGAGGCCGCCAGTTCACCCAGTTCCTGAAGCGAGAGCGCGCGGTTGTAGTGGGTCACATGATCATCCACGCCTGCGGCGATCGCCTCGGCAAGCAATTCCGCCGCGGCGCGGTGATCCCCCTGCCCGAGCAGGATGGCGCCGAGGTTGCGCAGGGCCTGCGGCTGCCGCGGGAGTGCGCGCAGGAGTTGTCGGTAGAGCCCTGCCGCCTGTCCGAGTCGACCCAGCCGGTGCAGTTCGATCGCGCGCGTCAGCATCTGCTGAGGGGATTTGCCGGCCATCAACAAAGTCCTTTCCGGTGCATTGCGTGCACCGCGTCTTTACACATGCTCCAGCAGGACGCTGGCCAGCGGGCGGGGGAGGGATCCCTCGAGCAACACCGCAGTGCGGGCATACTCGTGTGCGATCGCGAAGAGGCTTGCCGACACCAGCGCGGGGTTCTCGGCAAAGACTACCGTTTGCGGACGTTGGCAATGGTCCCGGTTCGAACTCACGGCCTTGCGGCACGCCGTCGGCCTCGACGCGTAGATCAGGCAGCGGCCGTCGTCTCCCAGAAGCGAGCAGGGATGACGGTACTGTTCGACGTCCTGAATGGCGAACTCGAGCCGTGCCTGCCGGCGGAGTTTTTTCAGAACTTGCTTGCGCGTTGCTGCCGGGAGTGCCCGGATGGCCTTGACCACGTCCGTGATCTCGCTCTCGAGGAGTTCCACGCGTTGGGAACAGCAGGCAGAGCAGCCCGGTCCGCAGTCAAGTCGTCCCGCCTCGCCTTCCGCTTTCGCGAACTGCTCCACACTGGCCCGGTACAGTATGTCGACCTCCCGCATTCTGGCGTTACGGCTTCCGGCACCCTCCATGATGGAGCGATAAACCCCGGTCATCTCCCGGATGAGTCCGGGAAACATCGCCTCCGCCTCCTGCCCGGTCTCATCAGGTTGCTCGCTCATGCTGTCCTCTTCCGGTGCAGACGTCATCGGGGCTACATACTTGCCCGTTTATAGTTTCCATCACGTTTCAGTCAGGGCGCCAGACCGTCATGAGCAGCAGTGAGCAGGACAGGTTCATCTACGATGAAGTCTCTTACCCCGAGCTCTGCTACGGCCTCACGCACCCGGGCCGCACGGCGGCGATCGCAACCATCCTCGGCATGCAGCCGGCGCCCGTCGAGGCCTGCAGGGTGCTGGAGATCGGATGTGCTTCGGGCGGAAATCTTATCCCCATGGCGCATGGATTGCCCGGCAGCAGTTTCGTGGGAATGGATCTGTCGGCGCGGCAGATCGATCGTGCAACCGAGCTTGCCGGCTCGCTGGGCCTGCAGAACGTGAGATTCCTGCACGCGGACCTCTCGGAGCCGGGTCTGGAGGCCGGAGAGTTCGATTTCATCATCGCGCACGGCGTTTATTCCTGGGTTCCTGCGCCCGTGCAGGACAAACTCCTGGAGGCCTGCAAGCGGCTTCTCGCCCGCTCGGGAGTGGCATACATCAGCTACAACACGCTCCCGGGATGGAGCAGCATTCTCAACGTGCGGGAAATCATCAACTTCCATACCCGTCACCTGTCGGATCCAAGGGAGCGGGTGCGTGTCGGGCGGGACTTCCTCTCCTCGCTGCTGCCGATGTTGCCCGAGGCAGACAATTCCGCCTTCACGGTGTTTCTCAGGGACTACATCGCTACGCGCTTCCGTCGTTTCGCGGACCGCAGGGACTGGGAGGAGTCGATGCTGCTGCACGACGAACTGAGCGAGGTGAACGCCCCGGTCTACTTCCACCAGTTCGCCGCGCACGCCGCCCGACACGGCCTCGGTTACCTCGCAGAGGCTGACTTTCCCCGCGTGATGCCCAACGAACTCGCAGCCGAAGATGCCGCGACGCTGCAGCAGAGTTCGAAGTCGATCATCGAGTTCGAGCAGTATCTGGACTTCGTGCGTGACCAGACTTTCCGCTCAACGCTCCTCGTTCACGATGATACCCGGATCGGACGTCAACTCGACGGCAACAGGGTGAGGCAACTGTACGTCAGCTCCCGGGCGCGATTCGTGCGGGATGACGATGGCAACGAGTGTTTTCGGACCGCTGAGGGCGCGCGCTGGCCTGCCGAAGAGGCCATCACAAGCGCCGCCATGCTGCATCTCGAAGCGGTAGCGCCGCGCGCGATCCGCTTCCCGGATCTGCTCGAGGCGGCGTGTCGGTCGCTGAATCTGAACGGGACGCCGGAAAAAGCGGCGACGGTCCTCGCCGATGACCTGCTCGCCGCTTTCGCAGTCGATACCCAGCTGGTGGAGTTCCTTGCCTGGTCGCCGCCTGTCGCGCCGCACGCAGGGGAGCACCCCAGAATGAGCGAGGTAGCGAGGCAACAAGCAAAAGAGTCCCTGACGGTGAGCACGCTGTTGCACGAACAGGCACAGCTCGATCCCACGGCCCGCGCGCTTGCAGCGCTCCTCGACGGCAATCACGACCGCCCGGCGTTGCTGCAGGCGTTGTCCTCGTACAAGGAAAGCCTCCCTTTTGCCGGGGATGACGCGTCATCCCTGACCTCCGCTCCCCCGGGCGCCGAGGGCGGGTTACCGGAGCAGACGTTGGAGTACAGCCTGGCGCGACTGGCAAACGCCGGCCTTCTGTGCCTGTAGCCGTCGGCAGTCACGTGAACACAGGCAATCTGGCGGTGTACCGATCGTGCGCAGGATCAGGCGCACAGGCAGGGCCCTCAGGGCGATCGCGACGGTTTGCCCCTCGGATCCTCTCTGTATACCATCCGGCAAAGCCGGCCACGCACGAGCAGGAGAAAGCTCCGATGGAACTCAGATTCGAGCAACTCGACGGCGGCATCACGCTCGCGAAACTCTCCGGCAGGCTCGACCTCGCCGGTGCCCGCGTCATCGATCTTCCCTTCACCGCGCGCGTGGCCACGCAGGGTGCGCGCGTGGTGGTCGATCTCTCCGAGGTGAGCTTCCTTGCCTCGCTCGGCATTCGCAGCCTGCTGGTGCCTGCCAAGGCCGCGCGTGCGCGTGGTGGGGATGTGGTGCTGCTCAATCCGCAGCCGCGCGTGATGGAGGTGCTGACGCTCGCCGGGCTCGCCGGCGTGCTGAAGGTGTACACCGATCTGGCCGATGCCGTGGCAGCGCTCTCGGCGCCTGCCGCGGGCTGAGCGGCTCTCAGCCCGTTTCCCGTTCCAGTTCCTCGCTCGCGGTGAGCCAGGCCTCTTCGTTCTCTTCCAGCTGCTGGCGCAGGGTTCCCTGGGTGCGCAGCAGTTGCTGCAACTCGGCGCTGCGGTTGTTCTCGTAGATCGCCGGATCCGCGAGGCGTTCTTCCAGGGTGCGCAGTTCCTGCTGGTGCTTCTCCATTTGCCGTTCCAGCGTGGCGATGCGTTGCTTGAGCGGACGCAGTTGTTCGCGTCGCTCGGCAGCGGAGCGGCGGTTCTCGCGCGCGGCGGGGGCTGAGGCGGCAGCGCTGCCGGGCGTTGTGTCCGGTGCCGCCCGGTGGCGCTCCAGCGAGAGCTTGCGGTAGTCCTCCAGATCCCCATCGAACTCCTGCACCCGTCCATCGCGCACCAGCCAGAAAACGTCCACGGTGTTCTTCAGCAGGTGGCGGTCGTGCGAGACCAGCAGCACCGCGCCGGGGTACTCCTGCAGTGCCACCGTGAGCGCGTGGCGCATCTCGAGGTCGAGGTGGTTGGTGGGCTCGTCGAGCAGCAACAGGTTCGGTTTGCGCCAGGCGATCAGCGCGAGCGCGAGCCTTGCCTGCTCCCCGCCCGAGAAACGCCCCACCGTGGCCGTCGCCTGCTCGCCGTGGAAACCGTAGCCGCCCAGGAAATCCCGGATGCTTTGCTCCGAGGCCTCCTTGCTGATGCGCTGCACGTGCAGCAGTGGCGAGGCGCCGTGGTCCAGCGCCTCCAACTGGTGCTGCGCGAAATAGCCCACGCGCAGATGCTCGCCCGCGTGGCGCTCGCCGGCGAGCAGCGGCAATTCCCCGGCGATGGAGCGGATCAGCGTGGACTTGCCCGCGCCGTTCGCGCCCAGCAGGCCCACGCGCTCGCCCGGCATGATCCCGAGTTGCACGCCAGACAGGATGGGCGCGCCCGCATGGCCGAGCGTGGCGCGCGCCACGGTGAGGAGCGGCGTCGAGACTTTCTCGGAGCAGGGCAGTCGCAGCGAGAACGGCGAATCGACGTGCGCGGGCGCGATGCGCGCCATGCGCTCGAGCTCCTTCACGCGGCTCTGTGCCTGCCTGGCCTTGGTGGCCTTCGCCTTGAAGCGCGCCACGAAGCGCTCGATCTCGGCGATCCGCGTCTGCTGTTTCTCGAAGGCGCCCTGCTGCGCGGCGATGCGCTCGGCGCGCTGCAGTTCGAAGGCCGAGTAGTTGCCGCGCCAGGCCGAGAGCTTCGTGCCCTCGAAAGAGACGATGCGCGTGGCGACGTTGTCGAGGAACTCGCGGTCATGCGAGATGATCAGGAGCGTGCCCGGGTAGCGCTGCAGCCAGGCCTCGAGCCAGACCAGGGCGTCGATATCCAGGTGGTTGGTGGGCTCGTCGAGCAGCATGAGCTCGCTCGGGCACATCAGCGTGCGCGCGAGTGCCAGCCGGATGCGCCAGCCGCCCGAGAACTCGCGCACCGCACGCAGCCGGTCCTGCGGCGCGAAGCCCAGGCCGTCCAGCAACTCGTGGGCACGCATGGGCGCGCGGTAGCCATCGATCGCGCCGAAGCGCGCGTGCAGTTCGCCGATCTCCGCGCCCTCGGCGTGCTCCATTCGCGCTTCCAGCGTGCGGTACTCGGTATCGCCGTCGAGCACGAAATCGAGCGCGCTGCGGTCGCTCGCCGCCACTTCCTGCGCCATCGAGGCGATGCGCCAGCCGGGTGGCACCGATACATCGCCCGCATCGGCGTGCATCTCGCCGCGCAGCAAGGAAAACATCGTGGACTTGCCGCAGCCGTTGGCACCGATGATGCCCACGTGCTCGCCGGTGTGCAGCGTGAGGCTGGCGTCCTCGAGGAGAATGCGCGGCCCCCGCGCGAGCCGCACGCCCGAGAGCTGTATCACCGGGTCAGGACGCGGAGAGCCGGTCGCAGGCGCGCTGTATGGCTGCCTCGACGTCTTCGGCAGAGGAGGCGGAGGCGCCGAGGTCTCGGAGCTCCCCGTCCTGCAGGCGGTAGATCCAGCCGTGCACCGTGACCTGATGGCCGCGGGCCCAGGCATCCTGCACCACGGTGGTCTGGCAGACGTTCAGCGCCTGCTCGATCACGTTCAGTTCGCAGAGGCGGTCTACGGCTTTTTCGCGCGAGTCGAGGGCCTCGAAGCGCGGGCCATGTTTCTTGTGGACGTCCTGCACATGGCGCAGCCAGTTGTCGATCAGGCCGAAGCGGCGGTTGTCGAGTGCTGCGGCCACGCCGCCGCAGCCGTAGTGGCCGCAGACAATGATGTGCTCGACCTTCAGCACGTCCACCGCGTACTGCACCACCGAGAGGCAGTTGAGATCGGCGTGCACCACCACGTTCGCCACGTTCCTGTGCACGAAGACCTCGCCCGGCAGCAGGCCGATGATCTGGTTGGCGGGCACGCGGCTGTCGGCGCAGCCGATCCACAGGTACTTGGGGCTCTGCTGCGCGCTCAGGCGCTCGAAGAACGCCGGGTCCCCGGCCTTCATCTTGTCGGCCCAGCGGCGGTTGTTGGCGAAGAGTTGTTGCAGATCGTCCATGGCGGCGTTCAGCGCTTCACGATGACCGAGGAGCCGTGGCCGAAGAGCCCCTGGTTGGCAGTGATGCCCACCTTCGCGCCCTCGACCTGTCGGCTGCCAGCCTGCCCGCGCAACTGCCACGTGAGCTCGCAGACCTGCGAGATGGCTTGTGCGGGAACGGCCTCGCCGAAGCAGGCGAGACCGCCCGAGGCATTCACCGGGATGCGCCCGCCAATGCGCGTCACGCCTTCGCGGGTCAGGCGGCCCGCCTCGCCGCGGGCGCAGAGCCTGAGGTCTTCGATCCAGTCGAGCTCCAGCGCGGAGGAGAGGTCGTAGACCTCGGCCAGGCTCACGTCTTCGGGTCCGATGCCGGCTTCCTCGTAGGCCTTGGGCGCGAGTGCTGCGCGGAAGCGCGTGGCCTCGATGCCGGCGGCCGCTGCCGAATCGGTGGCGATGTCGGGCATCTCCACATCAGCGCTCGCGAAG
>Ga0315905_10007677_pt1 | contig 10914 bp, 7 predicted proteins | sample LakEriMetagenome_5_FD_203522 | JGI IMG/M metagenome (GOLD analysis project Ga0315905, IMG submission 203522) | Freshwater fungal communities from buoy surface, Lake Erie, Ohio, United States - Buoy 4 MA121 | ecosystem: Environmental > Aquatic > Freshwater > Lake | place: USA: Lake Erie, Ohio... | reverse complement strand
CCGGGCGTCGCGCACGCGCTTGCGGACTGTTCGCCGATCAGCGTGATCTCGCCCGAGACCTCGCGGCAGTTCGCACAGCACGCCGACGCCACGCGCGCGGCCGCCGCGACGATGGCCGATGCGGTCGCGGCGCTCGGGGCCGCGCTCGGCACGCCGCGCACGACGAACCTCGGCGAGATGCGCCGCGTCGTGGCGTTCGCGCAGACGATCCTGCCGATGGCAGCGACCGGCCATGCGAACGCCGCAGAACTCGCGGACGCCGCGTGCGCCGCCGACCACGCGCCGCGGCTCGACAGGCTTGCGAAGGCCGTCACGCTCGCCGAGAAGGCGCGCACGCTCGCCGCCGACACCGACCTGCGCTTCGACCGCGGCGCGCTCGCGCTTTCGCACGCGGCGCTCGCGGGCGACCTGCGTGCGGCGCGCGAGAAGTTCGTCCTCTTCCGGTGGCTCGCGGTGCGGCGCGTGCGCGGGACACTCGTGCGCTTCGCGAAGTCGACGCTTTCGTCGGACCTCGCGGAGCTCCTCGCCGAACTCGAGAAGCTCGCGGCGACCGACGCGGCGATCAAGGCGGCCGCGCCGTTCGAGGCGGAGCTCCGGCTGCTCGGCGACGCGCCCGAGGCGCCGCTCGACCTCGCGAGCGCTCGAGAGGCCGTGAAGCGCGCGCGGAGCCTCGCCACCGCGCTGCGCGCCGAATACCCGCGCGACCTCGTCGCGATCGGCGCGGCGCTTCCGCAGACCTTGCGCGCCGGCACGCTCGCGGATCTCGCCGCCCGCGCGACGGCCGCGATCGCGGCGCTCGACGCGACGCTTGTGCCGGTCACGCAGATCGCTTCGCCTGTCCCGGCGCTTGTCGCAGACGACGCTACGGTCGCCACGCTCTCCGAACGCCTGACGCGCCTCGCCGCGCGCGCAGGCGAACTTCCTGCGTGGAGCGCCGTCACCGTCGCGCGTGCGCGGCTCGAGCAGCTCGGGCTCGCGCCCGCGGCGCATGCGCTTGTCGCAGGCCGACTCGCGCCCACCGCCGCCGAGGCTGCGTGCGAGACCGAGATGCTCGCCGGCTGGATCCGCACGCAGATGCGCCAGCATGCGGCGCTTTCCGATTGCCCGTCCGACCGCATGGATCCGCTGCGCGAGTCGTTTGCGAAGGGCATGGCCGACTACACGCGCGGCGTCGGCGCTGCGGTCGCCGCGACGGTGCGCTCGCGGATCGCCGCGAGCTTCCGCACGGCGGAAGGCGACCCGGCGATGCGCTCGGCGCTGAAGGTGCTCGACGAACTTCGTGCGGTCTCGACGATCCGCCGCTCGATCCGCCGCGTGATGCGCGACTCCGCGACCGCGATGACGGCGCTCAAGCCGGTCGTGCTTGCGAGCCCGCTCTCGGCTGCGACCATGCTTCCGCCCGAGTTCCCGCCATTTGACCTCGTGGTCTTCGACGAGGCCTCGCAGGTCCCGGTGTGGGACGCGGCCTGCGCGCTTGCGCGCGCGAACGCCGCGGTCATCGTGGGCGACTCGCGGCAGCTTCCGCCCACGAACTTCTTCGACCGGAAGGAAGGCGGCGCGGACGCCGTGGCTGGCGAGCCCGCCGCGAGCGACCCGGACGCCATGCTCGGCGACGCGCTCGAGCCGCTCGACAGTCTGCTCGACGAGGCGATTGCCTCGGGCATCGCCGAGAAGAGCCTGCTCTGGCATTACCGCTCGCGCGACGAGCGCCTGATCGAGTTCTCGAACCGCAAGAGCTACGAGGGCCGCCTGCAGACCTTCCCCGCGTCGACGCGCGCGCATGCGAACCTCGGCGTCGAGTTCCGCCTGGTCCCCGGCGTCTACGACCGCGGCGGCAAGGCGACCAACCGCGTCGAGGCCGAGGCGGTCGTCGCCGAGATCAAGCGCCGCCTGCTCGACGCGGACGGCTGCCTCGCGAACCGCTCGATCGGCGTGGTCACCTTCAGCGAGGCGCAGCAGACGCTGGTGCAGGACCTCCTCGACGAGGCGCTCGACGCGGACGCCACGCTGCGCGCGCGCATGGCCGAGGCCGCGCGGCTCGGCGAGGAGGTCTTCGTCAAGAACCTCGAGAATGTGCAGGGCGACGAGCGCGCCACGATGATCTTCTCGATCTGCTACGGGCGCGACGCGGCGGGCACGATCTACCACAACTTCGGGCCGCTGAACCTCTCGGGCGGCGAGCGCCGGCTGAATGTCGCCGTGACGCGCGCCCGCGAGAAGATCATCGTCGTCTCGAGCATCCGCGCGAGCGACCTCGACCCCGCGAAGTGCAGCGCGCTCGGCGTGCGCGACCTGCGCGACTACCTCGCGTACGCAGAGCTCGGCACCGTGCCCGCGACCCGCGGCATCGCAGGCGCCGCGCACGCGCCCGACGCCTCGGTGCTCGAGGAGCGGCTCGCGGACGCGCTCCGCGCGCGCGGATGGCAGGTCGAGCTCCATGTCGGCCGCTCGCGCGACTACCGCGTGTCGCTTGCCCTCGCGGATGCCGCGGCGCCCGAGCGCCGCACGCTCGGCGTCGAGCTCGACGGCGCGTTCCACCGCGCGGCGCCCACGGTCGTCGACCGCGAGCTCGTGCGCGCCGGCGTCCTGAAGGGCCTCGGCTGGCGCACGGTACGCGTCTCGTGCCTCGATCTCCTGCGCGACTTCGACGCGACCGTGGCCCGCATCGACGCGGCCGCGCGCGTCGCGTAGGCCGCGGCGCCGCCCGATCCACGCCTTCTTTCGCGGCCGTTTCCCTCGCTCAGGCCTGCGGCGTTTCCTGCACGGCCGCCGTCCCATCGAACAGCACGCGGTACGCCGCCGCGAGCCACGCGAGCCAGAGCGGCATCGAGAAGAGCACGATGCCGACGCAGCAGGCCAGCAGGCCGAGGATCATCACCACGCCCACGAGCAGCAGGATCCCGAGGAGCGGGAGCACATTTCCGCGCGTCGCGGCCCAGGTCTGCGAAAGCGCCTCGACCGCGCCGACCTTGGGCAGCACGGGGTCGAGCGCACGCATCGGCGCGAGCATCGTGCGGCTCGTGACATAGAGCGACCCCGCGAGCGCGATCAGCACGCCGACACCGATCAGGACGAAGCCGATGATCGCCGCCGGGCCGATGTTCCCCTGCGCGCCGTCCATCGCAGCGAGCACGATGCCGATGACGATCGGGATGAACCCCGGAATCACCGCCACGACGCCGCAGAGCGTCACGAGGAGCATGACGAGCAGGCTCGTCCCGAACCGTCGGAAGCCCGCGAGCGTGGCGCCGAAGTTGCCCGAGTCGCCGCGCGCCGCGCACAGCGCCGCCGTCATCGCGCCGACCTGCGCGGGCCACTGCACGAGCACGGAGAGCAGAAGCCCCACGAGCGCGGTCGTTCCGAGGATCAGCGCCGCGATCCCTTGATTGCCGCCGCCCTGCTGGATCGCGCTCCCGAGAAACTGCCCGCCCTGCGAGACGACCTGCCCCGGGATGCCGCCTCCGATCATGACGAGCGACGCGACCAAGAGCAGCGGCCACGCGCGCTTGAAGGTCGCCCATCCGGCGGGCAGCGCCTGGTCGAGGAGTCCGGGCCGAGGTCCGAGCGCAAACGGTCGAGCGTCTTCCACGATGGCTGCCTTTCGGTTCGCTTCCCGGTCCATTCAACGCGCAAAGGCTTGAAGTCGCTCGACCGAGGCGCGCCCTGCGCGCGGGGCGCCGTTCACTTCGCCGGATACTCGTAGACGCCGCGGCCGCTCTTGTCGCCGAGCCGACCGGCCTGCACGAGCTGGCGCAGCAGCGGGCACGGGAAGAACTTCGGGTTTCCGAGCTCCCTGTGCAGCACCATCATGATGTCGTGGCACACATCGAGGCCGATGAAGTCCGCGAGACGCAGCGGGCCCATCGGGAAGTTGCATCCGAGCAGCATGATCTGATCGATGTCCTCGGGCTTCGCGACGCCCTCCATCCACGCGTAGAACGCCTCGTTGATCATCGGCATCAGCACGCGGTTCGAGACGAAGCCCGCGCGGTCGTTCGCGGGGACGGGTGTCTTGCCCATCGCCTTCGCGAGCTCGATCGTGCGCTGCGTGGTCTCCTCGCTCGTCGCGATGCCCTTGATGACCTCGACGAGCTTCATGATCGGCACGGGGTTGAAGAAGTGCATGCCGATCACGCGCGGCGCGTCCTTGCCGACGACGCTCGCGATGTCGGTGATCGAGATGCTCGAGGTGTTCGTCGCGAGGACCACATCCTCGCGGAAGGTCGCCTGCATCTCGCGGAAGATCTTCTTCTTGAGCTCGACATTCTCGGTGGCCGCCTCGACGACCCAGTCGGCGCCCTTCGCGTCGGCCATCGAGGTCACATAGCAGACGCGCTTGAGCGCGGCGTCGGCGTCGGCCTGCTGCATCTTGCCCTTCTCGACAAGGCGCGCGAGGCTCTTCGCGTGTCCGGCCTTCGCCTTGTCGAGCGCGGCCTGGCTGACATCGATCTGGATGGCGCTGAAGCCCGTCTGCGCGGCGGTGAGGGCGATGCCGGAACCCATGGTTCCGGCTCCGAGGACGGCGATGGTCTTGACGGTGGACATGGCGTGGCTGGCCGCTGGGTGCGTGGTGTGCGGGCGCAGGCCGCGGTCGGCCGGGCGCCCCTCGACTCCTCGGCGCGTCCGAGGGGAGTCCATGCCCGCGGTTCGCCGCGCGCACGGGCCGCGCGTGCGGCCGGGGCGTGAATGTAGCAGCCGACCGTCGGGGGCGGCCGGACGAGCGGAGGCGCGGGAGCGCGCCTCGAGTCGGGGTGTTTCGAGGAAAGAGGTCGCGAGGGAAGAAGTCGCGAGGGAAGAAGTCGCGAGGGAAGGAGCCTCGAGGGAAGGAGCCTCGAGCGGAAGCATCTCGATTGCAAGGATTCTGCAAACCCGCCGCTTGCGCAGCCGCGGTGCTCCGGTAGCGTTTCGGCATATGGGGCTTCGCGGCTTGGCCGCAGGATGGCGTGGGCGCTTGACGAGCGTGCCGACATTCGAGATTCCGGGCGCAACGCGGCAAGACCGCGCAGGCTGTGGCCTTCCGCCGCGCGGACTGCACGCATGCCCCTTTGAAGGACTTTCCATCCGCCGTCGCCGCCATCGGCCCTTCTGGCCGTGGATCGACGCGCCACTTCGCACTCCGTAGACACCCCCGCCGGCGCCCGTGCGGGGCGGCGCCGTCGGCACATCCGCACCCCCGCAGAGACTTGGAGCAACTGCATGCAGGTTTCCGGCGTTTCGAATCGTCTCCGCGCGAGCCTCGCCCTCGCGTCCCCGATCGCGCTCGGCGCGTCGATGCTCGCCTCGGCCGCGGCCGTGCCTCCCGGCGTGTGCCAGGTCGCAGAGCGGCCGAACGACGCGTTCCTCGCAGAGTCGGGCATCGCGCCTGCGAACAAGCTTCTCTTCGAACTCGGCCGCGCGGAGTGGATCGTGGCCGACGAGTTCATCGTCGAGTTCGGACCCGAGGCGCAGCGCGCCCTCGCGGACAGCGGCCTCGCCTCCGAGGGCCGCACGGGCCTCGAGCTCCTCGACGAGACGCTCGCCCACCACGGCGTGACCGGCATCCGCAAGCTCTTCTCGAGCCATGTGCCGAAGGACCTCGCGGACCGCAACCTGCCGGACCTCGGCGGATTCGCCGTCGTCACCGTCGACCTGACCGTCACGACGCTCGACGCCGCGATGGCCGACCTCGCCGCGGATCCGAGCGTCCTGCGCGTCGAGACGATCGGCGTGCACCCGCTCTACGCGCCGCCGAACGACGGCAACTTCGGCGTGCAGTGGCACCTGAACCAGACGAGCGACAAGGACATCGATGCGCCCGAGGCGTGGGACATCCAGAACGGCGACCCCGCGAAGATCGTGGCGGTGCTTGACTCGGGCGTCCGCTACTACCACAAGGACCTCGGCGGCGCGAACACCTCGACCGCGAACACCGCGGGCACCGCGGGCAACATCTGGATCAACACGGCCGAGCAGAACGGCGTCGCTGGCACCGACGACGACGGCAACGGCTTCGTCGACGACTGGGTCGGCTACGACTTCGTCTCGGCCGCGATCGCGACCTGCTGGGCGGGCGAGGACTGCACCGGCGCCGACAACGATCCGCGCGACTTCAACGGCCACGGCACGCACTGCTCGGGCATCGTCGCGGCGCTGAACAACAACGGCTACGCGGTCGCGAGCCCGGCCGGCGGCTTCGGCAACGGCACCCTCACCGCCACCGGCGACGGCGCGCGCGTGATGTGCCTCAAGATCGGCCACAGCGCGCAGTCGGGCGCGAGCGAAGTGGGCTATGTGCGCATGGACTACGCGGCGAGCGCGCTCCAGTACGCGGCCAACAACGGCGCGCGCATCGCGTCGTGCTCGTGGGGCTCGTCGAACTCGGGCGGCATCGCGGCCGCGTGCGACTACTTCCTCGCGGCGGGCGGCCTGATCTTCAAGGCCGCAGGCAACGCGAACACGGCGACCGCCGACTACATGTGCTCGCGCACCGATGTCTACTCGGTCGCGGCGCTCGACCAGACCGACAAGAAGGCCTCGTTCTCGAGCTACGGCACCTGGGTCGACATCTCGGCGCCGGGCGTGAGCATCTACTCGACCTACCACGACCACAACGCGGACGCGACCGACTATGTCGCGGCCCTCTCGGGCACCTCGATGGCGACGCCGCTCGTCGCCGGTTGCGCCGCGAACCTGTGGAGCCAGTTCCCGACCTGGACCGCGGCGCAGGTGTGGGAGCGCCTGCGCACGACCGCCGAGAATGTCGACGCGGCGAACGCGACCTTTGTCGGCCAGCTCGGCGCGGGCCGCGTGAACCTGCACCGCGCGCTCACCAACACGACGAGCGGAGGCGGCGGTGGCGGCGGTACGACCCTCGCGGGCAAGGTGCTCGTCTCGGTCCTCGGCTCGCCCACGCTCGGCGCGGCCGGTGTCGTCGCCGACGAGGACATCGCGCAGTACGACGGCGCGACGGGCGCGTGGAGCGTCTACTTCGACGGGTCGGATGTGGGTCTTGCGGCGTACGCGATCGACGCGCTCGCGGTGCTTCCGAGCGGCGAGCTCCTGATCTCGATCGACGCCGACGGCACGGTCGCGGGCCTCACGGGCGGACCGAGCGGCACCAGCGTCGACGACTCCGACATCATCATGTTCACGCCGACCTCGCTCGGCGCGAACACGGCGGGCGCGTGGAGCTTCTACTTCGACGGATCCGATGTCGGCCTCACGACGACCGGAGAGGACATCGACGCGATCACGATCCTGCCGAGCGGCGCGATCGGCATCTCGACCCTGACCGACCCGAGCGTCACGGGGCTCAGCGGCCTCGCCGACGAGGATGTCATCGCCTTCACGCCGACCGCGCTCGGCTCTGTGACGAGCGGCACCTTCGCCTACTACTTCGACGGCTCGGATGTCGGCCTCTCGACCAACAACAACGAGGATGTCGACGCGTTCTTCACCGATTCGGCGGGCGTCTCGACCATCTCGACGATCGGCGCGTTCGGCGTGACCGGCGTCACGGGCACCGACGAGGATGCCTTCAAGTTCACGCCGACCTCGACCGGCACCAACACGGCGGGCAGCTTCGCCGCGTACTTCCAGGCGACGGCGCGCGGGATCCCGACCAGCGCGAACATCAACGCGATCCACTGGCTGCCGTAAGGCGAAGGCCGGAGAGACGGATCATCTTTTTCCGCGCGGGGCGCGTCGCCGGGGCTTTCGGCGACGCGCCCCGTTTGATTTTGCGCCGTGCCCCGCCCACGATGTTGCCATGAAGCCCGTCACCCTGTCCGTCGAGATCGCGGCCGCGCCCTCGGTCGTCTGGAACGCGATCACCGATTTTCCCGGCGCGGCGGGCCGCATCCCGGCGATCAAGTCGGTCGAGGTCCTCGAGGGCCCCGAGCGTGGCGTCGGCATGCGCTGGCGCGAGACACGCACGATGTTCGGCCGCGACGCGACCGAGACGATGACCATCGCCGAGTGGCGAGCGCCGGCGCGGCCGGGCGACGAATGCTCGTACCTCGCGACCGCGGTCAACCATGGATGCGAGTACCGCTCGACCCTGCGCGTCGCGCCGAGCGGCGTCGGCTCGCGCCTGTCGTTCGAGTTCGACTGCCGCGCGAGGACGCTGGTCGCCAAGATGATGTCCGCGGTCATGATGCCGCTGATGGGCGGCGCGATGCGCAAGGCGATCCAGGGCGATCTCGACGCGATCAAGATCCACTGCGAGCGCGTCGCGTCGAGCGCTCCGGGGGTGATGGCGTGAGCGCCGGCGGAACTCCGGCCGCGGCGTTCGACGCGGCGGCGCTCCGAGGGCGGCTCGCGCGGTTTCCGGCGGTGCTGAGGGCGCTCGCCGAGAGCGTGTCGCCGGCCGACCTCCGCTGGAAGCCTGCACCCGAGCACTGGTCGGTACTTGAGATCGCCTGCCACCTGCTCGACGAGGAGCGCGAGGACTTCCGCCCCCGCCTCGAGTCGACGCTGCGCGACCCGGGCGCCGAGTGGCCGAGGCTCGCGCTCGAGGGAATCGCCGAGGCGCGGCGCTACAACGAGCAGGACCTCGCGACGACGCTCGACGGCTTCGCGCAGGCGCGCGCCGCGAACCTCGCGTGGCTCGACGGAGTCCTGTCCACCGCCGACTGGACGAAGTCCTACCAGCACCCCCGCTTCGGCCCGCTCCACGCCGGAATGCTGCTCGCCTCGTGGGCAGCCCACGACGCGCTGCACGCCCGGCAGCTCTCGAAGCGCCTCCACGACCTCGCGACCCGCGACGCCGGGCCCTACTCGGTGCGCTACGCGGGCGAGTGGTGACGCGCGCCGCGGCGTGGCGCGCGAGAGACACCCTGCGCGAACACTCTGCATCCGCCACCGCGCCATCGGTGGACCACGGGGGCTCCTGCTGCAACGACGCCCCAAAACGCCACAGGCCGCGCATTCCGCGCGGCCTGTGCTCTTTCGATTCTCCGCCTCCGGTGGCGCGGCGTCAGCCGTTCCACTTCAGGTGCATCGGGCCGGTGTAGCTCGCAAGCGGCCGGATGATGCGGTTGTTCGCGTGCTGCTCCATGATGTGCGCGCACCAGCCGGTGATGCGGCTCGCCACGAAGATCGGCGTGTACTGCGGCACGGGGATGCCCATGATGAAGTAGGTCATGCCGCAGGGGAAGTCGACATTCGGGTGGATGTTCTTGTCGCGCAGCATGATCGCCTGCACTTCGTCGCCCATGTCGAACCACTTCTTCGAGCTCGGCCCCTGCTTCTCGGCGAGCTTGAGGCCCCAGCGGCGCAGGATGCCCGCGCGGTGGTCGCCGTTCTTGTAGACGCGGTGGCCAAAGCCCATCAGCTTGCGCTTCTCGGCGAAGGCGCGCTGCATCCATGCGTCGACCGTCATCTTGCCGCCCGCGCAGTCGCGATCGATGTCCTTGAGCATCTCCATCGCCATCTCGTTGGCGCCGCCGTGCAGCGGGCCCTTGAGCGCGCCGATGCCGCCGCAGACCGCGCTGTGCATGTCGGTCTCGGTCGAGGCGATCGTGCGGCACGAGAAGGTCGACGCGTTGAAGTCGTGCTCGGCGTAGAGGACGAGCGACACATCGAGGATCTTCGCGGCGAGTTCGTCGGGCTTCTGGCCGCTCATCATCCAGAGCAAGTTCGCCGAGTGGTCGAGCGACGCGTCGGGCTCGACGGGCGCCTTGCCGTTGAGCGTCATCTGGCACGCGCCGATGATCGATGGGATCTGCGCGAGGAGGCGCTTCGACTTGCGCAGCTCGGCGGCCGGCGAGTTGTCCTCGCAGTCGGGGTCGAGGTGCGAGAGGAGCGACACGCCCGAGCGCAGGATCGACATCGGGTGCGCGTTCGGGCTTTCCTTCGCGATGCGCTGAATCGCGTCGCGGACGCTCGCGGGAATCGCGCGCATCGAGGCGATCTCGGCCTTGAACGCGGCGAGTTCGGCCGCCGACGGCTTGTGGCCGACGAGGAGGAGGTGCGCCACTTCCTCAAAGGTCGCGTTCTCGGCGAGGTCGGCGATCTCGTAGCCGCGGTAGATGAGTTCCGTCTGGGTGACGGCGCAGATGGCGGTGTCGCCGACGGTTTGGCCGGCAAGGCCGCGGGTGTCGACGGGCTTCGGGGTCGGGGCGGAAGCGGTGCTCATCGTGAAGTCTCCAGCAAAGCGATCGGTCGGCAAAAACGCCGACGGGAAGCGGGGAGTCTACACAAGCGGCGGACGCCGAGGAGGAGCATGTACAGTGCGGTCATGACCCTCACCGCGACCATCCGCAGCCTGTCCCTGCTCGCCTTGCTTGCCGCGGTCCAGTCGCCGATCGGCTGTGCGACCGCCTCGAAGGCTCCCCCCGCGCCGAAGGCTCCCGCCGTCGCGAGCGGCGTGCCGGAGGCCGCGGCGCGCCTGACCGGATCGTTCTCGAGCGAGGCGCAGTCGAAGGTCGACCCCGAGTTCTTCGATGTGCGGCTCCACATGGCCCCGATCTGGGCGTCGCGGACGGACGGTCCGTGGCTCTATGTCGAGCAGGCCATGGCGACAACCCTCGACAAGCCCTACCGCCAGCGCGTCTACCGCCTGCTCGACCGTGGCGACGGCTCGGTCGAGAGCTTCATCTACGAGTTGCCGAACGCCGCCGAGCGCGTCGGAGCCTGGCGCGACCCGGCGCGATTCGATGCGGACACGCCCGAGGCGCTCGTTCCGCGGGCCGGCTGCTCGATCGTGTTGAACCGCGCGGGCGATCTCTGGGTCGGCTCGACCAACGAACGCGATTGCGAGAGTTCGCTGCGCGGCGCCAGCTACGCGACGAGCGAGGTCTCCCTCCGTCCCGACGGCCTCGACAGCTGGGACCGCGGCTTCGACGCCGACGGCAAGCAGGTCTGGGGGGCCAAGAAGGGTCCGTACCAGTTCCGCCGGGTCCAGTAGCCCAGCAGCGCGCCACGGGGCGGTGC
>Ga0315905_10007673_pt1 | contig 10918 bp, 10 predicted proteins | sample LakEriMetagenome_5_FD_203522 | JGI IMG/M metagenome (GOLD analysis project Ga0315905, IMG submission 203522) | Freshwater fungal communities from buoy surface, Lake Erie, Ohio, United States - Buoy 4 MA121 | ecosystem: Environmental > Aquatic > Freshwater > Lake | place: USA: Lake Erie, Ohio... | reverse complement strand
TGGATGGCTAACGCTGATGCCAACCCCCAACGCGATGAGGGATGCAGCCTCGGCTGTTCTTTGGTGGTTGGGCCCGAAGAATACAATTTTATGGTAAGCAGCAGCTTCCAAGATGTTGTGAATGCCGGCTTTGTTGAATCCTCCTCCTACATAAGTCAGCGTGCCATATCGATACAATTTGGAGAGCATGCCAAAGCAGTCAATCACCAAAACCCTTGCGTTGCCCAAGTCTTTCCCATTGTTCAGGTCTGACAATAGAACCAGGTCATGAAACTTGTTTTGAAGGGTTTTGATGTGCAAATCATTTATCTCGTGGGGCGCAATGATCATTTTGAGATGCTGCTGCGATTGGTGCAGTGCAGCAAGCATGTCTTCATCTGCTTCCCAGGTGCTGCCTGCAACCAGGGTGAGAGAATCCTGGCAAAATTTTTGAATGATCGTGTGATGGAAGGGCGTCTCTGCTACCGCTGAAACCCTGTCGAAACGCGTATCGCCTGCAATGATGAAAGGAGCCTTGATTTGGTAATCCTTTAAAAGGGATGCCGATATTTCATCCTGCACAAATATCTTTCCATATAAATCCAACATCTTCCTGAGTAGCCCACCCATCACTCCAAAAAAGTTCTGGTGCTGTCTGAAGAACGCTGAGATCAAAAGGGAAGGAATGCCTCTTTTTTTGAGTGCGTAGAGATAATGGAACCAGGATTCATATTTCACGAAAATCGCCATCCTGGGTTGCACAATGTCCAAAAATTGATTGGCATTTCTTTTTCCGTCCAGTGGGAGATAGAATACCCAGTTGGCCAAAGGGGTATTTTTTCTTACTTCATACCCTGATGGTGAGAAAAAAGTCAGCAAAATGCGATAGGAGGGATAGTCTTCTTTGAACTTTTCCAGCACCGGACGCCCTTGCTCAAATTCTCCCAATGAAGCACAATGCATCCAAAGAATAGGGCCTTCAGCAGGATCAATGACTTGCCGCATTCTTTCAAAAATCTCTTTCCTGCCCCTGATCCATGACCTGGCTTTCTCGCTCCAGAGTGAAGCCAGTCGGATCGAAAAGGAAAATCCAAACATCAACAAATGATAGAAAAAAAGCATGCGATTGAGTAAGCCGCAAAGCTACAACCTGCCTGCTAATTCCCCCCAATTTTATTACCTTTGCCCCACAAAACACAGGCGCTATGGTTCCTATTCAAATGGTCGATCTCAAGCGGCAGTATGCGCATATCAAGGAGGAGGTGGATTCGGCCATTCAGCAGATACTAAACGATGCTGCTTTTATCAATGGGAAGCCTGTAGAAATGTTTTCACAAAATCTTTCTGCTTATCTGGGTGTAAAACAGGTCATCCCCTGTGCCAATGGTACGGATGCCCTTCAAATTGCCATGATGGCACTGGATTTGCAGCCGGGTGATGAGGTCATCACACCCTCCTTTACCTATATCGCAACAACTGAGGTGATCGCCCTGCTTCGACTGAAACCTGTTTTTGTGGATGTGGATCCCGAAACCTATTGTATCGATCCCCAGGCGATCCGAAATGCCATAACGCCCAGAACCAAAGCAATTGTTCCGGTCCACTTATACGGGCAATCAGCCGATATGGAAGCGATCATGCAAATTGCAGAAGCGCATGGTTTGTATGTGATAGAGGACAATGCTCAGGCCATTGGGGCGACCATCCGTTTTTCAGACGGAACTGTTCACAAAACAGGAACCATCGGACATATCGGATGTACTTCTTTCTTTCCTTCGAAAAATTTGGGTTGTTATGGGGATGGAGGAGCGTTGTGTACGCAAGATGATGCATTGGCTTCCAAAATAAGGATGATTGCCAACCACGGACAAAGCAAACGCTATTACCATGATGTGGTGGGCTGCAATTCCAGATTGGATACAATTCAGGCGGCGGTGTTGGACATCAAGCTTCAAAAATTGGATCAATACAACGAGGCGAGGAGAAAGGCAGCTTCTGTGTATTCAGCCGCTTTTGCCCATCATCCCAAGATCAAAACGCCGGTAGTGGCCAAAAACAATACCCATGTTTTTCATCAATATACTTTGCAGTTGAATGGAATAGACAGAGACGGATTGGTAGACTATCTCGCAGCGCAAGGGATTCCTGCCATGATATACTATCCTGTTCCTGCCCACCGTCAGAAAATGTTCTCCTTTTTGCATTTGCCGGAGGTGGAACTTCCCATCACCGATCAGCTGACCGAAAAAGTAGTGTCTTTGCCCATTCATACAGAATTGGATCAGGAGCAACTGGAATATATCACTCACCACGTCTTAAAATTTGTCAACCATTAAGAAATGAAGATTGCAGTAGTTGGAACAGGATATGTTGGTTTGGTTACGGGAACCTGTTTTGCAGAAACCGGGAATGAAGTGACCTGCATTGATATCGACCAAAGAAAGGTTGAAAAACTTGCATCAGGAGAGATCACCATCTATGAGCCGGGTTTGGAAAAAATTTTTCTCAGGAATCTGAAAGAAGAAAGATTGTATTTCACTACCGATCTGAAACGGGGTATCAAGGATGCCAAAATCATTTTTCTCGCATTGCCTACACCGCCTGGAGAAGATGGATCTGCCGATCTCAAATACGTATTGGGTGTGGCAAAAGATTTGGGTAAGATCTTGGATCAATATGCTGTGATCGTAGACAAAAGCACTGTTCCGGTTGGAACAGCAGAGAAAGTGCACCAATCCATTGCGGAGAATGCAAAAGTGGAATATGATGTAGTTTCCAATCCCGAGTTTTTGAGGGAGGGCGTGGCTGTTGAGGACTTTATGAAACCGGATAGGGTGGTGATTGGAACCCATTCAGAGAGAGCCAAGAAATTGATGAATGAATTGTACGCACCTTTCGTTAGGTCCGGAAATCCACTCATCTTCATGGACATCCGTTCTGCAGAGCTTACCAAATATGCCGCCAATTCATTCCTGGCCACCAAAATCACTTTCATGAATGAAATTGCACAGCTCTGCGAAAGACTGGGTGCAGATGTAGACATGGTGAGATTGGGGATTGGCAGTGATGCAAGAATCGGAAAAAGGTTTTTGTTTCCTGGCATCGGGTATGGTGGAAGCTGTTTCCCCAAAGATGTGCAGGCCCTTGTAAAAGGTGCTCATGAAGTAGATTATGAGTTCAAGATTCTCAAGGCTGTGATGGAGGTAAATGAGCGCCAGAAATTGCATCTGTTGGCCAAGATCAAGCAATATTTCCATGGAGATTTGAACGGAAAGCATTTTGCTTTGTGGGGATTGGCTTTCAAGCCGAATACCGATGACATCAGAGAGGCGCCAGCACTTTACATGATCAATGCTTTGTTGGCGGAAGGAGCTACCATTACTGCGTATGATCCGGAAGCGATGAAGAATGTAAAGGAGCTGTTAGGGGACTCCATCCATTTTGCAGGAAATCAATATGATGCCTTGAAGGAAGCAGACGCCTTGCTGATCGCTACCGAATGGAATGAGTTCAGAACCCCTGATTTTCAGAAGATCATCAAGCATTTGAAAAACAAAGTCATTTTTGACGGACGCAACCTTTTTGATTTGGAGGCGATTCGTGAATTTGGTTTCCACTATGAAAGTGTCGGCAGAAGAACCATCACACAAAACAATACCCATGGCCAATAAACGAGTGCTGATCACCGGAGCTGCAGGTTTTCTGGGTTCACACCTCTGTGACCGATTCATCAAAGAAGGCTTTGATGTGGTGGGTATGGACAACCTGATCACCGGCGACCTGAGGAACATCGAACACCTGTTCAAGCTGAAAGAATTTGAATTCTATCACCATGATGTGACCAAGTTCATCCATGTTCCCGGGCATATTGATTACATCCTTCATTTTGCCTCTCCCGCGAGTCCAATTGATTACCTCAAAATACCCATTCAAACACTCAAAGTAGGGGCGTTGGGCACACACAATTGTCTGGGTCTGGCCAAAGCAAAAGGGGCGAGAATATTGGTTGCTTCCACTTCTGAGGTGTATGGTGACCCACTGGTTCATCCACAAACTGAAGAATATTGGGGCAATGTCAACCCGGTGGGTCCGCGCGGAGTGTATGACGAAGCCAAACGCTTCATGGAATCCATTACCATGGCTTACCACACGTATCACAAGGTTGAGACACGCATCGTCAGGATCTTCAATACCTATGGCCCCAGGATGCGGTTGAACGATGGAAGGGCATTGCCTGCTTTTATCGGCCAAGCCTTGAGGGGAGAAGATCTTACCGTATTTGGCGATGGATCACAGACAAGATCCTTTTGTTATGTTGATGATCTGATTGATGGCATTTACAGGTTGTTGCTGAGTGATTATTCCTCCCCGGTAAACATTGGCAATCCCGTTGAGATCAGCCTCCTGGAGTTTGCAGAAGAGATCCTGAAACTTACCGCAGCCAAGACCCAAATTGTTTTCAAACCTTTGCCTGTTGATGATCCCAAACAGCGGAAGCCGGATATCAGCAAGGCCAAAGAAATACTCAACTGGGAACCGAAGGTGAGCCGTCAGGAAGGTTTGAAACTGACTTATGAGTATTTTCGTTCCCTTCCACACGAAGAACTGTTTAAGCAACCGAAAGAATTCAATAAAAAATGAGCAATAGAAAGATTTTGATCACCGGTGGAGCTGGCTTCATTGGCTCACATGTGGTAAGGTTGTTGGTCAATAAGTATCCCGGATATCAGATAGTGAACCTGGATGCCCTAACCTATGCCGGCAACCTGGAAAACTTGCGTGATATCGAAGCATCCTCCAATTATCGTTTTGTAAAAGGGGATATCACCGATGAGGTTTTCATCAATGAGCTTTTTGCAAAAGAGCAGTTTGATGCAGTCATTCACCTCGCCGCGGAAAGTCATGTTGACCGATCCATCATGGATCCACTTGCCTTTGTGAAAACCAATGTGATCGGAACGGCTGTTCTGCTCAATGCAGCCAGGAAAAGCTGGCAGGATAAGTCCAATAAACTTTTCTATCATGTTTCCACAGATGAAGTATATGGTTCGCTGGGAGAAACAGGGTTCTTCACAGAAGAAACATCTTATGATCCCCGATCACCTTATTCTGCCTCCAAGGCTTCATCGGATCATTTTGTAAAGGCTTATTTCCATACATACGATCTTCCGGTTGTGATCTCCAATTGTTCCAACAATTATGGTTCTCATCATTTTCCTGAGAAGCTCATTCCCCTGATGATCAACAACATCATCAACAACAAACCCTTGCCGGTATATGGTAAAGGTGACAATGTGCGGGACTGGCTTTGGGTAGAGGATCATGCAAGGGCCATTGATGTGATCTTCCACAAGGGAAGGCTGGGAGAGACTTACAACATCGGTGGATTCAATGAATGGAAAAACATTGACATTGTCATGTTGCTCTGCGGATTGATGGACCAAAAGTTGGGAAGACCAGAAGGAGAGAGCGCCAAGCTGATTACCTATGTGAAAGACAGAGCGGGACATGACAAGCGCTATGCCATTGATGCCACAAAGCTCAACCAGGAATTGGGTTGGGAGCCATCCCTGCAGTTTGAAGAAGGGTTGAGCAAGACCATTGACTGGTATCTGTCAAATCAGGATTGGGTAAAAAATATTACCTCAGGGGCTTATCAGCAGTATTACCATAACCAATACAATACCCGCTGATATGAATGCAGTGCAAACAGGTTTTGAGGGTCTTCTTGTTTTAGAACCCAGGGTCTTTGGGGATGAGAGAGGTTATTTTTTTGAGAGCTACAACGAAGCAACACACAAAGGTTTGGGGTTGCATCATCATTGGGTGCAAGACAACCAATCTTCCTCTACGCGTGGTGTGATCAGGGGTTTGCATTTCCAGAAGCCTCCCTATGCTCAAACAAAACTGGTGCGGGCCATAGAGGGTGAGATCTTGGATGTGGTTGTAGACCTCAGGAAGGATCAGCCAACTTTCGGAAAATATTTTTCTGTTCTCCTTTCAGCCGAAAACAAAAAACAAATACTGGTGCCCAAAGGGTTTGCGCACGGTTTTTCCGTACTGAGCCCAACCGCTCAGGTAATGTACAAATGCGATGCCTTGTACAACAAGGAATCAGAAGCAGGTATTGTTTACAACGATCCTGCCTTGAAGATCGACTGGCAAGTGGATCCGGCCAATATCGTAGTATCTGACAAAGACAGGATCCTTCCTACATTCGCCAATACCGAAAGCGGCTTTTGATGGAAAAGAAAAGAATACTGGTTACAGGCGCCAATGGTCAGTTGGGAAAAGAGCTCCGAGACCTTGCCCCTCAATACAAGGATGCGGAATTCCTGTTTGTATCCAGAGAAGATCTTCCTATTCATCACTTCGATCTTGTTAGAAATGTATTTGACAGCTTTAAGCCTCATTTTTGCATCAATGCAGCAGCCTATACGGCAGTAGACAAGGCAGAAACAGAGCAGGAACTGGCTCATCTCATCAATGCAGAAGCGGTTGGCGTTCTCGCCGCAGTATCAGCCGCCCATGATTGCAGGTTTGTTCATGTGTCGACCGACTATGTCTATGATGGCTCACAAATCGGAGCACACAAGGAGGCTGATGCCACAGCACCCGTATCTGTGTATGGTAAGACCAAATTGGCGGGAGAGCAGCTTGCAATGCAGCTGGATCCACAGAGCATTGTCATCAGGACATCCTGGGTCTATTCTTGCTATGGAAATAATTTTGTCAAAACCATGATGCGCCTGATGCAAACCAGGGATCAGCTCTCGGTAGTGGATGATCAGTGGGGGAGTCCCACTTATGCCGCTGATCTGGCATCCTGCATTCTGGACATCATTCATCATCCCCAATGGCAGCCGGGTATATACAATTTTTCCAATGATGGAAGGATCAATTGGTATCAATTTGCTTTGGAAATCAAGACACAAATAGGCAGCGCTTGTACAATCAATCCGATCCCTTCCAGTGATTATCCTACACCGGCAAAAAGGCCCGCCAACAGCTGGATGGACAAACAAAAGATCGTTGGGGCATTTGGGATTCAATTGTTTGATTGGAAGTTGAGCCTTTCAAAATGCATAAAGGCGATTGAAGTTTCCTGATTTGTACCCTGCCTGTTTCCAGTGCTTTGGGGTCTAACCTGTATATTTGCCAAAATTTTCGCTGATGCCTTTGATGACTGCCAGTTGGGTGAATGATCGATATGCGATGGATATCCGGGATGCGGACAACCATTGCATGCGGATGGATATTCCTGTGGCACAGGGGGGGGATGGATCTGGCTTCAGGCCCATGCAAGCCCTGTTGTCGGCACTTTGTGGCTGCAGTTCAGTGGATGTGGTCAGCATCCTGAAAAAACAAAGACAGGAGTTGACTTCATTGGTAATCGAGGCAGATGGACAGCGGGAAGAGGGAAAAGAGCCTTCTCTTTGGAAACAAATTGAGATAAAATTTCTGATCAATGGAAACATCGAGCCAGCCAAGGCCTGGCGTGCTGTTGATCTCTCCATTCAAAAATATTGTTCAGTAGCGGAGACGCTCAGGCTGGCAGGCGCCACCATTGAGTTCTCTGTTGTCCTCAATGGTGAACCTGTTTCACCCGTAACCCCTTAAAACATTGCAGATGCGTCCCGAAACTTTGGCTATCAGAACCCAGACGGAAAGAACAGGAGAGAAAGAACATTCTACTCCTCTCTTCCTTACCAGTAGTTTTGTATATGATTCCGCGGAGAACATGGCAGCAGCTTTTGCAGATGACAGCCTGGATGTAAATATCTATTCACGTTTTTCGAATCCATCAGTGGATGAATTCATCAAGAAGGTTTGTCTCCTCGAAGGGGCAGAGGATGGTATCGCTACTGCTACCGGCATGGCAGCCGTCAGCGCAACCTTCATGACTTTTCTGGCCAAAGGAGATCATGTCATTTCTGCATCAGCAGTCTTTGGTTCCACGCATACCATCCTGACCAAGTATCTTCCCAAATGGGGTATAGAGCATAGTTATTTCGACATGAACCGTCCGGAAGACATCGAAGCCTTGATCAGGCCCAATACCAAGATGCTCTATGTAGAAACACCTTCCAATCCGGGATTGGACATCATTGATATTTCTTACGTTGCAGCGCTTTGCAAACAGCACAATATTCTTTTTGTAGTCGACAATTGCTTTGCTACTCCAGCAGTTCAGCAACCCATAAAATTTGGCGCAGATCTGGTATTGCATTCCGCTACCAAGTTCATGGACGGTCAAGGACGTGTGTTGGGAGGTGTAGTGGTGGGTAAGAAACAGTTGGTGAAGGAGATGTATCTCTTCATCCGCAATACGGGTCCTTCTTTGAGTCCCTTTAATGCTTGGGTCTTATCCAAAAGCCTCGAGACACTTTTTGTGCGGATGGACAAACACGCAACCAACGCTTTGTACATAGCAAAGGCATTGGAGGGACATCCTGCATTGAGTTGGGTGAAGTATCCCTTTTTGCCCTCTCATCCCCGGTATGCCATAGCCCAGCAGCAAATGAGCAATGGGGGAGGCGTTCTTACTTTTGAATTGAAATCTGGACTAGAAGGTGGTAGAAAATTCTTGAACAGTCTGCAGTGGTTGTCGATGACCAACAACCTGGGAGACAGCAGAACAATCGCTTCCCATCCGGCCAGTACCACCCATTCCAAATTGACAGAGCAGGAAAGGGCGGCAGTGGGCATCACACCTGGTTTGATTCGATTGTCTGTTGGACTGGAGCATCCGGATGATATCATAGAGGAGATCACCCAGGCCCTTGAAAAATCTTCCAATCTTTAACCCTTGTTTCGGTAACAAATCAAAAATTTATGGACAAGATCTTTGACGAACCCTTTAAGCAGGCATACGATTTTTCCTTCAACAACAAGGTAGCCGGTGTCTTTGATGACATGGTTACCCGTTCAGTGCCCTATTATGTTGAAATGCAAAGGATGATGGCCGAATTGGCAGCGGATCATTGCGGTGAAAATGGCGTGATATACGACCTGGGTTGTTCAACTGGAGCTACCATGATCATGATGGATCAAACGGTTCCTCAGCATATCAAATTCGTGGGAATCGATGATTCCGAGCCTATGCTGGAAAAATGCAAGGCCAAGCTCGATGAAATGGGGATGAAGAGGCCGTATGCTCTGGAAGTAGCTGACCTGAATTCAGGAACGGTTCCTATGAAGGATGCCTCTGTGGTCATCCTGTGTCTGACCCTGCAATTCATCAGACCCATTGTAAGAGAGCGATTGTTGCGTTCGATTCAACAGCAGCTTCGTCCGGGTGGCGTTTTGATCGTGATTGAAAAGATCCTGGCCGAAGAAACTGATTTCAACCGGGATTTTATTAAGTATTACTATAATTTCAAACGCAGGAATCAATACAGTGAGTTGGAGATATCGCAGAAGAGAGAGGCATTGGAAAACGTACTGATTCCATACAAACTCAGTGAGAATATTGCGCTGTTGAAGGAAGTTGGGTTCAGGACTGTGGAAGTATTTTTCAAGTGGTATAATTTTACGGGATTCATTGCAAAAAAAGAAGCATGATCACTATCGGCAATTTTTTCTTTAAGTACAGAAACTGGCTTTTCATTGTATTGTATGGATTGTTGTTTCTTCCTTCTCCTGAGTTGTTTACGGAGCAGGATTTTGGAGCTGGGTTTCGTTGCTGGCCCCTTTGCATAGGTTTGCTCATAACAGTGTTGGGACAAGCCATCAGGGGTGCAACCATCGGATTGGCCTATATCGTGAGAGGGGGCAAGGATAAAAAGGTCTATGCAGAATCGCTGGTAACTACCGGTATCTTTTCGCATTGCAGGAACCCTTTGTATGTGGGCAATATCCTCATGCTCTTGGGTGTGGGTATATTGGCCAATTCATTGATTTATGTAGGCATCATCATGCCTTTGTTTCTTTTTATTTATCAGGCCATTGTATTGGCTGAAGAGAATTTTTTAAGAGGAAAGTTCGGCACAGATTTTGATGCTTATTGCGCAAAGGTTAATCGCTGGGTCCCCAGTCTGAAGGGCATTGGCAAAACTTTTGCTTCGATGGAGTTCAACTGGAAGCGTTGGGTGCTAAAAGAGTACACAACTCAGTTCATCTGGCTGGCGGGCATCGCCTTGCTGATCATTGATTTGTACCAGATCGAAGATGTCAATAAAAACAGGGTCTATGCCATTGTTATATTGGCCGTGGGATATGCAATTGTCCGTTATCTGAAGAAATCCGGGAAAATGACCGAATAAAAAAAGATCCGCAAGTTGCGGATCTTTTTTATGTTGCCTGATCTATAACTCATCTAAGCTTGTAAGACCAATGGGTTTTCAAACCTTCAATGGTTGTCTGAAGGGGATAATGAAGGAATGTAAATTCTAATACATTGGTATTTGTTCTTCTCGCCTTCTCCGAAAAACATTTGCAGTTGGTTCAATAAAGAAAGGATTTGCAGTGAAGTGAATTTATTTCTTCCACAATTTGAAATCATCCCAGTAGATGTTCAGCGATCTGCCTTGCTGTTTTAAAAAGGCAATCAGTTCCTTGGAGGTATACATTTTCATTGGGTTGAAGTGGGTCACACCATCAGGGGCTGTATCCTTTGAGTTGTGGGTAACATTGGTCACATCAAAGATCATTTCTTTCTTGCCACCATCGGGTTCAATGGTCATGTAGAACCTGCCATTTTTTGCATCCCCTTCTTTGAAATAATATTCAAGGGTAAACCATTTGCCAATGGGTACTGCCGACTTGGCGCCATCGGCTGACCACAATGTGGTATACGCCTGGCTGCCATTGGTATTCAGGAGGCAATCCTGTGCATCAAGGATGAAATGAAGGTCGTCTTCAGTTGGAATCAGTTTGCCGATGCCCAGGGTCAGCCTGTAACGATTGGGTACGGTCTGGCTCCAGGTGATGTTGTTCC
>Ga0315905_10007672_pt1 | contig 10919 bp, 15 predicted proteins | sample LakEriMetagenome_5_FD_203522 | JGI IMG/M metagenome (GOLD analysis project Ga0315905, IMG submission 203522) | Freshwater fungal communities from buoy surface, Lake Erie, Ohio, United States - Buoy 4 MA121 | ecosystem: Environmental > Aquatic > Freshwater > Lake | place: USA: Lake Erie, Ohio... | reverse complement strand
CGCCATCCCGCTGCGAAGCAGCCTTGCAGGATCCCTGCAGCTTGACAAGATCCTCTTTGCTCGTGTTCGGCATGCGGCTCGAAAAGATGGTTCGGTAGTAGATGAAGTCCTCCGAGGATGGCTTTTTAACAGCAATGCGGTCGCGTCTTGGGCGTAGCACACAACCAGCCATTTCGCTTCTTCCTGCGTCAGTGGCCTGCCGAATACGAGCACATTCAGTTCATCACAATGTTTACGTCACAGCCTGGAGAAGAATACTTTTACTTACTTGTATTTGCAAGCAGTCTTCTTCGGGCGGCCTGTTATCGTCGATGGCGCCTTTGCCTCGGCTCTCTCCTCCATCCTGGCTCCCGCTGTCTCCGTCTTGGTCTGGTTCAACATTGCTGATGTTGCTACCTGTCGGCATAAGATCCAGATTCCTGCATTGTGATTTGCACGATGATAAGTGAACACCAGTATCAATAGCCGGCCAGCATTTCAACAAGACGCAATACATCACGAAAGCATCATGAGTTTGGTTTTATTTCAGGTAATACCTAGACGGACACAGACACGTGTCCTCAGCGTCAGCAAGAAAGTCAACCAGCCGCCAATCGGATGAGTCGCGTAGAGGAGTGAATCCTGTGCCCTGATCTTCATATTCTGTTGAAAGACCATCAATGGTCGGCGTTGGTCCCCTGGAGTGACTGGAGTCTTGGTCTCCAACGCCCATCAAAGCTGCAGCGAGACCGTAGTCCTCAACGAGGGCAGAGTCTGAAGTATCCTGAGACTCCATGCCTTCGGACTGAAGGCGTAGGCAGCACAAGCAGACACGACCAGTTTCGGTTGTTGTGCTGAGCTAGCAGGGCACAACTCAGGTCAAGTTTAATCAAACCGAATCGACACCGAGTCAGACCTGGTCAAAATCAACTTTTGACCAGGTCAAAATCAACTTTTTTCGGTCCCCATTGGATGTTTATTAGATGTCAAATCAACCTCTTTTTTTTATTCCACAAGAACAGCTTTTTCGGCACTGCAGTAATAACCAACAACATGCCCGATCCCCGCCACATGATCTGATGTGCGAATACCTATCCCACACTGAGACCCATTACTCAGTGCCGTGTCCCCCTCCCCACCAGCCTGTGAGTGGGCATTGGATGCATCACATTGCTGCACACGCACACATAACACGACGAGCCTGAGAAGTGAGTCTGGAGGATTTTTTCCCCGCAAGGAACCGGTTCGCCGGTTCGCTTACTCATCAACATACTACTCACCACCAGACCTTCTCCTTGTGCGCGTGCAACACCGACACCACTTGGAAAACGAGGAAAGGGGCTCGGCTCGGTAACCTTAAAAATAAACACTCAACACACACGTAATGTGCGAGCGGAATTGTTGCCGGACTGTATGAACCGTGTGCGGACAGACTTGGTTCGCGTGGCACCCAGTAAGTTAATCCTAGGATACCAACAAGTTGGTATACGTAAATTCGTTGTTATACGAGCGAGAAAGTTAGATCTGTCAGCCCTTTCTACTTTTTTTTATTAATCAAGGTAAAAGATCATTCACCGAGAAAACAAAGACAAACCAACCAACCGTGCACCATCTCTACGGCGGTTTCTTTTGGAGGTACCCCAGGCCAAAATTGCCCACCCTACAATGTAGCTGCAGACACAGTTGCCTTGAACAGCAAATTTTCGACGCGTGTTTACTATGACAGGGCAAAGGACACCAACCACAGAACCAAGCCAATGCTCCAAGGGAGTGCGTCATCATGGCGGCCGACGTAAGAACGATGAGCATGGGATATTCATCTCTTCGTTTTGCGCATTCGCGTATTTTTCATACACGAATCCGCTTCGACGCCGTTGCGCTCAGCTTGCTCGAAAAATGGCGATCTGAGATACGCATACGTGTGCAAAGGGGTTTCCGGGTGCCAGGCGTGTAGAAAGTGGGCGAGCCTGAAATCATGGCTCGTCAACCGGCCGTGACCTTAACTCGCTCACATTGCGATGGCGAGATCACTACTACCGATGCCGTCCTGTCATTTTGGGAGTGAGCGTTGCGAGCAGACGCACGATCAGTCGAAGGGCATGGCGAATGCAAATATCTCTGTCTGCAACCTTCTCTAGGTTGCGCACACTCAAACATCACATTCCCAAATCTTTTCATGACTCTGAGTTTGAGGAACATGAAACGCAAGCCTCACTATGACTGCAGCAGGAGAAGAGTGCTATTCAAAAGCACCTTCTCTCACTTACTTCTTCGTCATCGCAAACCCCATACAGGTTAAATCTGACTCGCCCACCACGCATAGTCAGGAGAACTGGGCAAGCCATGAATCGACGAGAGCCAGGCTCGCAACAGAATGCCCCGGGGGGAAGAAATGAGGAGGGGAACCGGAAGTGGAAGAGGGAGGGAGGATGAAAAGGAGAAGACGAGGGGGGGGGGGAAGGGGGCAGCAGGGACCGGCAAGTGTCAACGGCGGCATCGCAGTGCACAATACACGTCCCCTGCCCGCCCCCGGGGATGTGCAACACGTTGACGCCCGCTGTCACGCTTCGCACACTCTGTCGGAAGCACCGCTTGTCCGACTTCGGGCACGGCGCTATGAAGCCTCTGTGCCAGGACACCCCAGTTTCTACGCGCTGGCACTTCTGTCCTGCTTGTCCAAGCGCGATGTTGGTCAATAGTAGTGTGCCATATACATACAAAAATAAATACATATACATATACATACAATATACATACAAACGCGCGCGACGGGGATAGATGCTTTGTGCGTGTGTGCGCGCGTGCGCGTGCCTCTGGAAGCACATGCAACAGCGTGTGTGTGCGCGCGCGTGCGTGTGAGTGCGTGTTCGTGTGTGCGTAGCGTGTCTCTGTGCAATCTGACGGACAAACAAGGATACAGCAAGACAGACAGACAGACAGACAGATAGGTAGATACCAGGCTCCAAAGGCGGTACCATGGTGTGCCCAGCTCCTGTTTGCCACGCTTGCTCTGCTCGGCGTGCGGGGAGGAATTGTGAGAGACGGTATGCAGCATGAATAGTATGTATGCAGCATATATCAAGTCTGTATATATCAAGTCTGTATACAGCATATATATCAAGTCTGTACATAATACATATTATTATGTATTAATGTACACAATAATATGAACATTTGTGTACCAGTGGAATCATCCCAGGCGTACCAATACCGCTCCCCCGAGTGGTTGCAGATGATCACCGAGGACGGAACCACCTGTGTGTGACATCATCATACACAGTGTCAAATCATCATGGTGGCACATCATCATGGTGGCACATCACGCATGCTCCAACAACTGCTTGATTTTGTAAAGGGATGACACTAGAAGATGTTTCATGGCATTCAACAGTCATTCAACAGTAGGTGGTGTTTCATGGCATCTAACCTCGCGCATTCAACGACGCAGCAGATACATGCAGGGATGCACCTTTTTGGGATAAGGGAACATGAGGGTGGGCAAGTTGTTGTATGGTGCCGGGAACAGGTCTAGGCTTTCCTGCGCTGGTGTCACCTGTGCAGCAATGTACACGTTGCGTTACACGTTGCATGTGCGGTCAGGCTTGACTTTGACTTCCATCGCCTGCCACATTGCTTGGCGCGCTGCAGCTGCTGCGCATGCCCCCCTCCACTTGCTACTTTCGCATCGCGTCGCACAGCATCGCATGGCTTCGGCGGCGGCGCTGCGTGGGGAGGCGGGCGGGTGGAGTTATGTGATGTCTGCCGTCGGCATCTTGGCTCACTGACACGCCCCTCCGCCCGCGCACCCTACCCCCGCTGAAACTAGATACGCAACTAGACACGCAACGGCACTGAAGCATCTGTGTCCTGTGCTCAAGGCTACATCCGACGCCGCCCCTGCGTATGCCCAAGCACACACACACACAAACGCGCGCAGAGAGAGAGAGAGCGAGAGAGAGAGAGACGGAGAGAGAGAGACGGAGAGAGAGACACACAGAGAGAGACGATACCTGCACATCCTGACACTCGGAGGGCGAAATGAAGACTACTGTCGATGCCTGGCACATAAGATTTGAATGCGGGCACTTGACTATGCACGTGGCCGATCCGCTGCCCCCGGCAATCACGTTGACGCCGGCGGTGACGTCCCGCTCAGTGCAACTCTGCGTGCTGCTGCAGGGTTTTACTTTGCCCTGTGTCACATCATCACCCGCTCGTGCGTCTCAGACAATCTCTTAGCACAAACACGTAGAGAGAGAGAGAGCGAGCTAGCGAGCGAGAGAGCGAGAGAGCGAGAGAGCGAGTGAGCGAGAGAGCGAGAGAGCGAGAGAGAGAACGAGAGAGAGAGAGACATAGAGAGAGAGAACGAGAGAGCGAGCGAGGGAGGAAAGAGTACCCGGTGGAAGCACGTGGCATCCTTACAAGCATCGGACAGAGGTACAGTGGTACAGAGTTCGCCCATCATCACGGGGGGCACGTGAACAAACTTGCCCCCATCTGCCCCCTCGAAATAGTAGTCTATACCTGCAGGCGTAAAAAATGCATGTGTATGTGCATCGTGGCGTGCGAAAAGAGTCATTCAGGGATGCGCGGTTTTGGATGAGATTGAAAAGAGAGGGGTGGGATTGAGACCGGCATGGTTGCAGATGACAAGGGCTGAGAGGGCAGCGTCTTGAGGATACGGGAAGACAATGGTGGTCACGTCCCCTAATAATGCTGCAGGTTTGATGGTCAGCTGCATGGCGACCCGTCTTGTAAAGTACGCCATGGGAAACTCACAGCAGCTAAGATGCGTCGGGTAGACGTAGACACTGCTAGCTTTGGCGGTGGCGCGGAGTGCATGTGATGCGAGGCGAAGGACTTGCACGTGTGAAAGAGCGCATTTTCTTGTGTGCGCGCGGGCGTCCATCTATGTGCTGTCCTACGTGCGAGTGCCGGCCTGTGTGGAGTTCTCTGTGCGTATGTCGTCGGTCCAAGAACTAACCCAATTTGTCGGCGTTCGGAGGATGCGCCGATGTCAAGTGCTTGACTGCTGCTGCCTTTTTTGCCGCTGTTGATAATGTTGGGGCACACAGACTCCCTTTGCGGTCAGCGCACTCACTCTGCAGTCTGGTCTCGTGCTTTCGGTGGCATGCACACTCAGGCCGCACCCCCATTCTCCCAGCGAGGCACGCGCAGCCAATCCCAGCATCGCATCCCTACCGTTCTTCGACGCGTAGAGCGAAGTTACAAGCGCTAGGAATGCAACAGCAGACCCCAAGGCGCACACCACCCGTCTGCGTCGCAGCCACGACGGCGGCTTGTTCGGTGGTGACCCTGGATCAGTGATCGCCTGCCAGGCCACAGCGATGGTGAGTCAGAGGTCGCGGCACACCACCGCACGGTGCCCGCAGTTCGTCGGCACTGCAACGAGAGCCCTTGGTCGCGCGCGCGATGAGCGCACCTCGTAAGAAACTTCCTCGCCGAGCATCGGCAATAATGCCAGGGATTTCAGGTGACGCGGTGTTCTTAGTTCTCGAAGTTCGTGTTGTCAAAGCTCCATGACATTTTGAAGCCGGGCTGCGACTAGCAGCCCGTCCGCTCTGCGTCACAGCCGCGCTGCGCATGGTACGTGCCAGCGTGTCTGTCGCGCCGGAGACGCTGGAGAACTGGAGTCCAGGAGACGGGAGCGCGGCGGAGGCGCGAAGCGTCTCCCCTTCGACGCCTGTGAAGAGTTCCTCGCCGATCCCCAAGGTGATCAAGGGCACATTCGTGAATCCTGGCCACGCCTCCGATATCGGCGGCACCCCGCCCTCGGGAATCGTCAAGGGGCGTCGCGCCAGTCTGGAGAACATTTGCGTCACGCATCCACCTGTCGTCCACGGCGGGTCCGCCGGTGCCGGACAAGCAACGGGAGCGCCTGATGTCGCCGCATCAAAACAAAAAGGTGGCAGTGTCCCGCTCGCAGACGGTTGGGAGATGGATGTTGACCCACGGAGCGGCAGGAAGTTCTATGTCAATCACAAGATCAGAAAGTGGTCGTGGAATCCTCCTGTGCCAGCGACGGCTGCAGCGGCTGCCGCTGCCGTTGCGAACAAGGAACGGACTGGGACTGCAGCGCCACACGCGAACGGCAGCGCCCCTCCGTCTCCAGCCAACCTGGAAATGACCAAGGCGGCAGCTGACCAGCGGAGTGTAAAGTTCGATGAAAAGCAAGATCTGTCGGGGTCCGTCGGTATCGCCGCTAGAAATCTGCAAGCGGCCAGACCCGCAGGCTTGGAAGAAAAGATGGGAGAAGGAGAGCAAGCGACGGATTTGGGTGCCGAAAATACACGGCATGGCACCAAGGCGGTGGTGCTGCCGCACCATATGCATTCATTGCGCGCCCCTGTACCCTTGCGATCAGCACCTCCGGGAGTGGGGGAGTTGGCTGTCCCGCCCCCGGTCACTCCTTTCAAAGAAGCGCTCACTGCTGGCGATGGCGTGCCGTCTGCTGACCCAAAATGGTCCCGTAAAGAGCACGACCGCGAGGTGGCAGAGCTCAAGAACGAAATCCATCTAATCAGGAGCCAGTCAAAAGATTCTCGAGGAAAGTCAAAGTGGGACACGTGGTCTGATAGGGCACAGCACAAGGATTCGAAAATTAATTCTTCTGCGGCTGCCTCTCCCAGCAATTCTACGTCCCAACCGAAGTCAAGTCCCCTCAAGAAGGTGGACATTGCCAAAATCCGACAGGTATCTTTCCCCGCTCGTTCATGTAGTGGTCTGAGGACCTGGCGGCGCCGCAAGATCATTGTACTGCAACCGCAAAGAATGGGTTACGGGGTATGCGGGATTTTCAGATGAAGCCACGAATCAGTGGAGCGGACAGCTCAAACTTAACTAATTTCCAATAGTAAGCCAAGAACACTTCATGACCGCAGAGTAGTTGCTTCTGCACGATCAGCCTATAAAACAGCAGTGCTAAATTTGGTGACAAATGTGAAACAATCACTAATCTACCATTGAGTTTTTGCTGAGGCCACTGTTTTTGCAGGCGCCTTACACCGGGACCGAAAGCAACTTAGTACCGGAAAACGCGGGTCTTACATACAGACAAGTAGAGGCTGCGCAGTATGGAGGTCGCGGAGGTGACAATCGTGGTGCTTGTGCTCCCTCTTGATTTTGCACCTTGCTCGACGTCCGTCCACCTGCCTGCGCTATTGCATGTACATTTTAGATTATACACGGAACTTTAAATCCTCGTAGTGCTGGATGCGAGATGGAGTTCGATGCATGGGGTTTGATGCATGCGTCTGGTGAGACGCAGGCGCACTTACTCCGAGGACTAATTCTTCCTCCTCAGCTGGCGTGCCCTCAGGGTTCATCACGGGTAACTTTCTTTGTCTTTCATATTTTCTTGTGGCGCTATCTTCTCACGTATAATTTTCTCCTTGTCACATGTTCACTCATTTTGCATGCGTACCCATATTCTGACTCTGTCCTGCCTCTCGTAACACACGCTTGCAGCTCGGGGGAGGATCGAAACAGTGGCGCATCTCAAGGCCTCTCCCGTGGGAGCTGTGCACATCTTTTCGAACCTCCCCCGAGCTGCACCACCTCCCATTTTCGCAAAAATGGGAGTTGGTACGAGCATTGTTGCAGTTGCAGATACTGGTGATAACGATGCAAGGGTTCACGAACACCGAGAATGGCAAATCAGGTTAAAATACACCGTTGATGCAGATTTTGATAAAATACACCGTTGATGCAGATTTTGATACGGGGAGACTCTCAAACAGTATTCTGACCTGTTCTGTGCCTAGCAGCCCGCGCTCTAAAATGGAAATGGGCAACAAAACGGCAGAAGTGGAAGAGCTCCTGAACACCGTTTCATGCATGCGCGATCAGCAGACGTACCTCCTCAGGGCTCTCAAAGAATGCACGGCCATTATTTCCAGTGAAATGACGCAAACACAGCAAAGGTGGAAAGGTTACAATGCACGTCACGATGAGGCAGGATCTGCCAGGTTTTGTACACGCCGGCAGCGACGGCGCTAAGCATTTTTAGCTGAATATTTTTCGGCGCCTTTGCTGATGCGTGTTTGCACTGCGCTGATCCTCAGCCGCCTGCTGAATGGTTCAAGCCTGTCTTACTGCCGGCGACGCAAACACACGGGCGGCGATGCTGCCCATCTCTTCCCGTGCGTTTGCGTCGCCGGCGTACGCTCAGCATGCGCCAAGAAAACTGTCCACCTTTCCCCTACGGTGCCGTCGCGATTCTGATTTGCGTTGTTGCACAGAGATCTGGTCGACTCCGAGATAGAAGAGCAAATGGAGGAGATCGATCACATCCAAAGGGAGATTTCGCAACCAAGCATTGAGGACTTAGTGCTGATCACACAGCTCCATGGTGTTGTGCGAAATTTGCTCAAGTCACGGGAGAAGCACGCAGTGCAAGTTGCAACGCTTCAAAAACACTGCGAGCATCAAGAGCAGTCTCGACTTTTCCTGAACCAAGTGCACGCGCTTCTAAGCGAGACTGTGAAGAATCTCGAGTCTTCGCAGGGCAAAAATCATGTGCCTTGGAAGGAAGTTGCGCGAACACACAAGAATGATCCTGCTGACGAAAGCGGCCTCGAGCCCAGCACTGGGACTGCAGAAAGACGACGGCCAGTTGCAGATGAGGGCTCTGAACAGGGTGAAAAACTGTCTGCGGAGGTGGTGCGCGTGGCAGCTGAATTGGAAGATGTATGCATGGAGCTCCATTGGTAAGTGTTCTCTCGTCATTATGTTATGATAGTTGTCGGATAGGAGGTTATTGTTGGCATGCGGGACGCTGCACACCAGCATCGGGCCGGCGGGGTATTCCTTTGAGGCAAATGATTTTTGCCCTGCGAAGACTGCGCCCGGGGGGCTCCTTGCTCCATGTGCTCTGACATTAATTGTGCTCAGGATGGTAGGGCTAATATCCAAACTAGGCGAAGATGCGATGAGTTCACCAACGTCAGAAGGTCAGCACCGCTTGTTACTTATGCAGCAGGAACAGATGCTTGGATTCAAAGAGACAGTCGATGTGGCGCTGCAGAAGACATCAAATGTCATGGCTCGAGTCACGTCTTCGCTCTTCATGCCTTGCAAGGGCATCCCGCCAGAGATCAAGGAAGATTTTGAAAAGCTTACAGGGTCCGAGGGTGGACCAGATTCTCGAATCTTATGGCATCAAACAAGATACCACAGGGACAACAGCGCATGGGTCAAGGAGCGTGATGCCTTGTACGCAAAGCTTGCCCAAGCGCAGGAAGAAATGTGCTCGTTACGTGCTAGCATCGGGTCGCAGTCGCTCGAGATCCAGGAGTTCAGTGCGTCTCTACTGGCTATTGAAAATGCAAAAGCTTTGCAAGCCAGTGAACATGCCAAGGCCATTTTGGACCTGAGACGAGCACTCGATGCGGAAAAATCTATCACTGCTGGAAAGCAGGAGAAGATTCATGAGCTTGAGACTCTTTTGCATCAAGAGCGGCAGCACTCAGAGAGAGTTGTTCAACAGGCAGTTTCTACCTTGGAGACCTTGGATCCTGAGGGCAAGATGAAGCTTTGGCAGTATCAGCAAGCATTAGGTGGCAAGACAGGTACGTCCTCCTTTACCTTGTGAGTGCATGCGAAGCAGCCTGAAAACCTGCTTGTTGCAGCTGATCCATTGCAATGGTGCAGGTCCCTCAAGTGGCCAATCGCCAAATTCTGTAGAAATTACGGAGCACCCTCGCTATCAATTGCATGCGCAGCTCATAGAGCAAGAGCAAAAGATGCACACTGTACAGCACTTGCCATCTGGCCAGCGAAAGGCTCCTGGAGCTCCTCCTGAAAGCGTACAAGGCTCGTTCAGCTCTCTTGCACAAAAGAACACAAATGGAGCCTCACTTTACGGCCAAGCTTCCAAACCAGCGGAGCCTAGCGCAAACCATGCCAAGTTGACAGGGGTGACCTCGAGGGGGTTTCGCACGAATTTGCAGGGACCCCATGCGAATCGCATGATGTCTATTCAAATGCATCCAACGGGAAGCTTAGCTGATGCATACGACGATCAGACTTCAGTGGAAGAGGTAGACAGTTCAAAATTTTCACTTGTTGAGGGCTGGGAGGACACGATTCCAATTATTGAGAACGCATCAAGCTCTTCAGAGACTGCCTATCTGTCGTCCAACGAGGGGTCTGAACATAAGCAGTCTATACCTAAATCCAGCGCTCATGACCAGGGAGAAGAGGATCCTTTTGAGCGATTCCGAAAATGGCATGCAAGAACATCATTTCCCCGATATTTCCTAGGGGCAGGAAACATGAATCGAGATTGGGTGCATGCTTTCGGTGATGATTTGAGGAAGAATGAATCTGACACAGTCCAAGTCAGGGCAAGCAGGGACGAATCTCTGACCTCTGTAAGTGCCTGGGATCCAACGAAGCTGCCGATTGAATGGCAGATCAGGGGTCGAATCATCGAGGCATACAATCTGCCGAGAATGCATGATGATACACCAGGGAGCTACGTGTGTTGCATCTCGCTTATTCAGGATCTCAAGGGCGTTGCATACCAGCATTATATGTGTCTAGACCATTCAAGAGTGCTTGACGCCCATAGCTCAGAGGATTCGAAGCATAGAGGTGACCTTTATATGCCCATGGTTGCTGTCTCCATGGCTACGGCTGAATGTTAATGCTGGATGTTCTGTACAGGGCTCAAGCCAAGCTCGCCGCGGGGGAAGGGACCTAAAATGCAGATTCGTCCACAGCAAATTTCTCGCCCCTCCACCTCCTCCATCCACCCGGTTTGCCCTTGTGCTGAGTTTGTCTGGGGGTTCCACCGTTTGTCGTTGATTTTAGTCCCAGTGAGCATTTTTCGTGTGCAGGTTTGGGAAGAGGAAGTGAGGTTCATCGATATGCACCCGAATCCAGTGGTGTTGGAGCGCCTTTTTGCTGTTGGACAG
>Ga0315905_10007670_pt1 | contig 10921 bp, 9 predicted proteins | sample LakEriMetagenome_5_FD_203522 | JGI IMG/M metagenome (GOLD analysis project Ga0315905, IMG submission 203522) | Freshwater fungal communities from buoy surface, Lake Erie, Ohio, United States - Buoy 4 MA121 | ecosystem: Environmental > Aquatic > Freshwater > Lake | place: USA: Lake Erie, Ohio... | reverse complement strand
ATCGTTTTTCCATCTGTTAGATTCTCATCTGGTTTTATAGTCGCTCTGTATGCATTTAGCATCTTGTCTGCGCCACCGGTCCGGATATTTAACGCAGGGAAGTGCGGCAAGAAATCGTTTCCTAGAAAGAAGCAGATGAAAATATAGTCATAAACTTTATTGTAATTATTTATAAACTCTTCAGAGTCATTATTCAAATACTTAATAATTGCATTTGTTAGTTCCGGAATATCCAAGAAATAGTTGGCATCTGGTTCCAAACTAGAGTCGATGGATTGAATGAAATGCGGTGTCTCTCTGAATAAATAGATCTTGGGGCAAATAGGTAGATGGTTAATGGAAAGCATGATTAAATCTGCATCTAGACCGTAGATAACAGTGGACTCAGAAGCATGTTTCTCTGGATTGACACGAATGTAATCAAACAACTTGTGCTCACCTTCGCCGGCCTTATTGCTGCCGCTAACAAGGATATTTAGAGGATCTGACTTAGTGGTCGCAGGCTTAGAAAAATGCTCTGTAACCATGGTATTCAATTCAGACATGAATATTGTGCCAGGTGTGATTGCCGCCGTATTCCAAGGATCAGATGCAGTCTTCTTGAAAATCTGCCTTGAGATTTCATTCTGATATGCGGACTTATAACGGCGCTGACGCTGCTGCTCCAACTTGGCAACGGGAGCGACTCCATCAAAGGCAATAATGACGGTTTTTTGGGGTTCAACAATGCCAATGTAATACTCAATTTTTGCAATCACTTGCCGAATAATAGATTTGCCGATGGTTTCATCCATTTTTTCAAAAGTCATTTTACTGTAAGCATCATAAATAATAGAATTGCAATCAAGATATAAATTGTCGACCTTTAAGACATCTTTGAAGTATTTTTTGATAATATTTGAATGATTTTTAACAATATAGGAAAAGTAGCTAGGGATACCCATTTTTATTATAATATGGCAATAAGTGTTTAATATGATTGCATATATCTTTTATATAACGAAGTATCTTATATAACGAAGTATCTTATATAACGAAGTATCTTGTATTAAATATATATATAAATATATATAAATATAAATAATAATGGCACAAAAAATAACCGAAAAAAAGGTATCGAATGACATCATAACTTTAATTTCTAAAAAAATATTTTTTTTTGAAGACGTGATCCAGAGGACAATTTTGCATGTGCAAAAAAATAAAATGTTAGATATCATAGGAGTAAGTGAAGTGAATAATTGCATCCATTTATTATTTGAACTAACAAAGTCAATCAAAGAAATAAATATAGCTTCTTTAGAAAAAGAAAATACAGATAATGCAATTAATATTTTACAAAATATCAATAATGAACTATCTAGCTTATTTAAAGTCTATGGAACGGAATTATTTGAGGACTTACTTTGGATATGTTTTGGTAACAATTCTATAAATGCTTACGCTACTTCAGAGTTAGAGAAGCAGAAATTTGAACTTTTAAAGAAATATTTCCATCCAACTAGTTACAAGATTATAAATTCGAATCTTAACAAAAGTTCAGTTGATGAAACTACTTCTCCTCTATTTTTATCTGAAAAATCCAAGAATTTGGATGCAATTGATGTTAGTATTAAAGTCAAGCCGTTTCATTTGAAAGTCTATGGAATTCAAGTAGTCGTGCACAACAAGAAAAGTCTAATTATTTATGGAATTGTAGATGACATTATAATTGAACTATTAGATAATCTTTACATCAATACAAAAATAAAGATGATTAAGGATTTAGCGCCAAAATCCCCCGAGTTTCAGGACGAGACTTTTGCCAAATTCATCAAGTCTCTTTCAGTAAAAGATTATTTGATTTATGAACCGCATGATATTTATTCAAAGTATGTAGGATATTTGAGCAACTTGGGGGCAATAAATCAAAAAACAATTGGGCAAACTGTGAAGGATTTTGTTTCGGCTGACTTGTTTTCAAAAAGATCTACTATAATGCAGCTTTTAATCAAGTCAAACAAGCACGATAATCAGTATTTGGCTTATTTATTATATGATTTGCTTTCAAATGATACAAATAATGCAGGAACCAATGCAATAAATATCATTGATTCAGCAGAACAGACTCTACTATTTGACAGTTTCCCATGGTCAATAAAGCAGTATTTTAAAGATGCAATGAAAAAGACGATTCAGTATACAAATGAACTAACAAATTTTGATAGCCAGAAGATTCCATTAGAGCAGCAGATTTGCTTGTTAAAGGCACCAGATTCAGTAAAAGAAAAGGCGATGCAGAAGCTGAAAGAAATAAAGGCAAAGTCGGAGGATTCAGGGTCAAAAGCGCGACAATATTTAGACGGGCTTTTAAAGATCCCATTCAATATTTATAAGCGTGAGCCGATATTGAATCTGATGAATGAAATAAAGTCGGATTTTTTAAGTTTAACAAAAGGATCGACAAATCCTAATTTAAAAGAATTTAAGGAAAAATCAAAAGATACGTATACAAGTCTGGAAATTCTTCATGCTTTAAAAAAGTTTAATTCAAAATCAGATACTAGTAATGTTTCATTGTTTCAGAATAAATCAAAGAGTGAACTAATAACTTATATTTTGAAGATTAATACTTTAATCCAAGACAAGGATCCTAAGAAAAAGAAGCTCACGTATTCTAATAAATCAAGAGCCGAATTGATTAAAATGATTGAAGACGAAATAGCGACAAATATATATTATAAAAAAGAACTTAAAGAACTTTTTGCTAAATCAGACGAAAACAATGACGACGCATTTTATACATTAGCAAAACAAATCGAGACCAAATATGCTCAGATAAATACACATATGAATTCAGTAACTGGCACACTAAATGCCGCAGTGCACGCACATGAGAAGGCAAAAAAGCAAGTGGAGCGAATTGTGGCGCAATGGATTGCCGGAAACGACAATACTGGATACGTTCTTGGTTTCGAGGGCGCACCCGGTATTGGCAAGACTACTTTAGCCAAAGGACTCGCTAATTGCTTAAAAGATAAGGATGGAGTTAGCCGCCCATTTGCTTTAATCGCCATCGGTGGTGACGCCAATTCATCCAGCCTAGTAGGACATTCTTACACCTATGTTGGCTCCACTTGGGGGCAAATTGTGCAGATTCTTATGGATAAAAAATGTATGAATCCAATCATTTTGATCGATGAAGTGGATAAAATAAGTAAGACTGAACATGGTAAGGAAATTATTGGTATTTTAACACATTTGTTAGATACAACTCAAAACGAAGGATTTCAGGATAAATATTTCTCCGGAATAGATCTGGATCTATCCAAAGTGCTGTTTATTCTGTCTTACAATGACGTGGATGCTATTGACAAGATTTTGTTAGATCGTGTGCATCGAATTAAATTCGATAATTTATCAATTGAAGACAAGATTGAGATAGCTAACAAACATTTATTGCCAGATATTTACAAAAAAGTGAGTCTTGTTAATGCAATACAATTTTTACCTGAAACTCTCAAATTTATTATTGAAGAATATACTTTGGAGCCAGGTGTTAGGAAATTGAAAGAGAAACTTTACGAGATTGTAGGTGAAATAAATCTAGAAATCATGAAATCTGATCCATCGTCTGCTACTACTACACTTATTACCGTAACAATTGACGATGTTAAGAATAAGTATTTCAAGGACAGACGTGAAATACGGGTTCAAATGATTGCCAATGAGAGCCGCGTTGGGTCAATTAACTGCCTTTACGCCACAAGTTTAGGATCATCCGGAATCCTGGCTGCTAGCGCAAAATTCTTTCCTGCAACCAAGTTTTTAGAGTTGAAGCTAACTGGACTCCTAGATCAGATGATGCAAGAGTCTTTTCAAATTTCGTTAACAATGGCTTATAATATGTTATCAGAAGAGCAGAAGAAAAATCTCTGCATTAGTCACGCGAGTTCAGGTATTCATCTACACATGGGAGACGGATCTGTATCGAAAAGTGGCACAAGTGCTGGTATCGCAATCACATTATTAATGTATAGTTTATTAAGTGGGAAAAAGATTAAGAATACTTTTGCGGTTACAGGAGAGGCGTCAGATTTAAATGGCAAAGTGGGTGAAATTGGAGCACTAACATATAAATTTAAAGGCGGGATAAAAGCAGGAGTAAAGAGCTTCATATTTCCGAAAGAAAATGCAAAAGACTATGATGATTTCATTAAAAAATACGGAGAGACCGATCTAGTAAAAGGAATCAGTTTTCATCAAATAGAACATATAGACGAAGCAATTGCATTAATTATGGAATAGAAAAAATATAAATAAAAATATAATATATTAAAATTATATATGTCAAAAGTAATGTCATCATCAATACAAGGAGGACCAATACCAGGAGGACCACTGGACTCAGTATTAAAAGGATCTACATCTATTTCTACTTCAATGGGTGGAGCAACAGTTAGCTTATTGCAAGCCGTTTCATTATATTCTCCACTAATAACCATGCTTTCTATTTTAATTTTTTCAGTATTTTCTTCTGCATTAAACAAGGGTTTATTTTATATTGCAACTGTATTTTTTATAACTGCTATACGAATATTATTTATGTCATCATTTGCCAAAGACTATGAAGCACAAGAGTCTCCTCTGTGTAAAAATGGAAAATTAATGCCTTTTACTGGTCGCACATATAGCACGTTTGTCATGATGTATACATTATGCTATTTTGTCACACCAATGTTCATTTTAACAAAGCAAAATGATGAAAATATGGTGAATTATTATGTTATTGCATTTTTCGTAGCTTACATCATTTTTGATATAATAATGAGATCTAGTTTACCTTTTGCCATGGGATGTATAGATTTCGGAGTAGGACTTGTTGGTGATTTGTTAGTTGGTCTCCTATTTGGCGTCGGAATGTCTCTTCTTTTGTTTTATTCTGATAAGATCTCGCTTATGTTTATTAATGAACTAAATAGTAACAAAGAGGTCTGCTCTGTGCCTTCCAAGCAGAAATTTAAATGCTCGGTTTATAAGGACGGACAAATAATAGGCTCTTCAGTGCCGGCATAAATAATATATTACACCTTTCAACATTTCAAACGCTTACTGATTTATTCATTATAAATAGTATAAATAGTATAAAGGTAATATATTATTTATAACTATATGACAGAAACAAACAATTTAATTAAAAATATTATTGTAGACGTTATTATTATAACTAATATTTGGGTGTTACTCAATAATAATACATATAAATATTTTTTTGGTCTAGGAATGTCAGTATATCTTCTTAAAAAATATATATGAAATAGTCGGCATTTAAAATGTTAAAAGGTGTAAAACAATAAAATTAACTTAATGATATAATAATATATAAATTATAAATATATTACTATAATGACTGAAAATAATATAATAAAATCATGCTATTTTTGTGATCATCCATATGATGTTTCGGCGAATTATGAAGAAAAATTAGATGAAGACGGTGTGTATCATTCTTGGATTAAAAAATACAAGGATTTATGGGTTTGTATGAGTTGCACTTCCGGAAAATTAGGATGGACAGATTTTAGAATTCAAGAAATTGGCGAATGCTGTGTTTGTTTAGAAGAACAAATATTATTAAAATTGCCTACATGTGTTCATAAGGTATGTATACAATGTTGTAAAACTATTTATTATGGATCTACCGATGTTAAACCACCTACAATAAGTTTGAATGATATCGAGCGCCCAAAGTGGCCTTATCCATTTCATAGTTCGAATGAAGAAGAGTTCAAAGGAACACGAAAGGATTGGATGATATGGGACGATAAAGAAGCAGAATATAGTGAATTTACAAATACATATTTTAACGAATATTACAAACCAGAATTAAAAAATAAATCATATGATGAATTAATTGCTTTAAGAGATAGTTTAATTTTAGAAAAAGTTGAAGAAAGACTTGATTGGATGAATACCGAAGAATTTATAAATTATGAAAATGAACTTTTTTGTTATCATATAGTGCGTAAAAAAATAGAAAAAAAATGGAATAAATTTAATAATAAAAAGACAATTGGAAATGGTCTATGTCCTATGTGTAGAGCAAAACCATAATAGAGGTTTTACACCTTTTAACATTTTTACATTTTAGCAATATATCATTTGTTTTACATCTAACACATTTTTATTTAAGAACAAAAGGCTTCCAATTACTAATTTTATCAATATTAGACTTTTCATAACTTTTATTTTGTCCTAACATTTTATTTTTTTTAAATTCTTGATATCGTTTCTCCTTTTCTTCTTTTTCTTGTTCTATTTTAAATCTTTCTTCAAATTCTTTTATCTCATTCTTTTCTCTTTCCTCTCTGTAATATTCTTCATAACTCTCTGCAAAATGACGAAACAAATTATTTTTTTTGCTAAATTCTTCTTTTGTCATGTCAGTATTTTTCTTTAGATCCAGAAGAGAAGCAATTTTGGAATCAATAACATAAATTTCACCGTGTGATTTATAAAGTTTATTTTTCATAATATAATGAGCCACAATAGCTTGTAAAGCATCATAATAATTTATTTTAACTCCAGAAGGCATTCCAAGAAACGTTGATAATTCATCACTGATCCGCAAATTTAGCGAACCACTCCTCTTTTTTAAATAATAGTTTTCACTTCTTATATTCATTATTATTATTATTTAGTTTTATTGATATATTTATATTTTTTTTAAAGTAAATCAATTTTTTTATACACCTTGTAACAATTCAAAATGATAAGTAGATAAAATGTGTAAAATAATAAAATAACTATTTAAATAGATAATAACATACAATACAATATATAATAAAAATGATACAAGGAACTATTGCAAATATTAATAATAATTATGTTGTATTAAACGATAAGCGTTTTATAGAACAAACCGATATTGTTAATAAATTACTTCCCGGAGATATCGTTGATTATGAAATAACAAAATCAAACACAATTTGTATAGCTCAAATAAATTCAAGCATGCCTCAAATTGTATTAGGAATTGTAAAAAAAGTGGTTCAAACAGAAAAAATAGTTGAAATATTTTATCCTGGTTTTCCGAAAAAATTTAGTCCAAAGATCGAATTTCTTGATGATTATAAAATTGGAAATATCGTTATTTTTCAAATTGACAAAGGTGTTTGTAAACTACTGCAAAAATACGATTCCATACAAGACCGATCTAATGACAAAAATCTTATTCTACAGTTATATAAATTAAATGCAAATATAACAAATTTGTATCCAAACTATAAAAATACCATTGGTAAAAATATGTTTACAGATGAGTATCAAGACCTAACACATTTAGATTCATTCAATGTAGATCCGACAAACTCAAAAGATTTTGATGACGCAATTAGTTTAGATGAATCTAAAAATACTATATATGTTCACATAGTGGATGCTCATGAACAAATAATACCATCATCATCATTTGATATTAATGCATTTTTGTCATCTTTCACTTTATATTTACCGGAGCATATTGAAAATATTTTACCACAAGAATATGCCGAATTTAAATTAAGTTTAATCAAAAATGAAATTCGTAAAACAATTACATTTGAATATTTAATTGATCCTGAAACGCAAAATATTGTGCATTATAAAATATATAAATCAAGTATTATTATCAAAAATAGATATGACTATGATGAATTTAATAAAATTATACAAAAATTTCCGATGCTTACATTATTTCATGACAAGTGGAAAAGAAAAACAATGAACATACCTCATGTTAAAATGAACATCCATCCTCTCACAGGTAAACTAACAAACTATTGGTTTGAAATAAATAACGACATTGCACATAAAATAATAGAAACATTAATGATCTTAACTAATATTACTGTTAGTAAACATATTCCTAATATAATTCCCCAACGGTATCATAGTAAAATACGAGACGAATTTGTATTAGAAGATTATTTTGACAATGAAATTATTAATGCTATATTTTCGATAAAACAATATAGGCCTGCTATTTATGATGCATCAAAAGAAGGCCATTTTGGATTGGGTTTAAGTTCATATACCCATTTCACATCGCCAATAAGAAGATATTTTGATGTTATAATTCATAGATTATTATCTGGTATAGAATATGAAAACCTAGATATTATTTTACAGCATATAAATAAGCGAGAATTATATATTGAAAAAATAGTTAAATTGTATGAAAATTTAAAGATTCTTTCCTTTCTAGAAACACAATTGACAAAAATATGGAAAGGTTATATAATTAATAAAAAAGCTGGTGGTTATATGGTTTTACTGGAAGATTTATTATACGAGATTTTTATTTTTGATAATAACTATAATCTTTCAGAAAAAGATATTGTAAAAGTAAAAATAAATGGTATTAAATGGAATCAATTAGAACCAAAAGCTGTTATCGTGTTGTAAACATATGTGATCGAGGTATTGGCAATATGGTTATATAATATATTAAAACAACTTAAAGACAATTTGATAAGTATTATTAACAAACATGGAACAACAACTGCAAGAATCAAATATTTCTATTTTATCAACTGATCCTGATAAAATAGAAAAATACAAAGCGCTTTTACAAAAGGTGATACCTATTATAAAAAATTCAACAAATCAAATAGAAAAACGCGCTGGATACGACTTTAATATTTTGTTAAAAGCTGCCATCAACGAAACTAATAATTCGGTTTTTATGTATTTGAATGATGCGATTGAGCATCTGCTTCGCTATTTTGCGAAAGATTTAAATAATTTTCTTTCTGGAAAAGAAGATTGGGAAAGTCAATGTCATCCTTCTTTTTGTCTGCTAAATGATTTTGCTAAAAAAATCATGCAATCTATTATACATAATCACATGTTACCTGAGTTTCGAAAATTTTGTCTAGATATTTAATTGGCATTAAATTAAAGCCAAAAAATTGAAAATATTTTGTTTCATTATGATGTTATTATTAAAATACTTATTTTAAGTCGTAAACTTTGAACTCGTAAACTTTGAAACAATGAACCTATTTATACTCTCTCTTATTCAAAGAGAGGTTGCTGAATACATGATGGACAAACATGTTAGTAAAATTTTATTAGAAGCTGTTCAAATGCTTTGTTCTGGGAAGCACATTTTAGATCCAGAAGATAAAGAGACAAATGCGCGTTTGTATAAGATGGCTCATAAAAATCATCCAGTCACCATTTGGGTCAGAAAATCGTTAGCAAACTACATGTGGACTTTAGACCTAGTCGAAGAACTGCACAAAGAGTGGCGCTACAGATATCAACATCCGGATACCAAATTTCACAAGTCTTATTTGATGGCACAAATTTTAAGAGCCAATATTCCTTCGCTTGATAAATTTGAAGCAGAAGGGTTGACACCATTTGCTCTTGCCATGCCTGACAAATATAAGACGGCGGATCCAGTGGAGTCATACAGAAACTACTACATGTCGGAAGATAAACAGAGATTTGCAACTTGGCACAAACGCAGAGGACAGCCGAATTGGTATGAATTCACAATCGACTTTTATATTTATATTTGAACTTTTGAAAAAATAAAAACTATAAAATTTTTTATTTTTATTCTTATAATATATGTCGACCCCTACTATGACTTTATGGATTCCAAAAGACCTGGACCCTGCGTCAAAAACAATGGATATTGCCGAAACAATGATACGCGACTTTGGTGTTTCCCAAATCAATAATGATACATATAATAATGATTTTAAGGAATATTATGATCAACATATTAGAGAAAATGAAAAGTCTAATAATACATTTTGTGCTAGACATGGAGTAGGTGTTAATATTAGTTATTTAATCGAAAACTCAAATAAGAAATCCTATATAAGTTTGTTGTCTTTAAAAATTGATCCAAGTGATCCAAATAATTTTACGGTTCTTGCTTCAATAGTTTTTAAATGGTCACCAACAGCAAATTCAGTTAAAATACAGGTATTTTGTAGCAATCAAAAAATAACATATCTACACAAAGGATCAGGAACAAAATTATTAAATTTTCTTAAAAAAGTATTAAATCATATGAATATTAATAATATATATTTAAATCCTATTCCTACTGCGGTTTCATATTATAAATCTCAAAAATTTGCAGAAGCTAAAACACCTCGTAAAAAAATATATGATTCATCTAGTCCCGAGACAAAGACAAAGTCAAAGTCTAAGACAAAGTCTAAGACTTCTCCAAAAAGTCCTAAACCCAAATCTGCAACAGAAAAAATGCCTACCATGACTATTAACTTACGTGCCGATCGCAACTGGAAAAAAACTAAAAATAAAATAAGATCTTATCAGGCTCTAACTCGTAAAAAATACGGTAAAACATATGAAGCAAATGAAAAGAATGTGCTTTTAGCAAAGGTGGATAAAATTATAGATGATCTAGGCGATCTTAGAGATTTTGCACAATACCAAGATATTATCGAATTATTAGAAAAACAAGAGATAAATTTAAATGACGAAGAAGAAGATATTGTTAGAAGATATTTAGAAGACAATTATAATGTATACTAGTAAGGGAACGGCAGTTCCCTTACCTAAGGATCAAATGCGTTTATATTCGTCATCAACCAGCCCTTCAAGGATGTAAGGAGGCGACCGCGATGGAATGATTCTGTTAGAAGCTTCATGTTTCCCTTTGTATTAAAATTTCGCGCAAAATTATTGAACGTGCTTACTACACTTTGCGTCTTGTAAAAAGCCAAGTTACTATATTTAAATGGTCCTAATTGTTTTCTTTTATTGATGCAATTGTGAAACACGTATAACAAATTAACTAAATCAGTCTTGGATTTAATATTTCCGACTTTTACTTTAGACCAAAATATTCTAGAATGATCGGCGCAATCGGGGCATGGCAAATTGTAACAAATTTGCTGTATATTTGCAATAA
>Ga0315905_10007669_pt1 | contig 10921 bp, 10 predicted proteins | sample LakEriMetagenome_5_FD_203522 | JGI IMG/M metagenome (GOLD analysis project Ga0315905, IMG submission 203522) | Freshwater fungal communities from buoy surface, Lake Erie, Ohio, United States - Buoy 4 MA121 | ecosystem: Environmental > Aquatic > Freshwater > Lake | place: USA: Lake Erie, Ohio... | reverse complement strand
GCCGCAGTATTAGCAGAGACTTGGGTTGGATTGAATTGTTGAGCCGTTGAGTCAAACCCGCCTAAAGGTGCTGGTGCTGCTGGGCCCGGAACGGGAATGTCGGGAGCCGCAGCAGACGGCGAATTGAGAGACGGAGATGCGGAAGTGCTTGCAGTATTTGTTGTAATGTTGTCTCTCAACACATCAGTCGCTGGAGCTTGTGTGCCAACATTTTGTGAACCCGGTGCTAGGTCAGTTCCGGCCGGGCTAGATGTGAGGCTCGCGCTAGGTGATGTTGAAGAGAACGCTTCCGAGAAAGTCTGATTAAAGCCCGTGCCAGCATCAGACATCAACCCGCCAATACCGCCGCCCAGCATCACAGCACCACCTAAGACCATTAAGTCTTTATTGCCCGTGACATTGCCAACCAGGCTTAACGCACCGCCAGCAAACATAAGTCCCTGGGCAACTGTTAACGCTTCGAAGCCCGCCATCAGAGTAGAAGCACCGGCAATGATGGTGCCCGCCTCCCACATGCCGGCAACGGCCATCACGGCTGATACCGGGTCACGCCGCTCACAATAAGCTGGGCCACCCGTGGGGTCGCCAATAGGGTGATCCAAAGCCATGGCCCGGGTCATGGCCCTGCTTAAATATGTTTTTTCAAACTTCATTTTGATTTCCTCGAAAAGGGAAGCTTCGCTAATAGGTAGTATTCAAATTTGTGATCGGACCAGGTGGGTTCAAACCCCATGCGCAATACAAACCGCTGCTCAGCGCTTCGTCCCAGAGCGACGCGAGTTGTTAGAAATCCATAGCGATCAAACAAAGGCTCCAAGAAGTCCCTAGCGCGCGAGCGCAGTACTGTTCGAAGCCTGTGCTCAGCAACAATTGCAAAATGAATTTCAGAGCCCCTTATTAGGGCTGTGCACACATGAACGCCATCAATAAAGCCTGGTACCGCATCCCACGACTCAAACGCCCTGACCTCCTCGGCCAAACTCGTGATCGGCCGCAGAAGGTCTTCACGGTTCATGCGAAGGTAATTAAGTCTTTAAGACCAGTTACGTTGTTGTTAAGCGCATCAAGGACAGCCATGCCTGACTGCAAGTTTTTAAGCTGATTGGTCGTGCCGCCACTTATTGCCGCAGCGTCTAAGTCTGGATTCATCACCAGGTCATTGATGTTTTTAATGGTCTGCTGGTAGAGGTCAGAGGCACTGGCCGTTGTCTGCATAAGCTGCTTAAACTGAGCCTCTGTATCTGCCAGACTTTTTCTAGTAGTAGCATCAATCTGCTGCAATTGAATCTTGGTCTGGTTGTCAGCACTGGCCATAGTTGCTTTAAAAGAGTTGTCCAGTTGCTGAACGACTAACTTATTTTGAGTTTCGGCCGTTGCAAGGTTTGATTGCTGCTGGCGCTGTGCATTGGCTTCACGCTGTGTGTTTTGCTGAGCCGCATTGAACTGGCTGTTTTGCAGACCGCTTGTCGAATTGAACTTGGCTGTATCGGTTAATGCACCCGCGTTAAATTGCGATGCCTGGTTAGCAGCTTGCTGATTCTGAGCCAAAGCTTGGTTCGAAGCGGCCGTATTAAATTGACCAGCTTGATTTTCAGCACTCGCATTAAATTGACCACCTTGATTGGCAGCAGTCGCATTGAACTCACCACTGCGGCCGTACATTGAAGCGTCTTGCTGGGCAATCGGGAGCGCATTCTTAATTACTGCGTCTTGCCCAGCACCAATGGCCATGCTGGAGTTGATCAATCCGCGCTGATTCATCTGCTGCAGAGCACCTGTCTTGGCCCGCTGCATTAAAGGAGAGTCAGCCGCAATGACGTTATTGAGTTGACCTTGAACCGTTTGGTTGCTGGTTACGTTCCATTGGGTTGGGTCATACGTGCTTGCGTCATAACCATTTGCAAAGGTAGAAGCTGGGTTGTAGGTTGACGTTGTCGCTGGATTAAAAACAGCTGATGAAGTAAACGGGTTTGTTGCAACCGCGGGCGTAGTCGCACCCGCTGCAGCATTGGACACCATACCCGCAGACACGGTCGGCGCGGTTATGTCAAAAGGATTTGTTGTTGCCATAATTCAGCTCCGGAAATAGAAAAAGCCACCTGAAAAGGTGGCCTTTAGATAGGCGTAGTAGCCCGTGAAGATCATTTTAAAACTTTGCTAGACCAGAATCAATTCTTTTTCAGCTTTACGTCGTTTAACCAAACCGGGCAACTCGCGGCCCCCGCCTTTGGTCCAAAGCATTAACTGCTCCGCTGCACCCTCCCAATCATGAGCATTGATTTTTCGCTTCAAGGTTGAGGTCTGCAAGCGACCTGTGCCTAGGTTGTAGGCAAAATCTACGACAGCGTTGCACTTGCGAACGTTGGTTGCCAGAATGGGGCAGTTACGAAGAACTCCCGGAAGATAAGTATGCTCTAACTCAATCATCAAAAGCGCTCTAGCCGTGGGCTCGTCCATGGGTGAGTCCTCAAGGGTAACCTTGCGCTTGTCAGCGTAGTACGTTGAGCCGTAGCCAATTGTGGCCACGCCGGCTGGGCACAGGTAAGGCTTGGCACGGTAGCCCTCAAACTGGCGACACAAAGCGACTGCTAGTTCGAGGTTCATAGTCCACGTTGCTTCAATGTACGGTCTAAAAACCAGAAATTAATTGTCCCAGCCAAAAGTGCCGAGAAATCTGGTGACATCATTGTTTTAAACACCTCGGTTGCTGGTGCACCTGCAAGCCAAGCGTTCCAAGCAAACCAAATATGGACAAACGACCAAATCAATAACATCCAATAAGTCACCACCGGCCTGACGGAAGCTGACAAACTAGCGGCCCAACCACCAGCTGCTTTGACCATATCGGCCTGTTGATGGATAGCCGCATTAAAGGCATCCATAACTCCTGCGTCCACAGCCGCTTCTCTTTGAGCGCCAATCTCAGCTAATCGCATTTGACCGCGCTGTTGCTCAAGTTCACATTGACGTGAAAACATCATCAGTTCATGGGAACGTTCGTTCTTTTTGTCAAAGAACTTGAGAACTTCAGGGGCTAGTCGAAAAACACCACCAAATATGCCACCCAAAATTCCACCACTGAAAATGTCGAACATCTAAGTATCCCTAAATGCCAAGAAGTTTTTTTACAAATTCTGCGGCTACACCCGGACCAAACAAAACCGCAGCGATTAAACCGTAAAGTAAATACTCAATTTTTGACATGCGCTTATCGCCGGCTCTCAAAGTATCTTGAATTTTGCTGTACCGCTCAGCACAAATAGCCTCATGGACAGCAAGCTTGGTTTCAACTGGTTCCATAATTGAAAAGTATTATTGATAAATTCACTTAGAAAGTAAGCTTTTAGCAACAGTGAAAGCTTGTGCGCTACCCGCGCCCATTGGAATTGCATCCGGAGAAATAATGTCGCATACATCATCACCGTCACGCAAGGCGTGAATGCAGTAGCACAAGGTGTCATCTTCTAACGCAACCAATTCATGCCTGTGGTCTTTGCGAATAAAAATGATGTGTGGAGCATGGTAAACATTTTCTACGCCTTCTAGCGTAATTTTTACAGAACCACGCGACAACAATGTTTGATGGTCAAACTGGTGTGAATGACCCTGCTCAATGTCGCCCGATTTTTTGAAGTGCATTTGCCGCACATAAACAGATGACACGCAACTAACGGCAATTTCAGGATGGCCGTTCATGTTCAAGTTCCGCTAACTGGAATGCTTGTTGTTTCAACCGTAGGTGGCTCAATCCATGTTGGGTCAACAATCACAAAATTAGATGCGGCATCATAAATGTGTTTACCAATATAAATGTTTTTAGGTAAAGGGCTAGAAAGTTCAACAGCGTCGTAATCTGCAACATTTAATTCATTGGTTTCACAAAAATCATTAAGCAAAAATTCCAATGTAGGCCGGTTTGCGTTATCGGACATATCAATTCTTGTTTGAGCTAAATGTTTGTCATTTTTAAAGTAAATAACAGTGTAAATTTTTAATGGCATAAAAAACTTTCAAGATTCTGTAATGGTTACAAAACTAAAATTTGCATTTGTCGTACAAGTAGCTGTGCCTTTTCCTTGATTAAAAAAAGCATAGATTCTGTATCGTAAAGAATCACCATTTCCCATATAAAATTGTCCAATTGGATTAGCAGTTCCTTGCGCTACAGTTCCATAATTTGCACTAGCAGTTGATATTGCGGCGTTATATGGACTTGCACCGGATGAAGCTTTCCATGTAATGCTTTTAGCAAACGGAGTAGTAGAAACTCCAACAATATCTTGCGCATTAGTATTTGTGCAAGTAATTTGAAAACCGCCGATAGTTTGCATATTTGCGCCATTTGTTGAACTTATAATTTGACCGCCTCCGGCACTAGAAACAATAGCTAATTGAAAATATCCATTATTTGTAGTTGGACTTTGTGAGAGCCACTGTTCAAAATTTATTGGAATTACCCTTGTTGCAATTCCCGATGATTGCGTAAATAAAGTAATCCAAGCTCCGGATGCAGAGCCGCTTACTGAACCTCGTTGCATTGCTACTGTTTGTGGCATAGATTTCTCCTAAAAATTTAATAACCGCCTGTTGAACCGAAAGCGGCAAATACTTGTGAACCACCAGCTACCGCCGCCCAAGATGGGGCGCTCGCCCCGTTAGACTTCAAATAGAAACCTGATGTACCTGCCGCAAGTTGGACAGTTGTTCCTGCCGCAGATTGATAAGGTATCGTTCCCGCAGAACCTCCGGCAAGATTTGTCGCTGTCGATGCAGATGTAGCGCTTGTTGCAGTTGTCGCAGATGTTGCATTACCGCTTAATGTGGCAGTAATTGTTCCGGCGTTAAAGTTGCCTGAAGCATCGCGGGCAACAATTGCAGAAGCCGTATTAAGGGCGGTCGCAGTTGTATTTGCATTAGTAACACTTAACGTTCCACCAAGCGTCAAACTTCCTGATGTGCTTACAGTTCCGGTCAATGTCAAACCGCTAACCGAACCCGCTCCCGATACCGATGTAACAGTTCCAGTGTTACTTGTATAGCCGCTTGGATTGGTTGCCGCGTACGCTCCAAGGGCTGTCAATGCCGCGCCCGCAGTTATAGCGCCTGTACCACCGTTAGCAATGGCAACAGTACCCGTGACGTTAGCCGCAGTTCCAGTTGTATTTTGATTCAACGTAGGAACGTCTGCCGCAACAAGCGTTCTAAATGTCGGGGTTCCCGCGATACCATTAGGTCCAGCAAGGAATGTGTTTGCAGTCTGTGAAGAAAAGTTAGATGCTGTGACCGCTAAAGTTCCACCTAGCGTTAAGTTGCCTGTTGTTGTAACCGTACCGGTCAATGTCAAGCCGCTAATCGTGCCAGTTCCTGCAACAGATGTAACCGTGCCAGTTGTTGAACTTGTACCCGCACCAATTGCCGCCCGAAATGTTGGCGCATCTAAAGCAGACACAGTATTGTCTGCATTCATTCTTGGGAAAGTAATTGCCGAAGGATTAACAAGCGTAAAGAAGTTTTGACCTACAGTCGTTCCACCTAAAGATATTCGACCAGTTGCCGCCGTTAATCCTGTTGAACCGCCATCCCATTTAAGACGGTCGGTATAAGCCGTATCCCAATTCGTTTGACTTGTTGTAGTAGGAATTGAATAACCGGCTGTTAATGTGACCGCCAAAGTTCCGGATGCTGTAATGGGCGTACCCGCAACAGTCAATCCCGTTGGGACAGTCATGGCAACGCTTGTCACAGTACCTGTTGTAGAGCTAGTTCCCGCGCCAATTGCTGCTCTAAATGTCGGGGCATCCAAAGCAGACACAGTGTTATCCGCATTGATTCGAGGGAATGTAATCGCGGTTGGGTTTGCCAACGTGTAGAAGTTGCCGCCTACCGTTGTCGCACCCAAGTTTGTTCTAGCTGTCGCAATGTCAGTTGCGTTTGTACCGCCGTTAGCGATTGGCAATGTTCCGCTGATATGCGTTGTCAATCCGATTTTTCCGTATGCGGGTGCAATACCAACGCCACCTGAAATCAATGCGTTGCCAGTTGCAACATCAGCAAGTTTTGACAATGCGGTTGTTGTTGATGCAAAAACTAAATCACCAACAGCGTAACTTGATTGTCCTGTTCCTCCATTGGTAGCTGCGACCACGCCCGTCACATTTAATGAAGTCCCCGAAGTATTCTGATTAAAAGTCGGCCATGTCTGTCCGCCAGCAAACGCAATCGCGCCGGTCATCGTTCCGCCACCCAAGGCTAGATATCCAGAGGCGGGCAAATAGGCAATTAGCCATGCCGCCCCGTCGTACACCTTCATATAGCCAATGGTGGTGTTGAAATACAGGTCGCCACTTGTCATGGCACTACCTAATGGGTCGATTGTTGGATCTGAAGATAGAGAGCCGTAGTACTGACCTCTGAAACTATTTAAATAGCTTAGTGAGCTTGCCGCACTGGTCGAAGACGCCGTTGCGCTAGTTGCAGATGCCGTAGCACTGTTACTTGCGTTTGTTGCACTTACGGCTGCAGCCGAAGCCGATGTTGAAGCTGCAGTGGCTGAGCCCAAAATGCCGTCAACATAAGTTTTGGTCGTTGCGTCCTGAGCTGCCGTCGGATCAGCAAGCCCCGTGATTTTACTTGCGCCCATCGCTATGACGCCGCTCATGGTGCCGCCGGTCAAATTCAGCTTAAGCGCGTCAGCAGTATCAACATAGGTTTTAGTTGCTGCGTCTTGAGCAGTTGTAGGATTGCCAAGACCGGTAATTTTGCTGGTGCCCATAGCTAATGCACCACTCATGGTACCGCCAGCCAAATTCAGCTTGAGCGCGTTAGCGGTATCAACGTAGGTTTTGGTTGTTGCGTCTTGAGCAAGCGTAGGGTCACCTAGCCCAGTAATCTTGCTTGTACCCATGGCAATAGCACCACTCATGGTTCCACCAGCCAAATTCAGCTTGAGCGCGTTAGCGGAATCAACATAAGTCTTGGTTGCTGCGTCTTGCGCAAGCGTTGGATCGCCCAGTCCAGTAATTTTGCTTGTACCCATGGCAATAGCACCACTCATGGTGCCGCCAGCCAAATTCAGCTTTAATGCCAGGGACGCATCAATTTGACTGATCGTATAAGCGTTACTGATGTTGTAGCCAGCTATGGTCGTTGGGTTTGTTCCAGCAGTCACCCGGCCATAGGTATCAACGGTTAAGGACTGATAGGTGCCTGCAGACACAGCAGTTGTCGCTAGGTCAATGTTGTCAGCGTTAACCACGATACGGCTGCTTGATGCCGTACCAACGTCTAGGGTATTTCCGGTTTTAGTTAATCCCGCACCAGCCGTGATCTGCCCTGCTCCGCTAAATTGAACCCAAGTTACTGCGGTGGTTCCAATAGTGCCACCCTGGTCAACTGTGCAAACCCAACCGCTTTCACCGTTGGTTGTGCCTTTTTCAATAAAGGTGAATGCTGAAACCAACTCAGCCCAAGTATCAGTATCTATTGAGCGTGTCCATGAACCCGCAGCACAAAGATATATGCCGTTGTTGGCTTGCGTAGATTGGTCTTTTACCAAAACCCTGTCACCTGCGACCACCAAGACTCCATCAATGGTCTGAGTTCCAGACAAGGTAATATTTGTGGTTGTCGCAACAACGCAACTTGCTTTGGCATCAAGCCCTTGTGCCATGTTATCAACATAATTTTTCGTAGCTGCATCTTGCGCTGCAGTCGGATCGCCAAGTCCAGTGATCTTGCTGGTACCCATTGCGATCGAGCCACTCATGGTGCCGCCGCTTAAATTCAGCTTAAGCGAATCAGCTATATCGACGTAAGTTTTAGTGGTCACGTCCTGACCTGCTGTCGGGTCGCCTACTCCAGTAATTTTGGACGTACCCATTGCGATCGCACCGCTCATGGTGCCACCGCTTAAATTCAATTTAAGCGCATCAGCCGTGTCCACGTAAGTTTTTGTAGTTGCGTCTTGAGCCAGTGTGGGATTTCCAAGATCCGTAATCTTGCTGGTGCCCATTGCGATGGCCCCACTCATGGTGCCGCCAACCAAATTGAGTTTTAAAGCTAAGCCTGTATCGGTATAGTTTTTAGTGGCAGCATCTTGAGCCGCAGTTGGATCACCAACTCCCGTAATTTTGCTAGTGCCCATGGCAATTGCGCCACTCATGGTGCCACCACTTAAATTCAATTTAAGCGCATCAGCCGTGTCCACGTAAGTCTTGGTCGCTGCGTCTTGAGCTAATGTCGGATCGCCCATACCCGTTATCTTGGACGTGCCCATGGCAATGGCCCCGGACATAGTGATAGCTGCAAAGGTCGATGTGCCGCTTGAGGCTACGTTGCCAGTCAGGTTACCAGCGACGTTACCCGTTACGTTGCCTGCCAGGTTACCAGTGACGTTTCCAGCAAGGGCGCCCGTAAAACCTGAGCTTGCGCTCACGGTGGTAAACGCACCAGTTGATGGCGTTGTGCCGCCAATAGGCGTGCTATTGATCGTACCGCCAGTGATCACCGTAGTAGAGCCAAGCGAGGCTGTACCAGTCACGGTCAAACTGGTAAACGTGCCGGCCGCGGCCGCGCTTGCGCCAATGGGCGTGCTGTTTAAAGTAGAGGCTGTGATGGCCAATGCCTGCAGCGCGGATGAAGCCGTCATGGCCGTTCCAGCGGAGTTAATCATCGCCACCTTGTAGCCGTTAGCGGCCAAAGTGGGCAGCAGAGCAAAGCCCGCCGTGATGCTCTCTAGCTCAGCCCGCAGTTGCGCGGATGAGCCTGGTGAGTTGGGCGTTGGGTAAGTGGCGTGGTTGTAATAGCTATTACTCATCTCAGTCCTCGGCGAGGTGTGTAGTGAACAATGATGCTGTTCACGGTAAATTGCGGGAAGAGGTCAGAGTTAGACGAGATACGAACCGACATGTTTTCAGCTGTTCCGTTGATTTCAATTTCTGAGGGTGAAATATCAGTGCCATCCCAGACAAAATTGTCCCAAATCATGGAATCCCAAAATCCTGATCTCAAATCGTTTTCGTATGTTTCATCTAAGGGTTGGTCGATCGCATTGGTTCTGTAACCAAGGTCGTAGCCAAATTGAATCTCTGTGTATGAATTTCCAGTCAATTCAACACTGGCCTTTCGATAGCGCTTAAGCATTCGAGGTGACCCAGTTGAAGTAAAAACTAAATTAAGGTTGGCAGGAATTGGATCACCATCAAAACTTGTGCCTGCATCAAGTCTGTACACAAAGCCGTTAGTTGACCCAAAAAACTGAGACGTATTGCCCGTTGGCGTCTCACCTTCCACGCAGCAGCTGACTGCATGCGCGAACTGAACCGGCATGCTGCCAAGTAACTTGCCATTTAAGACGGTCAAGTAAAGCGCATTGCCGTTAGAGAAGAAAATCCGGTATTGACCCTTGTCCCTATTAACCAAGCTTCCAGCTGCAGTGTCACGGTTTTGCTGAATAAAGGGCCTTAAGTTCATCGTTAATGAAGCAGGTAAAAAGTTACCAAAGTTCAGCGTTGTACCCAGGCTGACGATTCCCCTGTCGTCAAGCACATAAGCTTGATCCATGTTTTGAGCTGTATAGGCAATCGCACCTGTGCCCGTATTGAACGTTGACAAGCTGAAATTGGCTGAGCTTGTGCCATAAAGAACTGAAGTGTCCGAGCGGGTGTACACCGCAAGAGCGCCACTTGTTTGATCTCCTGGCAAGGTCAAAAGATTTGTGACCTGTGCGTTCATTGCCAGTTCTCCTGCTCCAAGCAACGGAGACCATTGATAAGGGTACCCAAGCCCAGAGAACTGTAAAGAGGCCCCAAAACTCAAAAAAAGATGCTGCTTGTGAAATGCAATGTGGTTTGGCGTATCAACTGCCATTCCCGTTTCAATCGGGACAAATGTTGTTCCGTCAAACTCAAATCCACGATTCACGCCATCAGCACCGTAGATCTTGTAATTGGCTGTGCCGCCGCCAAAGTTGGCAACCACAGTTTCGTATCGCCCGCTTGGAGCTAACGTTATCTGAGTCGCAGCACCGCCGGCCTTGGCTTTCACGTTGCCGCTAACCGTTAAGTTTTCTCCGCTGGTAAATGTGCCAGTGGAGGAAGAGAGTATTAATCTGCCAGCTGCAGTTCCAGCACCTGCAGTTCCGGACTGCAATACCACTCGAGCTACGACTCCAGTCGCTCCACTAGATGCGCCTGTTACCGTGTCTCCATCTAAGAACAAAGCGGTACCTGTGTTAAATCGCAACTCTTTGCCAAGCGGGACATTTATCCAGCCGCTAGTACTTGATTTGTAGAGAACTGCCGCCGTACCGCCTGAATTATTTCGCCAAGCGTAAACCACCCCGTTGTAAAAACTCACGCCCAAAATTCGGCCTGAACCTGGAACTAGGGTGATATCAGCGCGATAGTCGTCAGCCGCCAAATTGCGGTATGTGGCATCGGTCAAACCATCTGCGGACACCCCTTGCACAACCGAAATCGTTGCTACATTGGTGCTACTGACCCGCACAATTTCACCATTAAGAAACGTACCAGTTTCTTTTGTAGTCACAATTGTTGTGGCATCTACAAATATAACTTTACCGGTTGCTGCAGAAAGTGCACCCGTTATGGTTGCTCCAACTGAAACCGATGAAATAAAAGTGCAAACTAAGATGTTGTAGTTTGCGTCTGAAGGATTGGGGCGACCGTCAAAGCGTTCATAGCCCGCAATTCTTGTATAGCCGCCAGTAATACTGCATTCAAAGTTTGCTGCCCGCCGTGCAACTCCGGCTGGCAGCGATAGCGTAGGCGTTACTTGATCAAGACCGCCGTTAAGCCGGATCAAATCGTATTTAACTGGAACTGCTTTAAACATACTTAAGCCAGAGGTGGGCCGCTGACTAGAGTTGGCAGTTGATCAATATTGAGGCGCTGCATCAAAC
>Ga0315905_10007668_pt1 | contig 10922 bp, 8 predicted proteins | sample LakEriMetagenome_5_FD_203522 | JGI IMG/M metagenome (GOLD analysis project Ga0315905, IMG submission 203522) | Freshwater fungal communities from buoy surface, Lake Erie, Ohio, United States - Buoy 4 MA121 | ecosystem: Environmental > Aquatic > Freshwater > Lake | place: USA: Lake Erie, Ohio... | reverse complement strand
TGTTGGTGGCCGTGACGGAGCGTACCCGTGAAATCGGCGTGCGCAAAGCCTTGGGTGCCACCGATCGTGATGTGTTGGGCCAGTTCGTCATCGAAGCCGCCACGATTAGTCTGATTGGCAGTCTGATTGGGATTGGTTTTGCGGTGGCGTTGGTGTTAGCGATTGCATCGGCGGCGGGATTGGGGATGATTCTGTCGATTCCGGCAGTGATTATTTCGTTGGTTTTTGCGTTGGGCATCGGGATTGGCTTTGGCTATTACCCTGCCAAACGAGCCGCCTTGTTGTTGCCGATCGAAGCCTTGCGCTACGAATAGTCTAGCGTGTATCATCGCACCATAGCCATGGCTATGGTGCGATTTTTATTGGGGAATGGAGCGAGTCATGCAGGCAAATATCGACGTGTTGACCGCGATGAATGTCGCTGATTTACAAAAATCATTTAAGGTTGATCAGCGACCAGTGCTACGTCGGATTGTGGCGGTGCTAGGGTGGTGGCCGGCGCGGCGTTTGGCCCGTAGCATGGCGGCCTGTGACCGTTTGGCCGGTCAGCAAAGCCTAGCGGCCGCCGGGCAGGTGATTGTTGATCAATACGCCACGCAGGTAGATTATGTGGGCACTGCGTATATCCCACGGACCGGTGCAGTCCTCATCTGTGCCAATCACCCGGGTATGGTCGATACTTCGGCGTTGTTTGTGGCGATTAATCGCCCCGATGTGCTGGTGATTGCCGCCGATCGGCCATTGCTCCGGGCCTTGCCCAATGTGGCAGCTCGTTTGATTTGTGTACCCGATGAAGTGGCTGGCCGCGCCCAGGCGATGCGAATTGCAGCCCGGCATTTGCGTAATGGTGGGGCGTTGTTGACTTTTCCGGCAGGGCATATCGAGCCTGATCCGGCGGTGATGGATGATGCAGATGCGACGCTGGTTGATTGGTCAGCGGTCACGGCGCTGTTTTGTCGCTTGGTCCCAGGCTTGCCGGTGGTGGGAACGCTGGTAAGTGGGGTGATTTCCGCGCGCGCGCTACAGAACTGGTGGGTGCGGCGCATGCCGGTGCGTAAGGACCGTGATTGGTTTGCCGCCACATTGCAGTTAATTGTGCCGTGGTACCGGGCGTCGTTGGTGCGGGTCCGTTGTGCGCCACCGCTGATTGGTGGCGAGGGATTGATTGACGGTATGCGTGCATTAATTGCCCAAGAACGCATTGCCCGCCAGTAGGTGCGAGGTATACCTCGCACCTACTGGGTTTTGGCACGGAGCAGTAACCATTGCCAGCGCCGCATCATGAGCCACGCCAAAAACGAATAATGGGTGGTATCGATGCGGTAGCCGGCTTGGGTATAGAGGGCTAGTGCTGCGCGGTTGGTCGCACTGACAAACAAACAGAGTGATGCGAGATTGAGTCGGCGGGCTTCGCTGCCGGCGTGTTGCATGAGGGCCCGGGCGACACCGCGCCGTTGGTAATTACTCCGCACGGCCACATCGCTGATATAAAGTTCGTTGTTGGCGATGGGGTGGTCAATAACGGACAAGGCAGTCAGGGCATACATGGCACGCCCAAATCCTAATGCTTTGATGAACAACCATTCCACGGCGACAGGGGGCAATTGGCGCATCGTTACGCGCGCGCGCAAGGAGATGGTGGCCACAATCTGATCATCGAGTATGGCTACCCACATGCCTTGCAGGCCGGCGGGTCCTTGGCGGCGCCAGGTTTCGGCCATTAATTCAACGCCAATCTGAAATTTGGCACGCCCAAAGGCCGCTAGGAATTTGTCGTTGAAGGCATCGCTATGGACTGCGACGACACCAGCGATATCTGCGGGGGTGGCGGCACGAATGGTAATTGGGGAATCGCTCATACCTCAAACCGTAGCACCTCACGGCGCCCTGTGGCTGGCGGAGTGACGCGGGTGAGGGTTTCGTTGCCATAAAACCAGCGCCAAAAAATCCGGGGCACGCGGGTCATGCCACCCCCTTGGCTGGCGTGACATTGCCAGGCGGTGATTTTGGCGGGGATGACATGCCGGCAATCGACGGTGGTGGTGATGGGGGTGGCTTCTTCGGCGACCCGTACCACGTCGATATCGCCGTTGCGCCCAAAGGCGCGGGGGTTGCGCCCAATCACCCGCATCAGCAAAATAATTGCGCGAATCAGTGTGGTCGAAAAGGTCGAATAAAACAAATTGGGTACCTGCCATGTGGTTTGGGCGAGGGCCGCGAGTGTGGCATGGTGAATCGCAATATGATCGGGGTGTCCATAGCCACCGTAGGGTGGGAAGGTGATGACGAACTCGGGTTTGATGTCATCGATGAGGGTTGCTACGCGTGTGGCCACGTCACCTACCGGTGCCTGTACGAGTGCTTGGGGGTGCTGGTTATCGGGACTGCCAGGCATGTTGCTGTCGCGGTAATTGAGGAAGTGTACGGCGCCGAGGTCGAGGGCGTCGGCGGCGGCCATTTGTTCGGCGGTGCGTAGGTCGCGTACGTCGGGGTAGGTGGTGCGGTAGTGATCGTCGACGGTGCCACATTCACCACGCGTCGCACAAATATAGTGCACTTCGATACCGGCATGGCGGGCGGCGAGGATGATACCGGCGTTGCCAAAGGCTTCATCATCGGGGTGGGCATAAATAACCAACATGCGCCGTGCGGCCGTAAGCGGGCGGCGGTAGATACTTTCGGTTTGGGGTGAATAATGGGGTATATCGCTCATAGTACGACTCCTTTTTGGTTGTTGCTATTACTATACCGCATCCCTTGACGTATAGGGAGTAATTGGTTTTGATTGGCGATGACTCCATACCGCAATATGACAATGATTCATCTGCGCGTGTGGATGAATGAGCGTAAATGGTTTGGGTGTACAAACGGACAGCACCGTTGTGCCTGTGGTATAATTACCTCAAATTACAGGAGTATGACAGTGACCAATCCAACAACCCCGCCGAGTATCGTAGATATTTTGAGTGATGCATATGCAGCCCTGAATCGGGCGCCGTGGGTTTTGTTGGTGCCGTTGCTCCTCAATGCCTACTTGTGGTTTGGTGCGGGTGTCTCGTTGGCTCCACTAGTGGCACAGACGAGTGCCATGGTGCGGGAGATTCAACCTGATGGGGCAAGTACGAGCGACATCAAAGATGTCCGTGAGCAGTCGTTGTTGCTTCTCGATGAAATCGCCAAGTTAGACATGCGTGGCCAATTGGCGTGGTTGAATGTGGTGCCCTATACCATTTACACTTTCCGTGCCACGGGGGCGAGTGCCGAGGCACTTGGCTTACCCTATATCGTTGCCATGTCGGTGCCACTGCGTCCCAACGAAACCGTCCAAATCAGTGATGCGGTGGCGTTGTTTGGCTGGATTGTAATAATCAATCTTGTTGCCTTGATTGCGAGTGGTGCTTTTTTGGAATTAGCACGGGGTGGTATCACTCAGATGCCTGATTGGCCGCAGGCGCCGTTACGTATGGCCCGCACTGTGGCAGTGTTGTTGCTATATGCCTTGTTGATAGCTGCGGTAGTGGTGTTGTTGTTGATTCCACTGACTATTTTTGTGATGTTGTTGTTTGGTGTGAGTCCGGCTTTTGGGGCGTTTGTGGTATTTATTGGAGCCGGGGTCTGGTTGTGGGTAGGGATTTATATCGGATTTACGCGTGAAATCATGGTGCTGTCACAGATTGGTCCGATTCGTGCGATTCAAACCAGTGTACAGATTGTGCGGGTATCGTTTTGGCGTACCCTTGCACTCTTGATGATATTGTTGGTGATTGCTGGTGGGAGTGGCGTGATTTTGACGGGGTTGATTGATTCATTTATTGGCCGGATTGCAGTCGTCGTCATCGGCACGTATTTGACGACTGGGTTGGTCATGGCGCGCTTGCGCTTTGTGCAATACCAATTAAGTCAAATCGTTGCGGTGGCGCAACCGAGTGGGGTTTGATGCATTTGCATCAGTTGTAGAGGAAAGAAATAGTCATATGAGTGATGCAGGAATGCAAGCTTCGGTGTACGACGAGAGTCAAATCCAGGTCCTTGAAGGCATGGAAGCGGTGCGCAAGCGCCCTGGTATGTATATTGGACCGACCGATATCAATGGCTTACACACCATGGTACGCGAAGTGGTCGATAATTCCGTCGACGAAGTCATGGCAGGGCGTGCCACTGCCGTCGAAGTCATCATCCACGATGATGGCTCGGTCACGGTGCGTGACGATGGCCAAGGCATCCCCGTCGGTATCCACCCCAAAATGGGCATTAGCACCCTGCAAGTGGTCATGACGGTGCTCCATGCCGGTGGTAAGTTTGGTGGTACTGGGTACAAAGTATCCTCAGGGCTCCACGGCGTCGGTGTGTCGGCAGTCAACGCCTTGTCGGCGTATTGCCGCGTCGATGTCTACCGCAATGGCCGCCACTACTACCAGATTTTCAAATGTGGTATCCCCCAAGGTGACATCACCGATGTCGAGCCAACAGAGCGTCATGGCACCGAAACGACGTTTTTGCCCGATACGACTATCATCCAAACTCTCGACTACAACTTCCGGACCTTGGCGCAACGTTTCCGCGAAATGTCGTACCTCAACAAAGGCCTACGCTTCCGCTTCGTCGACGAACGTGACGACAACGAACTCAATTTTTATTTTGAGGGTGGGATTGGCTCGTATGTACGCCACCTCAACAAAGATCGTGCCGTGCTCCACAAACATCCGTTTTATGTGGATCGGATTGCAGATGATGTGGCGGTCGAGATTTCGTTGCAATATACGGACACGTACGACACCGATTCTATCTATTCATTTGCCAACAACATCAACAATACTGATGGTGGCGCGCATGTGACCGGCTTCCGTAATGCCTTGACCCGCGTCGTCAATACCTATGCTCGTGGCAAAAACCTGCTCAAAGAAAACGACACCAATTTGACGGGTGATGACGTGCGCGAAGGCTTGACGGCAGTAATTAGCGTCAAATTGCGCGATCCGCAGTTTAGCTCACAAACCAAAGAAAAGCTCGTCAGCCCAGTAGCTGCCACCGCCGTCAACACCGTATTTGGTGATGCCTGGCAACAGTGGCTCGAAGAAAACCCCGCCGAAGCCAAGCGCATCATCGAAAAATGTGTCTCGGCTGCCCGCACCCGCCTCGCTGTGCAAAAGGTCCGCGAAACGGCGCGTAAAGGCGCCCTCGAAGGCTTTTCGCTCCCTGGTAAATTGGCTGACTGCTCCGACAACAATCCCGCCAACTGTGAACTGTTCATCGTAGAAGGTGATAGCGCCGGTGGCAGCGCCAAACAAGGCCGCGACCGTCGCTTCCAAGCGATTTTGCCGTTGCGTGGTAAGATCCTCAACGTCGAAAAAAGCCGCCTCGACCGTATGTTGTCAAACAACGAAGTCCGTTCGTTGATTACCGCCATCGGTGCGAGTGTGGGCGATCAATTTGACGTAAGCAAAATCCGTTACCACCGCGTCTTTTTGATGAGCGACGCCGACGTCGACGGCAGCCACATCCGCACCTTGTTACTGACCTTCTTCTTCCGCTACATGCGCCCGCTTATCACCAACGGTAATCTGTATATCGCTCAACCACCGTTGTACCGCCTCAAGGTCGGCAAAAACGAGCGCTACGTATACGACGACCGTGACCGTGAAGAATACGCCGCCACCTTGTCGCCGAGTGACCGTAGTCGCATGGAAATCCAACGCTACAAAGGCTTGGGTGAAATGAACGCCGATCAATTGTGGGACACCACCATGAATCCCACCAATCGGATTATTTTGCAGGTCACCATGGATGATGCTGTGGCTGCCGAAGAAACTTTCACCATGCTGATGGGTGACCTCGTGCCACCGCGCAAACGCTTCATCCAAACCCACGCCCCCGAAGTGCGGAACCTCGATATCTAGGCATTAATCGAATACCCGTATTTTTAGCCCCCTTTATGGTGTATTCCATAGAGGGGGTTCGTATACACACGTGAGTATCAATTCATGGTGCGGTTTTTGGGAAAGTGGTGGTGGCAAATGCGATGCGCCCCCTCCTAATATGGCGTGTTTTCGAGGGCAAGGATTAATAATGAATCGGGTACAATGAGGCTATCAATTTTGATTGAAAGGTCCGTATGAAAATTCTCATCCCCGATTCGATTGCGCTCTCGTTTCCGGTGAATGCTGTTGATAATTACGTCGTTTATTCAATTACCGCACCATTTACTCCAGCGCATGCTGATGCACAAATGCTGGTGTTGTGGGGCAATAGTGCCGCAAATTTGCACTCGGCGGTACATGAGTTGCCCAACCTGCAATTAGTCCAGACGCTGGCGGCTGGTCCTGATGCCGCCTTGGCAGCTGGATTTGCGCCCCACATCACGATTTGTTCGGGGCGGTCGTTGCACGACGGTCCCGTCGCTGAACACGCCTTGGCGATGCTGTTGTATGTCATTCGGGGCCTCGATCAATTGGTGGTGGCGCAACAGGCACGTGTCTGGGATACCCGTATCGGCAAAGACCAAACCGTCCCTGCCACGCAGGGTTTGTACACCTTGGCCGGCGCAACGGTGGTTATTCTCGGCTACGGCTCGATTGCGGCGGCGCTGACGCCGTTGTTGCAGGGACTGGGCGCCACGGTGATTGGGGTGGCCACGAGCGCAGGTGAGCGCTATGGACACCCGGTGAGTGCAATGACCGACGTGCATCAGGTATTGCCGCAGGCCGATGTGGTGCTGTCGTTGTTGCCGGCCTTGCCGACTACCGAGCGGCTGGTTGACGGAGCGTTTTTGGCGCACCTCAAACCGAGTGCGGTGTTTGTGAATGTAGGACGTGGCAAAACAGTCGACGAGGATGCGTTAGTTGATGCATTGAAAACGGGGCGGTTACGGGCGGCGGCCTTGGATGTGACCTACGTCGAGCCATTGCCGGCGGCGTCACCGCTATGGGATTGCCCCAATCTGCTGCTGACCCCCCATGTAGCCGGTGGCCGCCCGCAAGGGGCGGTGGCGTTGGTGCAGGCACAGGTGGATGCAGTGCGGGCCGGAAAACCGGCGCGTAACGTGGTGCGCTAAGATTATTGGTTGTTTTTTTCGATTTCGGCACGGCGCAGGCGGTACAAAATTTCTTCTTCGACGCGTCGCACGCCACCGATGCGGTCGGCAATTACGCCAAACAAAAAGATGATAAAGCCGATGATGAGCAACGTGCTGCCGGCAACCAAGGCTTGGTCGTTGGTGGCGACCAAGCCATATGCGCGTGCCACATAGACATACAAGGCCCGGCCCAGCAATACAATCCCGGCCAACAAAAAGGGAATCGCGAGATACGAAAAACTTTTGAGTGGCTCGTAGGTGGCATAGGTGCGGGCAATGGTGGCCGCTTGGCGTTTGATGAAATTCCAATTACCGGTGAACAAACGTGATTCGCGCGTGACCAAATTGGTTTTGATGGGCACGTGGTGGATGGCCAACTTGCGTTTGCCGGCTTGGATGAGCACTTCGATGGTATACGAAAAATCACTGGTCACAAAGGTGCGCAAGGCCGCTTCGCGCGAGAGTGCTCGGAAGCCACTGACGGTGTCGGGCACATCGGTGCCCGACGCCCAGCGCACCACGCCACTACCCACATATTGCAAAAATTTCTTGAGGGGCGAGAAATGTTCGAGTTGCTGGACTTGGCGATCACCCACCACCATATCGGCTTGTTTAGCCAAAATAGGTACCACGAGGCGGGGAATTTCGCTACCCGGGTATTGGTGGTCGGCGTCGGTATTGACGATGATGTCGGCGCCGAGGCGCAGACAATTGTCGATGCCGGTCTGATAGGCGTAGGCGAGGCCTCGCCGGGCCGTGTGGCTGATGACATGATCGACGCCGGCGGCACGGGCGACGGCCACGGTATCGTCGGTGCTGCCGTCGTCGATGAGCAAGACCTCGACCACATCAATGCCAGGGATTTGGCGGGGGATATTGCTGACCACCTCGGCAATGGTTTCTGCTTCATTGAGCGCCGGGATTTGGACGATGAGCTTCATGACAATCTCCGTTTGTGCAAAAAATCAAATCACCCGATCATTGCCACCATCAATCGGGATTTGGGCGCCGGTGGTGCGGGCAAATACATCGCTACATAACGCCACTACCAGTTTGGCTACATCGTGGCTGGTGATGGTGGTATGCAAAATATTGTTCTTTTTGTAGTCGTCGATGCTCATGCCGTAGTTGGCTGCCCGACTGGCAAGCACATCGTCGCTCCAGATGCCGGTATCAAAGACCTGGTTGGGGTGCACCACATTTACACGAATGCCCGCCTCGCCCCATTCGAGCGCCGCTACCCGCGCCAGCTGGGTGATGGCGGCCTTGGAGGCCGAATAGGCGGCTGCCCCTGGCCCGGGTGCCGGTACGTTTTTTGAACCGATAATCACTACCCGTCCCCCATCATGAGCCAAGGCCAGCAAGGGCTGACATTCGCGCATCAACACCACATTGGCATCGAGATTGATGGCCATGGTGCGGCGCCATTCGTCGCTGGGGAGGGCATTGATGAGGCGGCTTTTGGGGAAGATGCCGGCGTTGAGCACGAGGATGTCGATACCGCCAAAGGCCTGCACGCCTTGATCAATCGCCGCCCCAATCGCTTGTTCGTCGCTGATATCGCAGATGATAGTACAGACATCTGGGCGGGTAAATATCTCAGTCAGGCGGGGATTGATGTCGAGGGCGATGACAGCTGCGCCTTGGGCCAACAAGGCTTCGACGCAAGCTCGACCAATCCCCGAGGCCGCCCCGGTCACCAAGGCTACTTGGCCACTCAAGGGTGGGGCGTGGCCGAGCAGTTTGAGTTTGGCTTGCTCGAGTTCCCAGTATTCGACGGCAAATAAATCCGCATCAGGTAATGGTGTGTAGCCCCCCAATGCTTCGGCGTTGACGATAACGGGAATGCTCTGGCGATAGACATCACCCGCAATCAAGGCTTCGCGCACACGCCGGCCCACACTCAGGACCCCCAATTCGGGGTCGAGCACGATCCGGGGCGCGGGGTCGAGCATGGTGAGGGGGGCTGGTGCAGCGGCGCTAAATTGGCTAAACCAAGCGTGATAGCGTGTCACATAATCGGCTACATCACGCCCTACCAAGGGAATCTGGCGGGTGCGGATGATATGGTCGGGGGTAACACAGCCGCGCTGGGCGATACTCGCCAAATCGGGGCGCGCTACAAAGGCCGCTCCAGCTGCATCGGTTTGGGGCATCAGGACCACCGCAGCGCCGAGGGCTTGGGCGATGTCGTGGCGCAGTTGGGCCCGGGCGTGGCGGGCAACGGGTGGGGTAAAAACCGTGGCGGTGGCTGGGTGAATCTGTTGTGACACGAATTGTTCGGCTACGTTGACATAGTGAATCATGCGGTCGTAGCTGGTGCGGGCATCGTCGCCCCATGTAAAAATTCCATGGTTGAGCAAAATCAACCCTTCGTGGTGGGGCTGGAGTTGGCTGGCGAGTTGCTGGGCACAATGGCGGGCCAAGGCGAATCCCGGCATGACATAGGGCACCACCAAGAATTTGTCGCCGTAGAGTTGTTGGATGTATTCGTTGGCACGGGGCGTATCGAGGATGGTCAGCACAGCATCGGCGTGGGTATGGTCGACATATGTGTAAGGGATGATGGCGTGCAAAATCGCTTCGACTGAAGGCGTTGGCGCGCTACTATCGGTGAGGGCGCAGCGCATGGCATTGACCATGGCGGCGTCACTAAGCTCTGCCAATTGCCCCATCCGTACCAAAGGCTCGAGCCGGCAGGGCGCAAAGCCACGGCGGTCGATGGTACCGAGGTCGTGGCCACTGCCTTTGATATATAAAATAGTTTCGCTATCACCAAACAAATTCTGTGCGGCGATTTTGACAGACGTGTTGCCACCGCCATGGAGCACCAAGGCGGGGTCGGCGCCGAGCAGGCGCGAGGTGTAGATGCGCAAATCGAGTGGGGTGGCGCATTGAGTGGCCGTGGTATCGTTCCAGCGATTGTGCATTTATGGTATTCCTGTAGTAATTGCATCCATAATAACATACTGATGAAGTAGGAAGCGTGAAGTAGGAAGTAGGAAGTGGAAGTAGGAAGCGTGAATTAGGGGTGATTCATCCACGGCGCATAGTGCCGTGACCAATCGCCTATGCGCGGATTATCTCGTATAATCAATGGTGTGAAACAGCCAATCAAATTTTTGTTCATTTGTATATCGATTTTGAGCTTAGTGGCCTGCAGTCGCCCCGTCAGCGTACCGGCTTTTGCCACCCCTACTGCCGTGTTAGCGGCTGAGGTACTCGGCGAAACGGTCGTTACCACGCCGGCGCCACTCACCCTCGTGCCATGGCAGTCGCCCGACGGCCGGGTGCAGTTGCGTGTGCCCCAAGCCTGGAGTATCGAAAGTCATAGCGATGCCGGCCGAGCCTTGTGGATTTGGAATGCCCCCAATCAACGCGGCCTGATTTCGTTGTTGCTTATCGCAAGTCCTACCGCGTTGGAGACCAGCGCCCGCCAAGAATTGTTGCTCCAAACCCTCAATCAACTGGGTGCCACCAGCCAAGGCGACATTAATACCGATGCCCAGGGGCGGATGATAATGGAAGCCAGTGGTAGTGGTACCAATCGCGAAGGGCGCGCCGTGCCGATGTGGCTACGGGTTAGTGTCCAACAATTTGCCGATAGTATTGCCATTGTGGTGATGAGCGTACCAGAGTCTGATATTGCCCTGATTCAACCCGTGGTCGATCAGATTTTGGCGACGGTCGATGTGGCGCCCTTGCCGACGGTGACACCCATCCCCACCGCCACCCCAGCACCTTTTACCAAAGACACCTTTGACCAAGACGACGGTAAATGGTTCGTAGGCGACGATCTGCGCCGCGCCATCGCAGTGCGTGACGGCGTCTATCGCATTTATTTGCGCAT
>Ga0315905_10007665_pt1 | contig 10925 bp, 5 predicted proteins | sample LakEriMetagenome_5_FD_203522 | JGI IMG/M metagenome (GOLD analysis project Ga0315905, IMG submission 203522) | Freshwater fungal communities from buoy surface, Lake Erie, Ohio, United States - Buoy 4 MA121 | ecosystem: Environmental > Aquatic > Freshwater > Lake | place: USA: Lake Erie, Ohio... | reverse complement strand
ATTCCAACAGGTGGTGCTGGATCTCCAGTTGGCGCATTTTCTATATGCTCTTCATATAACTCTTGCGCCTTTGCTTCAATATCTTCGATAGATGGCTGCTCTATATCTTCAGATCGCCACTCTATCTTTTCAAGAGAATTATTGAATATGCACCAGTTTGCTTCTGGTGCTAATTCTCTTATCGCTTTTTCGTAAAAACAATATATTTCCATTATGCTTGCGCTTCAGTCCAAGATAATCTAGCCAAAACTATTGATGGGGTTGATGTAACTGGTTGTGCGCAAATTGTTAACACGTCTGGACCATTTGGATATCCAGGAGATCTAAAGTTACCATTACCAGAATAAATTGAATTACCCAAATCACGAGCTTTAGACAGATCGAGAGTAGTAGTGGTATTATTATTTGCAAAAATACCAAACACAGCTTCACCACCACCGACCGAATCGTTTTGAACATGGTAGATAACCTGCGATAGAGAACCAGAACCAACTCGGTTAAACTCCCATGCCTCTGGAACAGCTACGTTCAAACCACCAGATGGTTGGAGAGTTAGGAATGTTGGGTTCAAGAATCCACGAATCAAACAAGTTTGACCAGTTACGTTAACACCGCAAGAAACAAGAGTCAACTGCATACGATTAACAACCTCACGAATACCAAAGTTTCTAGCGATAGCATTATCAACAGTTGGAGCCACACGAATAGAAATTAGTGGTCTAACAGGGAATATGTTACCAGCGTTATTTGTTCCAGAAATTGGTGGGTTTACTTGAACTACTGTAAACTGAGATGCTGAGGGAACTGATTGAACTTGAAATTCACGATTAATATTACCAGCATTACCACTAATTGTAAGAAATTGACCCTGAACCAAGTTATGGTTACCAGTTGTATTTACTGTTAAAACGCTTCCTGAAACAGAAGTTGTTGATATTGCGATAGATCCAACAGAAACAGTATTACCAGTAGGTGTTGTAAAAATAATAGAACGATCGTCGTCAAAACGACCATCCATAATTACAGACACACCCCAGTGGGCAATATTTGGAGCACAAGTGTTTGTTAAGTATTGAGCAAATACTTGAGAAGTTCCTGCTCCACCAATTGTGGTATCTGGAGCATATGAGAAAACGGAAGAAGTTCCTGAAAGTGTTACTGTACCATACGTTCCTGCTGGAGTAATCGCATTAACACCCAATGAAGTTCTTCTAGTAATACCAGATACTGCATATCCACCAGCTGTTGCGTTAAATGTTGTGTTGATTGCTGTATATGTACAAAGTTCTATGTTTGTTCCATCGCTGATTATAAATGCGTTTGTTGAGTTGGTATTGGTTGGCCAACCACTGATATTTTCTAAGTAAATTGTAGTATCAGCTGTTCCAACAGTATTACCTTTCACTCCACCAACACCTGCCATAACACGTGAATATGGACCAATATTAGTAGCCTCAAAACGTCCAGGTAGGTTACCAGAACGCATATATGCAGTTTTATTTACGTTATTATTTGGCATCTTATGGCAATAAACGATATCGCCATTTGTTGAACGGAAACCAAAACGAATAAAACCAGCACCGTACCAAGTGTAATCAATATATGCCATTTGCATATTTTTGATATCTAAGTTATATCCCGATGGTCCAGTTCCATCCATTCTATCTAAATTCCACTGAGATTGTGTAACACGGAATTCTTGAACCTTTAATGCTTTTACCTCAGATGGTGGTGTTAATCCACGATATCCGACAGTAATATCAAGAGAAGTATCAGAACTAATTCTTGTTATTTGATATGGAACTCCTCTAATAATAATTCGATCTCCAACAACTAATTGTTCACGGAATCTAGTGTTAGTTCCTGTTACTGTAGCAGAACCTTGAACAGGAGAAACTGATCCGAATATTTCTTTAATTCCCCAGCGACGAGCAGCATATAATGTTAAACCATCATATTCATAATAAAATCCATTCATGTCATCGAATAAACCAGTTCTCGTTACAGCACCACGCCATAATGTACATGTAATGTAAGATTCGGCTCCACCTGGAGCAAGATCATTAAAACCTGCATCTGCTGTTGTTGTATATGTGAATGTTTTTGTTCCTGTAACAGAAGCAACAAGGAATGTTCCATTATATGGGTTTGTTCCTGTTCCAACTGTTAAACCTTCCACAACAATAGTTGCGCCAACTTGTAAGTTGTGATCTTGAAATGTTGTAACACTTACTGTTTTTGAGCCAGCACCAGTAGTGCTTCCAGAAATTGTTGTAATGTCGAATGTTGGTGTAAATTTTGCACCAGTTGAGAATTGTAATCCTTTACCAGATTGATAACGGAAGTAACGTCTTGTTTGGCGAGTAGCAGTTGCTCCAGCAAAATTTGCTGATGTTGTAAGAGAAACACCACCATCGAGAGCACGATGCTGTTGATATGCTTCTGATCTTGGGAATAGGCGAATAAATCTATTTACTGTTGCTGTTCCTACAGAAGCAACTGCACCAGCCGCAATCGTAGATGTAATTAAAAATGAAATAATTGTTGTTGATGGTGTTGCGACCACAACCCAGCTACCATTTAAACTAGCATTTGACGATCCTGTAACTTGTATATAATCGCCAACTTTAAAATTGTGCACAGCTCCGAGTGTTGCTGTAATTATAGAACGTGTAGCTCCAGATGATGTAGCAGAAGTAAAAGTTGAAATACTTGTTGTTAAGTTTGGTGATGCAGTAATTGCATTTGTTGCTGTTACGTATGAGAAAGTAGTAGGACTTACTACTTGAGATATAATCCAGTTACCATCAACACCAGCTGTAGAAGAACCTGAAACTAAAATTGTAGATCCAGGTAAAAACCCGTGTGGGTTTGGTGTTGTAATTGTAATTGTAGAGGGAGATCCTGTGTTTGATGAAATTCCGCTGACTGGAACAGTTGAGAAATCATATGTATCACCACCATAAACTGTTGTTAAACCAGTGGCTAAAATTGATCCGTTTACTTGACCTTTAGCAGGATAAGTAAACTGAGTTCCTGATGGAATTGATGTAATCGCAAATGTTCCTTCAGCAAACTGGTTTGTTGTTTCTTGAACAGTAACAACATCACCAGCAGCAAATCCATGAGCAGCTTGAGTTGTCACTGTAATTGTTGAGTAAGGAACTTGATTACCACCAGTAATTGACACAATGTCAACAGAGTTACCACCAGATCCTTTTGAGAAAAAGGAAGGTTTATTCCAAATGTAATTAATATTTTCCCACTTGGATGGTTGAACAGAATATTCAAAGTCAGTATCGATTAATGACTGTGGTGTAGAAACACGAAGTTTATCAACTGGATCACGATACTGTTCTGCTGGAATAAATTCTGCTTGCTCAATGTCAACAATAAACTGCAGCTCGTCTGCTGCTGACATACTACCAGTGTTAAAGTTTAATGTAATTGTTGTATATGGTTTGCCTGGAGTTGTTGCTCCTGTTGGCGCCACACCATACTGAAAGTTTGTTCCAGTAATCGCATATGCTGTTGCTCTTAGCGCATTATCACTGAAGTTATAAATGACAGTATTTGTCGTTACGTTAGTGATAAGCAATAATTGTTCACGTTGAATAACACGTGGGATTACAATTACTCTAGTAGCTGGGTTGAATGTATAATACTGTTCGTTAAGGACTGTTCTTGCCATTTAATTCTCCGTTGATCAATTTTCTAATATTTAGGAGCAGAGAATTAACTCTGCTCCAGTATAACCAAGTCAACTATTAAGGCGCATTAACTGTAATTGTCCAAGTAATCTGCAATGTATCAGCAGGATCCTTGTTAACTACAGAAAAAGTTGTACGGCAAAGCATAGTTCCAGAAGTAAGAGCATTAAAAATTCCTGCTTCCTGAATACCTTGCGCAGTTGCTGGATTGCTGGCTCCGAATGTCGCAATAGCAGTTACAACCTGATTTGTATTAGTATAAGAAGTGAACGCAGAACGTGTTCCTACTTCAGCACTAAGAACTAGCTGACCAGCAGATGCAGCTGTTGAAGAAGTGCCAATAGCCATATGACTCATAATGTTCTGTGAAACTCCCACCATACGAGATGCGATATGAGTTCTTCCAGTGTCAACAACTAAGTTGTCCACTTCACGTTTGTCTTTTACAATACCATCTGGTGAAATAACTTCAATCTTGAGTTTACCGATGGCTCTTAAATCTTCATTAATCATTGTTTCATCTCCTTGGAGGGGTTGTTCTACGATAAAAAAATCGTTAAGTTTATTGGATTATTTATAAAATACTGCATTTAAAAATTTCTTGGAACTGACATTCCAAGAGTAACATTAGGATCTATGGATACGGGATAATATAGTATTCTAGCAATACAATCATTTAGTTGAAAAGCTCCTCCTAAATGCCCAATTTCCAAACTTGCGATATTTGTTGGCGGATCATATAATGTATCAACAGCTGTTGTTCTCGTTCCATTTGAAACTAAATCGGCTCTATTAAGTAAATATGTACCAACAGCCCGATTAAATCCTTGTTGTGTATTGGCAAGTTGAAGTGCTCCGTTACCACCCGAGGTAACTCCTTGAAAACGAATCGTAGTGGCGAAAAAATCTGTCTGTAAAGTAATATAAGTGTTTAGATCAAAAATAAATCTACACAAGATATTAGTTTCTGGATGATTACCAGAAAATCTCTTGTGATAATCAACAAAGATTGTTCCCTGAGATTGATTATACCATCTAGAAAAATTTGTTCCTGTTATACTCGCAGAATCTGCAAATTTTGTAACCGCTGTACCAATAGTTCTTATGTAAGATGATGGTCTTAATCGATTAAAAGGAAGACCTTGCTCATATTGAATACCCCAAACTTGAACGCCATCTCCTACTGCTGTTGGTGTCCAAGCTGGATCATAACCATTGAATGAGGTACCACCAACTATACTAATCGCAAGTCTACCAGAGGCTGTTGATGGAGAACGACCAATAACCCAACAGCGTGACCAGCCATTTGGAAGTTTTTCAATTCCTGAGGCAATAAGTACACCACTGCCAGTAATTTGAGCTTGTTCAACTGTTCCGTTTACTAAATTAAATCTAGCAAATACACCACTACCAACACTATTATCTATAATTAAACATGGAAACACCTGATTGTTTGTTGCTTGTTTAAAAAATGCAGAAAACGCACATATTTCTGTTCCTATATGAGTTTTTGACGCAAGAGCATATCTAATACTCGAGGCTGTAGTTGATGCAATTAAAGATCTAACTGTTCCAGATTCATTTGTGGGAACAGTAAAAGATGCTGTATTAAATGTATTATCAGCATCAAGATTTGTAAATCCGTTATTCCCAAAAGTCCATTCACTGCTAGAAAAAATATTTGTTGACACATTTTCCATTAATAATCCAAGACATTCTTTTGTGTCTGGATCAAATTGTATTCTTGGTTGATTGACAGCAGCAAATCTAAGAAATCCGTCACTATCGTAGTATGACGCAGTAGTAGATCTTGAAAATGTAATTCTTGAGTCAACACTTTGTGTTTTAGCAAAATCTAAATCAAGAGTAGGAGAAGCATACGAACTTTCAGTAAGCGATGTTGGTGTGCCAGAAATTCTAATTGTTCCAGCTGGCTCCGATTTACCAATACCTTGTGGTTTAGAAAGAACCACTCGGCAAACATCGTTAATGTAATTTACGTCTCTTATTGTCATAAGTCTGGTTGAATAATTTCTAATAGGTCTTGAGTATAATTTATAGGTGTAAATTCAGTAAGTTTTGTTCTCGCCTGACCACTTGCTTGTATACTAATATCTTTTGCAATTGTATCAGTGCCACGAGCGATATCACTTAATCCCTTTCCAGGTTCTTTTGTGGTAATTTGATCTTGTAATCTAAATCGATCTGAGCGAATAAAGTAGCTGGGTATAAAATTACCAGAAATAAGAACAGAACCATTATATGTTGTTCCACCACCAGCAGTAATTGTTACTGATGTTGCTGATCCGATCGCAAAAGATCCACCACCACCAGCGTATCTGACAGAATCCCAACCATAACCACCACCAGAATATCCGCCACCACCACCTTTATCTAGGTCAGAAGATGTCTGAGAAGATCCAGATCCACCACCACCAAAACCACCTATACCTATTGCAGTGAAATTGTTCCTACTACCAACTGCGCCTTGTCTAAAACCTCTAGAAAGTCCATCAGCAGGAGCAGCACCAAATCCTAGGACTACAGAACCACCAGCACCACTAAGATATCCACCACCACCAGTCGAATTGGAGCCAGAATTGAAACCTGCCCCACTTCCGCCAGTGCCACCAGGATTATCGGAAGTACTACCACCAGCTGTTCCAGCTTGACCAATACCAGCAGAATAATTATCTGTTCCGAAACCAGGATCCGCACCGCCACCACCACCACCTGCAGCAAATAATAGCTGATCTATCCCAGCTTGAATTTGAGCAACAGTTCCCAATGTAACAAATGTACCACCGCCACCACCTGGATTATCCCATCCGTTAGTGTCATCGCCACCACCTTGACCAATAACCATAGTAATTATATTACCAGCAATAAGAGATATCGTACCAACAACTCTTGCACCAGGAGCACGCTTAAATCCATTAATTATTGGTGCTGCTGCGTTGGTAGGAGGTCTAAATGTACTAACACCACCAGCTGCGCCAGTAATGTCGAAAGTATATACGCCAGTAGTTAGTATAGTTATAGATATGTAACCATTATTAATACCACCAATAAATGAGTTCGGAATAAAGGGAGAGCTTGTATAAACTACTGAACTTGCTGGCGCAGTAGCTGGACCACTTGCTCCTGTTCCTGTTGTAATTAAATTTACAAAAGGAACTGGTTTAAAATTTCGTTTATTATAATTCTGAGAAATTTCTGCCGATAAGTCAGGTCCAATACCAGCAACATCTAGTTCAAGATATGTTTCTTCCCCACCACCATAAATACTGGCTGTTTTTGTTTGTGCGTCTGTTCCTCTAGCAATATCATTTAAATTATATGGATCACCAGAACGAATGTAAGTTACGATTCTGTTAAACGCATCAGTCCCACGAGCAGTATCGAATAGAGCCTTATCTATTTGTTTTGTTGCTACATCAGTTGCTCTAGCTGTTCTAGTTAAGTTATATGTTGCACCAAGACGACTGTAATTTACAACTCTACTTATCTCATCGGTTGCTCTAGCAGTATCAGCATAATTTTTTGAGAATGCGACCAATCTAAAGAAAGAATCAGATGCTGCAGCAGTATCACTTAATCCTTTTCCTGGTCCAGTAGTAACAGAGTCTGATACTCTTGCTCTATCATATTTTAATTTCGGAAAAATAAGTTCTTGATTATAATCTAATCCAACAAAGTCAGTTAAACCAGCAGTTGATTCACCACCAGCAACTTTTGTATACTGTATCGTATCAGTATCTGTTCCTCTAGCAGTATGAACTAAATTGTACGTTGCGCCAGAACGATTATATGTAACAACTCTTTCAAATTGATCAGTGCCACGAGCAATATCACTTAATCCTTTTGTTACTGCTTTTGTAGTTATTGCTTCACTTGATCTAACTGCAGTTTGAAGTGATGTTGGTCTAACAATAATGTCCATCTGAAAGTTATCGAGTTGAGCATTTTGTGGAATATTTGATGATATTACTAAGAGCTCACGAGTTGGTTCATCTTGCCACGAAACAACAGTAAAGGGATATTGACGATCGATACCTGGAGCAACAGTATCAATTATAACACCAACCTGCCCAATTTCAAATGTTTTTATCGCTAACCAAGCAGCACTTGTAGGATTACTTGTTCCTTCTAGTAGGTGAGTAGTTGAATTAATATAACCAATATTTAAAACAAATTCTCCGCCACCAAAAGTTCCAGTATATCTTGTTCCACCCCTCGCAGTTGTTAATACAACTCCTATTTGTTTAGTTCTTGCGTCCGTTGCTCTTGATGTGTTTTGATCAGTTGGTGTATATACTGCAGTAAGAGTTTGTTTTTCTTGAATGTCGTCTGGAATATTAAGATATTCACTTAGCAGTTTATCCTGTTCAATTGATGAATACACATTACCAAGTCTTTTGTTGGGTTCTTTTGATATCGCATCAGTTCCTCTAGTAATATCTACTAAATTATATGTTGCTCCAGAACGACTAAACTCTACAGATCTAGTAAGCACATCAGAAACACTAGAAGTATCATCAAATAAACGACTAAATGTAAGCAATCTAGTAAAAGTTTCAGTTGCTTGAACAGTATCGTTTAATGCTTTTCCTGGTTCTTTTGATATTGCGTCAGCACCTTCAGCAATATCGCTTAATACTTTTCCTGGTTCTTTTACTAACGCATCAGCACTTTCAGCAGTGTGACTTAAACCTTTACCAACATCTTTGCTAGTAATTGTATCTGATACAGTAGATGTATGTGTTAAATTGTAAGCAGCGCCAGATCTAACGTAATCAACTACTCTTGAGAAAACATCAAATGCAGAAGATGTATTTGTTTCTGTATTATCAAGAACAAACGAAGTTCCATCGAAACCAGTAACACCCTCAAATGTTGATACATTATCTGTAAGATGTTTTTCTATTATTCTTGTTATGACCTCAGAGAAAGAAGCTGTATCAGACAATCCTTTGTTTGGTTGTTTTGTTGTTACATCAGTGCCTCTAGCAGTATCGCCAGTTGCTTGTTTTGAAAAAGATTTCTCAATTGATTCTGCGATTCGAGATATATCTTGAGAAATATTTTTGCTTGTAAAAAATGATAATGCTTCAGTACCACGAACAGTATCAGTTAATCCTTTGTTTGGTCGTTTTGTTGTTGCGTCAGTTCCTCTAGCAGTATCACCAGTTGCTTGCTTGCTAACACCTTTACCAATACGGTCAGAGATTACTGCAGTTGTTTGACGATTAAGTTTTGGTTGTATACTCGCAGGACCGATTGTATTTGTGCTTAAACTTGCTGCGATTGTATTAGCTGTTGAGTTAGCATAATTAAATTTCTGCATGTCTGAGCGATTACCACCACCAACATATCCACTGTTAGCAGACGAAAGTCCTGCTGATGATTCTCTTGCAGATAAAAGAGAAACTGCGTCAATATTATAAGTTTCGTCAGCAAATCTTAAGTGTGATACACGAGATTGATTATAGTGTCCACCAAAAACATACCCTCTTGTTGTTGTCTCTGATGATGCAGATTCTAACTCCAAACCACCAGCTGCTGAAATTTGAAACCCAGTTTCATTTGCAAATAATATGCCACTAATAGATGTTACATTTGACAGATAACTGGTTGGAATATTTGTTGTTCCCTTTACAGCATATCCTTTTTCCAATGATGAAAATCCAGCAGCAGAACAACCTGCAGGTATTGATGCTGCTGGATTTATGTAGGTGTCATTAGAAAATTGAACTCCATCTATCTCGGTAAGAGCAGTGATGCTATCATGGCCACCAAGATAATAACCTCTAGTGTCTGATTCAACACCAGTTGCTGAAAATTTTGCAAAACTAGTACTATGTATAAACGAAGCTGATGATAACGTACTTGTTGAAATGTCTATTTTTCTTACATCTGCAAGTATAACTCCAGCAGTAGTATAACCACCAGAAATATATCCTGCTACAGATGATGAAACACCAGTAGATCTTATTTTAGTAAATCCCAAACTATTACTTGAGTTTACTGTTGTATCTGTAGTAAAACTTACACCAGAAATCGTTGTAGAGCCTGTATTCGCAGGACTGAATATTCCAGAAACAAAATAACCAATTGCTGGTGCAGTATTTACTACTGAACCGAGAATTTTTATATACTGTACAGTGTCATCTTGAGAGATAGATGATATATCTGCAAATGCCTTGTTAATTAATAATAAAAGAGAGTCAGCTGCAGCTGCTGTGTCTTCCCTTATCTTATTGAGATAGACATCTGCATTGTCAGAGGTGGAAGTTATTTCTTGAAGAGCTTTGGAATATGCGAACGCAAGAGATTCATTGAGTGTGACAATATCGCCAAGGAGTTTAGTAACATTCTTTTGAGCAATGTCTGAAAGGATTGGTGTTTCGACTAAATTTTTGAGTAAATTAATTGTTACATCATCAATTACAACACCGCTCGATATTAATTCAACAGCAAAGTTATCTATATCGAAAACTACATTAACAGCACTAACAAAAGTTTGTAGCTCAGCTTTTACATCTTTAACACGCTCATTAAAATCTGCTTGTGCTGTTTTTACAGAAACAGCCAATTGAGAAGCTGCGTATTTTACTTTTACAACTAGATCATTAGCGGATGTAGCAGATACTTTTTTTACTAGATCTCGCGAGGTGACTCTTTTAGACATGCCATCATACCTGCGTTACCTGCGGAGAAACGATTACTAACCCTTCAACAATTCTAGATTTTACACCAGCCATTGTCATCTCAATATCATAGACATAGCGCCCAGCTTTAATTCCAGTAGTAATACTGTCATCAATATTAAGCACTATCTCTCCCTCAAGCGCATCTTGTATAGAAACTGAAATTGTTATTGCTGTAGAAGAAGTATAATTTTTCCTCATCTGAGAAGTAAATGTTGAACCTGTTAGATTTAATGGTCCAGTTCCTGCTGAATTAGTTAATGTAAGAACAGTAGTAAAATCTGCTCCTTGATCAAGATAAAGGTTTTGTAGTAGTGCCATTTTAATTTTTTTCTAATAGTTTAAAAAGCATATTTTTAATATCGTTTACATCATTTCTTATACTATCAATCTCATCTCTAACTTCTTGTTGTTCTTTTCTTTTCTTTTCATTGGCTTGTTTTTGAATAATATACGCATCATAACCTGTTTGATCCATGTTTATTATTGCTTTAGAATGAGGGTC